>Ga0187858_10000410_pt1 | contig 54267 bp, 51 predicted proteins | sample June2016WEW_8_15_FD_133015 | JGI IMG/M metagenome (GOLD analysis project Ga0187858, IMG submission 133015) | Peatland microbial communities from SPRUCE experiment site at the Marcell Experimental Forest, Minnesota, USA - June2016WEW_8_150 | ecosystem: Environmental > Terrestrial > Soil >...
CAAGATCGACATACCGGTGTACCAGTCTCAAGAGGTGGTCCTCGGGGATAAGATCATCGATCTTCACGTAGTAGAACATCTTCTCGTTGCGATCTTTTTTGCCTAACACCCATCCCTCCAATCCATCATCTTCGTTACTGAATTCTAGCAGATGGATGAGAGGAAAACCACTGATTTATGAGGGAAAGGGCGAGTTTTTCAACAGCCTGTAAAGATTTGACCCCATGCCTTCCAACGTGAAACGATTATGTCATGGATTTTCTGTTGACAGGAGGGATATGATATAGGATGTCCCCCAGGCCGCATTAACTGGCACGCTGAATGTTTTTCTTGCAATGCAAGATTACTCGTGGCTATGATTAACGCATGGGGTGGGAGCGGAGGAGATGAAGGCAGGCCGAAGGAAGTAGCCTGTCAGCTTTTCCTTCTTGACTTATTTACTTATTTACGGTCGTCCCCTAGGTGACCCTGGATAAAGAGCAAGCGGCAAGTTACTTTCTTAAAATATCCCCTCTTGGCCGTGAAAAGTTTTCCAGCGGAGGGGAAGCCGATCCCTGGCATTGCCTTACCCTTCTTTTTTTTCTACATTTAGGAGGTGCACATGTTAGAAAACATCACTTTGGAGAATTTCAAGGCGTTCAAGAGCTTGAACCAGCTGGCACTAAGACCAGTGACAATTCTTTCGGGCATAAACAGCTGTGGAAAAAGTTCAATCTTACAGAGCATTTTACTTCTTAAACAAACGGTTGAGAGCAAGAACCCGAATCAGACACTTTTGCTTAACGGCAGATTTGTCCATCTTGGCGCCTTCGAGAATGTTGTTTACGAAAAGAATCTGGATAACACAATCAAGTTTAAGTTTTCGTTTAACGTCAGGCCGGTTGATTTCACTTTGGCCAGAAGGAGCCGTCATCAAGCGCCTTTAAGTTTCTTGTTTCGAGGCATGGTGGGGGATAGGACACTGTTTTCGAGAGGCGAGCATTTGATCAGTTATGAGGTGAACGTCAAGGCTTCCACGAAACCAGCAAAACGATACTTAGGTTCTCTTGTCGTTCCGCATGCTTGCTTTGATTTAGTGACAAGGACTCCAGACGGCGAAATTATTCCGGGGTCAAGAATTGAAATGACAATAAAGGAGAGCGACGCGTATGACTTAAAATGGCGAAATCTAGAGAGCTATGGTGAGGACATCCCGAAAAGTGGGACCGGCGAAGCCAATATCACATTTACAAATTTATTCCCAATGTCCATTACTGTTCCAGGGGAACCTGGGAGTAATCGAAAAACTCATGCAGCCACCTATCTGGCTTACAGGATGGGTGACATCTTTCAGTCGATACTATCATCTTTCACGTACATCGGACCTCTGCGAGAGGAACCGTCTAGAAGATACATTTATGAAGATGAAATAGTCGAAATCGGCACAAAGGGTGAAAATGCGGCCTACATTTATCTTTCCGAACAGGAGGATGATATAAAACCTCCTTCCTATTTTTATAATAGCAGGAGTGATTCATTTGTAGCAGAAAGTGGCCCACTTAAATTGAGCATCGCCTTAAGTCGATGGCTGGACTTAATGAAAATAACTGACTTCAGGGCAGAACCTGTCAATGAAATAATATATTTAAAGCTCAACTCCAGTTCGTCAAGAAAAACTCGGGTCAATATTGCCGATGTTGGTTTCGGAGTTAGCCAGATTTTTCCTATTCTTTTGGAAGGACTTAGGATGCCCAGGGGTAGTACATTGCTTCTTGAGCAGCCCGAAATTCACCTCCACCCTAATCTTCAGATGCAAATGGCCGATTATTTCATCTCGCTGGCGCTGTCCGGTAAGAGGGTTATAGTGGAAACGCATAGTGATCACATAATAAACCGGCTGGTTCGCAGAATTGTTGAAGATGTTAACTTGAATCTAAAGGACCAAATTGCAATTTACTTCATAAGGCCCAATGTTGATGGCGCCGTTTTTGAAGAGATTAAGATTGACGACAAGAGAGGCATCATAAATTGGCCCGAGGATTTTTTTGACCAGACTGCTCTAGAACAAGAAAAGATACTGCAAGCAGGCCTTAAGAAGAGACAGGCTGCCAGGGCTCGGGAGGGGAAGAAATGAACACCGTTTTGGACCCAGCCTTGATATTTATTGCCGAAAATGAATGGAATGATGATGAAAAACGTGATGGTTTCTTGAAGCATCTCTGTGACAATTTTGTGATCATCGACACCTATGCTCTCACCTCAATATATTGGACAGATACTCTTGAGACTTGCCTGTGGAGTTCCCCACAGCTTCCACCGTGGCGGCGGAACGTGGACTGGCGAAATTCACTAGTTCCGCTATTCTACAAGAATTTCATCAGAAATATCGTCTTGATTAACCTGACCCGCTCATGGCCGAGATGTATAGTCAATTGCCTTATGTACTGTTGCCATGACGCAGCCTCCGAGGAATTCTTGAGACTAATGCATGAGATGATTGACAGAGCGGAGGACGTTTTTCTTTGCTTGGGCAGAATGAACCGAGGTCTGCACAAGACACAGGTTCGTTTCCAATGCAACTGTCACGCAAATAGTCTCGTTACACCGACCATCAGTGACGCAGAACAGTGGCTAAAGTATGTTGATATCGAGGCTTTCTGGCCTGAGACAACCGCCGACGGTGCTAAGCTCCAGGAGGGACTTGACGTAGTGAGACGAGCCGAGTTGCGTGGGGCGGCGTTTCTGTATGAATATAGTTTTTCCACCCAATTTCTCAAAGATCTGGCGTTGACCATAGACCACAGAAGAGACATTGTCAAAACTATGGCTATGAGACTAACCTTAAGCAGAAACCAAGCGGCTCAGCATCCTCGTTTACAAGACGAGGCTGTGGAGGGTGGGCGGGAGCGTAGGTTTCGAGTAACCCAGAGGCCAGCCTCGACCCGAATTCATTACAGACTTAGTAGAGGAATTCTTCAGTTCCTGAGATACTACGGGATAGGACAACATGATGAGGGTATCTAGAGTATCAGGCAAAGACTCCTAAGGGGACGACCGTAAATAAGTAACTAACTCAAAACATATGGCCCTTCTCGCGAGCGATTGCGTCTCCCCGTTCAACTGCGATCCTACTTAAGAGCGTCCCTTTTGTGCCCTTGGCAACTAAGTTACCGGCAGATACGAATATCACATTAAAGGGAATCAGTGCAGGGATTATAGTCTTGCACAGGGCTTTCATACCGAGTTTCCCAATGTTTTCCGCGACTCATATTCTGCTACCGCGTGCCGACGTTAGGTGCTCCGTAAAGACGATCGCTATTCCGAATCATCTCTTTTTTCTTCTCTCTGTCAAACCAGGAAGGAAGGTATATCCTCGCCCAATCGGGACCCGTCTGGAAGATAGTGGGCTTGATGTAATACCCTTCCTTCTCGGATCCGTCCTTAGACGGGATTTTTCCCTTCCCCACGAATGCAATAGACTCGCACAATAGGTCTGTCTGAAGCCTGGTAACACGTTCGACCGCTTTCGGCGTCAACGCAGCACCGAGCCAATCCTGCTTCTTTTCATGATGAGCAGCATCAACCAAAGCAGTGCTCACCAACACTTCACCACTCTTGTAAAAATCTCCGGCACCGATTGCCCCTCTTAATGGAATGTGAAAGTTTACCAAGCTCGATGCCAGCCACAGGGAACAGGTGGCCAGAAACCACTTAGCGCTAGTCGCGTTGATACTGCTAAGACTCGTATCAAGTACAAAAACAATCGAATCCGACACAATCCAAACGTCTATCTTCAGATCTACGTTTAGGCCCCGCATATTAGCGCCAGAATTCTTGGCGGCTTCCACAAACCGATGCATCTCCGCTTTGACTTCTTCCATCCCCTTTTCTTCCACATACGCTGAATAGCCCACAATGTCGTAATAAGCGAGCAAGGTATCCCGGTAGTCGTCTTTCATTCTGCGACGCTCTATACCCTTGACCACTCGGAGAGCTGTGTCAGAATGTTCGCCGAACTGCTATCATACCAACTTGAACATCCACTCATCCTTGCCCCGTCACCGACAACTTCGAGAAGACTCGATGCAATAGCGACCCTTGTGTTGTCAACTGGGGTTAGCGTTGCATTAAACAGTCGATCCCTTATTGTACCCTTTAGAGAAAATATTTCGGTCTTCGTGATCAGTCCTTGCCTTGTCTTGACGATAGTAGCACTTCCCGTTATTCCATTTGCTTTTTGAATCAATTCGGCGGTTACCGTTTGGGCGTATCCATTCCCGAAATCAAGTCGTTCCTCCCATTTGCCTGATATGTCTACACCGCGATAGATGAGTTGCCTATACCATGGGACAATAATGCGGTTAAAGAGCAGAACCAGAAGGCTCAACATTGAGGCTGTTATGGTACCGCTGATGACACCTATGACAACGGATTGAAGGTTATTCATTCTCGGTCCTTTGGTAAGTAAAGGTGGTGTTCTTAAAAAAGTAAGTCACTCACCCCCTGTTTTTTCTCCGGTAGTCCATACCCGTTCCTTGACGCGTCTCTGTCTCCTCTCACAACATGACACTCGTCCTCTTTACCGCAGAACAAGCCGTGCTCACCCTGGTGTCTGTCTACCACACTATTATCACCTCAAAGAAAGTTCCGCAACAAGAAAAACGAAGGTACTTAGTACAGGAAGCTATGAATGGGGGTGGTTCAGCCTGATAGCCAGCCTTGTGGATATAGGTGAGAAAGCGGTAGATCAGACGATTCCACCTTGGGCCTATAGACCCCCCCATCGCCCCCAGGAGCCTCTGTACTGTGCCCTGGTGGTTTGTGGGGAAGTAATTGAAATATTGACACTTGGGGGAGACCTCGGGCACGTTCTTCACTCCTTTCACTTGTCCAGCCGGTGAAGATACCCACCTCCTTTTGAAGTGGTAATGTTGGAAAGTGCAGATTCAATCGGATATGAAGCTTAGCAGATACTATATAGATTGCAGCCCCTTCTGAAGGGTAAGAATATAACCTTCAAAAAAGGAGGCTCGGAATGAAAACGACGTATAGGTGAACTAGGTAAGGTCGTTTTTGCGGCCGGAGGAAATTTCGATGATAGGTGCCGTGATCGAGGGGCGCGCAGGGGGCGGCAGGCGTAATTGCCGCCGCACCCATAAACCTCGTCCGTTTTTGGACGGGGGTTTATCCGGAGCGTTAATAGGCGGGGCACCCACATTCCACGGCGGCGGGCACCGCGCCGAAGGCGTGGTCGGTGGGTCGCAAGAGGATGTTGCGGCCCCGAGAGACAGGGGAAAGGCAGGACCGGGAGCGCTCCGCAGGCCCGCCTTCCGGCGGGCTCAAGGAGCGCAATAAATTGTGTTTCACTCCTCTCCGGGAAGCTCGGCCACGGGCCGCGCTTCCAATTAACCCGGCCGCCCATCCCCCGCGATATGTCCATTGCGGGTGATCGTAATGACCCGCAATGGAACATCCTTTCCGGCGGCGGCAAGGCCCCGCCCGACTATAACCGGCAGCGCCGAGCAGCAGGGCACCTCCATCTCCACGACGGTGATGCTTCTGATATCGGCGACCCTGAAGATCTCCGCGAACTTTGCGGCATACTCTTCCCTGTCGTCGAACTTGGGGCAGCCGAGCATGACCACCTTCCCGGGAAGGAGGTCCCTGTGGAAGCCCGCGTAAGCCAAAGGCGTGCAGTCGGCCGCGACGAGCAGGTCCGCGCCCTTGAGGAAAGGGGCATTTGCCGGTATGAGCCTGATCTGGACAGGCCAGTGGCCGAGGGCGGAAGGGACCTCGTCCGCAGCGCCCCCCTCTTTCCGGCCGGCGAGGAGCGATGACGGGAACACCCGGACGTCGCTCGACGGGCAGCCGCAGGCCATCGTTTGCGCCGGAGGCGCCCCGGCGTCTGCCTCGAGGTGCTCTTCCACCGCTTCCGGGTCGAACTCCTCCGATTCCCTCTCGATAACTTTCAGGGCGCCTTCGGGACATTCGCCCAGGCAGGCGCCGAGCCCGTCGCAGTAGTTCTCCGACATGAGGCGCGCCTTGCCGTCGATTACGGCCAGGGCCCCTTCTGCACACGCCGTCACGCACTCCCCGCACCCGGAGCACAGATCTTCGTCTATCTCTATGATCTTCCTTTTGACTGTCATGACCTTTTGTCCTCCTTCCCTCCGGCCTCTTCGCCATTTCTCTCCTCGGCAGCGGCCAGACGGTGGGCCTCTGCGAAAAGGCGCGCATCGACCGAATCGGCTTGGGGCTCCCCAAAGAGCGGGCCGGCAGCGGCAAAATCATCGACAATGTGCAACACTTTGGCTGTCAGCTCCGGGCTCGCCCCCAACCGCTCCAGGACTTCACGCTCCTCTCGCTCCCTCCCGGCGGCGCAGGGGCCTCTCGCCTGTCGCAGCTCTCCGAAGACGTGGAGGAAGGCGGCGCACAGGACTGCGGCCGGCCCCGTCTTCTCCTTTCTGGCTATCTCCTCGGCATAGCGGGCGACTTTCGCCGCATGGGAGATACTCCTGAAGTCGCGCCCCAGCCTGCGCTTTACTTCGATGGCGACCCTGTCTTTTAGGAGGTCGTCCCTTTTGGCGGCGAGCTCCGGCCCTATCTCGCCGAGGCAATCGGCGGCATGGGCACAGTAAGCGGCGCAGCCGAAGTCCATCCTCGGATTGACCGCCATCTTTCCGCAGGCCCGGCAGCGCCTTGCCGACTCGTCCTTGAAGAACTCGACGGGCCGGCCGCAATGGGGGCAGCTTGTCTCAAAGATGTCTCCAGGCTTCCAGTATCTCGTATCCTGCCCGGGGCACTTCATCGGTCGTCCTCCCGCATCATGGGGTGCCGCGCCCTTATCCCAGTATCGCCTTGAGGTCCTCGTCAGGGGCCGTAATGGGTTTTATATCATAGTTCTTAACCAGCAAGTCAAGGACGTTCGGCGTTAGGAAGGCGGGAAGGGAGGGACCGAGGCGCATGTTCTTTATCCCGAGATAGAGCAGAGTGAGCAGTATGGCGACTGCCTTCTGTTCGTACCACGAGAGTATCATCGACAGGGGCAGGTCGTTCACGCCCACGTTGAAGGCCTTTGCAAGGGCCAGGGCGATCTGGATGGCGGAATAGGCGTCGTTGCACTGGCCGACGTCGAGCAGTCTCGGTATGCCGCCGATGTCGCCGAGGTCTTTGTCGAAAAACCGGAACTTGCCGCAGGCGAGCGTCAGGACCACGCAGTCCCTGGGCACTTTTTCAACGAACTCCGTGTAGTAGTTGCGCCCCGGTTTGGCCCCGTCGCACCCGGCCACCAGGAAGAAGTGGCGGATTTGCTTGCCCTTTACAGCCTCTATCACCTTGCCCGCAACACCCATGACCGTCTCATGGGCAAATCCTGTCATCACGGACTTGCCGTCCGTATCGGCCGTGAAGCCGGGCATGGATAGCGCCTTCTGGATGAGGGGCGTGAAATCCCTGCTGTCGAAGTGGTGCACGCCGGGCCAGCCGACGGGCCCCCTTGTAAAGATATTGTCCTGGTATGCCTGCTGCACGCGCATGAGGCAGTTCGTAGTGAGGAGGATGGCGCCCGGGAATTTCGGGAACTCCCTTGTCTGGTTCTGCCAGGCGCTGCCGAAATGGCCGTAAAAATGGGGATATTTCTTGAGGCCCGGGTAAGCGTGGGTAGGCAGCATCTCGCCGTGGGTATAAACGTAGATGCCCTTTCCCTCGCTCTGCTTCAACACTTCCTCCATGTCCTTCAGGTCATGGCCCGAGACGAGGATGGCGTGCCCCTTTTTGGCGCCGAGGGGCACCTTCGTCGGCACCGGATGACCGTACGCTCCTGTATTGGCGGCGTCCAGTATTTCCATGACCCTGAGGTTCACCCGCCCGCACTCAAGCACCAGGCCCACCCATTCGTTTATGCCCATGGCCCGGTCGTTCCTGGCTATGGCAGCGAGCCCCTCGTGGATGAAGGCCGGGATCGCTTCGTCCTGCTGCCCGAGAGTCTGCGCATGCTCGGCGTACGCGCAGATGCCCTTGATGCCGAAGAGGAGCGTGTGCTGGAGCGATTTGATGTCGGGATTGATCGAAGGGTCCGACATGAGGCCCGCCTCCTCGCCTTGCTTTACAAGCTCTTCCAGGGTAGAGGCCGGTGTAAAGACGGCGCAGCGCTCCCGGAAATCGACTTTTCCGCCGGCCTGGCGCACCTTGTCTCTGAGCCTGTCCCTGAGCCTTGCGCCTCGGCGCACGTACTCCACGAACCTGCCGGCATCGTAGTTTACGTTCGTAAGCGTGGAAAAAAGGGTGTCGAAGGTGAAAACGTTTACTTCGGGATCGACAACGCCTACCTTTCTGCCCTCCACCGCGAAGAGAGAGATACCCTTGACCACGTCGATAAGCAAATCCTGGAGTGCCGCTATCTGCGGTTCCTTGCCGCACACGCCCATAACCGTGCACGCCTCGCCCTTTGCCGTCTGCTCGCACTGGTAACAAAACATACTTTCCTCCTTTCGTTTTCTCTCTGAACCTATTATATGTATTATGAGGGACTGCGGCCCAGAATGCCTTGACCTACATCAAGGTTTTCTCTTTTTTCTCGCGGGCCGGACGCTTTTCGCGCCTTACTTTGTCGTCGTGTTCGGCGTGTGTCCTCACTTGCGACCCGCGCCCCGCGGTTCACTGTTGTACCCACGCAGGTAAGGTGGTCTGCCACGGGCACCCAGCTTAAGGCATTCAGTAATACGCAAGACAGCACTGCCCTTTTAACGTAGACTCTCCCCTCGTCGTCGCCGGGTGTAGATTGTCTCATCGTCTCACTCAGCCGTAAGAAAACCTAACGCTCCTTTGGTCCGTCGGGCGCTCCCCCCCATCCCCCCACCGCTCCAGTCGCTGTCTTGCGCTCGCATCCGTTTGCTCGCCCAAAGACTTTGACAGCTCCTTTCGCTCCGGGTGGTTTTTTACCCCGCCGTACGCCGTCGCTTGGTTTTCTAATCCGCTCTTTCACAGGACGATTCGACAACCCACACCCGACACCGCCTCGAAGAAGAAGCGCGGGTCTTGCAATACCCTAAAAAGCAAAGAGAAGTTTCTTTACCCGGACGGAAGGACCTTTTCTTACCCGACCATCGCGGGAGGACTCGGTTACCCGATTGGGTCGGGAGGAGCGGTGCACTTCCATAGAAGAACAAAATAATAATGGTGAGTGCACAGATTCGACGTGTCTGAGCAGGGGCGGGACTTGTGACGAGGTATAGGTTATTCCTGTACAGATGCTCCATGCACCACTATACAAACGAGATACCCCTATAGGGTTGCGAGTTGAGAATCTGAGCGGAAGGAGACCCAATTACGGGTGAGTCCGGGAGCGCCAGGTAAGGGGAAGAATAAGGTGCGAGCGGCCGGGGGGATTCTTTGAATAGGTAGGTCGTTTCTACCATTTTGGCCGGGACTGTGATATATGTTGAAAGGATGGACATCCCTTCCTTTATCGCAAGAGCGCCGCTCTTCAAGGGCCTGCCGGGCGCCCAGCTCGACAGGATCGCGGGCATCGCCGAGCCCAGGACTTACAGGCGGGGCGAGGTGGTCTTCTCCGACGGGGAGGAGGCGGACGGCTTTTATATCCCCATGAGGGGCCGGGTGAAGATATTCAAGCTCTCACCCGAAGGGAAGGAACAGGTGCTCCATATTATGGGATTCCAGGAGCCCTTCGGTGAAGTCCCCGTTTTTACCGGGGGCAGGTTTCCGGCCCACGCCCAAGCCATAGAAGAGAGCCTCCTGATCTTCTTCCGGGGGTCGGCTTTCACCGACCTTGTAAGGGACGACCCTTCCCTTGCCATGAACATGCTGGCCCTACTGTCGCAGCGACTGAGACAGTTCGCCGGTCTTGTCGAAGAGTTGTCCCTGAAAGAGGTGCCTGCCAGGCTGGCCTCTTACCTTATCTATCTGAGCGACCGCGCGAAGGGGGAGCCCATCGTTCAGCTCGACATACCCAAGACGCTCCTTGCCAACGTGCTGGGCACCATGCCGGAGACCGTCTCCAGGGTTTTGGGCAGGATGGCGGCCGAGGGGATCATCGAGGTCGAGGGGCGCCGAATCAGGCTTCTCGACAGGGCAAGACTGGACGACCTTTCCTCCGGGGCAGGCTCGCTGCGCTAAAGCTAGCGCTGTCCCCTTCGTTTCCAAGCCCGCCTTGTGGTAGAGTAATGCAATGGCAAAGGCGAAGCGCATAGGGTGTACGGAACGGTCCGCGAGGATCGCGCCCTTCTACGTCATGGAGCTCCTCGAAAAGGCGCAGGCCCTCGAGGCCAGGGGCGAGAAGGTGGTCCACATGGAGATAGGCGAACCCGATTTCGCGACCCCGCTGTCCATACGGCAGGCAGGGATCAGGGCCATCGAGGAGGGACATACCTTCTACACGCACAGCCTGGGGTTACCCAGTTTGCGCGAGCGGATAGCCGCGCATTACACCGAGACTTACCGCGTCAGCGTGCCGGCAGACAGGATCATAATGACAAACGGGACTTCGGGCGCATTCTTCCTTCTGTGCGCAGTGCTCCTCGATAGAAAGAGGAACCTCCTCATTTCCGATCCCGGATATCCCTGCTACAGGAATTTCGGCACCCTCTTCGACGCCCGCGTCGTCTCCCTGCCTGTCTCGGAGGAGTCAAGGTTCGAGATCACCCCCTCTCAAGTGGGGGAGTGCGGGGCCGCACCGCACCTTGTCATGGTTTGCAGCCCCGCGAACCCGACCGGCACGATCTACAGCGGTGATTCCCTGTCCCGCTTGAACGCCGTGGTTGCCGCGAAGGGGGGATGTCTGGCCGTCGACGAGATTTACTCGGGCCTGACCTATGAAGGGGAATTCCCGTCGGCCGTCACCGTATCGGACGATATAATCGTGATCGACGGCTTCTCCAAGTCTTACGCAATGACAGGCTGGAGGCTCGGTTGGCTCGTCGTGCCCCGGTGGCTGGTGAGGCCCATCCAGAGAGTTGCCCAGAACGTCTTCATATCCCCCCCGACCATAGCCCAGCACGCGGCCCTTGACGCCTTCGACGCGGCCCTGGAAATCGAGGCGATGAAAAAAACGTACAGAGAAAGGCGGGCGTTCCTCTTTCCCCGACTGAAAGAACTCGGCTTCAGCCTGCCGGCGTGGCCCGAGGGCGCCTTCTATATCTACGCCGGCATCGGGAGATGGGGAATGGACAGCATGGAATTTGTGGAAAGGGCGCTCATGGAGGCGAAAGTGGCCATCACTCCGGGCTACGACTTCGGCGCCTACCGCGCCGGATCGTTCGTCCGCTTCTCTTACGCGAACAGCCTGGAAATGCTCAAGGAAGGGTGCGACAGGTTGTCCGGCTGGCTGCGCGGCCTCTGACGCGAGTCCTATCGGATCTTCTCCCCTTCGCGCCTCCGGAAGTTATTGTATTTGCACCGTTTTATTTTTGTTGACAATAGTCGCAGAGTCAAAGACAATTATGGCAGGTGAAGGCTATAATGCTGGTTTTTCTCTTTGCGACGTTGCTCTGCCTCATCCTCCCCTTTCCTCTCGCCGTTCAATCTGCCGCTGAGACAATCGACATGGAACAGCAAGGGACCGTGGCGCAGGAGACGCCTTCCGGGCCGGTCGAAGGGGATATAATGCCCCCGGCCTTCAACCTGCTTGAGGAGATCCGCCGCGCTCAGGAATTCCTGCAGAACAAGATCGCGGGATACGGCCAGCGGTTTTGCAAGACCAAGGTTACGTTCGTCGACAAGAGGGGCAGGAAGAGAACGAAGCTCCGCTACGGAACCATAGTGAAGCCCAACTTTCTGCTGGCAGTCGAGAACCTTCGGGAAAGACAGCTTCAAGAGGTGCTGGTTACGGAAAAAGGCTGCGCCACGGAAGGCTTCCACGTCATCCAGTTGAGAATCAACGGCGTTGCGTCGAGGTTTCGCGTGGCTTACCCGGAGGACATGGCTGTCCTCGCCATCCGCACCATCGTCCACGGCCGTTATGGCGACTACGAGGAAGTAGTCTATACCCCCTACGGTCCCGAGATCGACACACCCGAGATCCGCGGGGCGGGCTACACGTACCTTCGCGATCAGATCGAGTCTGCCCGCACCGATTTAGAGAACCGGGGGGTCAGACTTCGCGCCCTTGGCTCCCTTGTCCAGTCCGGCAGGCTCGCTGACCTCCTTCTTGTTCTTTCCATTATCGAGCATATGGACCCCGAGCGTTTCAAGGCGTGCCCCTATGACCAGTTAGGGGCGCTGATACGGGAGGTGCTGACCGTCGTCGGGGCAAACGCTTCCAACGCGTACGCATACAGCAAGTCTCCTGCCGGCGCGAGGGGCCTTTTTCAGTTCATTCCGTCTACCTATGAAAGGATACGCCGGAAATATCCTGCGGCGGCCCTCAACAGGGACTTCGTCCTCGGGAGCATGGACCATGTAAATGGCGCAAAAGCCTCTATCCTTCTTTTCGAATCCGACCTGGCCGATTTGCCGAGGAAGCTCTTGGCCGGCGCGGGCGATAACATCGATCTCGTCGGCAGGTATCTGGCAGCGTCATATAACTGCGGTCCGAATAGGGTCAAGAAATCGGCCAGCGCTTGCAGCGATGCCTGGACGCGCCGCCTGCCCGAAGAGACGAGGACCTATCTGAAAAAATTCGATGCCGTCTGGGAGTTGAGGGACAGCCTGCCCTGAAACCGGCTCGGCTGCCGTCGTGCCGGACCGGTGAAACAGCTCAGCCATGTTGCAGCGGGGTGACTGGTTGGTCCTGGAGGCGTTCCAAGCTGTAAGGGAGGGTACGCCTCCATGCAAAACCATTGAGGAGTGGGGAGAGCCGGTAAACAGGTATGAATTCGAAGACTTCGCCATCCTCACGAAAGGTGCCGGATCTCGAGGGGTGGACCTTTTGAGGAGATAGAGGTCACGAGGCAAAGGGCCGGCGCGGGCCGGCTCTGCCGAGCACCGGTGGATACCGGTCCTCATCGAAGGCGCCCCCTGCCGTGCCGCTTCAAAGCCTGACGTGTAATGAATGCTTATAATCCTTTTAGCCCCTTACCATTCAAGGTCTTGTCTTTTAGGCTCCACCGGGAGGTAGCCATGCCCAGGATATACGCAGCCGCAATCTTTTTCTTGCTTGCCATGACCGCCATCGCTTCCTGTCGCTCGACGGCCCCGGCCCAACAGGCTGCGGATGATGCCGCCGTCACCGCCGAGGTCAAAAAAAGGCTCCTGAACGACGAGGTGACGAGAGGCCTGGGCATCGGCGTGGAGACTGTCGAAGGAGTGGTCACCCTGACCGGGTCGGTTGACTCTGACAGACAGAGAAGGAGGGCAGCCATCATAGCTTCGGACGTGGGCGGCTGCAGGGAGGTGAACAACCTGCTGCGTCTGAAGAATTGACTACGGAACGAACCTTGCCTCTATTCCCGCTCCGCTTCCATAGCAGCCCCCATGGCCAAGAAAATAACCCTCCGCGGCTCGATTATGCTAATATAAGTACGTGGCCATCGACCTGAATTGCGACATGGGCGAGTCCTTCGGGGTTTACTGCATCGGCAATGACGCGGAGGCGGTCCGCCACGTGACCAGCGCCAATATCGCCTGCGGCTTCCATGCCTCGGACCCAAACTGCATGGAAGCCACCGTAAGGCTGTGCGTAGACCATGGTGTGATGGTCGGGGCCCACCCCGGATACCCCGACGTGCTCGGTTTCGGCAGGAGGGCGATGGAGGTGGACGCCAGGGAGCTCGCCAACTATGTCCTCTACCAGACGGGTGCGCTCAAGGCATTCCTCGACCTCTTCGGCGTCCCGCTGCAGCACATAAAGCTGCACGGCGCCCTTTACAACAATATGGCCGGACGGGAGGAGGCTTTTCTAGACCTCGCCGCAGCGATAGAAAAAGCTTTCAAGGACGTGATCTTCGTGACCCTCGGCACTGCCAGGGGCAGGGCACTGAAAAGGGCGGCCGCCCAGCGGGGTCTTCGCGTAGCCCTCGAGGCCTTTCCCGACAGGGCCTATACCGATGAGGGAGAGCTTTTAGGCCGCGGACAGGCCGGGGCTGTCCTGAAGGACCCGGAGGCCATTGCGGGAAGGGCGGTAACCATGGCAGCAAGGAAGGGGATAGAGAGCGTGAGCGGCCGCTGGATCGAGATGGAAGCAGATACGCTTTGTATTCATGGCGATAATGCGGAAAGCATAATTGCCGCCCAAAGGATCCGGCGCCTTATGGAGGCGGCAGGCATAGCCGTGGAGCCATTGTCCCGGCTGATATGACCTAATGGAGATACTGCCTTACGGAGACAACGGACTGCGCTTGGTCTTGGGCAAAGAGGTATTGCTCCCCGTCCACGAGCAGGTGCGAAAGGCTTACCTGTACCTGAGGGAGCTTCCTCTCCCCGGGATTACCGATGTTGTTCCTTCCTTTACCGCCTGCCTGATTCTTTTCGACGAAGCAGTGACGAGCTTCGCGGAGCTCGCCGGCGCTTTACGCGAGAGGCAGGAGGAAATGGCCTCTACGGAGTTCGAGCCGCCAAGGCTTTACGAGATACCCGTTTCCTACGGCAAAGAGCACGGACCCGATATGGACTCTGTTTGCGCATACCTGGGCCTCACGGAGGAAGAGGTCATCGCGTGCCACAGTTCCGCCGTTTACACGGTCTTCGCCGTAGGCTTCCTGCCCGGCTATCCTTACCTCGGGCCCCTCGACAGAAGGCTGTTCGTGCCGAGGCTCGATGCGCCCCGGGTCAAGGTGCCGGAGGGCTCGGTCGGCATCGCCCAGCTCCAGACAGGGATCTATCCTTTTGACTCACCCGGGGGCTTTAGGATCATAGGGAAGACAAGCGTCAAGCTCTTCAATGCTGAAAAGCCGCCTTACAGCCTGCTGGCCATGGGCGACCGGGTGCGCTTCCTGAGGGTATGATGGTGTACTCCATTGAGGTGATCCACCCTGGATGGCTCTCTCTTGTTGTCGATGGCGGCAGGCCCGGCTACGCCCACATAGGCGTCCCCAGCTCCCGGGCCCTCGACGGGGCGGCCCTTGCCGCCCTCAATAAGCTCCTCGAGAACAGCGCAGATGCGCCGGCTATAGAGGTCTTCGGCACCGAGTTCTCCATCGCCTTTTCCGCTGCCGCGACTGCAGCCATAACAGGGGCCAGAGTGGCCGCCTTTCTCGACGGAGCGGCCGTGGAGCCGTGGGCAACATTCCACGCCAAAGCCGGCAGTGTCCTCCGGGTAGCCGGGGTGCTTGAGGGGTTTCGCTACTATGTAGGTTTCGCGGGCTCTATGGACCTGCCGCGGGTAATGGGAAGCTTCTCCACGAACCTGGAATGCACCTTCGGGGGGTTCAAAGGCAGACCCTTCGTCAAAGGGGACCGAATAGCCATAGAGGGGGGCAGGCTTTCGGGACGAAAAGGGGTTCCGGAGTCGCACATCCCGCAAATGAATCCGCCCCATGTGCTCCGACTGCTGGAGGGCCCGGAGAAAGACTGGTTTGTGGGCGATTCCTTCGATAAATTCTGTAACATCGAGAGCAATTTGTGGTACTCTGTCTCAACGAAATCTAACAGGACCGGCATCAGGCTGGAGGGTAAGCCCCTGGAATTTGCCCAAAGAAAGGCCGAGAGCATCATATCGGAGGGCATCCTTCCCGGGACCGTCCAGGTGCCGCCGGACGGCAGGCCGCTCATCATGCTCTTTGAAAGGACCATGGGCGGCTACGCCAGGGCAGGGGTTGTCGCGTCTGCAGACCTGGACCGCCTCGCCCATCTCAAGCCGAAGGACAGGGTCCTCTTCGACCGTGTCACGCCGGACGAGGCGTTAAGGCTGAGCACTGCGAGGAGGGACTACATCTCCTCTCTCTACAAACACATAGGGGGTTGATATGAGAAAAGCTATAGCCTGTTTCTGCTTGTTCTCCACCGTCTTATTCTTTGCCGCCTTCCCGGTCTCCGCCGCCGAAAAAGACATAAAGATCGGCGTCATATACCCCTTGACCGGTCCGGCCGCATCGACCGGCCAGGTGCTCCTCGAAGGGGTAAAGCTCGCGGCCGACATCATAAACAACAAGTACAACCTCAATATGCCCCTGGCGAAAGGGGAAGGCCTGCCCAACCTCGGAGGGGCGAAGATAGTCATAGTCTCCGGGGACCACCAGGCCAAGCCCGATGTCGGCATGGCCGAGGCGGAGCGCCTGATCACGCAAGAGAAGGTCGTAGCCCTTGTGGGCGCTTACCACAGTGCCGTGACCGCAACGGCAAGCCAGGCTGCCGAGCGGTACGGCATACCCTTCGTAAACGGTGATTCCACGTCGCCCACCCTGACCGAGCGGGGATTCAAATGGTTCTTCAGGACCACCCCGAACGATCAGCTCTTCGCGGAGAATTTCTTTCAGTTTCTGAACGACGTGAAAAGGAAGAAAGGCGTCGAGACAAACCCCGTGGCGCTCTTCAACGAGAACACGCTCTTCGGCGCGGACACGACGAAGTTCGAGGAGAAGTTCGCCAAGCAGTACGGCTACAAGATCGCAGGGCTAGTCTCCTATCCGGCAAAGAGCACGCAGCTCACGAGCGAGATACAGAGGCTCAAGAGCTTCAACGCCAGGGTAGTGCTCCAGACATCGTATGTAGCCGACGCGATCCTCTCGGTGAAGACCTTCAAGGAGCTCAACTTCGCGCCCGATGCCATCCTCGGGAACGACGCCGGCCATATAGATCCCGAATTCGTGAGATCCCTCGGCAAGGACGGGAACTATATCCTCTCACGGGAGGTATGGGCCCTGGACCTGGCTGCAAAGAAGCCCATGCTCAAGACTGTGGCCGACATGTTCGAGAAGAGGACGGGCAAGCCAATGGACGGTTCCTCATCCCGCGCCTTCACGGCGGTGATCGTCCTGGCCGACGCCATCAACAGGGCGCGCTCTACGGACCCTGCCAAAATCCAGAAGGCCCTTTTGGAGACGAACCTCAAGGCCGACCAGCTCATCATGCCCTGGGCCGGCGTGAAGTTCGACCCGCAGACGCACCAGAACATGCTGGGGAGGGGCATCATCGTCCAGGTTCAGGGCGAGAAATACTATACGGTATGGCCCCTCGACCTTGCCACGAAGGACGTAGTCTGGCCCTTCCCGAAATGGGACAAGAGGTAAGGCCGCGGTGGAGATATTCGTCCAGACCCTCGCGAGCGGGCTGCTGATAGGCTTCCTTTACGCCCTGATCGCGGTGGGCCTCACGATGATATTCGGCGTCATGGACATAGTCAACTTCGCCCACGGCGAGTATCTCATGCTCGCCATGTACCTAGCTTACTGGAGCTTCGCCCTCCTTGGGCTCGACCCCCTTTACTCGCTCCCTGCGGTGACGGTCGCGCTCTTTGTCCTGGGGGTCATCACTTATTACCTGCTTATCAGAAAGATTATCAACGCGCCCATGCTTTCCCAGATTTTCGTCACCTTCGGCGTCCTCATATTCCTGCGGGGTCTGGCCCAGTTCCTCTGGAAGGCCGACTACAGGGCAATCCCCCAGTGCCTGCTCAGCGGAAATCTAAATATCTCCGGCATCTACATAGGTGTGCCCCAGCTTGTCGCCGCTGCCGGCGCGATCGTCTGCAACGGCCTCATATTCCTGTTCCTGAAAAAGACCCGCGCCGGCATGGGCCTTGAAGCGGTGGCCGAGGACAAGGAAGCAGCCCGCCTCATGGGCATCAACAGCGACCGCATGTTCGCCCTGGCCTGGGGAATCGGGATCGCGAGCGTCGGGGTGGCGGGCGCCCTCCTTGCGAACTTCTATTATGTGTTCCCCGAGGTGGGCGGGAACTTCGGCCTCATTGCCTTCGTAGTGGTGGCCCTGGGGGGCTTCGGAAGCGTCGTGGGGGCTTTCATCGCCGGGGTCGCGGTCGGCCTCGTCGAGGTGATGAGCGGATACCTTCTGGCGCCCTCCATCAAGTTCGTCGTAGTCCTTGCCCTTTACCTGGTCGTCGTCCTGGCGAGACCGCAGGGACTGCTCGGCAAGGCGTAAGGGGATGAAGAAAAATCTCTTCCTCTTCTTCATTTTTGTGGCCCTCCTCATCGCCTACCCGCTCTTTTTCCGCAACCCCTTTCCGCGTCACCTGCTGATCATGATAATGATGTATGCAGTCATGAGCATCGGGTGGAACATCATCGGCGGCTACGGGGGGCAGGTCTCCTTCGGCAACACGGTCTTTTTCGGCGTAGGCGCTTACGCTTCGGCGGTCCTGCTCACAAAGGCGGGCCTCTCCCCATGGATAGGCATGGCCGCAGGCTGCGTCTGTTCCCTGGCCCTTGCCGTGATAGTCGGCTATCCCTGTTTCAGGCTGAAGGGCCATTACTTCGCCATAGCCACCATAGCGGTGGGCGAGATCATGATGGGCCTTTTCATGGTCTGGGATTTCGTGGGCGGTGCCGTCGGCATCTACCTGCCCATCCTGCCCCAGTCTTTCAGCAACTTCGAGTTCCACGCGACGAAGCTTCCTTACTACTACATCATGCTTGCCATATTCCTCCTTGCCCTGGGAGTGTGCTCCCTGGTGGAGCGGAGCAAGCTGGGGTACTACCTCCGGGCGATCAAGGACGACCCGGACGGGGCCAGGAGCGTCGGCATCAGCATCAGGAGATACAAGCTCTACGCTTTTTCCCTGTCGGCGCTGCTTACCTCCATATGCGGCACCTTTTACGCCCAGTACGTGCTCTACATAGACCCCGGAAGCACTTTCAACCTGATGATATCGATCCAACTGTGCATCATCTCCCTTATCGGCGGCTTGGGAAAGCTCTTCGGCCCCGTGATCGGCGCCTTCGTCTTCATACCCCTGGTAGAGCTCACGCGGGTCTATCTGGGCAGTGAAGGGCAGGGCATCGACCTCATGCTTTACTCTCTCCTCATGATTGTCGTCGCCATCCTGAGACCCCAGGGGCTTTCCGGCCTTTTCGCGCGAGGTACCCGGTGAGCGAGATACTGAGACTGGAGGGCGTCACGAAGAGGTTCGGGGGGCTTTCAGCCAACCAGGACGTCACTTTCGCCGTGGACCGGGGAGAGGTAATAGGCCTGATCGGCCCGAACGGCGCAGGCAAATCTACGCTCTTCAACTGTATCTGCTGCTTCTACAGGGCGACAGGGGGTCGCATCCTCTTTCGCGGGCGGGACATAACGAAGGAAGCCCCCGAGACTGCCTCCAGGATGGGCATCGGCCGTACCTTCCAGGTCGTGAAGGTCTTCAGGGAGATGAGCGTCCTCGAAAACATCATGATCGGGGCTTTCCTCAAATGGGAAAAGACGAAAGATGCCAATGCCAAGGCCAAAGACGTGGCGGAGCTTTTCGGTTTCTCTGCCAAGCTCGACTGGAAGGCCGCCTCCCTCACGATCTCCGAGCAGAAGAGGCTGGAGGTGGCGAGGGCCTTTGCGACAGGTCCTGAAATGCTCCTCCTCGACGAGGTCATGGCCGGTCTCAATATCCAGGAGGTAAGGGAAACGACGGACCTCGTGCGGCGCCTGAGGGATATGGGGCTCACGCTCATCCTCGTCGAGCACGTCATGGAGGGCATAATGCCCGTTGCCGACAGGGTAGTGGTGCTCGATTACGGCCATAAGATCGCGGAAGGCCCGCCAAAGGAGATCGTAGCGGACGAAAAGGTCATAAAGGCGTACCTTGGAGAGAAATATGCTAAGCGTAGAGCGCATAGACCTGTCGTATAACGGCATAAAGGTCGTGCAGTCCGTCTCCTTCCGGGTGGCGCAGGGCGAGATAGTCGCCCTTATAGGCGGCAACGGCAACGGGAAGTCGACCCTCCTGAAAGGCGTCAGCGGCATCCTCCGTCCCACCTCCGGCAAGGTTACTTTCGAGGGAAGGGACATCACCATGCTTCCGGCCCACAGCATAGTCGCCCTCGGCATTTCGCACGTGCCCGAGGGGCGGCGCCTTTTCCCCCACCTTTCCGTTTATAAGAACCTCCTCCTCGGCGCCTACCTGGTCGGCAACAGGAAAGAGATCGATGAGCGGATGGATTACGTCTATTCCATATTCCCGATCTTGAAGGAGCGGGCATCCCAAAAGGCAAAGACCCTCTCCGGCGGCGAACAGCAGATGCTGGCCATCGGCAGGGGTCTTATGAGCAGGCCAAAGTTCCTTATGCTGGATGAGCCGTCCTGGGGGATCGCGCCCATTCTCGTCGATAAGATATTCGAGGTTATCGGGGAAATAAGAAAGAACGGGGTCACCGTGCTCCTGGTCGAGCAGGACGTTGAGGCGGCCCTGGACATCTGCGACAGGGCCTATGTGATCCAGACGGGAAGGGTGGTGCTCGAAGGACCGGGGAAAGAACTGCTCAACTCGGAAGTAATCCAGAAGGCCTTCCTGGGGCTCTAGGAAGCCGATTTAGGTCGTTTTGCAGAAATATCTCCTCCGTATCCAGGTTCGACAATCCCTTGATTAAAGCATTTTGCAGAAATAATTCCCGTTGCTTCGAGGCTCCACCATATCCTTCGCTTGCCGGCGCTCTCGTTCTCTCACCTGCCCTAGCGCCTCCCTTCCGCTGGCCTCGGAACTCGGGCCGGCCGCTGCCGGCGGCCTGGCCCTCAGACAGCCTCGGCCTGCGCGGCCCGCGCACCGCTTCTTCCGGCGCGAGGCGGGTGCCCGAGAGACTTCCGCGATGCTGCGCTCAGGACATGGTTGCGCCTCTCGAATCGATACCTAATTTTGCAAAATGCTCTGGGTCGTTCTGCAGAAATATAGCCACACCACCCGGCGCGACGTATCTTTGACTATTTCCGGAAAAGCTTGAGATACTCTCCGTAACCCTCTTTCTGCAGGTCTTCTTTGGGGATAAACCGCAGGGCCGCCGAATTCATGCAGTACCTGAGGCCCGTGGGTGGAGGACCGTCTGGGAAGACGTGCCCCAGGTGGGAGTCGGCGTGCTTGCTCCGCACTTCCACGCGCTTCTCTATGAGGAAGTGCCTTTCTTCCCTCTCGACGATATTGCCCGGCTCCAGGGGCTTCGTGAAGCTCGGCCATCCAGTGTGGGAGTCGAACTTGTCGAGGGAGCTGAAAAGGGGCTCGCCGGAGACGATATCGACATATATGCCTTCTCTTTTGTTAGCGTCGTACTCGTTGTCGAAAGGCGGCTCCGTGCCTTCCTTCTGCGTCACTTTGTACTGCACGGGCGTCAGCATCTTCCTCAAGGTCGCATCATCCGGTTTCTTGAAGCTTTTCCAATACCCGGGGCTTGAGTTCTTCACGTGTTTGTCCGTTCCTTCCGCGCCGGCCGGGGCAGGCGCAGCCAGCCACACTATGAAGACGAGCAATAAGAGCGCCGCTGATTTAACTGCCGGCCTTATCATATAGGCAGCCTCACGGGGGGAACATATACCCCGGGAGGGGCGGTGTCAAGCCGCCCCTCCTATAGGCGGCCGGGCTCTTTTCACGCATACCTTTGTCGTCCTGTTCGGCGCGGCATCCTCATGCACTCTCAAAGTACACTCCGGTGCGTGCCTCCACGACTTCGCGGTCTGCGCAAAAATCACTCCGGCCGCGACAAGAAGCTTGTGTACTCACTTCGCCCACAAAGAAAGTGTCAAATACCGGAAAAGAGTTTGCTTATTACCGCTTGAAACTTATCATGTCGCGAGTTGACAAGTACCTTGCTGCCCGCTTACGATTACTACATCATAGTTCGAAGTCTGAAGGCTGGAAGATTGAGGGTTTACTATGAAGGCCATAAGCACTGAAGACAGGAAGAAGATTGAAACAGGTCTCCGAGCCAAGTACGTTCGCGTCGCCATTACACCTGAAAAAGACTTTCAATACCCCACGGGCGAGGCCGGTCTTAAGGGGCAGCACTACGACCCTAATTTTCTAAGGAATCTTCCCCACGATGTCTTAGCGTCCTATTGCGGCGTGGGGAATCCCTTCACCCTCGGACCGATCAGCGAGGGGGAATCGGTGCTCGATATCGGATGCGGCGCAGGTGTGGATACACTGATTGCCGCGATGATGGTGGGACCGGAGGGAAGAGCCTTGGGAATCGATGTGGTGCCCTAAATGCTCGAACGAGCACGGGAAAACCTTCGAAAGACGGCTTTTGACAACGTCACGTTTCAGCAGGCGTCCGCCGAGGAACTCCCCTTCCCTGAGGGCAGTTTTGATGTGGTAATCTCAAACGGGGTGTTCAATCTCATTCCCGACAAAGAAAAGGCCCTTCGAGAAGTGTTCAGAGTCCTAAAGTCTTCCGGTCAGCTCCGGATGGCGGACCAGGTTCTCACCGTTGCGCCAAGCGACGACCTTTCGTCACGGATAGACAACTGGGCCGGGTGACGGGGTGGAGCGATACCAGGAATGGATTTCCTGGCTATGTTGAATGAAGCGGGATTTGTCGGATTTGAACTTGTCAGGGATACGGGTTTTAACAGTTCGCCCGTCACTAAGGGTGTACTTATCCGCGCAAGAAAACCTGATGTTGAAGGGAGATTGACCGTGCCACAAAATCCGATGGAAACATACGATCACTTCTTCTCTCAGGCCTATGCACCGGGGAGCATAGACCTGAAGACGAAGCATCTGATCGCCCTCGCTGCGTCCCTTGGCGCGGGCTGTCAACCCTGAACAGATTACAGCCTTGCAGTTGCAAGGAGACATGGAGCAAGTCAAGGTGAGATTGACGAAACTACTATGATAGCCATGACCGTGGGTGCCCACAGGGTCAGGCTTATGGCTGAAAAGGGATCAGCCACCACCGCTGAAGGCGAGCCCACTCAAGCTGAAGAAAAGCCGGCGGCTGAATGCAGTACATGAACCCCTCCGTAGGAGCCCAGTTGGGCTCTCGAAATGTTTCTCCGTCAATTAGCTCAGAAGGTCCTTCTTGATCCGCTCAAATTCTTCTTTCGTGATCTCGCCCTTGGCATACCGTTTCTTCAGTATTTCCATAGAAGACTCTGATTCCGCGCCGGGGTATCTGTTCCACCAGGGCGGCCTGCATCCTCCACGGCCGAAGACAAAATAGAGAACGATCAGAAAAACAACTATCATGACAATGGGCATAATCATTGGAAAGATCCACCATCCGCCGAACCACATATGCTCCGCTGGATACATGTTCTCTTATCCTCCTCATTAGTTCTAAACCTCAATTACTAACTGTAATCTATGCCTTCTGACACAACCCTTCAACGTACACTTTCAGGACGTAACGCGGAGTGGGGAAACCCTATTGCCGGAACCGTGGCGGTTTAGCCGGGTCGATTCCTCATTCTTGCATCTCCTTTCTTGAGTCGTGGATGCGTTTGTGCTACCATCGCGACGGCAGCGGTCAACCTCGTCTATGTCGCCGATATGGCCAAGAGGGGCACGGGAGAAGAAAACCTGCTTATGGCGGGCGCCGATACCGGGGCGATCATGGAGAACGTCTACCTCTATTGCGCGGCGGAAGGTCTGGCAACGGTCGTGCGCGCAATGATAGACAGACCGGCACTGGCGAAGGCGATGAAGCTGCGGCCCGACCAGAGGATCATGCTCGCCCACTCCGTCGGCTACCCGAAGAAAGGAGCGTGATCCCCACGGCCCCGCGGGCCGGATAGAGAGATCGGGGGCTGAGGCGTCGGCCGAAAGAGGCCCGCGCGGCCAAGCGGTCGGTACTATCAGGCGCGAAAAGGGCCTGGCCCCTGTGCCCTAGCAGCATTCCACGGGCACCGGCGCCAAGGCTTTCTTCAGCCTCTCCACGATTTCCGCAAGGAACGGTCCCGAGAGCCACCGGCCGAGCATGCGCCTCCGGTAGATCGCGACGGTCTTCGAGGGATAGTTCATCCTGTCGATAAGCACGCTCTCCACGTGAGGGCGTATCCAATCGGCCAGCTCCTCCGGTTCTAAGGGCAATATGGGCCCGATAAAGGCGTAGGTTGATATGCCGTTGTCGTGAAGCGTTTTCAAGGCCTCGATCCTCGCCTTTATGGATGGGGCACCCGGCTCGAATATCCTCCTCACCGCTTCATCGCCGGTCGTAACGGTGAACCCGACATCGAGTCTTCGGAACCTCTTCAGAAGGTCCATGTCTCGCAGGACGAGGGGGGACTTCGTGAGGATATCGACGGGGAACGGGCTGTCCGCGAGCACTTCCAGACAAGCCCTCGTCACCCGGTACTTTGCCTCGGCCGGCTGATAGCAATCCGTTACCGAGCTCAGCAGGATGGTCCCTTGATGCGCCCTTTTGATCTGCCTGGCCAGGAGAGCCGCAGCGTTGATCTTGACATCCAGAAACTTCCCCCAGGGCTCCCGGTGCCCCGTGAACCTCTTCATGAAGGTGGCGTAGCAATAGACACACCCGTGGGAGCAGCCGACGTAGGGGTTGACGCAGTACGCAATACCTTGTATGCCGGATTTCGTGAGGATCGATTTCGCCTGTATCTGCCTTGCCGTCAAAGTCTGATTATACCATTACCGCCAGTGGCCCTGCACCCACCTCCATCCGTTGGGCGTCTCTCTCCAGTGGCCCTGCACCCAGACGGCGCGCGCATGAGGTCTTGCCGCCCAATAGCCGGGCAGCCACACCCAGCTGCCGCCCCTGAACTCCCAGTGTCCCTCGACCCAGACTGCATCGGGATAAGGCACGGCCGGCCTTACCTCGACCCTCGGGGGAGGAGGCGCCGGTGTGCGCACCTCGGCAACGCATCCCATAATGGCGACGGCCAGAACGATCCCGAAAAACGCTGCGGCAATCCGCCTCATAGCCCGTCCTCGGTACTCCGCTGCGTCACTAATAGTCCGCTTTCGCTTAAAACCTATGGTGATTCCACCTTCAGGTCAAGTGTCGGCCGGGGGCCGAGCCCCCATTGACTATAGGACATCGTCATTTTACAATAGTTGCTGTGATTCGCGCAATTATAACCCATCCGGACCGCGTTCTCAGGCGGGTCGCCGGTGAGGTGGACACAATAACGGACGATGTGCGGTGCCTCTGCAGCGACATGCTCGAGACCATGGCGGCAGCCCACGGCGTGGGGCTGGCTGCGAACCAGGTCGGCGTCTGCCTTCGCGTCATCACCCTGGAGACGGGCTCGGAAAAGGAAAGTCTGCCCGTCGTTATCATTAATCCGCGGATTGTAGAGTTGGAGGGTGAAGACGTAGCCGAAGAGGGGTGCCTGAGCATCCCGGGCTTCTACGAGGTGGTGAAGAGGGCCCAGAAGGCCATCGTAGCGGGGAAAGATACCGAGGGCAGGGAGTTAAAGGTCGAGTGCGCCGGTCTGCTTGCGAGGGCGGTGCAGCACGAGGTCGAGCACCTCAACGGCATCCTTTTTATCGACCACCTGAGCCCCGTGAAGAAACAGCTCTTCAAGAGGGAGTACGGTAAGGAAAGAAAGTGAATCTCCTCTTTTTCGGCTCCTCCAGTTTCTCAGTCCCGGCCCTGATCTCCCTGAGGTCTTCCATCTCCTGGGTCATCACCAAGAAGGCAAAGCCGAAGGGCAGGGGATACCTCATTGACGACAACGAGGTCAAGGAGGCGGCCCGTTCTTGCGGCCTGCCGCTAAAGGAGATAGGCTCATTCAAGGACGACGAGGCAAGGGGCCTCTCCGATCTATCTCCCGATCTCCTGGTCGTGGTATCCTTCGGTCTCATCATCCCTCGGTGGTTTCTCGATATACCGACTATCGGGGCCATAAACGTCCATCCTTCGCTTCTTCCCAAATACCGCGGCCCCTCCCCGATCCAGTGGGCTCTTTGGAAGGGGGAGAAAGAAACGGGTATAACCGTCATCGCCATGACGGAGCGGATGGATGCGGGTGGAATCCTTTACCAGGAGAAGATTCCTATAGGCCCGGAGGAGGATGGAGCGGGCCTTTCGAATCGCCTGGCGCTGAGGGCGGCCGAGATTCTGCCGCCTATCGTCGAGAAGGCGCGGGTCGATGGGATTGGCGGAGCCATCCCCCAGGACGAGGGGCAGGCAACCTACACCGCCATCGTTACGAAGCAGATGGGAAGGATAGACTGGAGCGGGAGCGCCCAGGAGATAACAAGACAGGTAAGGGCGTTTGTGCTCTGGCCTACGGCCTACACCTTTCTTGACGGAAAGATGGTAAAGATCTACAAGGTCAAGGCGCCTTCCGGCGCATATCCCGAAGAAACCGAACCCGGCACGATCATCGCCTCTTCACCTGAGGGCATAGAGGTCGCAGCCGGCGCCGGTTCACTCGTCATCGAAGAGATACAGATGGAAAACCGGAAGAAGATGGCGGCCTCCGACTTTGCCAGGGGATACAGGCAGCTCCTTGGGAAACGGTTCGACTGAAGGAAGGTTGGGGTGCCGGTTAGGAACGCGCGAACCAATCAGCGGATTCTATAGTCTGCTTTCGTTTTTTCCCCGACGGCCGTAGCATACCCTTGCGGTGTCCCAGGGCGGCGGGCGCTAAAACCCGCGAACCCCTTCGTAGGACTCACTTTTTTATTGACAGAAGCGTGTTTCCCTACTATTATCAGGAAGCGTTACCTGATAATGGCGCCTCTACGGCTTTTCATAGCTATTGGATGGACCTTCCTCCTCACAGCCTTTTTGTCTCTCTTCCTCAGCGCGTGCGCAAGCGGAGGCGCCTCTCGTCAGCAGGCGCACCGGACCTCCGGGGGGCAGGTACTTGCGGATGAGGAGGGGGCCCCATGGCCGGTGGGAGAGTATGGCCCTGCGGCTGCGGGGCAGGGCGGGGGCGAAAGGGACAAGGCCCGGCAAAAGAGATTTGCCCGGAAGAAGGCAGACAAGTCGACCCTTCCAGAAAACGGGAACGGCGGCGCAGGCGGCTTTTCCCTTTATAGGGGAGACGGTGATGACGAGAACCTGGCCTCCATTCTCACGGCAGACTATCTGAAACAGTTCGACATACCGATTGTCCTCAACGACGCCGTCCATTACTTCGTAAGGTATTTTACCACTGAGAAGAGGAAGGTTTTTGGGCATTGGCTGAAGCGGTCGAGGCGCTATGTGCCGATGATCAGGGAGATACTTCGCGAGCACGGGCTGCCGGAAGATCTCATATACCTGGCCATGATAGAGAGCGGTTTCAACCCCAAGGCTTACTCTTCCATGAAGGCTTCCGGACCGTGGCAATTCATTTACGAGACGGGCGGAAGATACGGGCTTCGGGTCAACCATTGGGTGGACGAAAGGAGAGACCCTGAAAAATCGACGGTGGCAGCAGCCCTGTACTTGAAAGACCTTTTCAACCAGTTCGGCTCCTGGCACCTTGCGGCTGCGGCCTATAACGCGGGAGAGGGAAGGATCGAGAGGTCGGTGCAGATGCACCAGACGGCCGACTACTGGGAGCTGACGAAATACAATACGCTGCCGAGGGAGACCAGGGAGTACATACCGAGGCTCCTTGCTGCGGCGCTTATTGCCAAGAGCCCTGAGAAATTCGGCTTCACGGACATAGTCTACGATCAACCGGTAACGTACGTAAGCGAGAGGGCGCCGGGCGGCGCGCCGCTGGCGATGCTGGCAGAAATAGCATCGACGGACGCGGAAACGATAAAGGCTCTCAACCCGGAAATCCTCACGAATGTGACCCCTCCGGACATCGACGAATACACGATCAGGCTGCCCGAGACGGTAAACCGGCGCCAGTTCCGGGAGAGGCTCGGGGCTATCCTCGGAGGGGAAAAGAGAGTCCAGGAGGCGACTATCTATATCGTTAAAAAGCATGAGAGCCTGTCCGGGATCATGGAAAGGCATAATGTGAGCTACAACGACCTTCTGCTCGTCAATGCGTCGAGCCGGGACTTGAAGGCAAAAACCGGAGCGGTCCTTTACATTCCCAGGTTTTATCGCGTTCAGCAACCGACGTATGTGGCCCGTGAGACCGGGCAGGAGGACGCCGAAGAGCAGGCCGAAGCAAGATCGCCCGTCACCGAAGCAAGACCGCCCGTTACCAAGGGCATAGTGCAGATGGCCTCGTTCGTGCCGGAAGGGAGGACCGGTCTTCATGCGGTGACAAAGAAAAAGGCGGCGAGGGTAGAGTTGAAGGGCCGCAGGAGGGTAGAGTTGAAGGGCCAGAGCGCCAAATCCGGAAAGATCGCGCGGACGTCCGCTCACCACTCATTGAGCAAAGGGCAAGGGAAAAATAAGGTGAGGGTAGCAAAAGAGACGGGCCGCCACAAGAAAAGAAAGGTACGGACCGCCACGTCCAGGGTTCCGGCAGGGAGAGGCTAAACCCTGAGCACGAGATTGATCATGTCTCCTCTGGAAAACCCCATGGCGTGGAAGAATTGGAGGAGATCCCAGTCGTTCCAGTTGACGAGCGTGTAGATCGTGTCGACCCCGTATTTTTTCAGATTCAGTACGCAGAGATTGGCCAGTTCTTTGGCAATGCCCCTGTTTTGGTAATCCGGGTCTATGCCTATCGTATCGATCCAGCCGATGTTGTTCGGGACCTTGAATTCCCAACCGCTTACCTCTCCGAGGATGAAGCCTACCACTTTACCGTCCATCTCCGCGACGAGAGAGGCGTCGCCCGGTCTTGATTCCGCCTGTTTGACGATCTTCGTAAGCCAATATTCGTGGCGGGTCTCGCCGAGCACCTTTGTATCGATGTTAACAATGGAATCGAGGTCCTGCTTTTCCATTACTCTGATGGAAAGCTTGTCTATAAAATTACTCATCGATCGGCCCTCCGGGTCTGTCTTTGTGAATTCTATAACATACCAGGAGGGTCCGAATCAAGAGATGTTGCGCAAACGTCCGCCGGGAAAGTAGGGAAACCGGATCCGGCCCGCCTCTTCGGGGAGCCCGGACCTTGAGGGAAACGGCCCTCTCGCTTTCGACCGGTTGAGGCTGCACCTGCGCGTCCGGCCCGATAAAGCGAAACCAGTGCTTTCACCTTGGAAGTGCCTTATCTTATCTATTGAGGCTGATGGTCGGGAGGTCTCGAGTGGCGCTGGATGAAAATGCGCTCTTGGTCTTGACAAAAAGGTATCTCGCAAAGGACGGGGAGGGCACCGTCATCGAGACGCCGGACGGGCTCTTCCATCGCGTCGCGGCGTCCGTGGCTGCTGCTGAGGACAATTATCGGGGCGGGTCACGGTCCGAGACGGAAGAGGCCTTTTACCGGATGATGGAGAATCTGGAGTTCCTTCCCAATTCTCCCACCCTCCTGAACGCGGGTCGTCCTTCGGGCCAGCTCGCTGCGTGCTTCGTGCTGCCCATCGAGGACTCCCTCAATTCGATTTTCGACCAGGTGAAGCTTACTGCCCAAATTCACCAGACGGGCGGGGGGACAGGGTTCTCCTTTTCCCGCCTGAGACCGAAGAACGACGTGGTCAGGTCTACAACGGGGGTGGCTAGCGGCCCCGTTTCTTTCATAAAGGTTTTCAATTGCGCGACCGACGTCATGAAGCAAGGGGGGGCAAGGCGCGGTGCAAACATGGGGATCCTCAGGATCGATCATCCTGACATAGAGGAGTTCATCAACATCAAAAGGAATCCGGCCGAGCTGACCAACTTCAATCTTTCGGTCGCAGTGACGGACGATTTCATGCGCGCATACGAGGCCGGCGAGGACTTTCCCCTCGTAAGCCCGAGGACGAAGAAAGAGATAAAAAAGGTCAAAGCGGCAGACCTGCTGCGGCTAATAGCGGAGTCCGCCTGGGCTTCAGGCGATCCGGGCGTGATTTTCATAGACACGATAAACCGCGCAAATCCGACACCCCGGATAGGAGAAATAGAAGCGACGAACCCTTGCGGCGAGCAGCCTCTTCTTCCCTACGAGTCCTGCTGCCTCGGGTCCATCAACCTTTCGAAGCTTGCCGGCGACGGCGATATTAACTGGGAGAGGCTCAAGGAGCTGACCCATCTGGGCGTTCGCTTTTTGGACGACGTGGTCGACGAAAGCGTCTATCCCTCCGGCCCCATCACCGCTATTACGAGGGCAAACCGAAAGATCGGCCTGGGCGTCATGGGCTTTGCCCATCTCCTCATCCGTTTCGGCATTTCCTACGATTCCCCGGATGGGGAAAAGGTGGGCGAGAAGGTAATAAGCTTCATTGAGAAGGAGTCGAAGAGAGCGTCGATGCTGCTGGCGCGGGAACGGGGGCCCTTCGCCAACTTCAAGGGAAGCCTCTGGGACAAAAGAAACCTTTTACAGCGCAACGCCACGACCACGACGATAGCGCCCACGGGGACCCTGAGCATCATTGCCGGGACATCGAGCGGCATCGAGCCGATTTTCGACATAGGCTATAGGAGGCTCCTCCTCGGTGGAATAGAAGTCCAGATCGAAGACCCCCTGTGGCGCGAGACCAAAAACCGGCCGGGTGCCGATGATAAGCTGAAGAAGCTTTTCCGGAGGGCTTACCAGGTGGCGCCCGTCGATCACCTTAAGATCCAGAGGATCTTCCAGAATCACGTCGACAACGCCGTCTCGAAGACCATCAATTTGCCGGAGACCGCCACCCCGGGCGAGATCCTCTCAATATATGTGGAAGCCCATCGGATGGGAATCAAGGGCACAACGATCTTCAGGAACAAGAGCCGCGACTATCAGATACTTTCCTGCGGGACCCACCAAATCTGCTGAGAGCCGTCCCTTGGGGCCCGCTCACGAAACCGGTCCGGGGGGCGCACCGGAGCAGGCGTCCCGGCGGTCGGCGGAGAGCACCCGCTCCATTGTCTCCTTCAGTGTAAGGGTCAAATTCCCGTACTCGTAGACCTCTATCTCTGCCGGGTCGGGCGCATAGAATAGAGCCCCCCGGGCCTGCCATTCCATGTAGCGGTCTGAAAGGAATCTTTCGATCTCGCCGCGGTCGGAGGCGGGGATCGTAGTCCCCGTCCCCGTCCTTCCGATTATGTCGTCTACTTCACCTCCCTTTTCCGCAATTGCCAGAACGGGTTTCGACATGGCAAGGTAATAGTAGAGCTTGTGGGGGACAATCGCCCGGCTGTACGGCGTCTCGAACATGAGAAGAAGGAGGAGGTCGCACCGGCCGATCAGGTCAAAAGCCTCGGCGTGGGGCAGGTCCCCGTGATGGACTATGTGGGCGGATATACCCCGGTCTTGGATGAATTTCTTGGCCTCCATCGACATGTAGCCGCATATGTGCAGCTTGATTCGGGGGTAGGGCGGGGAGGAGACCAGCTTTTTGAGAGAAAGGAGAAAGTCCTGCCAGGGAAAGCCTTTCTTGTCGAAGTAACCCATGTACCCGATGGTAAAATCGCTCCTGCCGGCCGTCCGGGACGGGCCGTTCCTTTTTTCGGTCCCATCGTACCCGTTCGGGATAACGGTTATCTTGCGGCCGTCAATGCCGAAAAGCTCCTTGTAGAAACGCTCGTTGCCCCTGGTATTCGCAATGATGTGGTCGCATCTGTCATAGACTGCCCGCTCCAGTCTTTTGACGATGCGGTCGTGCAGCGCTGTGGGCGGGCGGTAGGCGACCTTCTTCGTCGTCCAAAGGTCCTGGAAATCCGCTATCCACCTGGCGCCGGTCAATCTGGCAAGGACAAGCCCTATCAGGTGAAGGCTTTCCGGAGGGGACGACGTGAGGATAATATCGATCTTTTCCTCCCTGATAAGCCGGTAGCCCCTGGCAAGGGCGGTGGGAAGCCACGTGACGTACAGGTCGGGTATGAAAAAAAGGCTCTCGAAATATGTTGTGAGATGCCAGGAGTGGAAGAACTTCGAGAAAATCCTGAAGGGCGACTTTCGAAGGCAGAGGGTCCTCTCCGTCCGCACCCTGTCGCCGGACCGGGACGCAGGCCCGTTGGCGTCCCCGGCACCCGTCCGGACCGTCAAGATAATGGGCTCGTAGCCCAGACCTGGGAGGCGGCGGGCGAATTTGTCCAGCCTCAATCCTCCGCTGCCGGGAAAATCATGGGTCACCATGAGCACTCGCCTCATCGATCCTCTCCCGCGGCAAAGATCAGGCCAACGACATTAATATCCGTCCGATTTCTCTTTTGTCAACCGGCCGGGCGCTTTTTTCGCCTGACTTTTTCGTCTTCCGGTCCGCCCGGTCTCGGGTACTCTTGGAGTTCCATGAGCGAGTCGGGGGAACGGACCGGGTAAGCGCGCCGTAGCGAGAGGGGAAGGCACCTCGGTGTTTCGGCCGTTTTTGGTGATTATTCACTTGACGACGGGAAACAGGATTAGTCGATCGGCCGAGCCGCTTGGACGGTTTTCTTTCGCTCCCAATGGTAGCCGGGTACCCGCCGTCCACAGGCGGGTGGCAACGCCTCTCACCCTTGCTAAAGGCTCCTCCCGCTCAAATCCGGAACTCGCGAGAAATGCGGGTATCTCGTTTGTCTGGTGGTGCGTGGAGCTATTTAACAGGTATAACGTCCCTCTCGTCACAAACTCCGCGCCGCTCAAACATCCGGATTTGTGCACTCCTCACTATATTGTTTTGTTGTCTAGGGAAGTGCACCGCTCCTTCCGCCTTAAGCCGGGTGCCGAGAGGCTCCCGCGATGTTCGCGAGAAGAAAACGTCCTTCCGTCTCGCCTCAGCGACCGACTGCCTGTGTCAAGTCAACAATCGCCCCGTTTTTTTGTTGACATAACGGATAAAGGGGTTTAGCTTTTTAAAATTCTCGCGAGAGGGTGAGCTGCGGAATGGAAGACGACCCTGGCGGTCATATGCAACTCGGTTGGAGCGGCGGTTGCGCTGCCGCTTCCGGATGTCGTCGGAGCTGCTGATTCCGACCTCCTCCCGGAACGGCAGGCGTTTCCGGGAGAGAATCATCACCTGTTTTCTGTGAAGTACCTCTCCTGACAAGTTCCAGCCACACAACACTATATGCCTTGGTTCAAGGTCCTGTTGCGCGGACCCGTGTTCGCGTCGGGCGGCCGCATCTTTGCGAGGATAGGAAAGCCAGCATGGCGGAAGAGGTGTGGCCATGTTCTATTACGTTATCGAAAAGGCACGACGGCCTTTCACTGTTCCCGTCGTAATCCTTTTCGCCCTCCTTGCCGGCGTCGCCCGCGCGGAAGAAGGCGGAGGGCCGCAGGGGGCGTCGGAGCCGACGGCGCAAGGCCCCAGCGGCGGCACTTCGAAGCCTTCCTGGCTGCCCCAGATACTGGGCGCCCAGGCCACAGGAATCTACCAAAACGTTCCCGCCTTTCACAGCCCTTACGCTGGTGAGAAAAGCTTTCTTTTCGACCATTCTTTCAAACAGCAGTTGACGCAGACGTACGGCCTTTACTTTGGTTCGCAGCTTACAGAGTCGCTCCAGGCCTACGCGGACTTCGAGATGTTCAGGGGTTCAGGTCCCGCGGGCGGCCTCGGCCTCGGAGGCTATTCGAACGGCGACGTCATCAGGGCGGGCCCTGCCAACTTGGGGAGCGATCCTTACCTTGCCCGCCTCTACGTGCGCTACACCATCCCCCTGTCGGCGGAGATGACCCCCCCTCTCGAGCGGGGCATGGACCAGATGCCTGTCAGGGAACACGTGGACCGCATCGAGATAAAGGCCGGAAGGGTGGCGCCGACGGATGATTTCGACCAGAACCGGTACGCCAACAACCAGCGCACAATGTTTTTCAACTACGCCTTCCTCTTCAATACGGCCTGGGACTATGCCTCGGACACGAGGGGTTACAGCATCGGCTTCTCCGTGGCCATAGTCCACCCTACCTGGCGGTTGATCTTCGGGAGCTACCAGGTGCCGACGACCAGAAACGGCTATCAACTGGACAACGAGATTTACAGGGCACGGGGGGACAACATAGAGCTTTCCCTTGCGCCGAGGAGCACGGGCACGGTGATTCGCCTCCTTGCCTTCCACAACCAGGGGCGCATGGGCGACTACAGGGAGGCCATGGCCATAGGCGCAGCCACTAAAAGCGTACCCGATACGGTGGTAGACGAGCAGCCGGGGCGCACGAAGTACGGGTTCGGCCTGAACATCGAGCAGCCCGTTGCAAACGACGGGGAAACGGGCCTCTGCGCCCGGTTAGGCTGGGCCAACGGAACGAATTCCAACTGGTCCTTTACCGAGGTGGACCGCCAGGGCAGCATGGGATTGCAGGTGAGCGGCCGCAACTGGAAGAGGCCGGAGGACCAATTCGGGATCGGCTATGGCGTTCAGGGCATCACCGGCTCCCACAGGCATTACCTGGAGCAGGGGGGCATCGGCATGCTCGTGGGCGACGGGGCCCTCGCCTATGCCTACGAGAGGGTATTCGAGACATACTACCGTTTTCAACTGGGCCGCCATGTCCAGCTCAGTCCCGATTTCCAGTATATAGCCAACCCCGCATACAATCATGACAGGGGACCGGTGAAGATCTACGGTTTGCGGCTGCGGATGTATTATTGAATTAAAGAGCCGAGAATACGGCCCGAGCTACGGGGGGTGTGAAAGTGTACTGGGTCAGCAAATCGATCCACCATCTTGGGAGGTTTCGCAACAGGCTCATACTCTTCTTCATCGTTTTAGGGCCCGGGGTCATTACGATGATAGCCGACAACGACGCGGGCGGCATCTCGACATACGCCGTTACAGGGTCTAAGTACGGCTTCAAGCTGCTCTGGGTTTTTTTCATACTCGTGCCCATGGCGTATTACATCCAGGAGATGACCGTCCGTCTCGGCGCAGTGACAAAGCGAGGCCACGCTGAGGCTATTTTCGACGGGTTCGGGCCTTTCTGGGGCTGGTTCTCCATTTTCGACCTTGCCCTTATCAACTGGTGCACCCTGGTAACGGAGTACATCGGCATGACGGCCGCGATGAACATTTTCGGCATCCCCTCATGGCTTACTTTCATAGCCGTCACTGCGATATTGATGGCCGTCATAGTATCGGGGAGATACTGGACCTTCGAGAGGATAACGCTCCTCTTCTGCTGTTTCAACTTCGTTTTCATACCTGCCGCCTTCTGGGCTATGAAAATGCCCACCGCGCCCGGCTGGGACGCCGTGCTCAAAGGCTTTTACCATCCCCGATTCGCCACCGGCCTCACCGCAGACCTGCTCTTCATCATTATGGCCAATATCGGCACCACCATCACGCCCTGGCAGATCTTCTTCCAGCAGAGCGCCGTCGTCGACAAGGGCATCGACGTGAAGGACATAAAGTTCGGCAAGGTCGATACGTTTCTGGGGTCCACCCTTACCGGGGTTGTCGCCGTCTTCATCATCATAGCGACGGGCGCGGCCTTCTACTACCACAACCCTCCCATAGTCATAGAGGACGCGAGACAGACTGCCGAAGCCATCGTGCCTCTCCTGCCGCCCGGCAAAGGGGAGTGGGGGCGCGCCCTCTTCGCCATCGGTCTTTTCGATGCCGGCTTCCTCGGCGCTCTCTGCATATCGCTCGCTACTTCCTGGGCGGTCGGCGAGGTCTTCGGATGGGCCCATTCGCTCAACAAGGGCGTCAAGGAAGCCCCCTGGTTCTATGTGATCTACGCCATATCTCTCATTACGGCAGGCTCCGTAGTGCTCATCCCGAAGGCCCCCCTCATCATGATCACCATGTTCGTGCAGGTGATTGCCGTGACCCTCCTGCCTGCGGCGCTGATGTTCCTGGTCCTTCTCTTGAACGACAAGCCCCTGATGGGCAGCCACACGAACACGAGATGGCAGAACGCCGCGAACTGGACCATAATCGCCTTCGTCATCATCATGTCGTCCATGTTCGGCATTTCCATTCTATTTCCCGGCCTTTTCGGGCAGGGGTAGGAGGTGCTAAAGTGACAGCGAACAAACACGCGGAAATCGTAAACGGGATGGAGGGCAAGGAATTTATGTTCCTCTGGTTCTCGGAGCTTTTGGGCAGGCCCGTGCGCACGACTGAGGGTAAGGCCCTGGGCAAGCTCTCCGACCTGGTGTGCAGGCTTACCGAGCCATACCCGGAAGGCGTGGGCATCTATATCGAGCACGGGTGGGGGGAGCCCACGGAGTTCGTGCCGTGGAACAGGGTCGTCAGGATCGAGAAAGACGCGATCACCGTGCAGCCTCCGGAAGGGGACGCCTATCCGCCTTTCGTCGATCAGCCCGGCTGGATGCTCCTTAACGAGCACCTCATGGGCAAGACGATACTCGACATTGACGGCAGGCGGGTGGAGGTCGTGAACGACGTGCACCTCCTCGAGTCGAAGGGCCGGCTCGCAATCGTTCATGTGGACTTCTCCTTCAACGGCTTCCTCAGAAAATGGGGATTGGGAAAGCTCCGCTGGATACACGACGACCTCATCTCCTGGCGGTACGTCCAGCCCTTTTCCCTTGAGGACGCTGCAAGGACGGACGCCGTCTCCCTGTCGGTGACGAGGGCGCAGGCCAGAGACCTGCCGGGGGAAGACCTCGCCGACGTGCTGGAGGTGCTCTCGGGCGAGGAGCAGGAGGCTTTCTTCTCCAGCCTAGATGTAGAAAAGGCTGCCGAAACGCTTATGCATGCGGAGCCGAGGGCCCGGCGCCAGCTTATCGAGGATCTTTCGAAAGAGCGGGCGGCGTCCATTCTTTCCGACCTTTCCATTCCTCAGTTGGCGGACCTCTTTTCGGACCTGCCCCTCGACGACGTCACTGAGCTGATGCAGCTTTTGCCTGAGGATAGGGCGCAAAAGATCAGGCAGATACTTTACGAGCACGAAGTCAATGCACTCAACCTGATGTCGTCCGACTATCTTGCCTTCCGCCCGACGACCGTTACAGGCGAGGCCCTGAAAGCGGTGCGCCACTCCGGCCTCGACCATGACGCCATCTCCTATGTCTATGTGGCAAGCGAAGACCGGGTGCTCGCCGGGGTCGTCGACATCAGGGAATTGATCCTGACCCCGGATGCCGCCCCCCTTGCGGATATAATGTCGACCTCCGTGGTGGCCGCGGAAGGGGACAGGACGCGCAAGGACCTCGAGGACCTATTTACCAAGTACCATTACCGGATGCTGCCGGTCGTAGACACGGAGGACCATCTTCTGGGGGTGGTCCGCTATAACGACTTGATGCAGGCCCCGGATCAAAGTACGTGAGGTGTGTTATGCCGCGGCTCAAGATCACTCCCATGGCGAAGGTGGCGCTCTATTTCCTGCGCTTTTACTTGCTGTTCCTGGTCGTGCTGATAATGGTCAAGTTCGTCAGGACTCTGTGGCGGTAGGGAAGGGCAGGGGGCGGCAGGCCGCCCCCTGCGGTTTTCTTATGCCTTTTTCTTCATACCATCCAATACCGTAGCGGGATCGAGGGGAAGACGCCTTATGCGGACCCCTGTGGCCGCAAACAAGGCATTCGCCACTGCAGGAGCCACGGGCGGGACGGGCGGCTCTCCGATCCCTCCCATCTTCTCCTTGCTGTTGATCACGTGGATATCGATTTCGGGGACTTCCGACATCTTCAATATCTTGTAATCGTTAAAGTTGGCCGATGCCGCGCCGCCGGCCGCAAACTTGACCTGCTCCTTCAGGGCGGTGGAGACGCCCATGACAACGCCGCCCTCGACCTGCGCGCGTAGCGGGTCCGGGTTGACCGCAAGGCCGCAATCGAGTGCCACCACAACCTTGTTGACCTTTATCACCCCATTTTTCTCGTTTACGGAAATGTCCGCCACCTCGGCAAAATAGCTGCCGAAGCAGGAGTGCTGGGCGATGCCCCGCGCGTGTCCTTGAGGCACAGGCTTTCCCCAACCCGCCTTTTCCGCGACCACTTCAACCACGCGCTTGGCGCGCATATTGTTTTTAAGAAGCTCCAGGCGGAAGGCAACGGGGTCCCTGCCTGCGGCGTGGGCCAGCTCATCGATAAAGCACTCGGTGATGAATGCGTTCGGTCCGTTCTGCACCGAGCGCCACGGGGCGACGGGGATGGGGAGATCGTCGATCAAATACTCCAGGTCGAAGTTGGGTATCTCGTACGTGATGTTATTGTTGTCCGGTGAGCCGGGGAAGTCGGCGAGGCCCCATAAGCTCATGAAGTCGACCCCGTTGACTACCGCCGCGGGGTAGATATCTTTCATGAGAGAAGCCGTGACTACCTTGTGGACCCACGCGGTGAGCCGGCCCTCTGCGTCTAGGCCGGCCTTTATCCTGTGGCATGTGGGGGCCCTGAAAAGGTCGTGCCTGATGTCTTCTTCCCTGGTCCAGACGACTTTCACGGGTTTTCCTGTGATCTTGGAGAGAATCGTCCCTTCGACGACGAAATCGGGGGCGGCCCGTCTGCCCAGACCGCAGCCGAGAAGGGTAGTGTAGACGTTCACCTTCTCGGGAGGCATGCCGGCTACCTGGGAAGCAACCATCCTGGCCACGAGCGGTCCCTGGGTCGGCGCCCATACGTCACAGCGGTCCTTCTGCACATGGACGGTGCAGTTCATTGGCTCCATGGTCACATGAGCGACGGCCGGCACGAAGTATACGGCTTCGACCTTCTTTGCCGAAGCGGCCTGGGCTTGTTTGGCGCCTGGCGCGGTCTTTACCGGCGCGCCCGGTTTATCAAGCTCCTCCATAAAGTGCTTTTCTATGGAATCATTGTTCATGTCGGGAAGGACGCCCTTACCCCACTTAACCTTGAGCGCGTCCCGGCCTTTCCATGCGGCATCGAGAGAATCGGCGCATACTGCAACGCCCATAGGTATGGCGGCAACTTTCTGTACGCCTTTGACGGCGCTTGCCGCCTTCTCGTCATAACTTTCAGGCTTTGCGCCATAGGCGGGTGGGCGGGCAATGGACGCGTAGACCATGCCGGGGACGACGACGTCCAGGCCGAAAACGGCGGTACCCTCCACTTTCTGCGGTATATCGAGCCGGGCCATTTTCTTCCCTATGTAAATGAACTCGCTCTCCTTCTTCAAGACCGGCTCCTGGGGTACCTGGAGCGCGGCAGCGGCCGCGCAGAGCTTTCCGTAGCTCGCCTTCCGGCCGCTTTTCTTGTGGGCCACAAACCCCTTCTTGGCAAGGCACTCGTCCTCGGGAACGTTCCACTGCTTGGCCGCAGCTTTCACAAGAACCATGCGCCCCGCCGCCCCGGCCTTGCGCAGCGGCTCATAGTAGCCCCTGACGCTTGCGCTTGCCACCGTGAGCTGGTCGCGCGTTACAGGGTTCTTGAAGGCCTCTCCTGCGGGCGCCTGTTTAATACGAATCTGCTTCCAGTCCGCTTCGAGCTCATCGGCAACGATCATCGAAAGTGTTGTCCATGTGCCCTGGCCCATTTCAGAGCTCGGTATCCAGACCGTGACAATATTGTCCGGCGTGACCTCGTACCACACGGTGGGTTTGAACCCTTTCTTTATCTCTTCGCCGCCAAGAAGCCTCGTTCCGAAGGGCGTGACTGAAGCAGCAATCGTCAGGCCTGCTGCCGCCAAAGAGCCTCTCAGGAAATCACGGCGCGAAATGGATGATTTCATGACTTGCCCTCCTTTCTCACGATCTCTACGGCCGTCTTTATTCCGCGCTTGATCCGGGTGTACGACCCGCACCGGCAGAGCACGTCGTCCATGGCTGCGATGATCTTGTCAGGGTCGGGGTTCTTGCTTTCGGAGATGAGTGCCGAGAGCTGCATTATGATGCCCGGCTGGCAGTATCCGCATTGGGGAACCTGCTCCTTTATCCATGCCCGTTTTACTGGATGGTCCTTGGGGAGGCCCTCGATCGTCGTTATCTTCTTCCCCTGCGCGTCTCCGACGGGAACGACGCACGACTTCTGCGCCTTTCCGTCGATGTGGACGGTGCAGGCCCCGCATTCGCCCACCCCGCAAGAGTACTTGGCCCCCGTAAGCTTGAGATGCTCGCGCAGGACCCATAGCAGAGGTACGTCCTTCGGCACATCTACTCTATACTTCTTTCCATTCACGTTGAGCGAAATCATATGCTCCCCTCCTTTGATCTCCAAACCGGGACGTATTTGCAGGAAACCACAGCTTTTAACGATGATAGCCGAATGAATTCGAGATTGTCAACTAGAATTCAAAAATTGATTTACTTATATAACTTTCATTTTTATTATACTAATTTTATTAATGTCATCGATTTTATTCTTGACATTCCCGACCCTCGCCCGATAAAATTAAAAAATATTAATGGAAGGAGATGGTTTTTGCATAGCGAGCGCAACGGGCGGAGAAGGGGAATCCGGTCACAACGGCTGGGATTGGCATCGGGTATCCGAGGTGCGTGCAGTCCTATCCGTGCTTTGGCAACAACATTCTGCTGTCTCGAAGGAGGGACGATATGAGTAAAGCGAAATACGCTTTTCTGTCTTTTGCTGTAATGGTTCTGTGCCTGGGCCTGGTTTATCTGGCTGTGCCGGTTTACGCCGGCGAGAGCTACGGCAGCCACTATGCAGGCGGCAACGAGGACTTCATGGCGGGCGCCCTGCCTCCGGCCGGGACGAACATATTCATCAATTATCTCGTCGACTACAATATCGGCCAGCTCAAGGACAACGCCGGCCGCAACGCAACGTTCTATCCTACCGGGGGTACTAAGGTCAATACCGACATCAACGTCCTGGTCGATGCAATGCGTTTCGTCAGGGTGACTAAGGTAAAGCTCATGGGCGGCGATCTGGTCATCCATGCGATTGTTCCCTTCGGCAATGTTCATGCGAGCAACATGGTCAATCTGCCCGGCGGCGGCACGGCGTACGGCCCGGGCTTCCCTGCATCGTCTACTACCCTCGGGGACATCGAGGCTGGGGCAGGCATAGCCTGGCATCCGTCTCCCGTCTTCCATCACATCTTTGCGATAGACTTCGTAGCGCCTACGGGATCTTATCAAGGAGTGAGTGCAGCCCAGTTAGGCGGCAGCAGCAGCCGCACTTTCGTTGCCAACCCCTCGAACCTCGGCAGGAACTACTGGTCCTTCAACCCCCTGTGGGCGTTCACTTACATAGGCGACAAGAACTCCTTCATTCCAGGGTTTGAGCTCTCTGCAAAGCTCATGTACTGGATCAATACGGTCAACACCGCGACGAGCTATGTCTCCGGCCAGGAATTCTCTGCAGACTATCTCATCGGCTATCATATCAACAAGAACTGGGCCATCGGCGCGAACGGCTACTTCCTGTGGCAGACGACGAACGACAAGCAGTTCGGCAGTACGGCCATCGATCCTCTCACGGGCCTGGCTACCGGCGTGATGGGCAAGGAGCTTTCCATCGGTCCTGCCATCAGTCTCAATATACCCCATGGCTGCCTCACCTTTAAGTACCAGAGGGATATATACGCGCAGAACCACCCGGAGGGCGACAAGTTCTGGCTGAAATGGGTTTACGCATTCTAGGGATCTGATCCGGTGCGGTGTCCCCCTTCCCTTATGCCGGGGCGGGGGGACACCCTCCTAAGGAGCAGCCGGCTAATCGCTGCTAGGACCGCGTCCTCACTCATCGCATGTTTACCGGTTTTTCTGTAGGTGGAGGAGTTCCCTCCCGTCGGCTTTCAGTGATCAGGCAAAAGCAATGCCCGCGGTTGTCCGCTTCTGAAAGGCAGCGTGCGAAATTCAGATCTCGAACCCGAGGGCCTTGAGCCGGGCAAGGGCAAAGACGGGTCCGTCCTTGCAGATGTAACTGCCGCCTATGTTGCACCTGCCGCACAACCCTATCCCGCACTTCATGCGCGCCTCCAGGGTGGTAATGATCTCGTTGTCCCCGAAACCCAGTCTCTCGAGGTTTTCCAGGACGTACTTGATCATGATAGGCGGTCCGCAGGTGACAGCGACCGTGTCGTCCGGACCGGGGGCCGCATCGGCGAGGACCGCGGGGACGAAGCCTTCCCGGATCGGCGGGCCCGGAGAGCCCGCGTCGACGGTGAGTATGAGATTTATATCGTCCCGCCTCCCCCAGTCCTCCAGGTCCTGTTTGTAGCAGAGGTCGGCGTAGCTCCTGGCGCCGTAAATAATCGAGATATCGCCATAGTCGGCCCGATTGTCGAGGATGAAGAGGATGAGCGTCCGAAGGGGAGCGAGCCCGATCCCGCCTCCTATGAAGAGCACCTTCTTCCCTTTCATCTGGCCATAGGGGAACCAGTTGCCCAGCGGCGCTCGCACGCCTACCTGGTCGCCGACGGAAAGCTCGTGGATCGCGGATGTGACCTCGCCCGCCTTCATGACGCTCAACTGGAGATAGTCCTTGCGGGTAGGGGGAGAATTGATGACGAATGTCGATTCTCCTACCCCGAAGACGGAAAGCTGGGCTACCTGGCCGGGCTCGAAGGTGAAGCCGGCCATCTTTTCCCGGTCGTTCAGGACTACCTTGAGCGATTTTATGGTTGGTGTCTCGTCGACGATCTCGACGACCGTTGCGAGATCGGGAAGGTAAGGGTTGCTGACGGCCATGATCCTCCTTAAGGCGATGCAGCCAGCTCTGCCACGGTAGCGCTTATCGCAATGGAGGCCGGGCAGAGGCGGATGCAGCGGCCGCAACCCGTGCAGGCCGGTTCGCCGTACTTTTCCGGGTAGTGGACGAATTTATGGGCTACCCTGTTCCTGAATCTTTGCCATTTATGCGACCGGGGGTTGTGTCCGCTGGCCTCCAGCGTGAAGTGGGTGAACATGCATGAGTCCCAGCTCCTTATGCGCTCTCCTGCGTTCACGCCCTGCTCGTCCGTGATGTTGAAGCAGTAGCACGTCGGGCAAAGGTAGGTGCAGGCGCCGCAGCCCAGACACCTCTGGGAGACCTCTTCCCAGAAGGCGTCCTGTACCGAAACAAGCCTGATTTCCCCGCCGCCGGAAAAGACCGGTTTGAGGGCTTCTTTTGAGGCGGTTCGCCTTTCCTCCGCCTCCTTGCTATAAGGCGCCCCTTCCTCCAGGGCCGTCCCATTAAGCGCTTCTGCGCCCTTGTCCGTAAGAACCTCGACGTAGTAGCCGTGACCGATGTCCGTGAGGAGGACGTCAGAGCCCGCAGCATCGCAGGGGCCGCCGCCGACAGAGGTGCAGAAGCAACCGGCGTACGTCGTGTCACAGGTAAGGGTGATAATGGTAGTCTTTTCCCGGCGCTCCCTATAATAGGGATCGACGTCTAGAAAGACGCGGTCTATGATGGTGAAGCCTTTGGCGTCGCAGGGGCGGTCGCACAGGATTATTGCAGGGGGCGCCTCCGTCTCGGCCCGGAGCACGACGGCCGCTTTATCCGGTGCCGCGGGGTCTTTCCTGAAATCAAAGGTGAAGAGCGCTTCACTCTGGTGGTAAATGATTGCCTTTGGCGCGCCTACGGCCGGTCCGTCAAGGCAGGGCGTTTCCTCGGGCAACAGACGCCGAAAGGCGATCGCTTCCCCTTCCTTGCAGGGGGCGTAAACCTCGCCGCGACCCGAGAGGGCCCGGACGAATTCCTTCCATCGCTCTTTTGCAAGATAGGCTGCCTTCCTCATCAGACCTTGTGCTCCTCGAGGCGCTCTTCGTCCACCTTGAACGTTAGAAGGGGCGGTTTTCCGGCGGGGTCGGTGCCCGCCACGTAGCCAAAGAGTTCCAGCATATCCATGTTGATCTTCTTCTTCAGCGTCATGAGGGAGATGCCCATGGGACAGGCGCGCTCGCACTCACCGCACTCCGTACAGCGGCCCGCGAGGTGCAGCGTGTGTATCATGTGGAACATCATCTTTTCTGAAGCGGTCGTTTCCTGGGTCATCCAGTGGGGGTCCCGCGTCTCCGCTATGCAGCTCTCCCGGCAGACGCACAAAGGGCAGGCGTTGCGGCACGCGTAGCAGCGTATGCATCGTCCCAGCTCCCTTTCCCAGTATGCCAGCCGCTCGGAAAGAGGCATGTTCTCGATGACCCTCACGTCTTCGTAAGCTGACGGGGCGTCCTTCGTAGCCTCGACCGGGCCGCCGACGAGCACGTCGTAAACGAGGGGTGTCGGGTGACGGCAGCTTCCGCACTTGTCCTGGAGGATATCGTTAAGGGCGATCCGATTCTCGCCCTTGTCCGTAGCGGCTACCATCGATCCTTCCGTGAAGGCGATGGAAAGGACCTTCCCGTTGCGGAGGGCTGCGGCGGCCTTCTTGACGCTCACGACGCCGTTGCAGGGGATGCCGATGACGAAAAGGTTTTCTCTTTTTATAAGCCCTTCCTGGAGAAGCTGGACGACCGTCCTGGAATCGCACCCTTTGACGACAACGCCGACCTTTTTGTTATTGAGCCGGGTAAGGTACGAGGCAAGGTTCTGCTCGCACAGGGGTGAGAATACCAGGCCGTCCGCCCCTTGCGGTCTCTCGATGAAGGAAGGCGCGGCATGAAGGGGGTCGAACCCCCGCCCGTAAGCGATGACGACATCGACCCTGGAAAGGGCATCGGATACGGTTTTCTTGAGCGTCTCAAGGTCTTCATTTGTAAAGAGCAACGGCTCCGCCTGTTTGGCCGCTAAAGCCGAGGCCGGCCCGGTTAACGGCGCATGTTTTTCCCGTCCTTCGTCGATAGGTCCCAGCTCGTGGACCTGCCTCGTAAAATCTATCACGGTCCGCTGCCACCTCTCACCCTCGGATGCGGACACCCACGTGTAGTGGAACCTGCGCGCGTCGATACCTACAAAAGGCAGGAACCGCTTCAGCATCTCGAGTCTCCGTCTCGCGTAGAAATTGCCCTCCGAGTAATGGCAGTCCCGTGGGTGGCAGCCGGAGACAAGGATGCCGTCCGCGCCCGAAAGAAGGGCCCTTACCACGAAGAGCGGATCGACCCTTCCGGAACATGGCACCCTTATGATGCGCAGGTCCGTCGGCTGCTTCAGGCGGGCCACACCCGCGGTATCGGCGCCGCCGTAAGAGCACCAGTTGCAGAGAAAAGCAACGATGCGAAGTTTTTTAGCCGCTAGATCCTGCATAGGGCGTTTACCTCCGCGAGGATCTGGTTATCGGTAAAGTGGGAGAGCTGTATGGCGCCGCATGGACATGTAGAAGCGCAGACGCCGCATCCCGCGCAGACCGTCTCGATTACGGAAGCGACGGTTTTTCCCCGAAGGCTCTCTTCCTTGATTGCCTGAAAGGGGCATGTCTTCATGCATTTCAGGCAGCCGACGCAGGCCGACGTGTTGACGCGCGCGATGACCGGATCGGACTCGAGCATCTCCTTCGAAAGGAGCGAGAGGACCTTCGCGGCAGCGGCGCTCCCCTGGCCGACGGATGCGGGTATATCTTTAGGCCCCTGGGCCGCGCCCGCAAGGTAGACGCCGGCCGTATTCGTCTCTACGGGCCTCAGCTTCGGATGGCTTTCCACATAAAAACCGTTCGTGTCGTACGAAATATGAAGCTTCTCCGCCAGCTCTGCAGCGCCCGGCGCCGCCACGGCAGCCGTTGCAAGGACGACGAGGTCCGCCTCTACCTCGACCTGGGCGCCTAAGAGCGTGTCCGCCCCTTTGACGACCATCTTTTTACCCTTCGGGTAGATGCGCGAGACCCTTCCGCGGATGTAACGCACGCCGTACTCCTCCTGGGCGCGGCGTGTGAATTCGTCGTAGCCCTTGCCCGACGCCCTTATATCCATGTAGAAGACGTAGGACCGGGAATCGGGGATGTGGTCCTTCGTAAGGATCGCCTGCTTGGCGATATACATGCAGCAGAAGTTGGAGCAGTAAGGCACGCCTATCGACCTGTCCCTGGAGCCGGCGCACGAGATGAAGACGACCGACTTCGGCTCGGCGCCGTCGGAAGGTCTCAGGATGTGGCCCTGGGTTGGGCCGGATGCGTTGAGCAGCCTTTCGTACTGGATGCCGGAGATAATGTCCGGATAGCGGCCCGCTCCGTACTCGGGGAGTTTCTCCTGGCCGAGGAGGCCGTACCCTGTTGCAACGATGATGGCGCCCACCTCTTCGGTAACGAACTCGTCCGCCATCTCGTAGTCGATGGCTTTTGTCGGGCAGACCTTGGCACAGACGCCGCACTTGCCTTTAATAAACTGCCTGCAAAACTCCCGGTCTATCCTGGCCTTCTTCGGGATCGCCTGGGGAAAGGGTATGTTGATCGCCTTCGTCGGCGCAACACCGTAGTTGAAATGATCATAGGCATTCTTACCGGGGCACTTTTCCATGCATTCACCGCAGCCCGTGCACTTCGACCAGTCGACGTAGGTCGCCTTCTTGCGGACCTTTACCTCGTAGTTGCCCACGTAGCCCTTGATATCCTCTATCTCGGAATAGGCGTGGAGGCTGATCAGCTCGTGCTGGGCCACATCGACCATCTTGGGTCCCAGGATGCAGATCGAGCAGTCTATAGTCGGGAAGGTCTTGTCGAGGCGCGCCATCATGCCGCCGATGCTCGGGCTCTTCTCGACGACCACCGTCTCCAGTCCTCCGTCAGCGCAATCGAGGGCCGCCTGCATGCCCGCAACACCTGCGCCGATCACGAGGACCCTCTTTTTTACCGGAAAGGAAGAAGAGACGAGGGGTTTGTTCCGGATAACCTTGGCGACGGCCATGCGGACCGTCTCGACGGCCTTCCTGGTGTTCTCTTCCCTGTCCTCCCCTATCCAGGAGCAGTGCTCCCTGATGTTCGCCATCTCAAACAAATAGCGGTTAAGTCCTGCCTTTTCTACGGTCCGCCTGAAGGTCACCTCATGCATCCTTGGCGAACAAGCGGCGACGACGACCCGGCTGAGACCTTCATCCCTGATCGCCTTCTTGATCTCGGCCTGTCCGGGCTCCGAGCACGTATACATGTAATCCGTTGCATATACGACGCCCGGGAGCATACGGGTCTCCGCAGCCACGCGGGCCACATCAACCGTCCCTGCGATATTGTTGCCGCAGTGGCATATGAAGACGCCTACTCTCATTTATACCGCGCTCCTTCCACCCTGCCACCGTAATTGCAGACGACAAACCTCATCCGGAGCCGACTCCTTGCTTTTTTGCCGGCCGTGAGGGGGAGATCAGGGCATCTGCGCTGATTATGTTCTTCGTAAGCCCGACCTCCTTCGGCGTGTAGCCATACGCAAGGCCCATTATCTGTGAGAAGTAGAGGACCGGCACCGCGAAAGACGTTCCGAGCGATCTATTGACCTGGGACTGCCGAAGATCGAGGTTCTGCTGGCAGAGGGGGCAGGCGACTGCTATACAGTTGGCCCCTGCATCGAGCGCCATGGAGAGGACCTTCGCCGTGAGGCTTAAGACAATATCCCTTTTCGGGACGCCGAAGGCGGCCCCGCAGCACTCGACCTTGAAGGCGAAATCGACAACTTCCGCGCCTATGGCGGTGAGCAGCCGGTCCATAGAGACAGGGTTCTCGGGGTCGTCGAAAGCGGCGATCTTCGGGGGTCTGTTGAGGATGCAGCCGTAGTAAGGGGCGATCCGTAAGCCGGCAAGGTCAATCGTTACGGGCCCGGCTGCCTCTTCCGGTCCGATGTCCTCGTAGAGCACCTGGAGGGCGGATTTAGCCGTTACCGTGCCGTTGTAAGGGGTCTCGAGGAGATCGTTCACGTCCTTCCTGAAGAGCTCGTTCCCGGCCATCCTTGCTTGGGCCTTCTTGAAGGCAGAGAGGCAGGAAGGGCAGGGCGTCATAAGGGCGCTCGCGCCCATGGACTCAACTATGGCGAGGTTGCGGGCGCAAAGCGCAGCGGCGAGGAGGTGGTCGAAGGCGTGTGCCGGCGTGGAGCCGCAACAGCTCCAGTCCGGCGGTTCCATAATTGTCACCCCCAGGCTCTTCATGACGAGCCTGATCGACCTGTCGTAGGCGCTGGCCGTTCCTTCCAGCGAACATCCCTGATAGTAGGCATACTCCTTCATTTTGCTCTTTTTTCAGCGAACTTACTGAAAATTTTCGCCATCTCTCGTTTGCCTTTGATGTTGCGTGGCAGGAGGCGGATCAATTTCTTCCTGGCGACCTTCGTTCCGAGGTCTGCATCGGTAAAAAGATGCCCTGAGGCTATATTATAGCGCATTAGGATGCCCGGCTCGAAGATCCGCCCGTGACTCTTCAAAGAGGACAAAAAGGCCTCGTAGAAGATCTTGATCTCCTTCTCCGTGTATCTACTCTCCCTGTATGCCCTTGCCCTCAGGTAGTCCATGATGCATGCCACATCGATCTCGCAGGGGCACCTTGTAGTGCATGTCTCGCAAGTCGCGCAGAGCCAGATGGCCCTGGAAGACATCACGGTTTCCCTCATACCCATTTGGATAAGGCGCATGACCTGATTGACGGGATAGTCGAAAAACTCGGTGTAGGGGCATCCTGCGGTGCAGTTGCCGCACTGGTAGCATAGAGCGAGGTTCTGAGAGGTCTCCGTCAAGACCTCCCCGGCAAAGTCTCCCTCCGTTCCAGCCGTGAGCCTGATTACGTCCATCTGAGGACCCCGGGCGCTTTTTCAGCCGATTGCCCCTCAAAGCACTCGTATACGAGGGCGTGAGAGCACAAGCAGCTGGTGATTTCGGTATGCGGTGCGGCTTTTCTCAAAAACGACTCATTTCCGTAAGCCCTTTCTCATAAATTGACCGATGCTGGACATGAGAAATGCTGCGGCAAAAAGGAAGGCGCCTTTCGCTGACTCGATCAGACGTTCACCAATTCTAGTCATTTTCCCTCCTCGCCATGCTTGTCGATGGCTTTTACACTACAATATTCAGGTTAATCGGTCTCATGTCAAGTGAGTAATTCTTATGACATGTATAAGCCCCGCTTGATAGTTCGCCGGTATATTCGCCGAGAAAACTTATGGATGTCATAACAATTAATGAATTGACTTGCCTGCTTCGCTGCACATATTATGTGATAGTCATCGGGGGTCCCAGAGTCCGGAACAGGTATAATGTATCGATATCATCCCGTCTCCGAATTCCCTACGCAGGGCGGACGAACCCTAAAAAGCTCCAATAAGAGGGCAGGATGAATATTTATTTGCCCATTGCCCACGTGAGCATCAACCTCTTTCTTGTTGTGGGTCTGGGTGGCCTGGTCGGTTTTCTTTCCGGTTTGTTCGGTGTCGGCGGCGGCTTCCTCTTGACCCCTCTTCTTATTTTCGCCGGAATACCTCCTACCGTCGCGGCTGCAAGCGATTCCAATCAGATCGTGGCCGCCGCCTCTTCAGGCGCTTACACCCACAGTCGGATGGGCAACGTCGACTTTAAGATGGGCCTCGTAATGCTTTTAGGCGGGATTGCAGGCGGGTCCCTGGGCGTGCAAATCATCAAAGCGCTCTCGGCCCTGGGCGAGGTCGATTTCGTGATCAAGCTGGTCTACGTGGTAATTCTCGGGGTCATCGGTTCTTTCATGTTCATCGAGAGTCTGAACGCCTTGAGGCGTAAAAGCAACGTTAGAGAGTATACCACTGCCCTGGAACCCGAGGAGTCGGGCTTCAAAAAGCTCGCTACGAAACTCCCGTGGCAGATGACCTTCGAAAAATCGCACATGACAACCTCGGTTATCTTCCCGTTTCTTCTAGGAGCATTCGTAGGCGTCCTGGCGGCCGTCATGGGAGTGGGTGGTGGGTTTATCATGGTTCCCTCGATGATCTACATCCTCGGGATGCCGACGATCGTCGCTATCGGCACCGACCTGTTCCAGATCGTGCTTACCTCCATCAACGTCACCATTCAACAGGCTATTCGAAACCATACGGTCGATCTGGTCCTCGTCGTCGTGCTTTTTTTCGGCTCATCCATCGGTGCCCAGGTCGGTGCCCGGGTGGGGAAGCGGCTCCGGGGAGAGCAGTTGCGCATCCTCCTGGCCATCATCGTGTTGGCCGTAATGGTGAAGATGCTCTTCGATTTGCTCGTAACACCGGGCAACCCGATCAGCTTCGCTACCGGAGGCGGGCACTGATGCATCTGCCTGCAATAGGCATCCTGTCTCTCGTTCTGGCAACGGCCGTTTCCGGAACAGCGGCTTTCGCCGGATCGCCCGGCGGCCTGGCATGGAAGATCGAACCGAAGGTACTGGAGAGGTCGCTTTTCTCGAAACCTTATCAGACCTCGGTAATAACCGGGACTTGTCCGGCCAACGCGGAAGTCGTCATCAAAGTCGTTTCACCAACCAGAAGCTTCAAATTGAACAGGGCAGGGAAAGGCCTCGGCTTCGTATGGGTTCCGTCAGGCCACGCGGAGGTTGAGGAAATCCCCGCCATGTACGCCATTCTCAGCTCTGCCAAGATGACAAACGTGCTTTCGCCGGCGGAGCAGGAGAAGGCCGGACTGTGTTCGGACTTTCGCGATGTCTTTCGACAGGCCAAGGTCCGATTCAAGAAAGATCCGCCGGACGGCCAAGGCGCGAAGCTTCGCCAGGAGTACTTGTCAGGATTGGTCAGGAGATTCAAGGAAGGCGGGCTGTATCAATACGCGGAAGGAGCAGTTAAAATAGAATCTTGCACATTCAGGGCCCAATTGGCTTATCCCGCGAGTGCCCCTGTCGGTGAATACAAGATATTCTGCTACCTGGTCGAAGGGGGCGCGGCGCATCTTGTTTTCGAGGACAGACTTCTGGTTAAATCGAGCCCGGTAATCGATTGGCTTTCTTACTATGCCCATGCCAGTCCGGCGGTGTACGGGATATTTTCCGCTCTGGTGGCGGTCATGGTAGGTCTTTTTGTCGGTGTCGTGCTGGGGCGGGGAGCGGGCCATTAGGCCCGGAAAGCTCATCCCTTCCTAAGGGGCAGCTCTTTCAAAGGTGTAGTTGCCCTTCATAAAGGCCTGTACGTACCAGTCAACGATATTCTCGCTGTACATGAGCGCGTCAAGCTGTCGGGAGCAGGTCATGAGCCGGCCAAGGAAATCGAGCTTCTCTTCAGTGTCTCGGCACTCGTATTTGATAAGGCGTGCCCGCAGCCAGTCACCCTTTACCTCCACATCAAAGTCCAGGTTCTTAAGAACGCCTGCGATAAACCGAACCCTCCGGGACCTCCTTTCCGCGCTGGAGCCGCCTCCCATGAATTGGAATGTTATATAGTTGTTGTTCTTCACCTCGGAGCAGTAGGCGTCGACGGTGCTGAAGTGATAGGCCAGGCGAGAGCTGAAGTTGAGATACTCGGAGGAGACAAGGGCATAGCTTTTCTCACCGAGAGGTGTGGCGGAGCGAGCGGCATCCGACAGGGTGTTGAGCATAACGGAGGCAAAGCCCTTCCAGTCCACTTCCGCAACCCTTCTCCGGCACGCGTCTGGATGGGTAATCCCCCTCCACAGGGCCTTCATCGGACGGGAGGTGATCTGTTCGGGCCTAACATCTTTGACCCTGTCCGGAACCGAAAGGCCGCCCCCCAGGTCGATGATGTAGAGGTTTGTGGCGAAATCGGCGATGAGCCTTGTCGCGGCTTCGTCAGGGGACCGTTTGAATTCATGGAGGTGGAACATCTCTTCGATGGCGACCTGATGTATGAACCGGGTGACGTCATGGAAGGTCCTGCAGTTTTCGGGTTTGAAGGACTCAACACTGTTGTCCCATAACTTGAGCGCCGCGACCAGTGAGAGAAATTGCTCCACCTTGTCGAGTATGGGACTTTGCCTCCTGGCGTCCTCCTCTTTCTTCTTCTCACTAACTATCAGTTCCTCGACTGCCTCGTCATAGACCCGGTTACGATAGGCATCCACAGTGATCATCTGGCCCGGCTTCAGCAGATCGGTAGCCCCTTTGGCATCGACAATCGTGGGCACTTGAGATTCCCTCGCCAGGGAAGCCATGTGGCCGGCTACGTTTCCGATCTCTGCGATGATCGCCGAGGCCCGATGCATGACCGTGACATGCCTGGTGTTCATATTTTTGACTACCAGCACACCGCCGTCGGGGAAGGCGTCCAGGTCTCCGTCCCCCGATACGATATGGACCGGGCCGAAGCCGATGCCGGGGGACGCGACGAGGCCCCAGTCGATCAGGACCTTGGCATAAGCATAGCCTTGAGACTCGTCCTGCTTCTCCACCTGAACGGAGGACATCTTCAAGGGACGGGTCTGAAGGATATAGACCTTTCCTTCGGCATCGATCGCCCATTCGATATCGCGAGGATTTCCGTAATGCCTCTCGAGCAGGAGGGCGTGCTGGAAAAGCTCGTGTATTTCGTCTTCACGAAGGCAAGGCTGCCACTGCAGCTCTTCGGCGATAGGTGCCTCGCTGATGCCCCCCGATCGCTCGCAAGTAAGCATAACCTCCTGCCTGGGGACTCGCTTTTCAATAACAAGGCCGCTTTCTCTGGAAATAACGTAGACGTTCGGACTGTCGTGCTCGATGACGAGCTCCCCCAGACCCCATTTGGCGCTTATGATAACGACGTTGCGGCTGGCATGATTGGGATCCTGCGAGTAAATGACTCCGCTGGCTCTCGCGCAGATCATCTTCTGACAGGCCACCGCCATCGGGATGTCCTCTTCGTTGAAACCCTTTTCTTTCCAGTAAAAGATTGCCTGGGGAGTAAATTTGCTTGCCAGAACCTCCGCATACTTGCTGAGGAGGCGATCGGGGAGGACATTGAGGGCCGTTGCGTATTGTCCTGCAAAGCTCGCGTCCGTGTCCTCGCCTACGGCACTGCTCCTGACGGAAACGAAGATGTCGTCCCCTTCGGCCGCGGCGAGCCGGGAATAGCCGCGGAAGATCGCTTCTTCCAGCTCCTCGGGTATCGGCGCCGTCAGGATTGCCTCCCGAATCTCCCGGCTGATCCCGTTCAGGGCTTGCGAATCGTGAATGTTCAGGGAAGCCAATCGCTTCTTGACCTCTTTCCCGAGCACCTGCTTCTCGACAAAAATCCTGTAGGCGTAAGCAGAGATTGCAAAGCCTTCAGGAACGGGCATGTTCAGAGAGTTACGCATCTCGCCGAGATTTGCGTTCTTTCCCCCTACTATCTCCCCCATCCCCGCGGTAATGTCTTTAAATGGAATGGTCAAGGGCGATAAGGGGATCTCTCGGACACCGAAGAGCCTCTGTTGTATGCCGCGGTCGATCTCCTCGAAAATGGCGTACAGGGAGCCGTACCGGTCGGGAACCATGCTGTTCAGGGCACCGATCATCTCGATCACGTTCTCCCGTATCAGGTTATAGCTCTGACGGATATACTGGAGATCGAAGACGTAATCTTTCCGCAGGTACTTTCCTCCCACGTCTCCCATCGCCTCAAGGGCCGCGTTATTTGCGTAAAGAAGCGCCTGAAAGGACTCGAACCGATCCTTGAGGCCCGGTGTCTTCTGTTTTTTGATATGGGTAAGAAAGCTTCGTATTGAAGAAAACATCAGGAAACCTGAAACCCTTTGTTGTCGCCTATCCGCAAAGGCCGCTTCTCTTTTTCCCGCTCCGAAAAAACCTCTTTCAGCCCCGCTGTCCGGAAATAGGAACAGTCCTTATTATTTCACAAGGGGACTCCGGGATCAAGAAGGGCAGGTCGGGAAGGATGCGTCTCCACCCGATAGCTCCATGCCTCAGCCGACATTACATATGCTTAGACCGACCGCTCGACCCGGCGGATAGCTACCGCTCCACCTTGACGTACAAGGCCACCCGGTAAAGGAGGGTGATCAGGAGACCGCCGAAGGCCCAGACACCTATGACGATCAGGACCTCGGGAAGCGTAGGCCCGTACTCCGTAATGTCCCCGAGAGGGGAAGGGATAAAGCCCGGAACGACCAGGCCGAGTCCTTTGTCTATCCAGACGCCGACGATGATCGCGACGCAGGTCAGGGCCAGTGCCCCTTCACGCCTGCGGAGGCGGGCGCTGAGGAGAGCCAGGGCTGACCCGCCCATGAGTACCATGGAAAGCCAAATCCAAGGCGCCAGCGCCTTGTGGCCGCCGATGCCGAGGAAGAGGTACCTGAGATGCTCGACGTCGGCGGGGACGGAACCGTAAAGCGTCGTGAAAAGCTCGACCGTAAGCAGAAAGATGTTGACCAGCAGGGAATAGACGATGATGGTGGCGACCTTCTGGATGGCCGCGTCTCCCGGATCGAAGCGACTGACCCGCCGGATAAAGAGCGACATCAGGATGAGCAGGGCCGGACCGGAGGCGAAGGCGGAGGCGAGGAACCGCGGCGCCCACAGGGGCGTGTGCCATAAGGGCCGGGCGACAAGGGCCTGGTAGATGAACGCCGTTACGGTGTGGATGCTGACCGCCCACGGGATGGAGAGGAGGATAAGGAACCGAATCCAGGGTAGGGGCTTCTCCTCCTTGGCTTCCGCATCGAGGGTCGACCACCCGATGAGAAGGTTGAGGAGCAGATACCCGTTGAGCACGATCATATCCCAGAAGAGGAGGGAAGTAGGCGTAGGATGAAGGATCATGTTAAAGGCCCTGTCCGGCCGGCCGAGATCGACGATGATGAAGAGGAACGACATCAGAACTGCAGGGACGGCGAGGAATTCTCCGAGTATCGTTATCTTCCCGAACTCCTTGACGTTGTGGAGATAATAGGGAAGCACGACGGTGACCGCCGAGGCGGCGACGCCGACAAAGAACGTGAAATTCGCTATGTAGAGGCCCCAGGAAACGCTGCGGCTCAGGCCCGTGACGGAAAGGCCCCGATGCCACTGGTAGAGATAGGAGATAAAG
>Ga0187858_10000413_pt1 | contig 53966 bp, 58 predicted proteins | sample June2016WEW_8_15_FD_133015 | JGI IMG/M metagenome (GOLD analysis project Ga0187858, IMG submission 133015) | Peatland microbial communities from SPRUCE experiment site at the Marcell Experimental Forest, Minnesota, USA - June2016WEW_8_150 | ecosystem: Environmental > Terrestrial > Soil >...
CATCCGCTCGAGCCCCATGCCCGTGTCGATCGAGGGGGCCGGGAGCGGCCGGAGGAGGCCGCTGTCATCCCGGTCAAACTCCATGAAGACGAGGTTCCAGAGCTCGAGGAACCGGTCGCTCCCCTTCTCGATGAGGACGGCGGGAGGGCCGACCTCAAGGTCCTCGCCCAGATCATAGTGGACCTCCGAGCAGGGGCCGCACGGGCCCGTGTCGCCCATGGCCCAGAAATTGTCTTTCTTGCCGTAACGGAAGATCCTCGCCGGCGGGACCCCGATCTCCTCCGCCCAGATCCGGAAGGCCTGGTCGTCATCAAGGTAGACCGTCGCGTACAGCCTGTCTTTGGGCAGGCCGAAGACGCCGGTGACGAGCTCCCAGGCGAACCCGATGGCCTCTCTCTTGAAGTAATCGCCGAAGGAGAAGTTGCCGAGCATCTCGAAGAAGGTGTGGTGCTTGGTCGTCCGGCCCACCGTCTCCAGATCGTTGTGCTTTCCGCTGACCCGCATGCATTTCTGGACGGTCGCCGCCCGTTTGTAGCTCCGCGTCTCGAGCCCGAGGAAGATGCTCTTGAACTGGTTCATCCCCGAGTTCGTGAACAGGATGGTCGGGTCGTCCTTGGGCAGGAGCGGCGAGCTTTGGACGACCTTGTGCCCCCTCGCCGCGAAATACCGGAGGAACGTCTCGCGGATCTCGGAGGACTTCATTTGGGCTCTTCTTCAGCCCCCCCCTCGACGCGCTCCACCTTGCCCATCCCCTTCTCCATCTCTTCCGTAGCGATGTCCAGGGTGGACTGGATGCCCATGACGCGGAGCTTGAAATTGTCCGGGTTGGAAGAGTATTTCATCCCCTGTTCGAAGGAGATATAGCCGTCACGGTAGAGCTGGTAGATGGACTGGTCGAAGGTCTGCATCCCGTACTGGGAAACGCCCGCCGTGATGGCGTCTTTGATCATTCCCGACTTGTCCTTGTCGGCGATGCATTCCTGGAGGTAGGGGGTCGTGATCATGACCTCGACGGCCGGCACCCGGCCCTGTCCGTCCATTCTCGGGATGAGGCGCATGGAGATGATGGCCTTGAGGATGCTGGAGAGCTGGAGTCGGACCTGCCTCTGGTGGTGGGGGGCGAAGACGGAGATGATGCGGTTGATGCTCTCCGGGGCATCGAGAGTGTGGAGGGTGCTGAGGACGAGATGGCCCGTCTCGGCCGCGAGTAGCGCCGTCTCGATCGTGTCCAGGTCGCGCATTTCGCCGACGAGGATGATATCGGGGTCCTCGCGGAGGCAGGCCCGCAGGCCGCGCGAGAAGCTCGTGACGTCCATCCCGACCTCCCGCTGGCTGATGGTGCTCTTCTTGTCCTTGTGGAGGTACTCGATCGGGTCCTCGATCGTGATGATGTTCTCCCGGCGGAAGGTGTTGATATATTCGATCATGGCCGCCAGGCTTGTGGTCTTGCCGCTGCCGGTCGTCCCGGTCACGAGGACGAGGCCCCTCTGGTAGAACGCGATCTTCTCCAGGACCTCGGGCAGAAGGAGCTGCCGGATCGTCTTGACCTCCAGGGGGATGATGCGCAGGGCAATGGCCAGCGATCCCCGCTGATAATAGATGCTGCCGCGGAAGCGGCCGAAGCCCGGGAGGCTGTAGGCCAGGTCGATGTCGAATTCCTCCCGGAGCCTTTCCCTCTGGTAATCCGACATCATCTGGTTGGCCAGCTCCTCGCAGTCTGCGGGGGCCAGGCGGGGAAACCCGGTCAGGGGCGTCAGCGTCCCGTGGACACGGATCATCGGATGGTTGCCGGCCTTGAAGTGAAGGTCCGAAGCGTCACGCTCGATGCCGATTTTCAAGAATTCATCAATAACCATGAGGCTCTCCTCCCATGAAACTAGGCCACATACGTGAGCCAGTCAAAAGTGTCATCCCGCGTCCCGTTGAGATAGGCGAAAAAGGCTTCCTGGATCTTCCGGGTGACGGGCCCCCGCTTTCCGTTCCCGATGACGATCTTGTCGATCGAGCGGATCGGAGTGATCTCGGCCGCGGAGCCGGTGAAGAACACCTCGTCCGAAATATAGAGGATCTCGCGCGGGATCGTGTCTTCGACGACCCGGACGCCTATCTCCTCGAGAAGCGTCATGACCGAATCCCGGGTGATGCCGGGCAGGACCGACGAGGACAAGGGCGGCGTATAGACAGTGCCCCCACGGACCAAGAAGAGGTTTTCCCCGCTCCCCTCGCTGACGTGCCCGCGGATGTTGAGGGCGATGCCCTCGGCATAGCCGTCCAGATTGGCTTCCATCTTGATGAGCTGGGAGTTCATGTAGTTGGCGCCCGACTTGGCCAGGGCCGGGAACGTGTTCGGAGCCATGCGCCACCAGGAGGAGATGCAGACGTCCACGCCGCTCTCCAGGGCTTCCGGGCCGAGATACTGGCCCCATTCCCAGACGAGGATGGCGCAATCGACGGGATTCGGGAAGGGATCAACGCCGAGGGTCTTGTATCCCCGGTAGACGATGGGGCGGACATAGCAGGCCTTCAGCTTATTGACCTTGATGGTCTCGACGACGGCCCGGTTGAACTCCTCCTGGGAATACGGGACCTCGATGCGGTAGATCTTGCACGAATTGTACAGCCGACGGGTGTGGTCCTGCAGCCGGAAAACGGCCGTCCCTTTGGGCGTGTCGTACGCCCTGAAGCCTTCAAAGATGGAACTCCCATAGTGGACAACGTGAGAAGCGACATGGATGTGGGCGTCTTTCCAGGGGACGAACCGCCCGTTCATCCAGACGAAGCTGTTTTCCAGGAAAGGACTCATCGACGACTCCTTCCTTCGATCGTTCGTTCGAGGCTCCTCTCCTGCCGGAGCGGACCTCACGGTTTTTCGAGGCCTCATGTTATATCAATCGCCGGCGGGAAGTCAAACCGCCGAGGCCGGGCCCCGGGGCCCCCCCAAGCCCTCATACGTTCTCCCCGCAGTGGGGGCAGCTGCGGGACTTGGGCGGGAGAGGCCGGCGGCAGTTCCAGCACTGGCCGGAGGCCTTCTGTTCCCGGGCCTTGATCCGGAGCATGATGTCGTCGATCTCCGATGTTTTGGGAGTCTTGCCCTTGTAAAGCGACAGGTCCCGGACGATCTCGGCGGCGCTCTGGTAACGGTCCTCGACCTTGGGGGCCAGGGCCTTCATGATGATGGTGTCGATCTCCTTGGGGACCTTGTTGTTGCGGATCCGCGGCGGCGTGATCTTGCCCTGCTGGGCCTTTTCCAGGATCTTGAAGGGGTCCGGGTCGAAGATCGGTGGCCGGCCGATGATCATCTCGTAGAAGATGCAGCCGATCGAATAGATATCCGACGCGTAGCTGGCCTTGCCCAGGAACTGTTCCGGCGCCATATAGGGCGGAGACCCGATCCTCGTCGAGGCGTACGGCACGGAGTTGAGCCAGGCCGAGGTCCCGAAGTCCGTGATCTTGGCCGTCCCGTCCTCCGAGATGATGATGTTCGACGGCCTCAGGTCCCTGTGGATGATCTTGTTTTTATGGGCGTGGTCGATGCCGTAGGCGACCTGCTTGACGTAGTCCAGGGCCTGCTCGTAGCCGAGAACCCGCTCCTTCTCCAGGATCTTCTCAAGGGTCGGACCTTTGACATACTCCATGACCATGAAAAAAACGTTCTTCTCTTTTTCGGCGGCCAGCATCCGGACGATGTTCGGATGGCTGAGGGCGGCCTGCAGCCGCGGCTCCTTCAGGAGCTTGTAGAGCTCGGCGGACTGCTTATGGGGGACCTTGATGGCGACCTTGATATCGAGCCAGGTATCCTTGGCCAGATAGACGGAGCCGAAGCCGCCGCTGCCGAGCGAGCGGAGGATCTCGTATTTTCCGACCTTCTGGCCCTGGAGAAACATGTCAATCGTTCCAAAAATGGGCGATCATCGCGACCCCGGCGATCGCCGCCGTCTCGGCCTTGAGGATCCGCCGCCCGAGACTGGCGGCCTCGCACCCGGCCTCTCTGAATGCCCGTTCTTCGCCTTCGGTCCATCCCCCTTCCGGCCCGACGAAGACCGTGACCGCCGGAGCCGGCGGCCCTCCCTTCTTTTCCGCCTCGAGGAGAAAGTCCTTGAGGGGCTTCCCTCCGTTTTCGCTCAGAAACAGCCTCAGTCCATCACCCGGCCGGGCGAGGATGTCTTCCAGCCGTTCGGCCGGATGAACGGCCGGCGCCGCCCAGCCCTTGCTCTGCTTGGTGGCCTCCCTGGCGATCCTGGCCCAGCGTTCCGCCTTCCGGGCTTCCCGCTCCACGGAGGCCTTCAGCGAGCGGGCGGTCTCCAGAGGGATGAAATCGGAGATCCCGATCTCCGATGCTTTCTGCAGGATGAACTCCATCTTTTTGGCCTGCAGGAGCCCCTGCGCCAAAGCCAGCTTGACGCGAGAGGCCTCGGCATCGGCTCGTTCGAGGATCTCGACGACCGTCCGGTCCCTCTTCACCGACTGGACCCGGCCCAAAACGCGGCGGCCGCCTCCGTCGAAAAGCCGGACCTGGTCACCCTCTTTGATTCTGGCCGCCTTGGCCAAGTGGCGGTGCTCCGCGCCCACGAGGGTGACGCGGGACACCCCCGGCTCGATCCGGGGAACATAAAACTGGTTCGACGTCAAATCTGTCCCTGGCCTAATGGAGGATGTTCTTGACCTTGTGGATGACACTCTCGTCGACCGTCTCGACGTTTTCGCCCCTGAGTTCGGCCAGCCTTGCCAGGAGCGTTCTCTGCTCCTTGGACAGGCCGTCGGGTGTCTTGACCTGGACCCTGACAAAAAGATCCCCTCTTCTCCGGCTGGAGATATCCTGGATGCCCTGGCCCTTGAGCTTAAAGGATTCTCCCGGCTGGGTCCCGGCGGGGATCTTCAGGACCTCACTCCCGTTAAGGGTCGGGATCCCGATCCTGGCCCCGAGCGCCGCCTGGGTCGACGAGATCTCGATCTGGCAGACCAGGTCGTTTTCTTCCCGCTCAAAAAACGGATGCTTGAGGACCCGGGTGACGACATAAAGGTCGCCTCCCGGCATCCCTTCGTCCCCGGCTTCCCCTTCCTCGACCAGCCTCAGCCGGGAGCCGTCGCTCACTCCGGCCGGGATCCGGACCCTGAGGGCCCGCTTTTCCTTGACGTGGCCTTTCCCCCCGCAGTGGTCGCAGGGTGATGAAATGACCTCGCCGCGGCCCTGGCACCTCGGACACGTCCTGGCCACCGTGAAGAAGCCCTGCTGATAACGCATCTGGCCTTTTCCGCCGCATGACGGGCAGGCGGAGGGGGTTCTCCCGGGCTTGCTTTTCGACCCGTGACAGGCCGGGCAGACCTCGGACCGGTTCAGCTTGATCTCCCTGTCGACTCCCGACGCGGCTTCCTCCAAGCTGATCTCGACCTCGAGGGCCAGGTCCCGGCCTCTCTCGCGCTCGCGGCCGCCCCGGCGCCTACCGCCGGCGCCGAAGAAATCCCCGAAGCTGAAACCGAAGAAATTCCCGAGGATATCCTCGAAGTCCTCGAAGACGGAAGAGTCGAATCCGGAGAAGCCCTGAAAGCCTTCGCCGCGCAGCCCGTCCTGGCCGTAGCGGTCATAGACCGATCGCTTCTCGACATCGATGAGGACGCTGTAGGCTTCGGCGGCCTCCTTGAACCTCTCCTCGGCTTCCTTGTTCCCGGGGTTGCGGTCAGGATGGTGCTTCAGCGCCATCTGGCGGTAGGCTTTCTTGATCTCTTCGGGCGGGGCGTTCCGCGGAATTCCGAGGATCTCGTAATAATCCCGCTTAGCCATTCGGGTCCAACCTCACCCCCTCGCCTTTCTGCCTCTCGATGATCGCCTCGAGCTCGTTCGGCGCGAGCCCGGAGGAGGGCCTGACCTCGATCTTCTGCTGCAGCCCTGTCGCGACGTCCCTGGCCGAGACCTTGACGAGGCCGTCGGCGTTGATCTCGAACGTCACGTCAACCTGGGGCACGCCGGCGGGAGCGGGCTCGATGCCCACGAGCTCGAACACGGCCAGCGATTTGTTCAGCGAAGCGAGCGGGTTTTCCCCCTGGAGGACGTGCAGCCTGACCCGGCGCTGGTTGTGCTCGACGGTCGTGAAGGATTTCGTCTTCCGCAGGGGGATCGTCGAGTTCTTCTCGATGACCGTCTCGTAGCCATCGTTCTCCGTCTCGATCCCGAGGGAAAAGGGAGCGACGTCGAGAAGGAGGATTAGCCCGCGGACCTGGCCCTGGAGGATGCCGGATTGGATGGCCGCCCCCATCGCCACGATCTCGTCCGGATTGATGTGCTCGGCCGGTTTTTTCTCGAAGAACTCCGTCAGCCTCTTCTTGACCAGCGGCATCCTGGTCTGGCCGCCGACGAGGATGACGTCGTCGATCTTGTCGGGGTCCAGGCGGGCCGCGCCGAAAGCTTCTTCGATCAGGGGGATCGTCCGCTCGACGAGGTCGGACGTCAGCTCCTCGAGCCTCTGACGGTTCAGGATCTTCTTGAGGTGCTTGGAACTTGTCTGGTCCGAGCAGATGAACGGCAGGTTGATCTCGGTCTCCAGGGTGAAGGACAGCTCCCGCTTGGCCCTTTCCGAGGCTTCCTTGATCCTCTGCAGGGCCAGCTTATCGTGGTGGAGGTCGATCCCCGTCTCCTTGCGGAAATCCTCGACCAGCCACTCGATGATCCTGTTGTCGAAATCCTCGCCGCCGAGGTAGGAATCGCCGTTGGTGGCGAGGACGTTGAAGACGCCGTCCCGGATCTCCATCAGGGTGATATCGAAGGTCCCGCCGCCGAGGTCGAAGACCGCGGCGGTCCCGTTCTTCTTGCTGTTGAGACCGTAGGCCAGGCCGGCGGCCGTCGGCTCGTTGATGACCCGCTGGACGTCGAGGCCGCTGATCAGGGCTGCGTCCTTGGTCGCCTGCCTCTGGTGGTCGTTGAAATGGGCAGGGACCGTGATGACGGCGTCCGCGACCTTTTCGCCGAAAAAGGACTCCGCGCACCCCTTGAGGTAGGACAGGATCATGCCCGAGAGCTCCTGGGGGGTGAATGTCCTCGACTCCACGGCGACAAGCACATCCCCGTTCTTGGCCTCGGTCAGCCTGTAGGGGAGCCTGGCCCGCGCCGACGAGATCTCATCGGAAACGAATTTCCGGCCGATGAGCCGCTTGACGGCAAAAATGGTGTTCTGGGGATTGGTGATCGCCTGCCTCAGGGCCAGCGTCCCGACCAGCCTCTCCCCCGCCGAAGTGAACGAGACGACGGAGGGTGTCGTCGGCAGACCCTCCAGGTTGGGGAGGACGATCGGGCTGCCCCCATCGAGATAGGCAATGCAAGAATAGGTCGTGCCGAGGTCGATTCCGATGATGCGATCCATGGCGTTAATCCTTCTTGGGAACGATGACCTTGACCAGGGCCGGGCGGAGAAGCCGGTTGTGGAGCATATAGCCTTTCTGGAGCTCTTCCGTGACGCGGGGCTCCTGGACCTCCGACGACTCTTCCATGGCCATCGCCTGGTGAAACGACGGGTCGAAATGATCGTCTTTGATCTCGATCGGCTGAACACCCCGCTTGAGAAGGAGGTTCATGGACATCCTGTAGATGAGGTCGATCCCTTCCCTGAACGTCTTCCCGTCCGCGTCTCCGCCCGAGGCCTGAAGGGCCCGCTCGAAATTGTCCAGGATTCCCAGGAACTCGAGCAGCACCTCGCTCAGGGCGAACTGGAAGTAATCGCTTTTCTCCCGCTCGAGCCTCTTCCGGAGGTTCTCGACGTCGGCGAGCTTCCTCAGATATTGGTCCTTGAGGTCCTCTGTCTCCTTCCGGAGGTGCTTAATCTCGGCCTCCCTCTTCTTGAGCTTCTCCTTCAGATGCTTGACCGCCTGGGCAGGCTCTTTGTCATGGAAGGCGGCCTCTGGTTTCTCCGGTTCGGCAGCCACTGGCTCCTTTGGTCCGTCCTCTCCGGGGGCCCCGGGCTCCGCGATGTATTCGATCTCTTCGGCCGGCTTTTCTTTTTTGTCGTCTGTCATATCGCGACCTCTCTGCCGTAGATGGTAATGGCCTGGCTCAGCCGCTTGGCGACCCTGTCGACGAGCGGGATGATCTTCGCATAGGGGATCCGCTTGGGACCGATGATGCCCAGGGAGCCGAGGACCTGGTGGCTCGTCCCGTAATGGGACAGGACCAGGGAACAGTCCTGGACGTTTGGAAAATTGACCTCAGCCCCGATCAGGACCTTGACCCGGTCCAGGCTGATGAAATCGGCCAGAAGCTTGACCAGGCTGGCTCGTTCCTCGAAATTCTCGAACAGGGACCGCAGCTTGCCCATGTCGAACAGCTCGGCCTTGCCGAGGAGCCGGGAGGTGCCCTGGATGAAGATCCGGTTTTCATCCTCCTCGCGGTTGATGACGGCCCGGACAAGGTCGGCGATCTTGTTGATGATGTCCTCATATCTCGTCCTGTACCTAGGAAGCTCCTGGAGCAGGACGTCCCGGACGAAGATCAGGGTCTTCCCGCGGAAATTCTGGTTGATGAACTGGGAGGCCAGGTCGAGCTCGGCCTGGGACATGGAGAGCGGGGTCTCCAGGGTTTCGGTCAGGACCATCTGGAACGGAGTTACCAGGATGGACATGATCCGTTGGGAGGAGATCCTGATGAAGCGGAGGTGCTCGAACTGGACCCGGGAGACCTGTGGCGAGATCACGAAACCCAGATTGTCGGAATAATCGGCCAGGAGATGGGAGGCCTGGATCAGGAGGGAATCGAGATCGGCCTTCTTGGCGGTGAACTCATCCTGGATCAGGGGAAAGTCGTCCCGGGCGAACGTCTTTTCCGAGAGGAGCGTGTTGACGTAAGACCTCAATCCTTTATCGGTCGGCACCCGGCCGGACGACGTGTGCGGCTGGGATAGGTATCCCTGCGCCTCGAGTTTGACCATGATATTCCGGATGGTCGCCGGCGAGCCGTCGAACTTCCTTGTCTGGGCGATCGAGCCCGAGCTGACGGGACGGCCGCCCCGCACGTAGCTCTCGACAATGAGGTGGAGGACCTTCTTGTCTTTATCGCGCAGGGCAGACTTGACCATCGGCTTCTTACCCGAGTTTTATAGCACTAATGGAGGATTATTGTCAAATGACTGAGAGTTAAGGGGGCGTCCTCTAAACGATCCTAATTCCAGCATATCCAACAACTTGGGTGAAGTCCCCGGTCGCCTCGCCCGAAGTCTGGTATTTGATGAGCTCGGCCTTGACCGCCCCCAATTCCCGGCTGGCTACGATGGCCGAGGTCGTGGGCTGGTAGCCGCACATGGAGATCCCTTCCCCCCGGACCGTGTCGAAAAGGCCACGGGCGTCGAGGTCGAGGATCTTCCGGATGGCCAGCGAATCCTTTCTTTCCGCCGTCTTCTGGCTGACATAATGGCTCATGTCGCTGCTGGCCACGATCAGGACGGGGTGGCCGTAGTCACGGACCGCAGCCGCCAGGGCCCGCCCCAAGGATTCCAGGTCAGCGTATCCGGCCTCGTAGGAAATGCATATCGGGACGAGGGCCGCCTGTTTTTCGAAATATTGGATGAACGGCAGCTCGACTTCAAGGGAGTGCTCCCAAAGATGGGCCCTGTCATCTTCCGTGACAAGAGGGCAATGCTGCGTGATAAGGCCGGCGAGGTCCGATTCGATCGGGGTTTCCCCGAGGGGAGTCAGCCAGCTGCCCTCTTTCTGAATGGCGAAAAGCGACCCGATCTCCCGGTGTCCGGGGCCCAAGACCACGACGGCCCGCGGCACTACGACAGAAGAAAACACGGCCCCGGCGACCGGGCCTGAATATTCGTACCCGGCGTGCGGAACGACCACCGAGACGGCCCGCTTCTTCTAGGCCTTCGGCTCGGTCAGCTTCTCGATCGTTTCGAGAAGATCGTCCCTCTGGCCGGGATAGAATGTCCCGGCGACGCACGCTTTTCTCTTCATCGGGCCCTCCCCTATCAACAATAGGCGTCGGGCGAACGAAAGTCAAACCGAGATGGATGAGGAGGAGGTCACATCGGCTGCCGCTGTTCCTCGAAGCGGATCCCGAGCCGGGCGAGCTCGTTAAGGATGGGCTCATAAATGTCCGGAGTGACGGGGACTCGGACCCCGGTTTCCCTGATCCGGCCGTCCAAGATAAGGCGGGCGCCGATGGCCGCCGTCAGGCCGACGGTCCTGGACATCGAGGAGTCGCCGCCCGGGATGCCGAAGTCGATGAGGGTGGACGTGATCTTCCCGGTCCGTCCTTTCCGGTCTTCCGTCACAAACTCGTGCTGGAGGATGACCATGTCCCTCTCCCCCTCCGCATACTTGAGCCGTTCGACCATCCGGGCCGCCAGGATATCGAGGGCCGAGCCCTTTTTGATCGGGAGCCGCTCGGCCTCGAAAAGGCCCAGCCATTCCAGGCGCCCGATGATGTCCGAACCGGCGTCGATCCCCAAGCGGGCGGCGGCAGCTGCCTTGAGGTCCCCTCCGGCCGGGGCCTGGGCGAGTCCGGCCATGAGGTCGCGATATGTGAGGCCCGTCCAATCCTTGATGTCTGTGTCGTCCAGAAGCCCCAGGTCCCCGATCTTTTTCAGGGTCCGGCACCAGCCCGGATACCGAAGGGTCCCTCTCATGACGTTCCCGGCTTCGGGGATCCCGTAGGTCTCCCGGTAGGACACGGAATCCCTGTTGGGATAGCCTTCGAATTCGCCGAGCCCCCGGAGGCGGACCGTCTCCGGGCTTTCGAAGAGCTTCTCCGCGGGGACGATGACCACTTTCCCGCCTTTGAGGTACTTGGCCGAATTCTTCGAGGCCAGAAGAACTCCCCTGGGGCTCCAGGAGAACTTGTAGCCGAAGGGGTTGGTGTTGGCCTCCGGGGCCGGCAGCCCCCCGCAGTAGGACGTGAAACCCAGGACGCGGCCGCCCTCGCCATGGACCTCGTGGATGATCCTCATGGCCTCCATGTGGTCGATGCCGGGATCGAGCCCGAGCTCGTTGAGCACGATGACGCCCTTCTCCCGGGCCCGGCCGTCGAGTTCCCGCATGGCCGGGCTCGCGTAGGAAGCGGTCACGACGGGCTTGCCGGAGTCGATCGCGGCCGATGCGAGGACGGGATGGAAGGTATAGGGGACCATGCTGATGACCACGTCGGACTTATCGATCGCGGCCTTCATGGCCGCCCGGTCCTCAATGGAAAGGACCATCGCCTCGCCCCGCGGATGGCCCGAAACGAGCTTCGCCGCCCGGCCGGGCTCGACGTCCGCCACGGCCACGTGAAGGTCCGGCCGGTCGAGGAGATATTTCACCAGGGGCCCCGCGACCAGTCCGGCGCCGAAGACGAGGATCCTTTTCATGAAGCCCTCCTGCTAGGCTTTATTGGAGGAAACCGCTGAGATAGGCGTAGTCGGGGGCGAGCTCCCCTCGATAGAGGATGACCGCCCGGCGGAGAACGTCGGGCAAGCCGCAGCGTGCGAAGCTCGTCCGGAAATCCGCTTTGGCGATGGCCGGGACGTGTTGCTTCAGGACCCCGCTGAAATACGTGGAGGCTTCGAGCGGGAGCTCCGCGGGAAGGTTGTAGACGGCCAACACGACGGGGCCGGTGCCCTCGAACCCGAGAACGGCCTTGTCCCGGAAGGGATCATAGACATAAACCGGGTTCTCCGGGTCGGTGGCCTCGACCGTGCATTCGACGGACCCGTCGATGTCGCAGGTGATGTCGCCGACGACCCGGAGGCGCGGCCGGGAATCGCCCCCGTAGAGCTTTTTCAGAAAGGCCTTGGTCACGAACCGAGGATACTTCGCTGTCCAGTAGATGCCGTTGACGAGGGCCGTCAGGTAAGGGACCAGCTTTTCGACGACCGGCCTGTAGCGCTGCGGATTCTGATAATAATCCTGAAGCTCGAACGGCTGGCCGGGGACGACCGGCTCCACCATATCCTCTTCCTTGAAGACGACCTTATACATCGTCCGGGGCGTCTCGCTCCCGCTCTCGAAAAGCCGGGGAAGGTCGCGCGGCCGGACCGTCTCCACCGGGAGGATATCGAAGATCTCTTGGGCCCCCTGGGACACGTGACCGTATCCGAAGAAGCCGACGACCAGGGGATCGAGCTCCCGCGGCAAACCTTTCCGGATGATCTTCCAAGCCACTTCGCCGACAGTCTCCTTGAGCTCCACGAGGCTTTTATAATGGTGGGCTGGATGGAGGGAGATGAACGGATTCGCGATGCCCTCCAAGGCCAGACGCCGGCCCAGGGCCCAGAGCGTGTCGACCATCCCGGCGTGGCCGGCGTAATTCCCGAAGAAAAGGACCCGCTGACCCTTGTCGTTGACCATTTTCTCATAATCGATGATGGAACAGCCCATTTCCATCATTTTCTTGAGCATGGGCATGTTGTGGCTCTGGCCCTTGGCCGTGTGAGAGAAAAAAATGTAAACCTTGTCCTTTTCCAGCCGCTCGATGGGGATCTCCTTGAGGGCCAGGACGATGTCGCACGGCGAGAGGTTTTCCTGGACCGGGATCCCGGACAGGCGGTAGTCGTCGTCCGTGAAAACGCGGATGTCGGACGGCTGGATGTGGATCTCGATGGGATGTTTTTCAACGAGGTCCCGGGCGTGCGAGGGAATGAGGGGGACGCGTTTTTCCCACTTGTTGATGTCTTCTCTCCGGATGCCGATCTTCGTTTTCATGATGACTGCCTTCGTGAGATTGAAGCATAATTATTTCATAAAAAGCTATAAGGGGTCAACCTCCTGGGAGTGGGGTTCCCCTACTCTTTCCCCCCTCGTTTGAGCCCCGCGGGCTCTCCCCTCTCGGGGGGCCCAATTCCGTTTTATTCTCCAGCCCATGACACTTGACCAGGGCCCTCGCCGTCCTTTTCCTGATAGGGGCCGTAAAATCGGTTGACTCGAGGCCCGGGAATTTTCATAATGACCCTGATGATCCGTTTCCACAACACTCTCGCCGGCTCGGTCGAGCCTTTTGTCCCCATCCAGCCCGGCGAGGTCAAGCTCTACACCTGCGGCCCAACGGTTTACGATTTTCCACACATCGGCAATTGGCGGGCCTACATCTTCGAGGACTTGCTCAAGCGGTTCCTTCTGTTCCGCGGTTTCAAGATCATGCATGTCATGAACCTGACCGACGTCGACGACAAGACGATCCGCGGCGCTAGCGCCCGGGGCCTCACCCTCGACGAGTACACCCGGCCGTTCATTGATGCGTTTTACAGGGACCGCGATATCCTGAACATTCTGCCGGCAAACGATTACCCCCGGGCCACGGAGCACATCCCCGAGATGGTCGCCCTCGTCAGTCTCCTCCTCGACAAGGGGTTCGCCTACAAAAAGGACGGCTCCATCTATTTCAGCATCGCCAAGTTCCCGGATTACGGCCGACTGTCCAAGATAAGCCTCGAGGACCTGCGGCCCGGCCAGCGCGGCGACGCCGACGAGTACGAAAAGGAAAGCGTCCACGACTTCGCCCTCTGGAAGGCCAAGAAGGAAGGCGAGCCGTTCTGGGAGACCGAGCTCGGGCCCGGGCGGCCCGGCTGGCACATCGAGTGCTCGGCCATGAGCTCCAAGTATCTGGGACCGACGTTCGATATCCACTGCGGTGGCATTGACAATATCTTTCCGCACCACGAGAACGAGATCGCCCAGTCCGAGGCCGCCAACGGCGTCAAGTTCGTGAATTATTGGCTCCACTGCCACCACCTGGTCGTGGACGGCGAGAAGATGGCCAAATCCAAGGGTAATTATTACCTCTTGAACGACGTCCTGGCCAGGGGCTATGACCCGAGGGAGGTCCGGTTCCTTCTCCTCTCGACCCATTACCGGAAGATGCTCAATTTCACCTTCGAGGCGCTGGACCAGGCCCGGGCGAGCCGCAACAGGATCCGCGATTTTCTTGTCGACCTCAGGGACGTCAAGCGCGAAGGCGCAGCAAATCCCGAGGTCTCCCGGCTGATCGAAAAGGCCCAAGGGGAATTCGTGGCCGCCCTCGAGGATGACCTGAACATCTCGGAGGCCCTGGCCGCGCTTTTCAGCCTGATCGAGAAAGCGAACGGTCTCATGGCCAAAGCGCGAATTTCCCAGGCGGATGCAATGGATCTGAGGAATTTTGTCACCGAAATCGACAAGAAGATCCTTATGATCGAGCCGACATCCGCCTATCTGAAGGTCGATTCAGCAAAAATAGCATTAACGTCTGATAACGCTGTGCTCAAGGTCGACGTCTCTGGCGAACTTGATTCCGCCATCCAAAAGAAGGTCGAAGAACGTCAGAAAGCCCGCGCCGAGAGGAATTTCAAGCTCGCCGACGAGATCAGGAAGGAGCTCCTCGACCAGGGCATCCTCCTCGAGGATACCAAGGACGGCGTCCGCTGGAAAAAAGTCCGTCCGGCGCGGTCCTGAGAAACCGTCGGGGAGGTCAGCGGCGGGCCCAGCCGCCATGAGGGATCGGGGGAATTTGATCGCTCACCAAAGAACTTCGCTCGCCGTTGGCCGGACCGGCGAGGCCATGGCCTTGAAGTACCTTCGCCGCAAGAGATACAGGATCGTCGAGACCAGCTTCCGCCTGTTCCGAGGTGAGATCGACATCATCGCCCGCGACGGGAACACTCTTGTTTTTGTCGAGGTCAAGACGCGGACGAGCGGAGCCTATGGCCGTCCTGAGGAAGCGGTAACACCGGCCAAACAGCGGCAGATCAGGAAAGTGGCCCAAGGCTATCTCTTCAAGCGCCGGCTGGGAGATGTGCCCTGCCGGTTCGATGTCATCGCCATCAGTCAGAATGACGGCCCGGGTTATGCCATCGACCATTTCGCCGATGCCTTCTGAGGCCTACCGAATGGACCGCGCCCCTTTATCCCCGTGAAGGCCGAAGTTTATCTTTGAGGACGGCTGAAGTGTCCCGCGACTCACGCGCAAGCCTGCTGAACGTTTTCTTCAGGACCGGATGAACGGTCCGGGGGGCGATCTCCTTCAACGGGACCAGCACGAAATTGCGCCGGGCGAGGCGGGGATGCGGGATGGTCAGCCCGGGCGTGTCCATGACCGTATCTCCGGCAAGGAGGATGTCGATGTCGATCGAGCGCGGTCCCCTGTCGATCGTCGGGATGCGCTTCATTTTTTTTTCGATGGACTTGGCCAGATCCAGGAGCTCCTGTGGACTGAGCTTTGTCCTGACCTTGAGGACCTGATTGAGAAACCATGGCTGGTCCGGGACGTCGACCGGCTCGGTCATGTAGATCGACGACGCCCTGAGGATCGTGACGCCGGCTTTCTCGAGCGACAGCCGGGCCAGAGCCAGATTCCGCCTCCGGCGGCCGAGGTTGCTTCCTAGGGATAGGAAGTACGTCATCTGGGCTGACCGGGCTTTTCCTCCGGAGATGGCCTGCCGGATGTAGCCGTTGAGCATGAGGTTATTCTATGGGCTTCGGCCCGAATGTCAAAGTCCCCCATTGAGAGCCCGGGGCGGCAGGCCCGGTCGATAGCTCCGGGCCGTCCATTGTCGGACCCCGCGAGTTCCGATATAATAAGCCCGACATGAGCAAGAACGTCAATCTCCGGAACAGACTGAATGGCCTGGGGCACTGGGTCGGGAACACGCCTCTCCTGGCGATCGATTTCACGTTCGACGGCGAGCCGCGCGTTCTTTATGCCAAGGCCGAGAACATGAACATGACCGGGAGCATCAAGGACCGGATGGCCTATCACATCATCCGCCGCGGCTACGAGCGCGGGACGCTCAAGCCGGGGGCGACGATCGTCGAGGCCACGAGCGGCAATACGGGCATCGCCTTCTCGGCCATCGGCCGGGCCCTTGGCCACCCCGTGACCATCTTCATGCCCGACTGGATGAGCCAAGAGCGCAAGGACCTCATCCGGAGCCTGGGCGCCCGCATCCAGCTGGTCTCGAAAGAGGAGGGCGGTTTTCTCGGGAGCATCCGCCTGGCCGAGGAGTATGCGGCCTCCCTCGAAAACTCGTTCCTGCCGCGCCAGTTCTCCAACGAAGACAATGCGGACGCTCATGCCTGCACGACCGGACCCGAGATCTGGTGGCAGCTCCGCTGGCACAACTTCAAACCCGACGCCTTTATCGCCGGCGTCGGCACCGGCGGGACGATCATGGGCGCCGGCCGCTTCCTCAAGGAGAAAAATCCGTCCATCCGGCTCCATCCGCTGGAGCCGTCGAATTCGCCGACGATGTCGACGGGACACAAGGTCGGCAGGCACCGCATTCAGGGGATCTCCGACGAGTTCATCCCGCCGATCGTTGACCTCTCCAAGCTCGACAAGGTCGTCGCCGTCGACGACGGAGACTCCATCGTCATGGCCCAGAGGCTCGCGGCCGAGATCGGCGTCGCCGCGGGGATCTCTTCAGGCGCCAATTTTTTGGGCGCCCTCATGGTCCAGAACGAGCTCGGGCGGGACGCCGTCGCGGTCACGGTCCTCTCCGACGACAACAAGAAATACCTCAGCACGGACCTCCTGCGGGAGGAGCCGTTGAAGTCCGAGTTCTTGTCTCCTCGTGTCAGGCTCGTCCGCTTCCGGGCTTTCAAAAGGGTTTGCCAGACCTGCTGTGACCCCGAAACGTGCCTCTCGGAGTACCCTGAGGCCATGCCCTGCTCCGATCCCGAGCTCGCCCCCTGCCCCAGGCGGCAGGCCTAGACGACGGGAAGCGAGACCGTGAAGGTCGTGCCTTCGCCGAGACGGCTTTTCACCGAAATCGTGCCTTGGTGGGCGAGAACGATATGCTTGGCGATGGACAGGCCGAGGCCGGTCCCCCCAAGCTTCTTGGACCGCGACTTGTCGACGACGTAGAACCTCTCGAAAACATGGGGCAGGTGCTCCGCGTCGATCCCGATGCCCGTGTCCGCGACCTCGACCGTGAATCTGTCTCCCGCGGCCGCGAGCCGTAGCGTCACCCGGCCCTTTTCCGTATACTTGACGGCGTTGTCAACGAGGTTGATGAGGAGCCGTTCGATCTCGTAGGGATCGGCCATGACGGCGGGCAGGCCCTCGGCCGCTTCCAGGGCCAGCGTCAATCCTTTTTCGCCGGCCGGCTTTTCGAAGATCTTGACGACGTTCTCAACAAGGGCGCGTACGTCGACTTTTTCTTTCTGGAGCTTCGTCCCTTTCTCCTCGAGCGCCGAGAGGGCCAGGAGGTCGCCGACGATCGCAATCATGCGGTCGGTGTTTCTCTTGATGATTTCGAGGTAGGAGCGGTTCTCCGGCCCGGCCAAGGGTTCCATCGTCTCGACGAAGCCCTTGATCGCCGTCAAGGGCGTCTTGAGCTCATGGGAAACATTGACGACAAAATCCTTCTTGACCTTCTCAAGGTTCCTGAAGTCGGTCACGTCATGGAGCATCACCACGTACCGCTCGCGGGACGGCAGGGGCGTGACGCTGCAGGAGAAGACCCTCTCGGCCAAGTTAAGCTCCTCGTCGACCCCGGACTTTGCAGCGCCCGCTCTCTTGATGATCTCGGCGAATTTCGAGCTGCGGACGACCTCCCAATAGGGCTTGCCCTCCGGCCGGTCGTTCTGGACGATCCGCCGGAAGCTCGCGTTGCTGAGGACGATCCTGGCGTCGCTGTCGAGAACGCAGAGCCCTTCCTTGATGGACGCCAGGATGCTGTCGAGTTCCTCGGTTTTGAGCCGGGTCTCCAGGAAAAGGGTGTTCAGCTCCGCCGTCATCGTGTTGAAGCTCCTGGCGAAAGACCTGAACTCTCTCCCGCGCTGCCTCTCGGAGACCTTGGCGTCGAAATTCCCCGCCGCGACCCGGACGGAGGCATCGACAAAATCCCTGACCGGCCGGGCGATGCTGCGGGTGAAAAAGAAAGCGGCCCCGAGGGCCAGGAGGGTCACCAGGCCAAGCGTCTTGAGGAGGTCGGCCCGGAGCCGGTCGAAGAGCAGGTCCAGCTCCGTCATGAACAAGCTCAGGCGGAGGGCGCCCACGACCTTTCCTCCCGAGACAAGGGGCAAGCCCAGGTACATCATTTCCCGGTTGAGGGTCGAGCTGCGGCGGAGGGACATGTGTTGCCGGCCTTGGAGGGCTTCGAAGATCTCCGGCCGGTAGAGATGGTTTTCCATGTCCTTCGGCTCTTTCTCGGAGTCGGCCAGGACCTGGCCGTCACTGCGGATGACTGTGATCCGCGTCGCGGTCTTCTTGCCGGCGGTCAAGACGTACTCTTCAAGATTCCCCTTCCCCTCTCCGAGGAGATAGGGCAGGACGGGCTCTTCCAGGAGAGAGCCGAGATGCTCCAGGCCGGCGGCCTGCTCCTGGATATAGTGCGTCCGCATCAATCGCGGGGCGAAAAGGGCGATGCCGCCCGCCAGGAAGACGATGACGACCGCATAGCCAAGGAAGACCCGCAGAAAAAGCGATGGTCTCATTCTTCGATCTTGTAACCTACGCCGCGGATATTCTTGATGAGCGACGCCGCGGTGCCCAGCTTCTCACGGAGATTCCGGATGTGGACATCGATGGTGCGGTCCACGACGGCCTTTTCATGGCCCCAAAGGTGGTCCAGGATCTGGTCCCTGGTAAAGACACGGCCCCGGCGGGAGGCCAGCAGATGAAGGATCCTGAACTCGGTGGCCGTGAGGTCAATCGCGGTGCCAGCGAGGGTAACGCGGTGCCCGGCCGGGTCGATGACGAGCGGCCCCACGTCGAGCGGACGACCATCGGGGGCCTGGATCCCGCGCCTGAGGACAGCGTGGATGCGAGCGATGAGCTCCTTGACGGAAAACGGCTTAGTGACATAATCGTCGGCTCCCAGCTCGAGCCCGACGATCTTGTCCGTCTCCTGATCCTTGGCCGTCAGCATGATCACCGGGATCCGGGACAGGCCTTCGCTTTGCCGCAGGTGCCTGCAGACGTCGAGTCCGTCCATGTCGGGCAGCATGAGGTCGAGGAGGATGAGGTCCGGCCTCTCCCTCTGGAGGAAACGGTAGAGTCCCTCGGCTTCCTGGAAGCCCTCGAATCGGAATCCGGCTTTCTTGAGGTTGACCCTGAGCAGCTCGAGAATGTCGGATTCATCATCCAGAGCGGCGATCAGCAGCGACATCTTCGGGCCCGTTTCGGCCATCCCGGCCGGACTCATTATAAAAGAAAATTGCCTTGGGATATAGAGAATTTTTTGCCCCGGGGAAATATTAACTGGTCCCGGACAATTCCTTAATCGGCGGCTAACAGAGGACCTCCATGATCAAGGCCGAGAAGACCCATGGAGGACTTTCGAGCCGCGCGCCGTTGCTTTCATTCGGCCTTCCGCAGTCTCGCAAAGGTCGCCCGCATCGCCACCGCCCTCCTCTTTCTCCCCCTTCTCCTTTTATTCCTGAAAATGGCCGATCCCGGCCCCATGGTCTGGGAGGCGCTGAAGGGCCGAGGCCGGACAGTATTCGTTATGATCGTCATCGTCTCGCTCGTCGCGTCGGTGGATTCATTCCTCTCGATCGTGGCGAGCTATCGGGGCTTGTCGGGATTTCGTTTGGGGCCATCCCTTCTCTTCGCGGCCGGGTCGCTGAACATCGTCATGGCCTGCCATTGGTTTCTATCTCCGCCTCTGGTCCCATGACGAGCCGTCTCGCCCGCCTTCGTCCCGTAGCCGATGCTGCATTCGGTTGCCCGGGCTTCCGAACAAGGATATAATGAAAATGACGATCGGAGGGTTAAGAACATGAGCAAATTTGTCCTGGCTGTTCTCGTCCTAGGCTTTGGTTTCGCGGGCCTCGCCGCGGCCAAAGGGAAATTCGAGGAAGACACGATCCCGACCTCAAAAGGGAATCTTGTCCTGACCTTTCTCGGCCACGGTTCGCTGATGATGGGCTTCGGCGGAAAGATCATCCAGGTCGACCCATTCAGCCAGGTGGCGGACTACAGCCAGCTGCCCAAGGCCGACCTCGTCCTCATCACCCATGACCATTACGATCATCTTGACCTCAAGGCGCTCCAGGCCATTCTCAAGCCGGAGACGATCATCGTCGCGTCCAAAGCCTGTGCCGGCAAGGTCAAGGACGCCGTCATCATGGGCAACGGGGATTCCCGGACCGACCTGGATCTGGCCATTGAGGCCGTCCCGGCCTACAACATCGTCAACAAGAGGCCGGACGGGAACCCGTTCCATCCGAAGGGCGCCGGCAACGGGTATATCGTCACCTTTGGCGACAAGCGCGTGTACATCGCCGGGGACACCGAGAACACCCCGGAAATGAGGGCCCTGAAAAACATTGATGTCGCCTTCCTCCCCATGAACCTCCCCTACACGATGACCCCCGGCATGGTTGCCGACGCCGCCAAGGCCTTCAGGCCCAGGATCCTCTATCCCTACCATTTCGGGGAAACGGACACGTCAAAGCTCGTGAAGCTCCTTCAAGCGGAAAAGGGGATCGAGGTCCGGGTCCGGAAGATGAGCTGAGCGCCCGGCCGCTTTTCTCCCAGCTATTCTTTCCCGGGGCAGCCCTTGAGGCCGGTGAACCGGCCTTCCTCGATGTGGTGCTTGATGGTCTTGCCCTTGACCATGTAGATCACGTCCTCGCCGATGTTCGTCGCGTGGTCCGCGATCCTCTCGAGATGGCGGCCGACGAGGATCAGGTCCACCGCCCGAGTGATGGTCTCCGGGTCTTCCATCATGAACGTCAGGAGCTCCCGGAAGATCTGACCGTTGAGCTGGTCCACTTGGTCGTCCCGCTGGCAGACGTTTTTCGCCAGGTCTGCGTCGCCGCTGACGAAGGCGTTGAGGGCGTCCCGGACCATCCCCTGGGCCAGCTCCGCCATCCGGGGGATGTCGATGAGCGGCTTGAGCTGAGGGAACTTGAGGAGCTCGAGGGTCCGCTCGGCGATGTTGACCGCCAGGTCGCCGATCCGTTCGAGGTCGCTCCCGATCTTCATGGCCGAGGTGATGAACCGGAGGTCCGCCGCCATGGGCTGCCGGAGGGCCAGGAGCCGCATAGCCATCTCATCGATCTCGATGTCCAGGCGGTTGATGTCCTCCTCTTTTTTCAGGACTTCGCAGGCCATCTCTTCCTTCCGGTCCTTGAGCCCGCGGACGGCCAGGCCGATCTGCTCTTCAGCCCGCGACGCCATCTCCAGGAGTTTTTCCTTGAGGTCCTTGAGCTCCTCATCAAAGGGGCGTTCTGTTGTTGGCATGGATCCTCCCTGGCGCCGCGTCAATCCGCGTCATCCGAACCGGCCGGTGATGTAATCCTCGGTCAGCTTGCTTGACGGGTTCGTGAACACTTTTTCTGTGGCGTCGAACTCGATGAGCTCCCCGAGCATCATGAAGGCCGTGAAGTCCGAAACTCGGGCCGCCTGCTGCATATTGTGGGTCACGATGACGACAGTGTAGCTTTTTTTTAGCGTTTGAATCAAGTCCTCGATCTTGGCCGTGGCGATGGGGTCGATGGCCGAGCAGGGCTCGTCGAAAAGCACGACCTCCGGCTCGACGGCCAGGGCCCGGGCGATGCACAGCCGCTGCTGCTGCCCGCCCGACAGGGCAAAAGCGTTTTTGTCCAGCCGATCTTTGACTTCATCCCAGAGGGCCGATCCCCGAAGGCTCTTCTCGACGACATCTTCCAGTTTCCGTCGCTCCCTCATGCCGTTGATCCGGAGGCCGTAGGCGATGTTGTCGAAGATGGACTTGGGGAAGGGATTGGGCTTCTGGAAGACCATGCCCACGCGGCGCCGGAGCTCCACGACGTCCACGTCCGGATCGTGGATGTTCTTCCCATCGAGGCGGATCGTCCCCTCCATCCGTATCCCGGGAATCACGTCGTTCATCCGATTGAGAGTCCGGATGAAGGTCGATTTGCCGCATCCCGAGGGGCCGATGATGGCCGTGACCCGGTTCCCGGCGCAGGCGATGCTGACGTTTTTCAGGGCCCGCGCGGGACCATAAAAAAAATTCAGGTCCTTGGTTTCGATCTTCGGGGGCGTCGTTCCGTCGCTCATCAGCGTTTCCTTCTCAGTCTGAACCTGATGACGATGGCCGTCATGTTCATGCCGAGCACCAGGACGATCAGGACCAGGGCTGTCCCGTAGGCTAGCGGCCGGACCTGCTCGATCTGATGATGCTGAGTGGCCATGATGTAAAGGTGGTACGGGAGGGCCATGAACTGGTCTCCCAGGGATTTCGGAAGATAGGGCAGGAAGAAGGCCGCCCCCGTGAAGAGGATGGGCGCCGTCTCCCCCGCCGCCCGGGCCAGGCCGAGAACGGTCCCCGTCAGCATGCCGGGAACGGCGTAGGGCAGGACGTTGGTCCGGATGGACTGCCATTTGGTCGCGCCGAGCGCCAACGCGCCTTCGCGGTAGGAATTGGGGACGGTTTTCAGGGCCTCCTCGCTGGCCGTGATGGTCCAGGGGAGCGTCATGAGCCCCAGGGTGAGTCCGGCGGAGAGGACGGACGTCCCGAAGCGCATGATGTTGACGAACAGGATGACTCCGAAGAGGCCATAGACGATGGACGGCACGCCGGACAGATTCCGGATGGACAGCCGGATGAGGCGGGTCAGGCGGCCCTGCCTGGCATATTCGTTGAGGTAGATCGCGGCGCACATACCCAAGGGCACGGCCAGGATCGCCGTGATGAGAGTCACCAGGAAGGTCCCGAAGATGGCCGGGAAGATCCCGCCTTGGGTCATCCCTTTTCGCGGGGCCTGGGTCAGGAACTCCCAGCTGATCGCGCCGCCGCCCTTGCGCCCGATGTCGTAAAGGAAAAGGAGAAGGACGGCCAGGACAACGTAGAGACAGGCGCGGAGCATGAAGAAGCCCAGGAACTGGGCGATCTTTTTCTGCGTGGCCTGTTTCACTGCTCGCGCTCCTGGTATTTGTGGAGGATGACGTCGGCGGCCATGTTGACGATGAAGGTCATGATGAACAGGACGAGACCGATGGCGAAGAGCGCGTAGTAATGCGTCGTATAATACGGGACTTCGCCGAGCTCGATGGCGATGTTGGCCGTCATGGTCCGGACGGAGCTCAGGAAGCTGTGCGGGAAGGTGCGGGCGTTGCCCGTGGCCATCAGGACGGTCATGGTCTCTCCAATGGCCCGGCCCATCCCTAGCATGCAGGCGGCGATGATGCCGGACAGGGCGGCCGGGACTTTCACCCGGAAGAGCGTCTGCCACCGCGAGGCGCCGAGGGCCAGGGAGGCCTCGTAGTAAGCGGGCGGCACGGCGTTCAACGAGTCCTCGGAGATACTGATTATCGTCGGCAGGGACATGATCGCCAGCAGGACACTCCCGTTGATGGCGTTCAGTCCGTTGCCGATGTGGAAGATCCTGGCGATGGCCGGTCCGAACAGGACGATCCCCAGAAAACCGACGACGACCGAGGGGACCGCTGCCAGGATTTCGACGATCGGCTTGACGATCTCTCGGACACGCCAGTGGGCGACATCCGAGAGGTACGCGGCGACGCCGATGCCGATGGGAACGGCTAGGAGAAGGGCGCCGCCCGTCACCATGAGCGTGCTCACGATCATGGACAGGATGCCGAACTCCCCCTTCTCCGGGGACGTGGGGTCCCAGTTCTTCTTCAGGAGGAATTCGGAAAGACGGATCTCTTTAAAAGCGGGGATGGCGGTGTAGAGAAGAGTTACGAAGATGCCGATCAGGACCAAAATGGCCAGAATGCCGCAGGTTAAGAAGAAGGCCCTGATGGCGGACTCCTTGAGGTTTGCCCATGTCCTCTTTTTCATCCGTCAACCAGGGCCCTCTCTCACCTGCTCTAATCTATGTGATTACCTTGGCGCCCGTCAAATCACTTGAGGTTCTTATCGTTCTCGGCCTTGTGGCCGGCGCTGATGGCGAAGAAGCCTTCGCGCTCAACGATCGCCTGCCCTTCCGGGCCCATTTCCCAGGCGATGAACTGGGCGATTTCCGCGCCCGGCTTGCCGTTCGTGGCCTGGAAGAGCGGCCGCGAGATCGGGTATTTGCCGGAGTCGATGGCGGCCTTGTCCGTCGGGGCGAAGGCCTCTCCGTCGCGGGTCTTGGAGATGTTCAGGACCCTGAGGCCCTTCCGGATCTTTCCATCTTTGTCGTAGAGGTAGCCTACCCCGACGTAGCCGACCCCGGCCTCGTCCTGGAGGATGCCCTCGATGATCTGGGCGTTGCCGTTCATTTCCTTCACGTCGGTCGAAAAATTCTTGTTCCCGAGGACGAATTCCTGCATGAAACCGTAGGTGCCGGAGTTGGACTGACGGCCGTAGAGGGAGACGGCCTTGTCATAAGGGCCCACCATCTTCCAATTCTTGATCTCGCCCCGGTAGAGGGCGCCGACCTGGGCCATCGTGAGCCTCTCGATGGGATTCTTCTCATTGACGACGATGCTCAGGCCGTCGACGCCGATGACGAAGAACCGGGGCGAGACGCCCTTTTCCCAAGCCTGCTCGATTTCCTTCTTTTTCCACTCCCGGGAGTGGTCGGCGATGTCGCAGGTCTTGTTGATGAGGCCTGTGATGCCCGTGCCGGACCCGCCCCCGAGGACGGCGATGGCCGTGCCGGGGTTCTTGCCCATGTACTCCTCGGCCAGGATCTGGACGAGGTTGACCAGGGTATCCGAGCCCTTGATCTGGATCATCTTCTTGGCCGGGGCGGCCATGAGGACGGTCGCCAGGAGGCCGATGGCCGCCAGGGCGATGGTGAGTGTCTTTTTCATTTCATTCCTCCGTTTTTTGTGGATGTTTTTGCTATAGCTTTTTCGATTGTCAGAATGACAGGAAAAACGTGATGTTGAAGGCGATATCTGAATTCGAGGTGGCCGTCGCCTTATACTGCGTCCCGTCTTTATATTGATAGAACCAAATATTCGGTTGGAACTTCAGGCTGCTGTGCAACGGAGCCCAATCGAGACCCAGGATCGTCAGGTTCATGTCTTTCAACCGGTTCTCGCTGTTCGGGACATAGCTATCGTAGCGGGCGAAGGCGCTGAGCTTGTCCTGGATGAGGCCGTAGCGGCCGAACACCGACCAGCCGGAGACGTTGTACTTTACGAACGAAGAGGTCTGGTTGAGGTCGTTCTTGTAGACGAACCATTCGCCGCCGAGAACCAGGTTCTTGACCATCTCGAAAGAGGAGTCGAGCTTGTAGGTTGTGGCCCCGGGCGCCGTTTCCAGGGGGTAGGCGGTTTTGGGGAGCTGCCGGGCATAGTCGATGTAGCCGACGACAGAGAACCCTTGAACGGGGATGAGCTGGAGCTGGCCGCTGAACTTCTTATACTGGTCGTTTTCTAAGTGGGCGTAGCCGGCGCCGTTGACGACCTGAACGCCATAGCGGAGATACTTCGTCGCGGATCCCTGCAGACTCGCCCCGATGTCGGCGCTCGAGGCATTGATGTCAACTCCCGTGATGTCTTTGTAGCCATCGAGCAAAGTCTTCGCCACGCTCCGGTAGCCCCACTTTGATTCGGACAGACTGAAGGTCAGCGTTTCCTCCATGCCGACCTTGAAGGTCTGATTCTCGATGAGGAAATTCGACCATTCAAAATACAGGTTCTTGACGAAGGGCCTCAGTTTGTCGTCCTTACTCAAGGTCGTCCCCGACACCGGCGTGCCGGTCAGAGCGACCCCGGTGACATTGGCCGTGTTGTCGGCATCCAGACGGAACCGGAACTTCAGGTTGTCACTGATCTTGTTTTCGTAGGTGAAATAGGCCCGCCTAAAGATGAATTGGTTGCTGAGATACGCAACGGTCGGGTCCGTGGGCTTCAGGGTGATCGGGCCGGCATCGCTCAGATAAAACCTATAGTCGAGGTAGACCGTCGCGCTGAAGGTCTGCGTTGAGGGGGTCGTCGTCTGAGCCAGCGCTTTGGCCAGGGGCAAAACCAGCGTGCCGAAGACGAGGGCCAGGATCAACTTTTGTCTCATACCCATACTTGTGTCTCCTTTCAAAATCCTCGTTTTTGCATTTCTGCCAAGATCCGGTGCACCTTGACCTCCCTCGGCTTGGCTTTCTTGGGAGGGAACTCGGATGGTCCACGTATAAAATAATCGGAGAAAGTTAAGGCAGGATTAAGAACGGCTCAAATTTTGGTTAAGACTAGAGAGGAGAATCGTAGGATTCGTGATTATGGACGACTCAAAAAGGCGCTCCGAAGTTAGCGGTCAGGGTTCTGTCCGGATCAGCTTGTCGGGTCTTCCGGTCCAGGCATCAGGAGACTTATTCCCGTGGGATCGCTCGGGCTCAAGGGATGCGCCGGTTGATGTAATCTGAATAGTCCTTGGTCACGGGCTCATAGGCCTCGTTCATCAAGGGTGAGGAAATCATGAAATCGGCGGTTGACCGGTTGCAGGCGATAGGGATGTTGTAGAGGACGGTGATCCGGAGCAAAGCTTTGACGTCGACGTCGTGTGGGAAGGGTTCCATGGGGTCCCAGAAGAAAATGACAAAATCGATCTTGCCGTCGGCGATCATTCCCCCGAGCTGCTGGTCGCCGCCCAAAGGCCCTGATTTGAGCTTCTTGATCTTCAACTCCTCTTGGGGGATCCCATCCTGGTCAAATTTGCTCTGAATCGTCTCTTCGACGAGCCGGCCGGTCGTTCCCGTACAAATCAGCTTATGGCGGACGAGCGTCCGATAGTTGTATTCGACCCACTCCTTCAGGTCTCGCTTGCGATTGTCATGGGCCACGAGGGCGATGCGTTTGATCTTTTCCATGGGGAACCTCTTCGAGAGAAAGAATGGCTCGCCGGACTTTACAAGTCTATACCACTTCCCTACTCCGGGCGCAAGCCGCTCTCCAGATAGATAATTTCCTCCGCCTCTTCGGACAGGAGGCCCAAGCTCTGGCATAAGTCTAATCGCAAATCCCCGGTCTGGCTAAACCGCCCGGCCTGGAGATAAATAACCGAAAGGAGAAGAAACATGACGGGAATGAAAAAGATCCCACCCCTCAAGCTGAAGGCGATCCTTCTAAGCAACGATGGCGGAAGGTCCTGGCTATGTACGCGGCAGTACTATATCTGCGAGCAACCCGCCGGGACCTTCGCCCCCCTCTTTTATCAAGGCCGGAGATTCCGGCTCGTCGAGGAGACGGAGGAGGCATCATGTCCCCCGCAGAAGTAACGTTCCAATTCTCGTCCGACATCCAGCTCAAGCTTCTCGCCGCGGCGATCGCGGCCCCGGAAGAAGTCCGGAAGACGGGAGCCGACCTCCGGCCCGAGCTTTTCGACAATCCCGCCCTCTGCGACTTCGCGAAAATCCTCTACAAATTCGAGCATAAGCACAAGCGGGCGATCGACCTCGAAGAGTTCGCGGCAGAGGTCGAGTTGCTCCTCACCTCTGACTCCCGCATCCCGGTCGACGAGTACCGTGCCGTCCAGAAACAGCTAGAGGACGCGATCACCGAGGGCCACTTCGAGTACGCGATCGAGAAGGCTGTCGATTTCACCCGGCATCAAGCGATGCTAAGGGCCATCCTGAAGGGCGGCGAGATTCTGAAGAAGGGCGGCGACTTTAACAAAATCGTCTTGGAAGTTCAATCAGCTCTCTCGATCGGGGCGGAGGCCGAGGAGCTTGCCTGGCGGAGAATGTCAGAGATCGAGCCGGAAGACTTAGAATGGCTTTGGGAAGGCCGCTTCGCCCTCGGCAAGCTATCCCTAATCGTCGGGGACCCCGAAAGCGGCAAATCCCTCTTCTCGGCCTACATGGCGGCTCATATATCGGGCGCAATCCCTTGGCCTGACACTCCTGCAGATAAGCCGCGTCCCGAGCCGGGTAAGGTCGTCTTCCTTCAGGACGAGGACGACCCCGAGGATACGCTGGTCCCCCGAGTGATTCAGTTCGGCGGTGCGCGGGAGAATATTATCCACGTTGACGGCATCCGGTCCGCCGAGAAGGGCGATCGGCTCTTTTCCCTTCTAATCGACCTGGGCCGACTCGAAAAGCTCGTTACTCGCGAGGGTAACGTTAAACTCATCGTCCTCGATCCGCTATCAGCCTATTTCGGCGTCGGCGTCGGCGGCAAGCTTAACCCTCATGTCGATGCTCACGTTCGGACGATCTTAAGCCCCGTGAAGGCGTTCGCCAAGCGACTTAATGTCGCCGTCATCGGCCTCGTCCACCTGAATAAGGACGCCCAGAAGGATATGATGTACCGGGTCGGCGGCTCGATCGCCCTAATGGGGGTGCCGAGGAGTGTCTGGCTTATCAGGTGGGACCGGGACCCGAAAGGGCCGCGCTACTTCCAATATATGAAGAGTAACCTAAAAACCGGGATACCTGGCCTCGCGTTCTACATCGACCCCGAGATAGGCGATGTCCGATTCGATCTGGCCGCCGAGGTGCCGAAGGCGGCAGAGCTTTTGGCCGTGGCGACGGACCGTCGGCCCCGCGAGGAGGCGAAGGCCTTCCTCCTCGACCGGCTAAAGAACGGGCCGAGGGATGCCAGGGAGCTTCGGGAAGAAGCCATACAGGAAGGTATCAATTACGTTACCCTCTGTAGCGCAAGGAAGGAGCTAGGAATCAAACCCGAGCTGGTCTACTACGGCGACGGGCGTCGTAAAAAGTGGATATGGCCGCGGCTTTCTCCGGGAGAGAAGACGGAGCAGAAACGTGACCTAAAGGAACAAATTGCGGATATCAAAGAGAGAAGGGATAAGGAAAGGGCTAATCGCGGACAGGCCGCCGAGCCCCCAGTCTCCGAAGCCGTCGTAGAGGCCGAGAGCCAGGACGAGCCGGACAAGCCGGGCGAGCTAACTCTAGAATCGTTTATCAGGGGAAGAGATTAAGAATATAACTACGTCTATCATAATATTCTTATATTCTTATATTCTTATATTCTTGTGTTTTCCCCTGTAGGCTTAAGAGTATAAGAGTATAAGAATATAAGAGTCCTAAGGGACGCTGAGTTAGATTCTTGCTCGCCCCCTCGCCTCCCCCGCCCTATGTCACCCTGGCCCAGCCGCGCCTTTCCGCGGAGGAGGAGAGAGAAAGGCTGGCTGAGGGGATTGGGTGAATTTTAAGGGGGATATTGAAGGAGGGTATCCTTTTTGCCTAGCCAGCCAGCCAGTACCAGGCTTGTTTTTATTATAGCACGTCCCTGAAACCCTCGCGCCGCCGCGCTTGACCTTCTGCCTTCTCCGGCATAGAATTCACTAATCGAGATGAGGGGAGGGGAATGTGACCGAACTTACCCCGGAAGAAAAAAGCCGCATTTATCAAGAGGAAAAGGCAAGGCTGGAAGCTCAAGCGCGGCTCCATCGCGAGGAGAAAGAAAAATTCCGTCCGGGCTGTGGGACGATCGTGCTGATCTGCGCCGGGATTATTGTCATCTTCTATGCCGTAGGCACGTGGTTCAATTCCCGTTCTGCGGTCTCTGTGTCGGTCCCGGAGATAAAAAAACCCGAGACGCACGCCTTGAGCTATGAAGTCCTGCGGTCGTGGACGCCCGGACGATCCGGAACGGGGTTGGAGTTGCTCGTCTCCCCGACGGCCTCGAAGAGCGAAGTAATGCAGTTGGCTCATGAGCTAATGTATGAATATGCAGAATACGGCCAGGAGGTCATCTCGATTTTCGATTCGAGGGAAGCTTGGGCCAACCGGGGGAACGGCAATTACCCGGAGACCGCCTACTGGAAACATTTCCTCGTCTCCATTTTTAACCCGCCGCTTCCGGGCGATGAACGAGTTAAATGGGTAGCAGAGGGGCGCACCGAACTGACAACGACGAAGCGATAAGGGCCTTCTGCGGAAGGGACGACCTCCTCCACGGTAAGTTCAAGGCTTAAGGAGGTACGGAGGGGGAGGGCAAGAAGCTCATGAACTATTGGAAAGGACTGGCAAAGTTCCTCGGGAAGATTATCGGCGGTCTGGTGGTTGTGCTTGGATTCTTCGAATGGGGAGTGAAACTTAAAGTCTCAACTTGGGTAATCCCCGACTGGATTCTTCTGCTTCTCCTCGCGCTGGCTCTCTCGATAGCGGGCTATACTGCATATTTCGTTAGCCGAACCGCTAAACCTGGAACCGTCGAAAAACCGAAGAAGCCTGAGATAAAGCTCGAAGAAGATGAAGCTATAATTATTCGTCTATTGGCGATTCACGAAGATTGTGTCGCGCCAAGGGAAGCTCTGCGCGAAAAGTTTTTTGAGAACGTGAAAGGGAAGAATATCGCTGACTTTAACATAATACTGAACAAGCTGAGGCGACTTGGACTAATAGATTTCTTTCACCACTACGGAGGGCTAGAGCAAGTCGGGATCACGCAGTTTGGTCTTGAGTTCTGCGAAATATTCCGTAAAAAATAGTCGTTGGCTGAACTGCTATCGGATAGGTCGTTTATAAGGCGCAGGACGGGGAGCCGGAGGCCCCGCGAGAGGCATGGCCCCTCGGTCGAGTAATAGACGCTTATCGCCGTAAGGCGCCTCAAGGAGATAGACGATTGAGGAGACATGAGGGATATTCTCACTAAGGGGAGGAAACAATGAACAAGAAGAGGAAGATCGGCATCCTTCTTACTCTAGCGGGGATTGGAATCCCTTTGGTGCTTTTTTTCTTTAAGACCGATGACAACTTCCTTAGGTTGGCGCGAAAACCTACATTGAAAATGCAGTTACATGAGTTGGAGGGAGACACTCTCAGGGCGCTTCTGAACATAAATGTGGCAATAAATGGCCTATCGGTTGCCATCAAAGAAAAAGAGAAAAAAGGCCTAACAGACAACGAGCTTACAATATATGAAATGGCTAGTTATCTGAAAAAGAAGATTGACGAACTGTATTCAAAACTAGGGATCCAATTGTCAGACAACGGGGGCATAGTCCTGCCGGATGGAGGAAAGATAGCACCTCCGCCACCGGGCTTTGAATTAGAATTACAACCTCCACAGGTCTTAATAGATATCCCGTATAGATACTCTTTAGGCGTGGGCGTGTTATTCCTTCTCGCAGGATTGGCATTTATCCTTTTTTCCTTCTCCCTTAAAAGAAAAACAGAAGAAACAAGAAAACCTGAGACGCCATGAGTCCTAGAAGAAGCGCATGGGGGAGCCAGAGACGCAATCTATGATCTCAATATTATTGGAAGGGGGGGGGCAAAATGATAGACGAATTCATTAAGGCGATTCGTGAGAAAAAGAAAGTGCGCATCTCTTTCTATTCAGAGCAAGACCAAACTGTCCTAATCAAAAAATGTGCTCCCCTGGACTACGGCCATCGGCCTGACGCGAAGAGGAAGATCGACAAATACTACTTATGGGATTATGAAGGCGAGCCGAGGGCTCACCCCCTCGGCCTTAAGCCGGAGCAAATCGAAACAATCAAATTCCTTGAAGAAAGTTTTAACCCTTCAGAGTTTGTAAAATGGAACACCACTAGGAAACCTTGGATTGTGAAGCGCGATTGGGGGATTTACTCATAGTCATGTCAGGAGAATGCGAGACCGAAAGGAGCCAAGAGGATGACTAAGAGTTTTTCGAGCCACTACAGGTTTATGTGTAAGGCGGCGGAGGAGATTCAGAAGCTCTGGCGGGATACTCTATGGCAATATGGAGATTTTTACTGCGGTACGAACTCCGTCTCAAAAGACAGGCCCGTTCTTGAGGTCACCCACGGGGATGATGTTATTCACGGCATCTGGGTTCCGAGCGAAGAGCAACTTGGGCGGCGTTTTTTCCCGGACCCGTATGAAGCGAAGCTCAGCGGCGGCGGCAGGTACGAGCGATGGCTGGAGGAGCACGCGGAGCTGGTCGAGAAGGTGAATAAGATGGGGATTGAGGATGATGCATTGGCTCTAATGTATGTGATGGACACGCGATTTGATAAGGAATGGGATTGGGAGGCGTATTGGATCCCGATAAAATAGGCGGAGAGAAAAAAGGCGAAACACTTAGAATTGGGGCAGAGAAAGAGAGGAGACAGAAATGTTAGAAAAGAGAGCAAGAGAATGCGCCGAGAGAGAACTATTCAAATACGGCTTCCAACGCCGCGGGTCGGGCTGGCTACTGATCGATATCGAGCGAACGGGCAAGATAATCGTTATCCATGCCAAGATTGATCCGAAGGCGAGAGGAACGAAAGCCCTTATCCTCCGCGCATACGGCTTCGATATCCCTGATGTCGGCTCCGGCATCTCGCGCCGGTTGACCCACGTGACTGGGACCAAGTTCGCTGGTCGCCTGATGAGGGATATGAATTTCGTGTGGGCCCGGCTCCGTAAAAACCTAGCTGATAGAAAAGAATTGAGGTTGGATATGAGGAAAGCGATCAGTTCTTTGGCTTGGAAGAAACGCTAACTCGAAAGAGGGCATCGAGGCATGGACTCCCCGGTCGAGTAATAGACGCTCACTGCGGTAACGCGCCCCATAGGGAGAGACGAGAATAGGGCTGGATAATTCTCATTAGGAGGGGCTAATGATTGATCTCGTTGATAGAATGATTTGCACGGGATTTGAATTCATCGATCTCGCTAATGAAATGATGGAGAGCTGTCGAAAGGAAAAGGATAAGGTTGCTTTGTACAGCCGACCTGTAATTTCTTTTTTTATTAAAAGAGCGACTGAGGGGTTCGAGTCGTTTCTCATCTTGCTTAGGCGCGACCGGCACGCCGACGCCGCTATTCTATTTAGGAGCTTCTGTGAGATGGGAATAAATACTGACTATATTTATTCCGATCCGGAATCAAAAGAGGTCCGGGCGATGAAATTGCTAGTGAATGAAATTCGAGAACAAAAAAATATTTTAGAAAAGAATAAAGGCGTCTTCGGGCATGAGGGTCTCGATGTAGAAGAACGATTAAAAAAAAAGAAGGAAGACCTTGAAGAAATGAAGCGCGAACTCTTGACGCGGTTCCGTGAAAAGGATTGGAAGTGGCCAAAACTGTGCAAACGGGTAGATGCTTCTAGAAGTGAAGTAATATCGAATATCTATAATCTAGCTTATGCTTATACATCGAACATAGAGCACCACGATATGTATTTCGGAAGAGACTATATTAGCGTTGACGAGTGCGAACCGGCACGAGAGATCCAACCAAACCCTCTTTTAAGGCCAGATATAAATCTTGTGATGTTCAGAAGTATTTTATTGGTAATCATGAAGACATTTAATGCTGAATTCCACCTAAATTGGCAGAAAGAGTTAGAGCGTCTTGAAAATATGCACGAGCAAGAATACCGCGAGATGCCGGGGCGTCAGGAAAAAGGGAGAAAAGTCGAGGGAGTGCGCTAGGATCAGGGAATAGGGGATTAAAGAATCAGGGAGCAGTTGTCGAGCCCCATAGATCGATTATCAGAGGAAAGTCCGGAGTCCCGAGTCTCCTGTGATTGACCCCGACGCTATTGCTTTGCAATAGCTAGGGGCTGTCCCGCGCTGTGCGCTCCCTGGCAGGAGATAGCCCCGGCCCGCCTGCGCCCGAGGCTCCCCTGATCGCCAGCTCGCCCTCGATCGCCCGAGAAGCCCTGCCCGCTCTGCTAGGCGAGGCGATCGTCGAGGGGTCTGATCGAGGGGCCGGACCCCCGGCGAGGATCTCCGGAAGGCCGGGTCTCTGGTCGTATAAAAAAGTATTACGTAAACTGTTGCAAACTCGCTGATTCTAAAAGAATTATAAACCTGTAAAAACGGGGAAGAAAAATCAGGCCGAATTTCGGCCCTGAATCTGGATCGCGTCCCGTTCGAGGCCCGGAAACGGGCCTTTTCGAACTGTAACCTTTCGGCAGAAGGCCTCGAAAGGCCTGATCTATCCCGCCCTGTTTTCGAGCCTGAAGCGGACTGATCGGGACCTCTACCCTGATCGCGCTCCGGGCGGAAGCTCGATCCGCGGCGGTAAAATAGCGGCCCGAGTTGTCCATTAGGGGTCCGGACGAAGGAACATCGATACCCCGGATATTTTTTTGGGGTGGGATTGCTTTACTTCGTTGCGGGAAAGTCGTATAATCGAATAGGTGAACAAAAGGGTGAACATGGTGAGACCTGAAGCGGTGCGTCGGCGGATCGCCGAATCCAATCGGCGTTACGGTCCCCGTCCTTGGGTCTCGCGATCGCTCGCCGGTCGCCCGAAGACCGCGAGACATCGTGCCCGGATCGCCCGGTCGATGAGAGCGATGTGGCGACGGAGGAATGGCCGGTGAAGAGGCAGACATTATACTGGCGAACGCGGAAGAGCTTCATCGGCCCCGGACATCCCCTCTCGATCTACCGGATCGTCATCCGCGGCTTTGATCTCCGAGGCTCGATCTGCCTACCGGGAGAGCCGTGGCGAAACTGCTGGCTGGTCGTTGGCCGCTATGCCGGATTCTGTAGTGAAGGCTTCGAGTGGATGACCCGGATCGGGAGACGCGAGGCTGAACGGTTACGGCGGAGGAGGGCGAGATGAAAGATCAGGCTGAAAACAGGCGTAAGAAACTGCGTGATTCGCGGGACGGCCCGGAGACAGGGCTTCAGGTAGAAAACAGCCCTACGCACGTTGCAGAGGCCTTGCAGGGCCTATTCCTTACCCCGGACGAGGCCGCGGACCTCCGCCGGAGGCTCGTCAACCTCGCTCTTCAACGGCGAGAGGATTCCGCATGGGCCGAGGATTTGGCTCAAGGATACGTGACCGACCTCCTCAAAAAATCTTCCGCGGTGCGAGGATCGGACCCGTGGGAGGAGCTGAGAACCGAGCTTATGGATGACTTCGTAAAATTTGCGGTCAATCCCGCGATCACGGCGATCAAGGACGATAAAGGACTGAGGTCATCGAAGCCGCTGGAAGAGGTCGGAGCTTTGGACCGGGCGGTCGACCCGGAGCGGGAGCCATATGAAAATATTCTCGCTGAGGCAGTCGATGAAGCCGCCGGAGAAGGCTTCCGGCTCTTCGGTCTCGCATGGGCCGAGCGGCTCAAAAAGGTCGATCATCTCGTCATCGCGCATCTCCTCCGTGCGGTTGCTCGCGGGAAGATCGGCTGGGCTGAAGCTTGCGAGGTCTTGGAGATGGACATGGCCGGGAAGACATTGCGCTTCGTCCCCCGCGAGTCTCAGCGGCCCCTCCTTCGCGCCTTCCGCGAGGCCTCGCGGGATCGCCGGGAGGACCCCGCCTCTGCCGAGGCCCTCGCCCGTATCCGGAAGGCTCAAGCGGCCCTTCGCCGCGAGCGGGCCGAGCGCGAGCCGGATCCGGACCCCGAATAAACCCCCCGCCTCTGATCCGTTAACATTTTCGCCATTTTCCACCTTCCTAGTAGAGGACAAAAAGATGAACGAGACGTTTCCAACCTTGCTGATTAACTCTACGCAGAGATATCTGTCCGTGTTCGACGCGACTGGCCTTGTGACGACCGTCGGACCGGGCGAGCGCGAGGTCATCGAATCCGCGGACCCCGCCACGTTGTACTCGAAGTACCAGACTGTCGAGTGGCGTCCGGAGGGACCCTTCCCGACGTTGAGGGAAGGCTGGATTGACCTTCCTGTCCCGGAAGGGAAAGTCCGCGTTCTCCTTCGCAACATCGACGGCCATCCGGTCGAGGAGCGGAACAACCTGCCCGGCTTCGGGCGGATTTTCATCCCCCGCGGGATCGATGTCCCGTTGGATGTCGACCTCGCCAGCCCGCTCTCGGTCTACGCAGAGTTGCAGATCGTCGTGGGCGAGGATTGGCAGGAGTCTCTGGAGTTTCCTGGTTATCTGAGAGTTTTCCGGAAGCTTGTTGATAAATGGATCGATCGCCCGGACGAAGAGCTGGCGGCGATCGCGGAGAGGCTTGAGAAGGAGGATCATGGCCCCGTCTCATGACCGTCCTTCATTTCCTGCCTCCTGTATGAGCGAAAGGACGCAAGCTGGAACGGCTCCCGAGTCTCGCTCCGGAGTGCGTCCTATGAGGGACCGGGTGTCTGGTCTGCCGTGGGTTCTGTTGTACTCTTCCCGCGGTGGCTCATTACTTTCGCCCGGTCCCCCATTTTATACCTTTCCGCGGGGGGCCGGTGACCGTCTTTCGCCAGCGGCTCCGGTCCTCCGCCTTTTTTGAAGGAGATTTGAAATGAAAATAGTAGAGAATTTGTTCGATGTCCCGGTGAAGCCGATCGATGAGGATTATTCGCGGATCGTGTTCATGGCTCTGTACGGTCGAAACCCGTATGGCTCCGCGGCTCATCCCTATCCGACTGACGTTGTCCTGAAGGCTCTCGCCGACTATAAAGCCAAGATCGCCCGCGGAGAGAACCTCATCCCGTACGATGGCGTGAACGACGCGGCTCAGATTACCAATGTCGCCACCGACGAACACGGGAACCTCGTTTTGGAGGCGGACGTTATGTCGACCGACGCTGGTGACGCTCTCCAGCTCGCCCTCGCCGTGGACGGGCGGATCGGATGCGTTACGATCCTCGAAGATGGGCGAGTCAAGTCGATCGCCCTCGCCTCCGGGGAGCTGGTCGAGGGAGAGAGGACGAACGCAGACGTTAACCTGAACAAGGGCCTGACCGACGAGATCATCGCCGAGAAGTTCAGGATGGCGCGGATGTCCGGTTACAAGCGGAGCCTCGAAGAGTATTCCAAATGGATCAAGAGTCAGTAAATGACCGAGCCTCTCTGCCGAAGAAAATATCTCGTTGAGGTTGAAGTCTCAACGATGCTCCCGAGCGAGGCCCGCGTCATTGACAATGCCCGGCTCTTCAAGAGCTTCGAGGTCCTGTGCTCATCGATCGTTTCGAGCGTTGGACCGAAGTTTCTGCGGGTTACGGAAGTCCAAAAGATGAAGGAGGAGAATTTATGATAAAGCCCGAAAAAATCTATGAGTGTAAGCTCGTGAATAATTCGACCGCCGATTGGATGATCATGGAACGCGGCGGAATCCCGATGCTGAAGCTTTTGCCCGGCGGCGAGACGATCCTCCGGAGCTTCAAGCCTTATGAAAATCTCTACAGCCGCTACAGCCTCGTCCGGCGCAACGGAGATTCGACAATTACTGTCGAGCTGAATCCGAATTGGCCGAGGCCGGAGAGCTGGGAAGGGAAGCGGCTCCTTGAGCTGAAAAACGACGGCCCGAACGAAAACGAGGGCATCCGGATCGGCGAGAACGCCATTACCTTGTACCGCGGCTTGCCGTTCGTCATCCCTATCGATATCGACGAGCATCTTTGGATCTGGTATTCCAAGGTCCGGATCGTCGAGATTGAGGAGAAGCTCCGCGATCCCGAGCGGCCCGAATACTTAGTCAAAAGGAAAAAGATCATCCAAGAGAAGACGCTCCGCCCGAAGGCCGAGCTGATCGAAATAAAACGGGAGATAAATGAGCTGATGGCGAGACGCGGAATGTCTCCGCTCCGGCTCCCGCCTGAAGTTAAAAATCTGGAGATATGAAAATGAAAAAGGCAACTCGTGATCCAAATATCGGGTCCGCGCATCGGGCCTCGATCAACCGAGTTCAAGGCCAACCAAAGGCCGCGCCGGGATTCCCGGCGAGCTATCCGTCCGCCCCTCCAAAGTTTGATTCAAAAACTCAGGCTGGGCCGATGACGAAGAACATGAAAGGTTCCGCCTCATCCCCGACAAACTCCGGGATGACCGGGAATGACTAAGGAGAATAACATGCCTACTACAAAAATCTATACGGTGACGGTGACCGTCTCCGGTGATGACTCAGCCGAAGCGACTCAGAGCGATGCGCTCTTCGCGATCTTTGAGCAGAAGGTCGGCGACATGGTCCTGACCCTCGGAGATACCATCCTCAACGTCGACAGCGTTGAACTGCCTGAATAAGGATCGATCGCCCCGGCCTCCGGGCCGGATCGCCCGCCCGCTCCGATGAAGTGTTCTGCTACTACCCGCAATGGGACTCCCTGCCGATTAAAGGCCGTTGAGGGAGGTCTCTGCCGCGTCCATCAACCCTCCCGGCTTGCCATAATCCAAGCCCTCCGCGGACCCTTCCGCAAAAGCCTCGGCAACCTCGAAACATGGGAGAATTGGCAAGCGATCCTCGCCGCGGTCTGGGGTGAAAAACTCTCGCCCAAAGAGCTTGGAACCTTCCAAGCGGTGACGGGCCGCGAGGCTCCGCGGGCCGGAGGGTATGACGAGGCCTTCCTGCTGATCGGGCGAGGCGGAGGAAAAACGACCACATGCGCCCTCGCCGCGAGCTACACCGCGCTGTTCAGCGGTCTCGAAAAGAAAGTGGCGGAGGGCGAATCGATCTACATTTTCTGCCTCGCGGATACGTTGGCTCAAGCCAGTATCTGTCATGACTCAATCCGGAGGTTCCTGCGCCCGTTCGCCCGAATGATAAAACGGGAGGCCCGCGAGGAGATCGAGCTTAACAACGGCTTCCGGATCGTGACGAAGGCGGCTGACGAAAAAAGTTTGAGAGGCTGGAGGCTTGGACTAGTCGTACTGGACGAGGCGGATTTTTTCGATACAGATCTGGATCGAATAATTGCGGCCCTTTCGCCGTCGATCGTCGAGGGCGGGAAGCTCCTTGCTATCTCTTCCCGCGGTCCCCGTAATTCGCCGCTCTCCAAAATAGCAGACCGGTACTGGGCGACCGACTCCTCAACGCTCGTCGTGAAGGCCCCGACCGGGTTGATGAATCCGACCTTCTCACAGAAAAAGATCGACCGGGATATTGGCCGAGATAGCAGGATGGCGCGGGAGTATAACCCGCTCGCCGTCGATGACTCCGGCCTCTTCGCGGAGGCCTCGCTCCGGGCCGTTTCGACGATCCGCGGGGATGAGCCGCGGGTCGACGCGGCCCGGTACGTCGCGTTTATTGACGCGGCCTCGAACGCGGACGCTATGGCCCTCGCGATTGCGTACGTCTGGAATGAAAAAGCGCGAGTGGCGGCTGTCCGGGAGGTCCCGGCCCCGTACGATCCGCTGAAGGTTCTGGACGACTTCGCTGACCTTATCGACCGGTATCACGTCCGCGAAACCTTTGCAGACCGTTACGCCTTCTCGCTGGTTGAGTCGGCCCTCCGGAAGCGGCAAATCGTCCTCACCTCCTTCAAGCCTTCGTCGACGGACTGTTACTTCAAGCTCAAGGCCCTGATCGAAATGGATGCCGTCGAGCTTCCCGCCGACGACCGGTTCATCCGAGAGATTCTATCGCTGGAGGTCGTAAGGACTGGCTCGGGACAGGAACGGATAGAACATCCGAAGCACGCTCACGACGACCTCGCCTCAGCGACCGCCGCCGCGGTCTTCACCGCTTGTGCCTCCGTCCGCGGATACAAGCCGGTTGCGGCGGAAGCGACGATGACGCAGAGGATCACTCACCCCGATCCTATTCGTGAAAAAGAGATAGATTTCGAGGAGGAGAAGGAAAACTGCGAGAACGAATTGATCGACGACCTTGAAAAAGATTTCGGGCCGCTATGTCTGCCGATCGTTGGAGGTCGGCCAGTTATTTTGACTAGGAGAAAATAAATGACCGATGGAAATGGAAAAACACTGTTCGTCCGCGGCTATGACCGCGAGACGACGAGCCGCCTTGACCTCGACCGGCTGTTCGCCCCGTTTGGGGAGATCATTCGGATCACGATGCCCTCCGACGGGGCGGACCGCTTCCGCGGCTTCGCTTTCGTCGAGTTCACAACCGCCGAGGCCGCTGAAGCCGCGATGAGGGAGCTGGACGGGAAGGAGATGGACGGCGGGCGGCGGCTCACGGTCAATTGGGCCGTTACGAGGCGACAGATCGCTTAAAGCCCTCGCTCCGCCCCGACCCGCTATGAAAAAAAACCCTCTAGAACACGCTAGGACGCGAAAAGTCCATGGAGCCCGTACGTCCCCCCTGCCCCCGTCTCCCCTGGGAACGGAAAAATCTTCAGAAATCTTTCCCGAATTACCCCGGAATGCTTTGGGACGCGTGCGATTGCTCGTATAATATAGGGGTGGGCTAAGGAGGCTAAGACGCGAAAAGGTACCCATCATTCTGAAGCGACTCGGCGGCTAATGTCCCGCCAGCAGTCCGGACCGCTCAACGGATTCTACGGGTGGCAACATTCGCCCGTGACGAGAGCGCGGATGAGCCAGGCGGCGAGCCGACTTTGGGAGGGTCCAACGTACCGCCGCCGGCAAGCCGAAGGCCTCCGCCGAGCCATCGAGCAGAAGAGGGCCGAATGAGCGAATTCTACCGGGGCCGATATGCCGAGGCCTTCGCCCGGTTTACAGTCGAGACGCTGGAGGCATGGGTCGCGCACCGCCCGGACATCTCCTCGTTCTGGAAGGTCCCGCGAACGGATCGGAAGAAGGGCGACGGGAAGAGCCTCGTCGCGATGACCCGTGAAGTCTGGGGGAAACAGCTCGGACGCGAGGTAACGACGGAAGAGGCCGAGCGGATCATCTTCAGCTTCCAGAACTTCGCGACCGTCCTGAAGGAGATCGAGAGTGAAAAAGCCCACGGATGACCGGGCCGTCCTCTTCGCCCGCGTCTCCACCGCGAAGCAAGCGGAGAAGTGGTCCCTCCCGAAGCAGGTTGAGATCGGGCGCAACTATGCCCGCCGGAATCACCTCCGGCTCCTCGGCGATCCGATCTCGATCACGGAGTCTGGCTACAAGGAGCGCGAGCGCAAAGCCTTCCGCGCCATGGTCGACTTCATCCGCGAGAATCGCATCGGCCATCTCATCGTCCTCAACGTCGAACGGCTGACGAGAGACCTGAGGGGAATGTGCGACCTCGACGATCTCAGCCGGGACTTCTTGACAATCCACTTCACGGAATCCGGCGAGATGATCGGACCCGATACCGCCGGAGACAAGCGTACATTCTGGGCAATCAAGGTTGCCTTCGCCAGAGCTTATATCGACGACCTGAAAGAAAAAGCGAGGCGGTCGATCGAGGCCCGCCTCTCGGAAGGACTCTATCCAAGTGGGATGGCTCCGATCGAATACAGGGCCGTGAAGAACGGGCTGGAGATCGAGAAGGAGGAGTCCCGGTTTGCGCGGATGGCGTTCGAGCTGTACGCTTCCGGCGGCCAGAGCCTTCTCTCGCTCAGCCGGAAGCTCTACGACGCGGGACTAAGGAAGAGGCCGCGGCGGAAGAAGGACCCGGAGACGGGGAAGGTTGAGCTTGTCCCGAGGTCCGGACCGGTCTCCCCTACTACGCTCCAAGCAATGCTCAAGAATCCGGTGTACCTCGGGAAGGTCGTCTGGCCGTTCACGGACAGCCGATACGTCACCGACCGCGAGAAAGGGACTCAACTCGAAGGCAAGCACCCTGCCCTAATCGACCGCTCTCTCTTCGATCAGGTCCAGGCGGCCCTCCGGGAAAAGGGACATTTTCAGCCTCTGGCTCGCAAGCAATTCGTTTACCGGGGCCTCATGAGGTGCGGAGCGTGCGGGCGGACCATGTCCGGTTACGAAAAGAAGGGGACCACCTACTATTCCTCGAATAATCCAAGGGATCGTCGTTGCGGTCATCGGACCTGTTACCGCGAGGAGGCGATCACCGCGAAGTTCGAGGAGGCCCTCGCCCGGTTCCGGTTCCCGAGGGGGCTTTACGGCTGGATACGCGATGTCCTGAAGGCCTCCGCCACCGACTCCGCGGAGACCGTTCGGGGGGAGCGGAAGCGGCTCACCGCCGAGTACAACCGCAACGCCGAGAACCTCAGCAAGCTGGTCACCGATGCGTTCGACGACATCTTCCCCCGCGATGTTCTCCGGGCGAAGTACGAGGAGATCGAGGCCCGTCAGTCTCAGATTACTTCTGACCTCAAGCGGATCGGGCGGGACGCGGCCCGGACGATCGACCGCGGCCTCATTATCCTCGATCTCTGTCAGGACCTGCGCGGGACCTTCCGGAAGGCCGCGCCCGAGAAGAGGGCGAAGCTCCTGAGGGTACTATTCAAGGAGGTCGTCGTCCGGGATGGGCGGTTCAATTTCCGCGTCAACGAGCCGTTCGCGGCTCTCTATTCAGAGAGGCCCCGGAACGCTGGTATAGACTCGGTAAGAATGGCTCCTCGGGCAGGACTCGAACCTGCAACCTAGTGGTTAACAGCCACCCGCTCTGCCGATTGAGCTACCGAGGAGCAGGTTCCGCTAATTTAGCAAAATCGGCCGGAAATGGCAAGCCCGGGAGAGCCTGGTCGCTTTAGCCAACTGGGGGAAATTCCTAGAATCGGTACCCGGCCTGCTTGGCCATCTTCCGGTAGTCGTCGCCCTCGACCTCGACAACCTTGCACATCTCGTAGATCCTCGACCTCAGCCGGACGCCGATCCGGTCGATGAGGTTCTCCCCGCCCTTCTTGTAGAAGGAGTCGCGGGTGTCCTCCTCGTCCTCCGTGTCCGGGTAGTTCGTCGTGAAGATCGTCATCTTCTTGTGGTTGTAGCGGTAGTTGATGATGTAGAAGACGGTCTCTTCGACCCAGGCCGACGTCCGCTTGGCGCCGAGCTCGTCGAGGACCAGGATCTCGGCCTGGAAAACGGGCGTCAGGACATCGGATTCAGAGAGAGTCGACTCCGGCGTGAATGTGCTCTGGATCTCGCGGATGAGCTCGCGGAAGTCGTAGAAGATGCAGGGGACGTTCTTCTTCAGGACGAGCTCCTGGATGATCGAGACGGCCAGATGGGTCTTCCCCACGCCGCAGGGGCCGATGAACAGGATGCCAACGTCCTGGGCGGGATAATTCTTGACGAATTGCTTGGAGATCTTGAGGGCGTCCTTGTGGGAGTCGTTGTGGACCTCGAAATTTTCCAGGCGGCAATTAAGATAGCGCCGGGGGATGTTGGCTTGCTCGATGAGAGCCTGCTTCCGGCGCTCGGTGTAGCAGACGCATCGCTTGGCGACCTTGCTGCCTCCGGCGTCCTCCAGGACCCAGCCGGTCCCCAGGCACCGCTCGCAGACACGCTGTTCGTTCAATTCAGATACCCTCTGAGCTGCTGAAGCTTTTTCGACCGGCCCAGCTTCCGCATGGCTTTTTGCTCGATCTGGCGGATGCGCTCCCGGGTCAGGTGGAGCCTGTCGCCGATCTCCTGGAGCGTCATCGGCCGGTCGTCGTCCAGGCCGAAACGCAATTTTAGCACAGTTTCTTCCTTTTCATCCAGCACGGCGAGCATTTCCCGGATCTGGTGCTGGGCCGAGGACTTGATGATCTGGTATTCGACGGACTCCGCCTCCCCGTCGCTGAGCCGGTCCTCGATCTCGAAGTCCTCATCGGAGCGCTTGTCGCTCAGGGACACGTTCCGCTCCTCGAGGAGCTCGAGGTCCTCGACATCCGTCTCGGAGATCCCCAGGGCCCCGGCGATCTCCTCCCGGGTGGGCTCCCGGCCGAGCTCCGTCTTGAGGGCGGCGGTCTTCTTCTTCATTAGGGAGATCTGGTCCGAGAGCTTCTGGGGGATATTGTAGATGTGGGAGTACTGGGACAGGGCGTGGACGATCGCCTGGCGGATCCACCAGACGGCGTAGGAGATGAACCTCACGTTCTTGGACGGGTCGAACCGCCGGGCCGCCTCGATGAGCCCGATGTTCCCCTCGTTGATGAGGTCGAGCATGCTCAACCCCATGCCGCGATATTTTTTGCCGTACGAGACGACGAACTTGAGGTTGGCCTTGATCAGGCTCTGGATGGCGTCCTTGTCCCCACGCCGGATGCGCTCGCCGAGCTTCTTCTCCGCGTCTTCGGTGAGGGCCGGGAACTTGCCGATCTCCTCCAGGTAATGCTTCAGGTTCCTCGAATCCAGGAAATCCCGGTGATCCATGGTCAGCGTTCCGGGTCCTCCACCTTGACGACCCCGGCCGGACGGACATGGACCAGGGCGTTCCGCCGGACCTCGAATTCGTCCTCCCGGCCCCGGAAGAACTCGGCCCGGACGTATTCGAGGAATTCACCGACCTCGGTCTCGATCTGCTCGATCTTTTCCCTCATATTGAGGACGACCTCGACGCCGGCGAGGTTGATGCCCAGCTCGCGAATGAGGTTGAGGACGAGCTCGAGCTGCTGGAGGTCTTCGGTCGAGTAAAGTCGGGTATTGCCCTCGCTCCGGGACGGAGTGATCAGGCCTTCCCGTTCGTAGAGTCTCAGCGTCTGGGGGTGGATGTTGTACATTTTGGCGACGCTGCTGATATGGTAATACTGTCGCGGTTCCCTTTTGGTTCCCCTCCGCACTTTTTTCATCTCAGTTCCCCCCCGTATTTTCGCGCGGGTTCGGCCCGGAGACTCGCTCGAGCTCCTTCATGAGCTCCCGGACCCTCTGGTCGTCGAACGGCGGCGGGACGATGGCGACCTCGACGAATTCATCGCCCCGGGCCTTCGTGCCCGGCGCCGGAGCGCCCTGCTCCCTGATCCGGAATTTTTGGCCGGACTTCGTCCCGGGCGGGATCCGAATGGTCGTTTTGCCCCAGAGCGTCGGGACCTCGATCTTGGCCCCCAGCGTGGCTTCAGGGACCGTGATCGGGACCTTAAGGGAGATATTGGCCCCCTCCCGCCTGAACAGGGCGTGGGGGGCGACCTCGATCGAGATGTAGAGGTCCCCCGGCGGTCCGCCGTTCCGGCCGGCGTTCCCCCGGCCGGGGATGCGGACCCGGGATCCCGTGTCCACTCCGGCGGGAATGCGGACGGAGATTTGCGCCGATCTCTCGACGGACCCCGCGCCCCGGCAGTCAGGACAGGCGTCCCCTTGAGCCTTCCCTGATCCGCGGCACGACGGACATGCTCCGGAGAACTTCATGAAACCCCGCTGCATGTTCGCCCGGCCGGTCCCGCCGCAGGCGGGGCAGGCCCTCGACCCGCTTCCCGGGACCTGGCCGCTGCCCCCGCACGTGTCGCACTCCGCGAGACGGTTCAAGCGGATCCTCGTCTGGACGCCGCGGATCGCGTCCTCGAAGCCGATCTTCATCGTGTAATTGAGGTCTTCGCCCCTTCCGGGGCCGCCCTCGACCCGTCCGGACCTCCCGGGGCCGGCCCCGCCGAAGAGGTTTTCGAAGAAATCCTTGAAAGAGGATGAGCCGTAGTCCGAGAAGTTGAAACCTTCGAATTCAGGAGAGGCCCCCGGCCCGCCCCGCCCGCCAGGCCCGGCCCCGGGCGGGAAGTCGCCCGCTGAGCCGAATTGGTCGTACTGGGTCCGCTTCTTAGGGTCGCTCAGGACCGAGTAGGCCTCCTGGATCTCCTTGAACTTGGCCTCAGAGGCCTTGTCGCCGGGGTTGAGGTCGGGATGATATTTCCGGGCCAGTTTCCGGTAGGCCTTCTTGATGTCGGCCAGAGCGGCGCCTTTGGATACGCCCAGAATCTGATAATAGTCTTTCGCCATGACCGTCGTCCCCCGGACGCTCCGTCCTTTCAGGCCGCACCGCTCTGCGTCAAAGGCCCCGCGGCCTAATTCTTCTTGTTGTCGTCCACAACCTCGGCGTCGATGACCTCATCATCGGTTCCGCCCGGCTGGGCTTGGCCCCGGCCGTCGCCGCCCGAGGTCTCCTCGCCCGCTCCGCCCGCGGACTGTCCGCCGGGAGGGGTCGACGGGCCGGCCGCTTGGTAGAGGGTTTCGGTCAGTCTGTGGGAAACACGAGACAGGGACTCCATAGCCTTGTTGATCTGGTCGAGGTCCTCGCTGGCGATGGCCTTCTTGGTGTTCTCGATCTCATTCTTGACCGCCTCGGCCTCATGCTCACGGATCTTGTCTTTGTTCTCTTTCAGGAGAGTCTCCAGGCTGTAGATCAGCTGGTCGGCGTGGTTCTTGGCATCGATGGTCTCACGGCGCCTCTTGTCCTCGTCGGCGTGGCTCTCGGCGTCTTTGACCATCCGGTTGATCTCCTTCTCGTCGAGCCCGCTGTGGCCGGTGATGGTGATGGCTTGCTGCTTGCCGGTGCCCGTGTCCTTGGCGGACACGTGGAGGATGCCGTTGGCGTCGATATCGAAGGTGACCTCTATCTTGGGGATCCCCCTCATGGCCGGCGGAAGGCCGTCGAGGTGGAACCTCCCCAGGGTCCTGTTGTCCGAGGCCATCTCCCGCTCGCCCTGGAGGACGTGGATCTCGACGCTCGGCTGGTTGTCCGAGGCCGTCGAGAAGGTCTCGGTCTTCTTGGTCGGGATGGTCGTGTTGCGGGGGATCATCCGGGTGAAGACACCGCCCAGGGTTTCGATGCCCAGGGTCAGCGGCGTGACATCGAGAAGAAGGACGTCCTTGACGTCGCCTGAAAGCACTGCGCCCTGGATGGCGGCCCCGACCGCCACGACCTCGTCCGGATTGACCCCCTTGTGGGGCTCACGCTCGAAGAGCTCCCGGACGAGCTGCTGGATCCGGGGCATCCTGGTCTGGCCGCCGACCAGGACGACCTCCTGGATGTCCTTGGCCTTGACGTTGGCGTCAGCCAGGGCCTGGCGGACCGGCTGGACCGACCTTTGGATGAGGTCCTCGCAGAGCTGCTCGAGCTTGGCCCGGGTCATCTTCATCAGCAGGTGCTTGGGGCCCGAGGCGTCGGCCGTGATGAAGGGCAGGTTGATCTCGGTTTCCATGGTCGTCGAGAGCTCGACCTTGGCTTTCTCGGCGGCCTCCTTGAGCCGCTGAAGGGCCATCTTGTCCCTGGTCAGGTCGATGCCCGACTCCTTCTTGAACTCGGTGACGATCCAGTCCTGGACCTTCTGGTCGAGGTCGTCGCCGCCGAGGTGCGTGTCGCCGTTCGTGGCCTTGACCTCGACGACGCCCTCCCCGACCTCGAGGATGGAGATGTCGAAGGTCCCGCCGCCGAAGTCGTAGACGGCAATGACCTCGTCCTTCTTCTTGTCCATGCCATAGGCCAGGGCCGCAGCGGTCGGTTCGTTGATGATCCGGACGACCTCGAGGCCGGCGATCTTGCCCGCATCCTTGGTCGCCTTGCGCTGGCTGTCGTTGAAATAAGCGGGAACGGTGATGACGGCTTTCTCGACCTTCTCGCCGAGATAATCCTCCGCGGCCTTTTTCAGCTTCTGGAGAATGAACGCGGAGATCTCCGGCGGCGCGTATTTCTTGCCGAGCGCTTCCACCCGGACGTCGCCGTTTGCGGCCTCTCCCACTTTGAACGGGACCTGCTTGATCTCCTGGCCGACCTCGCCGAAACGGCGGCCCATGAACCTCTTGATGGAATAGATCGTGTTCTCGGGATTGGTGACCCGCTGTCTTTTAGCGACCTGGCCGACGAGGATCTCGCCCTTCGGGGTGAACGCTACCACCGACGGGGTCGTCCTTCCACCCTCCTCATTAGGGATGACGGTTGTTTTCTCGCCTTCCTGGATGGCGACAACTGAGTTGGTCGTGCCCAAATCGATTCCGATGATTTTCGCCATTATTCTCCTCCTAAATTTAGTAAGACATTAATATATAACCTGAGCATATATTTGTCAAGTTTAAAATAAAAAAATATAGGCTTATCTAATAGACCAGCCCCTTAATACCTTCGTAGAAAATCCAGTAAATAGCCTGGGCATCCTTTTCGTTCGCGAATCTCAGCTCGAGCTCCGATAGCGGCTTTCCGTTCCTGGCGCTGAACAAGCTCCGCACCGGCAGCAGCCCATACCACCTGACCTCCTCTATGACCGCTTTGAGACCTTTATCGCCGACCTTAACCGAGACCTTAAGCCCGTTGTCGAAATCGAGGCTAAAACTCTTGGGCATGTCCTTGAGCTCGAGCGCCTCGAGCTCGAACTTGCTCGGGTCCCTGGGCGTGCCTGCCGCCTCGCCGGGCTTGATAACGTTCCGCCGGGGCGGTTTCAGGGTGCTTTTCTTGACCAGCTGGACTGTCTTCGAAAACGCCGGCCTTCCCCAAAACCTCATCGACTGCAGCTTCCAGGCCCGCAGGACCATCCCCTTGACCCTGAGCTCGAGGTTTTTCTGGCGGACGTCCAGCACGAAATAGAAATGCGGCTCCTTGGCCAGGTCATTTTCAGCGGTCAGCTCCTGCAGGCTGCGGCCGATCTTTTCCTTGTCCACGGCCTGCGCGGAAGCGCCGGTCGCCGCGAGGAGCATCAGCAATAGGAGCCCCGGTTTTCGCATGGTCTTTCAGTAGATGTAGATCTTCGCCCCCAGAGGCACGATCTTGAAGATCTCCTTAAGGTCGTCGTCCCCGACCCTGACGCAGCCGTGGGTCACGTTCCTTCCGAGGAGACGCGTGTAAAGAGTCCCGTGGATGAAATAACCGTCCCCGAAGCCCAGGGCATAATCCCCCAGGCTGCCCCCTTCCACACGGTCATCCTGGTTCTTTGGGATGGGCTCGCCCTCCTCGATGAACGCCCAGTCTGGCTTGACCCAGTACGGGTTCTTGATCTTGAACTTCACCGCGAACTCGCCTCGTGGCGTGTCGAACACCCACTTCCGCTTGCCCCCCGGGTCCTCGAGGACGTCCCCGCTACCGCAGGAAACGACGGCCTGCCGGACGATCTCGGACCCCTTCTTCACATAAAGCCTGTTTTCCCCGGTGTCGATGATGATGTAGAGCCCCTTCGCCTGGAGGGCCGCGATCTTTTTCTCAAGCCCCTGGACACTTCTCTGAATTCTTTGGATGTCCTTGTCCGCAACGGCCCCCGTGGCGTTCTTCGGGGGCCAGGCCGAGGCCTGCTTCAGCCCCGAATAATACGATACGCCGACCACGACCAGGACCTCGAGGTAGGCCATGGCCAGCACGGCGATGAGCAGTCTTCTCCACCACATCTCAGTTCTTCCTGAGGGCCCGGATGACGTAGTTTTCCATCTCGTTGGTCCCGACGATCGTGACCGCCGTCCCAACGGACACCAGACTGAAGAGCTCGTCGAGCTTGTCGTTGTCCATGGAGATGCAGCCCCGGGTCAGGCTGTCCTGACCGCCTCCGTGGATCTCGATATCCCCGCCGATGCCGATCGTCGTCGGGATCGCCCCGCGGTTCTTCTCTCTGGCGAACCTCCGCCTGTCCTCCTCGTTGGGATAATCGATGAGGAGGGCCTTGTAATACTGGCTCGAGGCGATCTTCTGGATGATATGGTAGCGGCCTTCGGGCGTGGCGTTATCCCCGGAGTGCATTTTGTTCGAAAGACCGTTGAACCCGAAGCCCGCAGGATAGCTCCGGTAGGCCTGTCCGCCCTTGTAGACGGTCAAGCGCCTCTCGAGCTTGCTGACGATGAGGGCGATGGTCCCCCTGGCCCGGGACTCGGCAATCGTTTCGTCGGCCCATTTTTTCCAGATATCGACCTGCCTTTTGTCGAGATAGCGCCCGATGAAGGCAACGACCGCCTCCTCCGCCTCCTTGACGCACTCCCCGGCCTGGGAAAGGCGCCGGGAAGCTTCTTCGAACTTCGCCTGGCCCATCAGGGAATCCGCCTCTTGAAGGTAGATTTCCGCCTCGGCCAGCTCTTTCCGTGCTTTCCCCCGCTCGGTCAGGGAGAGGGTGATATCCTTGAGCGTCAACATCTTGGCCCGGACGTTCCGGGCGCCTTCAGCTAGAGAAGACCGCTTCTCAGCCTTGAGGGCCTGGACCTTGGCCAGGAGGGCATCTCCCGATTCGAGGACGGACTGGAAGCCTCGCCGGACCGGGCCATAATCCCTGGACCAACCCAGCTTGAGGTTCTCCTGATCGAACCTCCGGCGGGCCGCCCTCAACGTGTCGAGGTAAGCTGAATAATCCTGGCTGGCGAAAACAGAAGCACCGGCTCTCCAGAGGTCCTGTTCCTGGATATCGGAACGGCGAACCTCCGGAGGAGCCGGTGGAAGTTGACAGCTGACGGAAAAAACAGCCAGGAAAAGCAGGGCTGTTTGAAGAACCTTCAACTTCGCGGAAAAACCTTCTTCTTATCTTTTGCCCTTGACCTTGTCGATGGCCTTCTGGACCTGCGCGGCGATGGCGCCGGCCTTGTCCTTGACGGCCATGGCCTTGTCCTTGGCGCCGAAATAATCCTCGGCCGTGATGGCGTTCTGGACCTCGGTCATCTGGGGCTCGAGCCCGCTGAGGTCGGCCTTCATGGCTTCGATGTCGGCCTTAGTGCCCTTGCCCTTGGGGGCCTTCTCGAGGAGGGCCTTGGCGCCGTCATAGGCGGCCTTGGCTTCGTTCATCGCGGCTTCAGCGGCCTTTTTCGCTTCCTCGATCCGCCCCGGGATCTGGGCTTTCACGGCGTCGGCGTCCGTGACGACCTTGGCCAGCATTTCCTTGGCCGGGCCGTACTTCTTGAAGAACTTCTTGGACTGGGCGGTCACCTCGTCCAGCGCGGCCTGGAGATCGCTCTTGAGCTTGGTCAGCTCGTCCTTGGCATAGATCATGCCCTTCGCGCCCTCGACGGCCTGGACCGCGGCCTTGGCCGCATCCATCTGCTGGGTGGGCTGTTGGGCGCAGCTCATGAACGCGAACATCACGATCACGGCCAGCGCCAGGATTCTCATCGTGCTTTTCATAACATAGCCTCCTTTAAGGGTTATTTGAATGAGTTCCTTTATTTGATGGCGTTGCTTTCCCGGGGTTCTCGGCGATTCTCACCTCCTTTCCCCTCTCGTTCCTCCCCCCTCGAGGAATACCCTCTTTGGGGGCGTTCTATCGATGATGGCAAAAAACGGGTTACGGAGGATGGAGGTCTTCTAAGAATGAACCTTCTATATTCTCGCTCATCTCGTTATCACTGGTTTTTCGATACGGCCAAGCGTATATGCAATTCAAGCTTGTGTTTTTTATATCACAAGATTTTCCGCTTGTCAATCAGGCGAAAAAAAGAAAAACGGGGGGCCTTGGCCCCCTCTTCTCTTCGCCTCTGTCCATTCCGCTCCGGCGGGCCCCGGAGACGGCGGTATCAGACCACTGTCACTTCTTGTCCGGGTCGATGATGATGCCTTCTTTCATCTTCCGCTTGACTTCGTCACGGGCTGCCCGGATGGTCTCATTGGCCATCTTGAAGCGCTCTTCGGCCGGGAAGTTGAAGCGGGCCACGCCTTGTTCGATCGCCTTCGACCCGACGGCCACGGCCTCGCGCGGGAAGACTTCCCATTCGTCCATGTTCGGGATGATGTACTCTTCGTGGATGCCCTTGTCCTCGGCGACCTTGGCCAGTTCGCGGGCGGCCGCGATGCACATCTCGTCCGTGATCGTCTTGGCCCGGACGTCTAGGGCGCCGCGGAAGATGCCCGGGAAGCCGAGCGAATTGTTGACCTGGTTGGGGAAGTCGGAGCGCCCCGTCGCGACGATGCGGGCCCCGGCCTCTTTCGCTTCCCACGGCCAGATCTCGGGCACGGGGTTGGCCTCGGCGAAGACGATGGCGTTGGGGGCCATGGTCTTGATCCACTCGGCCTTGACGGTGCCGGGGCCAGGTGTCGAACAGCAGATGAGGACATCGGCGCCCTTGATGGCGTCGGCCATAGTGCCCTGTTTGGCGAGCGGGTTCGTCCGCAGGCAGAGGTCCCATTTCTCCTTGAACTTCGTCTGGAGCGTTTCCTTGTCGGCACGGTCGCGGGAGAGGATGCCCTTGGAGTCGACCGAGAGCATGTTCTTCGGGTCGCCGCCTGCCGCCATGATCATCTTGGCGATGTTGATGCCCGAGGCGCCGGACCCGACGACGGTACACTTGACCTCCCCGATGTCCTTCTTGACGATCTTGAGAGCGTTGATCAGTCCGGCCACCGTGACGCAGGCCGTGCCCTGCTGGTCGTCGTGCCAGACGGGGATCTCGCACCGCTCGCGGAGGGTGTCGAGGATCCTGAAGCATTTCGGCTGGGCGATGTCCTCGAGGTTAAAGCCGCCGAAGGACGGCTGGAGGGCCCGGCAGATGTCGATGAGCTTGTCGGGATCCTTCTCGTCGAGACAGATGGGGAACGCATCGACTCCGCCGAGATACTTATAGAGAATCCCCTTGCCTTCCATGACGGGCAGGCCGGCCTCAGGGCCGATGTCGCCCAGGCCGAGGACGCGCGTCCCGTCGCTGATGACGGCCACGGAGTTCCATTTGTTGGTGTACTCGTAGACCTTCTGCTTGTCGACGGCGATCTCTTTGCAGACTGCGGCGACGCCGGGGGTGTACCAGATCGCGAAATCGTTAAAATCGCGGACTCGGCACTTCAGAGCGACGCCCATCTTGCCCTTGTAGAACTTGTGGAGCCTCGGGGCGTCCAGGGAAGGCTGCTGGGCTTTGGCCAACAGCTCTTCAACGGTGACTTTCTTCATGAACGAACCTCCTGATGATATGGAAAGGCCATCAAAAGATGGGATAGCCATCATAAGGAGGCCCGGTCGAAATGTCAACTTTTTTCCGTCACGGCCCTGCCCGGACTATCGGGTCAGGGGGACGAATTCGTACCGGCGTTCGGCTTTGCGCATCGTCCCGAAGGCGTGGCGGAGGTCGTGGCTGAAGGCGACGACCCAGTCCCCCGCCACGGCCTGTTCATAGAGCTTCTTCTTGTTGTTGAAGGTCTCGACGGGAAAGAGATCGTAGCTCATGATATAGGGAAGATCGATGTGGGCCGAGGTGGGCACCGTGTCGCCGAAATAAAAGAACGTCCGGCCGCGGGAAGTGATTTTCAGGCCCTGATGGAACGCCGTATGGCCGGGGACTAGGACGGCCTCGACACCGTCCCGGATGACCGCGTCGCCTTCGAGGAGGTCCAGGGCGCCGCTCTTCTCCAGGGACCTGAGCCGGGCCGGGATATAGCTCGGCCTGTCCCGCTCGACCGGGTGGAGGGCCTGCTCCCACTCGCCCCGTTGGACGGCGTAGCGGGCCCTCGGCAAGGCCGGCCGCCAGTCCTTCTCTCCGCCCCGGACCGTGTTCCCCCCGCAGTGGTCGAAGTGGAGGTGGGAGTTGACGACGACGTCCACGTCCTGCGGCCGAATCCCGATCTTCTGGAGAAGCCCGAAAAGCCCGGGCTCGCGACGGAACGAATAGAAATCGACATGTCGCCTCCCGACGTCCGGGCCGACGCCCGTCTCCACGAGAATCGTCGAGCCCGGCGCCTCGATCAGATAACAGCTGAGGGCCAGGGCGATCCGGTTTTCCCTGTCCGGGGCCGCCCGCTTCTCCCACAAGGTCCTGGGCACGACCCCGAACATAGCCCCGCCGTCGACGAGGAATGTCCCGTCCACGAGCCGGGTGATCTTGAATTCGCCGACTTCGAGGCTCTCGTCGGGTGAGGTCATAGCTTGTCCAACGGGTATTCGAGGCCGGCCCGGCTCGTCGACGCCAGGCGGATCTCTCCCGTGTCCATCCGGATGGCGTCCACGGGACAGGCCTCGACGCAGAACCCGCAGAAGCAGCAGCGGTTGAGGTCGATGATGAAGCTCGTCGGATATTTCTGGGTTTCGGGGTCGTCGGTCTCGCCCGCCTCGATGAAGATGCATTCGGAAGGGCAGACCGTGACGCACATCATGCAGGCCACGCACTGGGGCAGGCCGTTCTCCCGCCGCAGGATCCGGTGGAGGCTCTTGTGGCGGGGCGAGAGGGGTTTGACCTCGTCCGGGTACTGGATGGTCACGGCCCCCTTCCGCCGGGTCTTGAGGCCGAAGAACTTCAGGGCGTGAAAGGCCATGTTGACTATGAAATGCCGGGAGGTGATCCAGCCCCCCCTCAGGATCTCCTTGAAGATCACCCAGCTTTTTTTCATCATCGCCCTATCTCAAAACGAGGACCAGCCCCGTCGCCAGGATGTTGACAGCGCCCAACGGGACCAGGAATTTCCAGCCGAAATCCATGACCTGGTCGTACCGGAAGCGGGGATAGGTCCAGCGGATGAGGACCTGGAGCCAGCAGAAGAAAAAGACCTTAAGGTTGAAGGCCCCGACCTGGAGGGCCGTGACGAGCCAGGAGGGCAACCGCCAGACGCCGCCCCACGGGAACCGGAATCCGCCGGTCCCAAGCCACGGGACCTGCCAGCCCCCGAAGAAAAGCGTCGTCGCCAGGCAGGAAACGACGATGACCTCGAGGAAATCGGTCATCATGAAAAGGCCCCACTTGAGGCCGCTGTATTCGGTGAAAAAGCCGATGATCTCCGACTCGCCCTCCGGAAGGTCGAAGGGCACGCGCTTGGTCTCGGCCAGGGCCGCGAGGAAGAAGGCCGCGAAGCCCAACGGCTGGATGAAGATCCCCCACTTCGGGAGGAACCCGAACAGGAGACCCCCCTGGAACCGGACGATCTCCGAGAGCCGCAGGGACGGGAAGACCATGATCAGGCCGACGAGGGCGAGCCCCAGGGCCACCTCGTA
>Ga0187858_10000417_pt1 | contig 53638 bp, 47 predicted proteins | sample June2016WEW_8_15_FD_133015 | JGI IMG/M metagenome (GOLD analysis project Ga0187858, IMG submission 133015) | Peatland microbial communities from SPRUCE experiment site at the Marcell Experimental Forest, Minnesota, USA - June2016WEW_8_150 | ecosystem: Environmental > Terrestrial > Soil >...
CCGTGAAAAGACTACTGGCACGGACATGACACGCTTCCAGGCTGATTCGAGCCACCCAGAATTGGCGGATCTGTCCGCTCGCCACAACTAATCAGCCGATTAGCCCGAACGCGCCTAATCGGCAGGGAGGATGTGGGTAGTGCTTCCGGCCCTGCTTCCGTGGTTTTGCGGTGGTGTGAGCGTAGGGTCGGAGGCCTGGGTCCCGGCCTGACCTCCGAATCGGCTGACGCCGCTCGGGCTGTCCTGCGAAACGATCTGTCGGCCGGGTCCCAGGTTTTTATGGCACCCACCGGCGCTGCCGGTCTGATCTGCCCGTCCTGTGCAAGAGGCCGGGGTTCACAGGTCGGACGGCCAGCGGGTGCGTGCCATCCCTTCAACCAGAGAAAAGAGATGGCATTGACCATCGTAGAGACACGCGCCATCACCGGCGGCGTGGATACCCATGCGGACGTGCACGTCGCCGCTGCGCTGGATCCCGTAGGGGGGTTACTCGGCGTCCGGGAGTTCCCGGTCACGCCCGCTGGCTATGCCGGCCTTCTGGGCTGGCTGGGCGGGTTCGGGACTGTGTGCCTGGTCGGGATCGAGGGCACCGGCAGCTACGGCGCCGGCCTCGCCCGCCACATCACGGCCGCTGGCGTCCGGGTCGTCGAGGCCGGCCGCTCCGACCGCCAGGACCGCCGCCGGCAGGGCAAGTCCGATCCGCTGGACGCGGTCAGCGCCGCGCGGGCTGCTCAGTCGGGCCGGGCCCGCGGCGCGCCGAAAGGCCGGGACGGTTCCGTCGAGGCGATCCGCGCCCTGATGGTCGCCAAGCGCAGCGCCCGCGCCGAGCGGACCCAGACCACCAGCCAGGCCAGGTCCCTGATCGTGACCGGGCCCGATGACGTGCGGGCCCGGTTCGCCCGGCACACCGTAGCCGCCCTGGTGGCCGAGACGGCTGCGCTGCGGCCCCGCCCCGGCAGCACGGTGGGCTACGCCACCCGGATCGCGCTGCGCGAGCTGGGACGGCGCGCCGAGTTCCCCGGCGGCCAGCTCGAGCGCCCGGGCGAGCTGATCGTCCCGCTCGTCACCGCCCGCGCTCCCGGCCTGCTCGCCCTGTACGGCGTCGGCCCCGACACTGCCGCCCTGCTCCTGATTGCCGCCGGGGACCACCCCGGGCGGCTGCGCTCGGAGGCTGCCCGGGCTCACCTGTGCGCCGCCGCCCCGATCCCCGCATCCTCGGGCAAGCGCACCCGCCACCGCCTCAACCCCGGCGGCGACCGCCAGGCCAACCACGCCCTGTGGCGGATCGTCATCACCCGGATGAGCTCCCATCCCCCGACCCGCGCCTATGTCGAGCGCCGCACGGGAGAAGGAAAGTCGAAGACAGAGATCATCCGCTGCCTCAAGCGCTACGCCGCCCGCGAGATCTACCCCCAGCTCCGCGCCGCCGCTGACTGACGCCCCCCAGCTCCGGGGACGGCCTGACCCGCTAATCGGCTGCCGCATCCCTGCTGGCCTTCGAACGATTCGTCGGCCGTCCCCGGCCCCATTCCAGCCTGCTGGCCATGTGACCTCATAAGAGCTTGCCCTCCGCCACGAGTGGCCCCTCCCTGTCTTGTCCGCCGCCCAGCAGCCGCTACAGCTCGGCACAATCCCCGTTCACCAAACCCAAAGAAAATAGGCCATCGAAATGTCATCCAAGCCCTTGACGGCGCATAGGAGTCGTCGATGTCCCTGCGGGTGACGCCCTGCGCGCGTGAAAATCGGGGGTGGTTGCCCGCCGACGCCGGTGATGCTTGGTGCCGCTGAGCCCGCATAGGAGTCTGGCGCTGGGAGCCTTCCCAGGGGTCCTGCATTGTTGCCTCGAGCACGCGATTCCGCTTCTGATGTCCCCTCTGGTTCCCGCGGGCAGCCGCCTGTCATCTGCCCGCACGGAAAGGAGCATGGTCATGGAGGAAGTCACCGAAGAGCCGGCCGAGATGGTGGAGCGGGTCGCCGCCCTGGATATCGGGAAGGCGAGCCTGGTGTGCTGCGTGCGGGTGCCGCACGAGTCCAGGCCGGGCGCCCGCCGGCAGGAGGTCCGCACCTACGACACCGTCACCCCCGCGCTGCTGGAACTGCGGGACTGGCTGATCTGCCAGGGCGTCACCCGGGTGGTGATGGAGGCCACCTCGGCGTACTGGAAACCGCCGTTCTACCTGCTCGAAGACGACACTGAGTGCTGGGTGGTCAACGCCCGCGACGTCAAGAACGTCCCCGGCAGGCCGAAGACCGACAAGATCGATTCCGTCTGGTTGTGCAAGCTCGCCGAGCGCGGCATGCTGCGGCCCAGCTTCATCCCCGCCCGGCCGCAGCGGCAGCTGCGGGACCTGACCCGCTACCGCCGCACTCTTACCCAGGAGCGCAGCCGGGAGAAGCAGCGCGCCGAGAAACTGCTCGAAGACGCCCAGGTGAAACTGTCCAGCGTGATCTCTGACATCTTCGGGGCATCGGGCCGGGACATGCTGGCTGCCCTGATCGCCGGGCAGCGCGACCCGTATGCGCTCGCCGACCTGGCCCGCAAGAGCATGCGCGCCAAGATCAGCGTCCTGCGCCGGGCGCTCACCGGCCACTTCACCGACCACCACGCGTTCCTGCTGGGCATGATGCTCGACCGCGTCGATGCGCTCACCGGCCAGATCGATGCGCTCACCGCCCGGATCGAGGACGCGATCGCCCCGCTCGCCGCCCGGGTGGCCCAGCTTGATGAGATCCCCGGCATCGGCGTCACCACCGCGCAGGAGATCATCGCCGAGATCGGCGCCGACATGAGCCGCTTCCCCACCCCCGGCCACCTGGTCTCCTGGGCCAAGTTCGCGCCCAAGGCCCGGCAGTCCGCCGGCCGCAGCAAAGCCGCCACCACCGGCCAGGGCAACCCCTGGCTCGGCGGCACCATCGGCGAAGCCGCCACCAGCGCCGCCCGCACCAGCACCTTCCTGGCCGCCCGCTACAAGCGGATCGTCAAGCGCCGCGGCAAGAAACGCGCGCTAGTCGCCGTCGGCAACTCCATCCTCACCATCTGCTGGCACCTGCTCTCCGACCCCGGCGCGCACTTCACCGACCTCGGCCCCGACTGGCACGACCGCATCGCACCCCAGCGGCGCAAACACCAGCTCATCGCCGAACTCGAACGCCTGTCCGGCAAGAAAGTCACCCTCAACGACGCTGCCTGACACCAGACACTCCGCCGCCCGCTAACCCGACCCGGCTCCGCTGACGCTCCGCCGGGTGCTGCCGCCTGCCCACAGACCGACCGATTTTCGATTCAGCATCGATCCGGCGCTGGGACGGATAGCTCAGAGAGTACAGCCCGCAGTCGGCGCTGGTCCCTATTCCGGTGGCCAATGCATCAGCAGGCGTGATCACGACCCGAGCGAGAGGGCGCGCCGCACTTCGTAGTCGATCGCGTTCATGGAGATCATGATCGATCGCGCGGCGAACAGGAGCCCGCCGAGAAGCATCACGGTCCCGGCCAGCACCAGAACCAGAGCGGCGGTCCCCGCCGCCCCGGAGCTGCCGGTCACGGCGACCCCGATGGCGATCACGCTCAGCACCAGCACGGCCACGCCGGCGTAGATGAGAAGAACGGCATTGTGCAGCAGGCGGTGACGGCGAAGGAGCATGGGCAGCTGGGTATCAAGCTGGGTCAGCCGCTCCCGGCCAGCCGGCGGCACCTCGGCGGCTGACAGCAGCGTCCCGGCGGCGCCGGTCAAGATGTCCAGGCGCTCACGATCCATGGCACGCATGCGGTCATTGACCGAGCCGTACATCGTCAGCAGGGCACCGGACAGGATCCCAGCCGACGTGATGAGCACCACCGGCGCCACCATCGCCTGGACTGCCGTCACGGCGATCGGGTTCACCAGCCCAGCCTACGAGACGAGCGCCGGGCATAAGCTGCTGAGCGCCAGCTCCAGCGGCCGATGCACGGTCCCGGCTCCGTCAGCCAGCCCGGCCGCAGCGGCACCAGGCTGCGCTGCCGTCCTCTGGAGGCACTGCCATGTCACGATGACGGTCATCAGCCTCCTTGATCACGGAGCGTGCTGGACTTTCGGTGGGACCGCACGCGCGTAGCAGCCTGCGCCCTCGGCAGGTCGCAGTTTGGTCGCGGCGATGCTCCAGGTCCGGATGTTCTGTTCGGCCGTCACAGCGCAATGGATCTCTGCGCCAGAACGCATGGCAGCATGCTGATCAGCTAGCCACGCCGCAAGTAGCGCCGTTCGCAGGGACCTGGTGTCCGGCTGGTCATCTGAGAGGCCGAGATGTCCGTGCGTGTTCCTGACGCAGCCCAGCTGGGAGTCCACGGCGACCGCCGCATCATCAGCCGATGGCTACGCATGATGTGATCCGCGCCGCAGCGCCCGGGCCTATGCTGATCATCGCCGACGGAGCCTTCCCCGATGAACCCGTCGCGGCCCGCTGGTTCCAGGCTGCCTTACCCTCCACCGTGCTCCTGTGGGTAGTGCCGCATGCGGCACACACCGCGGCGCTGGCAGCGCAGCCACGGGAATGGGAAGCCCAGGTGATCAGCTTCCTGAATGCGGCAACCAGGTGCGCAAGGCAGAGTCGAATTTGCCGATCGGTGTCCTGACTGCGGAGGCGATTAACGAACGCATCACGGGTGTGTTCTCTCCCGGAAGCCGAGGGTAAAGTGCCCGCATGGGGGACCGGGCGGCCCGGGATGAAGGGGGCTAGCTGATGAAGCAGACGCAGCTGCTCGTCATCGGTGCGGGGCCGTACGCGCTGTCGGCCGCGGCGCTGGCGCGTGAGCACGGTATCGACACTGTCGTGCTGGGCCGGCCGATGGGTTTTTGGCGGCAGAACATGCCCGCGGGCATGTTCTTGCGATCGGGCCCGGACTGGCACCTCGATGGCGCCGCGGTTCACACGCTGGAAGCATTCCTGGAGGAGCGGGGGATCCAGCCCGGTGAGGTGGATCCCATCCCGGTTAGCGTCTTCCTGGACTACGCCGGCTGGTTCCAGCAGGCGAAGAAAATCGAGGTCCGCGAAGAGTTCGTCGGCACCCTGGCCAAGGCAAATGGCAGGTTCGAGGCAACGCTGGAAGGCGGCGAGCGCATCCGCGCGGACGCCGTGGTGGCCGCGCCCGGGGTCCGCCACTACTCCAGCGTGCCCGGCTGGGCGTCATCGCTGCCGCCAGGACTCGCAGCTCACACCTGCGACCTGGTGAGCTTCGGCGACATGGCCGGAGCGCGCGTCCTGATTATCGGCGGGAGGCAAAGCGCCTACGAGTGGGCCGCGCTGATCCGGGAGCACGGCGCGGCGCGCATCGATATCGTCCACCGCCACGACATCCCGCGCTTCGAGCGGGTGAGCTGGAAATTCGTCGATCCCCACGTCGAGCAGACGGTCAGCACGCGCGGGTATTGGCGCAACCTTCCCAGAAGCGAACAAGAAGCGATCACCAGGCGTTTTTGGGAAGTCGGCAGGCTGACGCTGGAACACTGGCTGACCCCCCGACTGGACTGCCAGGGGATCACCCGATGGCCCGGAACCGAAGTCGCTGAGGCCGCCCCGGTCGGCAATGGTGAGGTGCGGGTGCTGCTGTCCAACGCAACCCAGCTGACCGTCGACCGCGTTGTGTTCGCCACAGGTTACCGGGCCGACCTCACCAAGGTTCCCTACCTTGCGGGCGTGCTCGAGGAAGTACAAGTGGCCCATGGCTTCCCCGTACTGGACGACGCTTTTCAGGCAAGCCTGGACGGCCTGTACATCACCGGTTTCTCAGCAACACAAGACTTCGGGCCGTTCTTCGGTTTCGTCAAAGGATCACCCGCTGCCGCCACCCTGATCGTCCGCGACCTGCTGTCGCGAAACTGACACCCAGGACGTTCGCACGCCCGTGCCGCGCGGTGGCGATCCACCGCTCGCAGATCGCGTCCGCGCGTGGCGCCTGGACGGGCGTCGTCTTGGCCTGCGCGGGCAGGAACTGCTTCCAGATCGCCGCCGCGCGTCGCGGCGCGGGCTCCATTCCGGCGGGCCTTGAAGGATCTCCCAGATGGCTGAGGCCGCGATCTTGTGCCCGAGACCTGTGAGCTCGCCGCAGATCTGCCGGTACCCTCGGGCAGGGTTGTCGCGGGCCATCTCCAGCACGAGGCGGCGGACCGCCGGGCCGGTACGCGGCCGTCCTGGTGCCCGCCGCGGATAGGTCCAGCGGGCGCTTAACCAGCTCGGCGTGCCAGCGCAGGAGCGTGCGGGGGGTGACGATCAGGGACAGCTGGCGGCGGCGCGCGGCGGACAGCCGCACATACGGACGAAGATCAGGTAAAGCAGGCGGAAGGTCACGAGAGCTGATCGTGCCGGAGTCGAGGTTGGCCCCGCTGCCGTTAGCCCCCGATCAGTCCGGGTGCAGGAATCCCAGGTCAGGTGCGGGTGACACGATTTCCGGCACCCACAGGATGCTCAGGGAAGCCGGGCGGTCACTCCATCCAATAGGCAATCGAGGCCGAATTCGAAACGTTCGTCCCGGGTCTCCGCCGCATCGGGATCGATGCCTTCGTCAAATACACGGACCACGCGTGCGAACATGCCTGAACGATCGAGCCGGTCCCTCCATGCTTGCATGCCAGCAGCAATATCGGTGTCGGTGAGCCCGGCCTGGGCCTGAACCCGCTCAACCCGGATCTCCCGGAGCTCACGCAGGACCGATCCGGTGACATAGGTGTCGATCGACATCAGGATCTGGAGGCTCGTCCCGGTGTCCAGATCGTGGCCATCCAGAGCTGAAAGGGATCGTTCGATCTGCAAGAGCGCATTCCTCACCACGCAGTACCTAGAAGAAGCTGATCAGCTGGCCGGCCGGATCGTCGTCATCGACAGGGGTTCGGTCATCGCCCAGGGATCCCCAGACGAGCTGAAAGCCGAGGCCGGCGGTGACCGCATCGAGGTCACCGTGGCACCGGAGTCTGACCTCGCATTGGCGCGTGCGGTCCTTGCCCGCCATGCCGAGGGCGAGGTCCACATGGACCCAGGACGACGAGTGATTGACGCGCCGGTGCCGGCGGGCGCGAGATCCATTCCGGCCATCGCGGCCGCAATGAGCACGGCGGGCGTGCTGATGGATGACCTGGGAATGCTCCGCCCCTCGCTCGACGACGTATTCCTCACCCTCACCGGACACTCCACCGGTCCCGTCTCAGTACCCAGCGAGAAAGCGGAACTCGTATGACGACCACCCTGACCTCGCCACTCCCCACCCCAGTCGAGTCTCTGCCCTCCCGGGCCTGGTGGTCATTCCGGAATATCCTCGTGCTGGCCCGTCGCGGCATCGCCCGCATCATCCGGGAACCTGCACAGCTCCTCGATGTCACCGTGCAGCCGCTGATCTTCGTACTGCTCTTCGTCTACGTCTTTGGCTCCGCTATCAAGGTCCCTGGCGGAGGTAACTACCACGGGTACCTCATCGGCGGCATGTTCGGGATGGCCCTGGTCGGGACCGCCCAGGGCACGGCGGTCGGCGTTTCCACCGACATGGCGACCGGTCTCACCGACCGGTTCCGTTCACTCCCCATCGCTCGTTCCGCTGTTCTAGCCGGCCGTGTGATAGCAGACCTCCTCACCGAGGTCATCGCCATTGTCGTCCTCGTCATCACCGGCCTGGCCGTGGGCTGGCGAATCCATAATGGGCCGGCGATGCACTGGCGGCGTTTGGCCTGTGCCTGCTGATTGCATTCGCCATGATCCTGGGCGGGGGCTTGCGCTGCGGCCCCCATCGGGCGGCCGTAGCGAGGTGAGGATCTTGCTGGCCTGCGACCCACTCCGGGCACCTGGAGCGCGCGGTGGAGACAGCCGGGGGGCAGGAGGCGTTTGATGCGGCGGTTACCGACATGCTGCATGATGCCCGCGGCGGGCCGAGATGCGCCGGCGGCGCGGGATGACTCAGGAGCAGGTCGCTGTCCGGATGGGCGTCTCGGTGTCACGGGTGTCCCAGATCAAGGGCGGCGATGTTTCCACCCAGGACGTCCCGAACCGCTTCGTCACCGCGCTCGGCGGCACCCTGAAGCTGATCGCGGACTTCGGCGACGCCCAGCTCAAGATCGCTTGACCTGGGCGCAAGACGGGAGCAAGCGAGCGGCGATCCTGGGCGACGTCTAGTACAAAACAGGGATCGCTACCCATGCGGCCTAGCTGACACCCATGGCTGACACTGCGGCGGCGATCCGCGAGCGGACTCCGGTCTCAGTTGCCGATGCGCACATTGGTGCGGTCATCGGGTCAGCATCGGCTGACCAGATCACTGTCGTGAGCAGCGACCCCGGCGACATGCGACTGGTGGCAGGACAAAAAGACATTGTCATAGCCCGCGTCTGAGCAAAGGCTCGGACGTATCCGGGGCGGCGCGGGCGAACCGGCGGACTGTGTTCCGAGCCGGGCCAGGCCTGGCTCGGCCGTGATCGCGCTGACGCTGCGCCCGGCGGCGAGCAGGTCATGGATGGCGCCGTGACGCTGGCGGGTCCGCTCGGCGACCCGGCCGGATCGCGGCAAGCCATCGGGATTCTCGCAGGTAAACGCCAGCAGCGGCGGCGCCAGGCGGTATCGGTCCGCACCCGAGACCAGGTGCCGAAGAAGGCCCGCGCGCTTCGCCTGGCGGTGGCTGGCGGATCTTGTGCGGGTTAAAAGGTCACCCATGCGGGGTGAGGCGCCTTGCCGGCGCGACCAGTCAGGATAGATACGCGCGTCAGGCGGTGCTGACGCGTGGTCGGCGGCTAGCGCTTGCCGCGGCGGGAAGCCGACGGGAGGTGGCCCGTGTCTGACACTCGCGGCGAGCCGGAGCCTGCGAGCGGGACCCCAGGGCCCAGTCCGGATGAACGAGATGGGCCGCGCGGACGGCGAGCTGGCCCGGTCCGCGGCGAGCGCTGGCGGACAGCTGTGGCGACGATCCTCATCGTGCTCGGCTGCCTGTTAGCGCCGGTGTCGGTGCTGGCCGTCTGGGTGGCCAGTGAGGTCAGCAACACCAGCCGCTACGTGGCGACCATGGAGCCGCTAGCCCGCGATCCGGCGATTCAGAATGCCCTGACCGAAAGAATCACGACCGAGATCACCACCCGGCTCAATGTGACCGGATACGCCGATCAGGCCGCGGCCACGCTCTCGAGCCGCGGACTGCCGAAAGTTGGCGCAGAGCTCAGGGCGGTAGCCCCGTCGATCGCCAGCGGGGTTGCCGGATTCGTGCGCAGCGAGGTCCACAAGATCGTGACTGGCCCGCGGTTCGCCCGGGCCTGGGTTCAGGCCAACACCGTCGTCCACCAGGAGCTGGTGAAGGCACTCTCCGGCCAGGGCCCCAGCTCGGTCAGCGTCAAGAACGGCCAGGTCGTCGTGAGCCTGGGCCCGCTGATCAATCTCGTCAAGCAGGACCTGGTCAGGCGAGGCTTCACCCTGGTCAGCAAGATCCCGGCCGTTAACCCGACGCTGACCCTGTTCTCGGCCAAGTACCTGGTCAAGGCGCAGTCAGCGTATCGGCGGATCAACGACCTCAAGATCGTGCTGCCGATCCTCACGCTGCTGCTGCTGGCCCTGGGCGTGTACGTCGCCCGCGGCCGCCGCCGCGCCCTGGTCGGCGCCGGGCTCGGCCTCGCCGCGTCGATGCTCGTACCCGCCGTCGGGCTGTTTTTCTTCCGCGGCATCTACCTGGGGAGCGTACCGCCCAGCGTGCTGCCCGCCGACGCCGCGGCCGCCTTGTTCGACACGCTCGTCCGGTTCATCAAGCAGGGATTGCGCACGGTCCTGGTCGTGGGCTTGGTCGTCGCCGCCGGGGCGTTCCTGGCCGGGCCGTCGGTGACTGCGGTCCGGATCCGGGCGGCTTTCGCGCACGGACTGGGGCGGGTCCGCAGCGGCGGCGAGCACGCCGGCCTTCGCACGGGCCCGGCAGGAACGTGGACCTACTCCCACCGCGGAGCGCTGCGCATCTCCGCCGTTGCCCTGGCCGCACTGGTCTTCGCGTTCTGGGCACAGCCCACCGCCATCGTCGCCATCGTGATCACCGTCCTGCTGCTGGTGGCAATCGGCCTCATCGAGCTGATCGGCAGGCCCCCGCCCGCGCCCGCACCGTCGCCACCGGTCGGCAACGGCAAATGATCGGCAACGGCAGATGATGAGCAGGTCACGGCCACTCAGGGCCCGGCGAAACGGCCTTCGAGTCAGCAGCGCCCGGAAATGGGACCCAGGTCCAGGCAAAGGGCCGACCCGCTACGGATGTCAAGTCAGCCTAGGCACACGCCAGGGTCGGGATTGGGAGGCAGGATGATGCACGAGGCTGGGTTACGACCGGATGGCCACCGGGCGCGCAGAGCCGTGCGCTCGCGGGGCGTGAACGGGCCAGCCGGCCAGGTGCCGGCGGAGAGCCGTCAGCGCCGTGCGCTGGTTACAGCAATGGGGCTGGCCGCGCTGGCGCGGTATCTCGGGAGCCGCCGCTTCCTGTCGTACGTGGTCACTGGTGCCATCGGGCTGGCGGCTGCAGCAAGCCTGTCCCGGGAGAACCAGGTCCGCATGGCCGCGCGCATGGCCGCCTGGGACAACCAGCGGCGCCTGCTCGACCAGCGCAGGGGCGGGCGTCGAACGGGCAAGACCCGATAAGTGCAGCTGGTACTTCGCGCTGTCGGCGACGCAGGCCTGAGCCGCTCGTATCAGGTCGGCCCAGGCCGGCCGAACACTCGCGTGATTCATGCCACACACGCTGCTGGCACCTCAGCCAGCCCTCGAGTACGCCAGTTCGGCAAGTGACTGGCTTGCGGTCGCAGGAGGTGCGCATCCGGGACCTCCGGCCCTGGCGCCTGGCGGCGGCGCGGCGAGGTTAGATACCGGAGGGAATAACGATGGCTAGCCTCGATGCCACCCCGCAAGACAATGCGTACCCACCGGGATATCCCGCCGAGTGGGAGTTCGACGGGCTGCTCAGGAGCGGTGAGGCGGTGGTCGTCCGTCCGATCCGGCCTTCTGACGCCAGCGCGCTGCTCGGGCTGCATGCCACTGTGTCGCCTGGCGCACTGCACCACCATGTGCTGCTGTCCGCCCCCACCCTCAGCCTCGAGTCCGCAGCGCGCTTCACTGAGGTGGACTACAACGCCCGGATGGCCTTCGTCGCGGTCGTGTCGGACGAGCTGGTCGGGCTGGCGAGCTATGCCCGCTCCGACACCGCAACGCTGGCCACGGAGGCCGGCTTCATCGTCACCGACGCCTACCAGCGTCAGGGCGTCGCCACCCTGCTGTTCGAGACCCTGGCGGAATACGCCCGAACCAGGGGAATCCTGCGCTTCCTGGCCGGGGTCAAGGCGCAGAACGCGGCCATGCTGGAAATGTTCGCCGCCACGGGACTGCACTGCACCAGGCGAGAGGGAGCCGGAACGGTGCGGGTCGAGATCGACCTGCGACCGACGCCGGCCTACCGGGCCGCGTGCGACGAGCGGGAGGCGACAGCGGAGGTCGCCAGCATCGCGGAGATCCTGCGCCCCGGCTCCATCGCGGTAGTCGGGGCGGGCCGTAAGCCGGGGAACGTGGGCCACCAGGTCGTCCGGTCGCTTCTCGTCGGTGACTTCGCCGGGACTGTCTACCCGGTTAACCCGTCGGCGCGGGCGGTCTGCGGCGTGCCGGCTTACCCGGCGCTGCTGTCGATACCCGAGCCGGTCCACCTCGCGGTCGTGGCCGTTCCCGCGTCCTCTGTTCCGGGTGTGATCGAGGAAGCCGCATCGGCCGGCGTGCGCGCGGTCACCATCATTACCGCGGGCTTCGGCGAGACGGGCCGATCCGGTGCCGCAGTCGAGACCGACATGCTGAGCGTCGCCCGCAGGAACGGGATGCGGATCGTCGGCCCCAACTGCCTCGGCGTCGTCAACACCGATCCCGGCATCCGGATGAACGCCACCTTCACCTCACTGGAGCCGCTGCCTGGGCGGCTGGCCCTCATCTCGCAGTCCGGCGCGGTCGGGGTCGTGCTCGGCGAGGAGACCACGGCGGCGGGACTCGGCCTGTCAGCCTTCGTTTCGGTCGGGAACAAGCTCGACGTGAGCCCGAACGATCTGCTGTGCTTCTTCGAGGACGACGACCGGACCTCGGTGATCGCGCTCTACCTCGAATCACTCGGCAACCCGCGTAAGTTCGCCCGCATCGCCCGGCGGGTCGGTGCGACCAAGCCCATCGTGGCGCTCAAGGCGGGTCGTACATCGGCCGGCGCCAGGGGCGCGCGCTCGCACACCGCGGCGGCGGCGACGCCGGAAGTGACCGTCGCTGCCCTGCTCCAGAGCGCCGGCGTCATCAAGGTCGACCGGCTCGAGGAACTCCTGGACGTTTCCGCCATCCTGCTGGCCGCTCCGCTGCCCGCCGGCCGCCGGGTGGCACTGGTCGGCAACTCCGGGGGCCCGCTCATCCTCGCCGCCGACGCATGCGAGGGAGGGGAGCTGACCGTTCCGGAACTCTGCGAGGCAACGCAGCACGCACTCGGCGAGATCCTCGCCCCGGCCGCGGCAGCGGCCAATCCGGTTGACCTGACCGCGGACGGCACGGCGGACATGCTGGAGCGAGCGCTCGGCATCGTCCTGGCCGACGACGCGATCGACGCGGTCATTACCGTCGTCATCGAGACCCTGGCGATCTCCGCGGCGGCAACGCGAGAGACCATCGCCCGCGTCGCGCAGCGGGTCGGCAAGCCGGTCGTCGTCTGCTCCGTCGAAGCGGACGCCGCTGGCAGTTCAGCAGCGACGGCCCAGGTCGCTGAGCTTCCGTCGCCGGAGCGGGCAGCGACTGCACTCGGTCATGTCTGCCGCTATGCGCAGTGGCGGCGACGTCCCCTGCTCCCGGCCGGGGATGGCGGAGACCTGTCCGATCGGCCGGCGATCGGGGAGATCGTCGCCGCGCAGCTCGCCAGCAGTCCCGAAGGGGGGTGGCTGCCGCTGGATCAGGCGGCCCTCCTGCTAGCGGCGTGCGGGCTGCCCGTCCTGCCCACCCGCGGCGTGACCAGCGCGGCCGACGCGGCCGCCGAGGCCGAGCGCGTCGGGTTCCCCGTCGTGCTGAAGGCCCGCTCCGGCGACGTGGTGCACAAGACCGAAGTCGGCGGCGTCGCGCTGGGCCTGGAGGACCCCGACGCCGTCCGGGCAGCGTACGCGGCGATGGAGGCGCGGCTTGGCGCGAAGATGGGCGGGGCGGTCATCCAGCCGACGGCGCCGTCGGGCGTGGAGGCGATCGTCGGGCTTGCTTCCGATCCTGAATTCGGCCCGGTCGTCATGGTCGGCCTCGGCGGGGTCCTGACGGACCTGCTCGGGGACCGTCAGTTCGCCGTCCCGCCGCTTGAGCCGGGCGCGGCTGACGCCATGGTGGCCGCGCTGCGGGCGGCCCCGCTGCTCGACGGCTACCGGGGCGCGCCCAAAGTGGACCGCCAGGCGCTGATCGCGGTGCTCGACCAGGTCGCCCGCGTGGCCGAGGAGGTTCCTGAGCTGATCGAGCTCGATCTCAACCCCATCCTGGTCACTGCCGAGGGGGCGCTCATCGTCGACTGCAAGGCGCGGCTGGCCCCGCGGCCGCTTGGTCCCGGACCGTTGTTCCCGGCGCTGCGCCGGCGGCCGCGAGCCTGACTGGCCACCCAGGTCAGAGGTGGTCGCGCGCGGGGGAGAAAGCGCTGTCACGGATCTCGCGGATCGTCTCGTCGAGCCGCATCAGGGCGTCGGCGATGTACTGGCCGGCTAACTCGCCGGGCAGGTCGGCCGCCGCCTGCAAGTTGAGGCCGACCTGGTACAGGCTCATGGTGACCTTGTCGAGCAGCTGCTGAAGATGGTGCGCCTGCTCGCGGGCGATAGGGTCACGGTCCGCTCGCCTTGGTCCCGCCACCTCATGACCTAAGCCCCTGGGGCAAGCGAACGTGACCTTGCAGCGTCAAAGAGGAATGCCAAACCTTTGCGGCTCACGAGATTCCGGCGGCGTGCTTCTCGACCGGGCAGACAGGCAGCCAGCCCGGTGGCGAGCGTGCAGCCGGAGGGGGCGGGCTATGCCGCAGCCCGGTGCCGCAGGGGCTGAGCCGGGCAGTCAGCTGCTGTCGGGCGAGTTCGTCCTGCGAGACGGCACGCCGGCGATGATCTGGCCGCTGCTGCCTACCGATGGCGAGATGCTGCGCAATGGGTTCCGGCACCTGTCCGAGGCATCGCGCCAGCGCCGGTTCCTGACGGTGCTCGGTGAGCTTGATGACTCGATGATCCGGCACCTTGTCGGCAGCGTGGACGGGCGGCAGCACATTGCGCTCTTGCTCATCGTGCTGCCGCCAGGGGAGGAGGAAGGCCCAGCCGGGGTCGCCCATCTCCTGCTGTACCCCGATGACCCGGCCACCGCCGACATTGCCATCACCGTCGCCGACGACTGGCAGGGTCGCGGCGTCGGCGCCGCGCTCGCCTCGGCGCTGCTGCAGCGCCGCCCGCCTTCGGTCACCCGGGTGCACACGGTGGTCGATGCCGGCAACTCCGCCTCGCTGGCCCTGCTCGCCAGGGCCGGGCGGGTGTCAGCCCACCCGGATGCCCCGGGAATCCTGGACGTCACGGTCGAGCTCGGCGCGCTCTAGCCGTGTCGGCCACCAGGCGCATACAGGAGCTGCGGCGCGCAGAGCCGGGCGGCCTCTATCTTGATTCTCATCCGGACCGGCCGCCCCAGACGTTGCCGGATGCGCCGCCTGGGCAAGTCTCCTCAAGCCGGCGGGCGCAGGGAGGAGCATGCATGCGCGAGTTCGGCATCCCGCCGCTCGTACGGGTTCCCGAGTCCGCCAGCCTGGCGGATGTGGTGTTCCGCCGGGCCGGGGCGGAGCCGGCGGCGGTCGTGCTGCGCCGGCGGACCGGCTCGGGGGGCTGGCAGGACGTGACGGCGGCGCAGTTCGGAGCCGAGGTGAGCGCGCTGGCCCGGGGCCTGGTGGCGGCGGGCATCGGGGCTGGCGACCGGGTCGCGCTGATGTCGCGCACCTGTTATGAGTGGACGCTGATCGACTATGCCTGCTGGGCCGCGGGCGCGGTTACCGTGCCGGTCTATGAGACCTCATCGGCGGAGCAGGTCGAGTGGATCCTGAGTGACTCATCCGCGTGCGCTGTCTTCGCCGAGACCAGCGCACACGCGGCGGTCATCGGCAGCGTCCGGGGCAGGCTGCCCGGCCTGGAGCATCTGTGGATGATCGGCGGGCTGGACGCGCTGGCGTCCGGCGGCGGGCCGGTCAGCAAGGAGCAGCTGGACCGGCGCCGGGCCGGGCGGAAGGCCGCGGACCTGGCGACCATCATCTATACCTCCGGCACGACCGGCCGGCAGAAGGGCTGCGAGGTGACTCACGGCAACCTGCTCGCCGACGTGCGCAGCGCGGTGGCAGTGCTGCCGGAGATCTTTGCCATGCCTGGCTGCTCGACGCTTCTCTTCTTGCCGCTGGCGCATGTTTTCGCGCGCATCATCCAGGTCGGCTATCTCGAATCCGGCGCGATCCTGGGGCACTGGCCGGACACTGCCAGCCTGGCAGACGGCCTGGTGGAGTTCCGCCCCACCTTCCTGCTCGCGGTGCCGCGGGTATTCGAGAAGGTCTATGACAGCGCCCGGCGGCAGGCCGCGGCCAGCAGAGCTCAGGCGAGGATCTTCGCCGCTGCCACGGAGACGGCGATCGCCTGGAGCCAGGCGGGGGAGGGAGCGGCGGCGGGCCGCGGTCCCGGCCTGGCCCTGCGGCTGCGGCACGCGGTGTTTGGCCGGCTGGTGTATGGCCGGCTGCGGGCCGCGCTTGGCGGAAACGTGCGGTACGCGGTTTCCGGCGGCGCGCCGCTGGGCGAACGGCTTGGCCATTTCTTCCGCGGTACCGGCATCACGGTGATCGAGGGATACGGGCTGACCGAGTGCGCGGGCGCCGCGACGGTGAACAGGCCGGGCCGCAATAAGATCGGCACTGTCGGGCTGCCGCTGCCTGGCGTCACTATCCGGGTCGCCGGGGACGGCGAGATTCAGGTCAAGGGCCTGAACGTGTTCCGCGGCTACTGGCGCAGCGGCGCCGCGACCCGCGAGGTGCTGGACTCCGGTGGCTGGCTGCACACTGGCGACACTGGCGCGCTGGACGAGGAGGGCTTCCTGCGGGTGGCCGGACGGCAGAAGGAGCTGATCATCACGGCCGGCGGCACGCACGTCGTGCCCCAGATGCTCGAGGACCGGCTTCGCGCGTACCCGCTGGTCAGCCAGTGCATGGTGGTCGGCGAGGGCCGACCCTACGTTGCCTGCCTGGTGACGCTGGATCCCGAGACGCTGACCCTCTGGAAGCGGCAGCACGGGCGGCCCGACGACGCCACCCCTGGCGACCTGGCCGACGACCCCGAACTGATCGCGCGGATCCAGGTGGCCGTTGAAGATGCGAATACGGCAGTGTCCCGCGCGGAGTCGATCCGCCGGTTCCGGATCCTCGGCCGCGACTTCACCGAGGCGTCCGGCCAGCTAACCCCTTCGGACAAGGTGCGCAGGCACGTGATCGCCAGGGACTTCGCTGCGGACATCGAGGCGCTCTACAGCCCGACTGGCCCACGGTAGCTGAGCTCAGCGGGAATGAGTTGAGCGAAGTCAGCAGCAGGATGCCCTGGCCAGGGACGAATGGCTCTACTGCCGTGGTCCGGATGGCAGTTGGCTCGATGCTGGTGGGAGTGGGGCAAGGGTGCGCGTGGTTGAAGACATCGCGCGGGTCCCGCCTGGCCTTGACTGCCTGCAGGGCGGGATCGCCGCAGGTGTCAGCGCCGCGCGCTTGGGTCACGCCCGGCTTGCGTCGCCGGCGGGGGTCAGTTCACGCAGGGAATGCCGTTCTGCGCGCTGACCGCGCCGCCCTGCGGGCCGGTGCTGGGGACCACTACGGCCGGCGACGGCGTGGCGGATGCGCTGATCTGCGGCATCGTGGCGCTGGCGCCGAGCAGGATCTGGACGTGCCCGGCGGCGACCGATGCGCTCGCCGTGGCGGTCACGCCGAACATGGCCGCGATCCGGCTGGCGCTCGCCGCCGCGCCCGCGCCGTAGCTGACCGTTGTGGCAGCGCGGTAGCTCGCGTTCCCGACCTGGCCGGCCCGGTACCCCTCGCTCACCAGCGCGGCCGAGACGCGCCCGGCCAGGCCGGCCGTGTCGCCGCCGTTGAGCACGTCCACCGTGCTGCGGGCCGTCGCCCGGTGCCGGGCGGCCGACGGGCTGGGCGGGCTGGGCGGGCTGGGCGGGGGATAGAACGTGGCGTGCACGATCGCCTTGATGTAGGCGGGGCTGACCGCGTTGGCGTCCTGGCCGCCGATGGTCGCGTAGCCCTGGATCGGCAGCGTCCGGAAGGTGATGTTACCGCTGGTCAGGCTCCGTTCCTGGGCGGCGAAGTCGAGCAGGTTCCAGCCGGAGTCGGTGATGACGTACTGCTTCGCCACGGACAGCAGCGCCTGCACCTTGGTCAGGTCGCTGAGCACGCCATCGGTGCGCAGCTGGTGCAGGACCGCGTCGAGGAATGCCTGCTGGCGGTGCGTGCGGTCCAGGTCACCGTTGGGCAGGCCATCGCGCTGGCGGACGAACGCCAGCGCCTGCGCGGCGTCAAGATGCTGGTAGCCGGCCCGGAAGTCCGCGCCGGAGTTGGGGTCATAGACCGCATGCCGGAGGCAGACGTCTACTCCGCCGAGGACCTGGGCCAGCTCATAGAACCCGTCCAGGTTGACTTCGGCGAAATGGTCGATATGGACCCCGGTGAGCTTCTCCACCGTCGCCACGGCGGCGCTGCGGCCGGCCTCATTACCGAGGAACGCCAGCTGGTCCTGGCTCATATCCGGGTGCTGGGCACGAAGCTTCGCCTGCTCGTAGTACATGCTCACGCCGTAGGCCTGGTCGATCTTGCCCGCCTGCTGGGGCCCCACGGTGCCGGCGAAATTGACCCAGTCGTCGCGGGGAATGGAGAAGCCGACTGCCTTCTTGCCGTTGGCCGGTATATGGATCAGGATCAGCGTGTTCGTGTCGTTTCCGCCGACGCCGTTCTCGACCCCCTGCGTGCTTCCCGCGTGCAGCGCGGCGAGGATGTCGGGCGGCAGGATGTTCCCGTTCCAGTCCCTGCGGCTCTCCAGGCCCATCAGCAGGATGTTCTGCGCGCCGGTCGAGGGGCCGCTGGCGATCGCGTGCGAGGAGCCGATGCTGCCCACGTCGCGGACAACGAAGTAGCAGAAGCCGCTGATCACCAGTACGAGGGCAGCGGCGATGCAGCTGACGGGGTAACCGGCCTTGCCCGCGATCCCCCACAGCGCCGTGTCCGTCTGCGCCCTGCGCAACGCATCCCTCCGGGGCCGACACTCTGCGGCGAAGATTACCTGAGCCCCCTGACCAGGCCGAACCGGCTACCATCTGGGAGCAGATGAGCGAGCCACGATGGCGCGAAGCGGACCCGCGCCCGCCATATAACGGCGTGCCGGGATCCTACCCCAGCGTGCGCGGGCGGCGGCCGTCCGCGCGGGGTGACACGCGCGGACATTCGTCACCGCCGGGCCGGGCGCCGCGGCGTTGGGGCGAGCTGCCCGGCAGGTCCGGGATCTTCATCGTCATCGCTGGTGCCGTGCTTGGCCTGGCTGTGACCATCATGTCTGGAAGTGACCCCGGCCTGCTCCTCGGCATCTTCGTCATCGCCGGCGCTGTCGCCGGCGCGCTCGCGGTCCAGCCCCGGGCCGCCTACCGGATCATCCCGGTGCCGGCGCTCGCGTACCTGGCCGCCGCCATCGTGGCCGGCCTGATCAGGGACCGGGCCACCGATACGTCCCTGACCGGCCTCGCGATCAGCGCGGCCCGCTGGATCGGGGCCGGATTCCTGCCGATGATCGCGGCCACCGTGCTGGCCGTCGCGATCACCGCCGTCCGCTGGCGGGGGAGCGGGCGGCCAGGGCGCGGGCGCGCTCATCCGGGCAGCGTTCCGGCCGGCCAGCCGCCAGCGCGAGAGCCCGGCGGCAGCCGGACCGGCCGGTCCCGGCGCATGCCCTGACCAGGGAACTGCCCCGAGTCCCGGTCAGTTCAGCGGAACCTCGACCGCGACATCCTGTTCCGGGTAGTACGCCGCCACATCCTTCGCGCCGTACTTTGCCCGGAACTTGTCGAGGATCTCGCCGACTCTGGCCGGATCGGTAATCGGAGGGCTTGCGCAGTTCTCGCCCGCCGGGGCTTTGCCTGCGGGTTCTGATCCCTGACACTGGGCTGGTGACGGAGCGCTGCATGATCCGCGGTTACCTCATCAGGCGCAGCAGGCACGCTCGACATCGTGATTGACGCTACCGGGGCGGCTGCGGTATCCGGGCAGTGCCCGCAGCTCACGCGCAACGGGGGCGACGACGCAGCAGCGCTGCAGGCGCTGCAGACCGACAGGACCGTGCACAACATTGTCATCGAGACCTGACGACACCGGCCCCGGTTCCGCTCGCCCCGGTCAGCCGGACGGCGCCGGCCGGACTCACTCTGTCCTCGGCATCGACCTGGGCACCAGTTCGGTCAAGGTCATCGTGGCCGGCCCGGACGGGCAGCCGCTGGCCATGGCGACCGCCGAGTATCCCGTCGTCGCCGCCCAGCCCGGCCAGGCTGAGTCCGACCCCGCAGCGTGGTGGGCTGCGGTCATGGCGGCGGTACGTCAGGCGGCCGGCTCGGCCGGCACCAGCCCGTCGGCCATCGGGCTGTCCGGCCAGATGCACGGGCTGGTGCTGACCGGCCCGGGCGGGGAGGTGCTGCGGCCGGCCTTGCTGTGGGCCGACGGCCGCGCCGCGCCCTGCCTCGCGGCCTACCGGCGGCTCGGCCCCGCGGCGCTGGCGCGGCTGGCCAACCCGCTCACTCCGGGGATGGCGGGCCCGCTGCTGCTGTGGGTGGCCGAGCATGAGCCCCTGGTCTACCAGCGCGCCCGGTGGGCCTTGCAGCCCAAGGACTGGCTGCGCCAGCGCCTCACCGGGCGCGCTCAGGCCGAGCCCAGTGACGCCTCCGCGACGCTGCTCTATGACCTGCCCGCGGACCGGTGGGACAGCGCCACCGTCGCCGGCCTCGGCCTCAGCGCCGACCTGCTCGCGCCGCTGCTGCCCGGCTCCGCGCAGCTGGCCGGGACGCTGACGGCCGAGGCGGCCGCCGAGCTCGGACTGCCGGCCGGCCTGCCGGTGGCGGCCGGCGCCGCCGACACCGCCGCTGCCGCGTTCGGGACCGGGCTGAGCCATCCGGGCGAGGTCCAGCTGACCATCGGGACCGGCGCGCAGCTGGTCACGCCGCGCGACAGCCCGGCCGCGCGCCCGGAAACCGGGACGCACCTGTACCGCAGCGCCGGCCCGGGCTGGTACGCCATGGCCGCGACCCTCAGCGCCGGGATCGCCCTGAACTGGGTCAGGTCGACGCTCGGAGCCAGCTGGGCGCAGCTGTACGACGCGGCCAGCGAGCTGCCTCGTCCCGGTGACCCGGTATTCCTGCCGCACCTGCCCGGCGAGCGCACCCCGTACCTGGATCCGCAGATGCGCGGGGCCTGGACGGGTCTCGGGCTCGGGCATACCCGGACTGACCTGTTGCGGGCCGCCCTGGAAGGCGTTGCCTTCGCCATCAGGGACGCGCTGGATGCCCTGCCTGGCGCGGACTCGGCCGCCGCGGTCCGGCTGGCCGGCGGCGGAACTGCCGCACAGCCCTGGCGGCAGATGCTGGCGGACATCCTGCGGCTGCCCTTGCAGGCCGTCGACGTGCCCGCCGCGTCGGCCCGCGGGGCGGCACTGCTCGGCGCCTGTGCCATCAGCCTGCTGACGCCGGCCGACGTCTACGGGCCGCTCGCGCCGGCCGCCCGCCAGGTCGCCGAGCCCGACCCGGCCAGCATGGAGCGGTTCGCGGTCCGCCGGCAGTCCTTTCTGCATGCCCTGCATCAGCTGCGCTGCCGCACCGGCCCGGCCGCCTAGCCCGCTGCCGCACCGTCAGCGGCCCGGGATCGGGGCCGGGTTCGCTGAGGCGGCCAGCATCTCGGCGACTGCCGCCTCCGCCTCCGCCTCCGCCGGGGCCGGGAGCTGCGCCGGCGCCGCCGGGATCGCTGGCAGCGCGGTCGAGCGTCTCCGCCTGCGTGATCTCTGAGCCGGACGGGTCGAGATAACGGAAGCCATCCGGGACCCGGACGCGGGTGATGCCGGGCCGCCCGGGACCGGCTCAGGTGGATATGTCCGGGTAGGGCAGGCTCCAGTGGCCGAGCCTCGCCGCGTACTCACGCTGGAACGCCAGCGGCTCCGGGTAGTCGCGCTCGAACATGGCGATGAACAGGGTCAGCGTCAGGAAGCTGTGCGCGCCCAGCTCGAACAGGCCGACGTAGTCGTGCGTGGCCAGCGCTTCCCGCTCAGCATCGGTAAAGGTAAGCCAGGTGCTGCGTTCTGCCTCATGGCAGTTGAGGATCACGTTGGCCCGCTGCGCCTCCCACCAGGCGACCGTGCCGCGGGGGTCGTCGCGGTAGCGCTCGACCAGCGCCGGGTCGCGGTCGACGGTGTAGAGGAACTTGTCGAGCAGGTACCTGCTCATGGCTTCCCCTCCGGGTACCAGGTGAAGTAGGCCTCCATGGTGTGGAACAGGTCAAGCGAATCCGCGTAGTCCGCTTTCACGTTCTCCCCGGCGACGCCCATCATGAGCATGAAGTCCATGAACCCGTGGGTCGCGTTGCCCGGCTCCCACAGGCTGTCCAGGCTGACCCGGGCCAGCGCGGACTCCAGGTCGCCCGACGCGATCCACTCGACCGCCTTGCGGTCGAACTCCGGATCGGGGCCATGCGGGCCGAACTGGCGCGGGCCGCCGAGTTCCAGCGACAGGTGGCCGGTGCCGATGATGGCCACCCGCTGGTCGCTGGGCCAGGACTCGACTAGCTCGCGGATGGTCTTGCCCAGCTGCACGAACCGTTTCGGCTGCGGCATCGGCGGGGCGAAGATATTGGTATAGACGGGAACGACCGGCAGATCCGCCTCGGGCCGCAGCGTGATGATCGGGCAGGTGATGCTGTGGTCGATCCGCAACTCGTTGCTGAAGGCCAGGTCGAACCCGGCGTCGATGCCCTCGCGCAGCAGGTAGCCGGAGAGTTCCTCGTGCCCGCGCAGCAGCATCCGGGGCAGCCCGAACTCCCGCTCCTCGTTGTAGAAGTTCGCGTCGTAGAAGGGCGCCTTGCCAATCAGGAACTGGGGCAGGTTGTCCAGCCACAGCTGATGGAAATGATCACTGCCCACCATGACCAGCACGTCGGGGCGCGCCCGGCTGAGCGTCTCACGGAACGCGCTGATCTTGGCCACCCACTCGTCGGCGAACGGCGGCCGGTCCTGCCCGGTAGCCGTGCTCGCCCGGTAGTAGAACGGGTGATGCGTCGAGGCGATGACCGCGGCGACAGTGGCCATGGCAGCTCCTTATCCGGGTCGCTTAGCTGGTTCTGCCGGCTAACGAGTGAAGTTCTGCACCAGCACGTCAGCGTGGCGGGCTAGCTCGCGGGCTGCGGCCTGGGGCGCCGACTGGCAGGCGGCCCAGGCCGCGCTGATCGCCCCGGCCGTGGCCAGCAGCAGCGGCAGGTACTCGCCGGTGAGAACCTCGACCGGTGTCTCGGCGGCGTGCACGGTGACGTTCATCGCCGCGATGACCCGCCCGTCCCCGTCCCGCAGGGCTGGCGTCACGGCGTGCCATGCGATCACCCCCTGCGGCTGATAGCGACCGGAACGACTGTAGCGTGACCTGGCGAACTTGTCCGTACAGCGGACAGCGCGCTGGCTCTTCCGCCGTGCGCCGCGCCTTGCCTCGTGACAGCGCCTCGTGGCAGCGCCTCTTGAAGCGCCGCACCGCAGCGGCCACGCTTCCGCTCAGACTACGAACGGCCGGGTTGCGGACACCTGTCCGCGCGAGCCGCGGGCAGCTTCACAGTGGAGGTCCGCCATGGCATCCGCATCGAGCCCTGACCTGACGCCGGGCCGGCCGCTGGTGTTCCGCAACGCCACCGTGCTGACCATGGACGATGCCCATCACGTGCACCACGGCGCCGACGTCCTGATCACTGGTGAGCGCATCACGGATGTGGGCCCGGCGCTCGCGGTGCCGGAGGGCACCGCCGAGATCGACGCGACCGGCGGGATTGTCCTGCCGGGGATGATCGACACCCACCGGCACATGTGGCAGACCGCGATGCGCGGTTACGGCGCCGACTGGACGCTCACCCAGTATTTCGTCTGGTACTACCTGCAGTGGGGCAAGGTCTTCCGGCCGGAGGACATCTTCGCGGGCAACCTGCTGTCCGCGATCGAGGCGATCGACGCCGGCGTGACCACGACAGTCGACTGGTCACACGGCCTGCAGACGGTCGCGCACGCCGAGGCCGCTGTGGACGCCCTGGTTGAGGTCCCCGGCCGGTTCGTGCTCGCCTACGGCAACATCCAGCAGGGCCCGTGGGAGTGGTCCGCCGCTCCCGAGTTCCGCGAGTTCGTCGCCAGGCGCTTTGGCAGCGGCAACGACATGCTCGGTTTCCAGATGGCCTTTGACGTGACCGGCGACCCGGCGTTCCCGGAGAAGGCCGCCTTCGAGGTCGCGCGGGACCTGGGCGTGCCGGTGACCACGCATGCCGGAGTCTGGGGCGCGACCAGCGACGACGGAATCCGGCTGATGCACGAGAACGGGTTCATGACCCCGTCCACCATCTACGTGCACGCGGCGACGCTGACCCGCGATTCGTATCACCGGATCGCCGCCACCGGGGGCACCGCCTCGGTGTCCACCGAGAGCGAGCAGAGCGCTGGCCAGGGCTACCCGCCCACCTGGCGGCTGCGCGAGCATGGCATCCCGATGTCGCTGTCCATGGATACCAGCGTGTGGTGGAGCGGCGATCTGTTCTCCGCCATGCGGGCCACCCTGGGCGCGGACCGGTCCCGCGAGCACCTGGAGGCGCACGGCAGGCAGCAGACCGTCACCCACTGCCATCTCCGCGCCGAGGACGTGGTGGACTGGGCCACCCGCGGCGGCGCGAAGGCGCTGGGGCTGGACTCGGTCACCGGCAGCCTGGAGCCGGGCAAGAAGGCCGACGTGGTGCTGATCAAGAACGACGACTCGCCGGTGATGTTCCCGGTGCTCAACCCGTACGGGCACGTCGCGTTCCAGGCCCAGCGCGGCGACGTGCACACGGTCGTGGTGAATGGCCGGGTCGTCAAGTACGACCACCGGCTGGCCGGCGTGGACCTGGCCCGGGCCCGGCAGCTGGCCGGGCAGACGGCCGAGTACCTGATGGGCCAGCTCGGGCCCGAGGCCTGGGCCGAGGGGATGCATCCGGAGGTTCCGGAGACCAAGGTGCTCGACAATCCCTACACCTATACCCGGTGGGACGCGGGCTCAGCGCAGTGGAAAGGCGGCGGCCAGCCTGACCAGCCCGCCTGACCAGCCAGGTTCAGGACGCCGCCGCTGGCGCCCCGGCGCGGTCGTGCGCGGTGAAGGTCAGCCTTCCGTCCCCGACGTCAATGGTGACCTGCTGGCCCGGCATGATCTCGCCGTCCAGCAGCAGCCGCGATAGCCGGTTCTCGACCTCGCGCTGGATGGTCCGGCGCATCGGACGCGCGCCGAACTCCGGCTGGTGGCCGTGCTCGGCGATCCAGTCCACCGCGGCCGGGGTGAGTTCTATGGTCACTTTACCGAGCACGTCACCTCGCGGAGGTCGGCCCGCGGCGTCGCGGCCGCCGCAGGCTAGTAGGGTTCCCACCGCCAGCCGTCCTTGTCCTCGCACCTGATCGCCTTGCCGTCACCGGCCACGCCGGCCATGCCGTGATCATCGCTTCGGCAGTACTCGCCGGGCTCGTAGCAGGTGCCCTTGTCGCTGAGCGGGCGGCAATGAGCGGACGGCGCCGGTGCCGCCGGCGAGGCCGGCGCCACCGGCTTGCGGGCCACAGGGCTCAGGTCCGGCTTAGGCGTCGGCTTCGGCCGCGCCAGCGGGATGAACGCCGTCCAGCACCATCCCTCCTGGCCGCGGCTGGATGCGGTGACATTCACGATCACGCGGTAACCGGGCGTGGCGTTGACGTAGTACCAGACCATGGCCTGGCCGTGGCTCGAGGCGTCCCCGCTCTTGACATCGGGGCCAATCGCGTAGTGGGCGGTGACCCGGATCTGGGCCTGCGCCACCGTGCGCACCAGGACGCTGTCGCGGCTGTCATTCTCGGGCCTGCCGCTCGTCATCCGCGCGGTGCAGAGGACGGCGGGCAGGCGGGTCGCTGCGGCAGCGGCCGTGGTGTCGTGCGGCCGGACGGCCGCCTTGGGGGCCAGCACGCTGCCGCAGGCGGCCAGCAGGGCGGTGGCGGCTAAGAGACCCAGCACCCCGGCCCGGTGCTGAAAGTAGCACTTCATGCGCGGATAGTAGCGGGCCTGATGTCCGCGCGTGCTGCTTTCGCGCCGGTAACGCCTCAGCTCTCAGCGGAAGCGCAGTGGTCAGGAATGCGGGCTAATAATCAGTCCGCTCGTCCAACATCTCGCGCAGCCGGATGGCCGCATCCTCGATGTCCCGGTGCTTGTACTGCCCGGCCCGCACCTCCGCGGAAAGGACCCCGCAGCGGTGCACGCGCGCGAAGTCGCCGTAAGGGAATTTGTACCTGGCCTTGGTCTGCTCGGGCTCCTCGTCATCGAGGCCGAGGTGCCAGCTGGCGTATTCGTCCCAGCCGTGAGTCTCGATGAACTCGTTCTCCTGGCGGGTCGACGGCTGATGCTCGCTCCAGTCGGTGCGCTGGTCGAGCACCACCCTCCCCTTCCTGATCTGCTCTTGCGCGAACGCGTAGGAGCGCTCGCTCAGCTTGGTCGTCATGTGCTTCTCCATGCGGTGATCGTCAGCTCCCTGGAGCGCCCTGCCCGCTGCCGCCCGGCCGCCAGGATCACGACAGAACCCGCAGCCGCACCGTCGGGCTCATGTCCCGCAGGCGGGTCACCACCGCATCGGGATAGTCGATCCCGATATCGGTCAGGGCGTAACCGAGGTCGCCGCGGGTGCCGAGCAGCTGGGCCTCCACATTCACCTCGTGCTCGGCCAGGACCGAGTTGATTTCCGCCATCACGCCGGGCACGTTCTGGTGCAGGTGCGCCAGCCGGTGCGTGCCGGTGGCCGGCGGCAGCGCCACCTGCGGCAGGTTCACCGACAGCGAGGTGGCCCCCTCGGCGGTGAAATCGGCGAGCTTGCCGCCGACGAAGGCGCCGATGTCGGCCTGGGCCTCTTCGGTCGAGCCGCCGATGTGCGGGGTGAGGATCACGTTCGGCAGGCCGCGCAGGACGGACGCGAACTCGGTCCCCGATGACCGCGGCTCGTCGGGGAAGACGTCCACGGCTGCTCCGGCCAGGTGGCCGGACAGCAGATGCCGGCGGAGTGCCTGGTGGTCGATCACGAAGCCGCGGCACAGGTTGAGGAACAGCGAGCCAGGCCGCATCCGGCTGAATTCCTTCTCGCCGAACAGCGAGCTATTGGACGGGCGGCCGTCCACGTGCAGGCTCACCACGTCGGAGATCTCGAGCAGTTCCTCGAGGCTGACGCACCGCCGGGCGTTCCCGAGCGCGAGCTTGTCGGCGGTGTCGTAGAAGACCACCCGCATCCCGAGCGCCTCGCTGACGACCGACAGCTGCGCGCCGATGTTGCCGTACCCGACGATGCCCAGCGTCCGGCCGCGGACCTCATGCGCGCCGTCGGCCGACTTATCCCACACGCCCGCGTGCATCCGGCTGTCCTTCTCGGTGAGCCGGCGGGTCAGCGCGATGATCTCGGCCAGGGTCAGCTCGACTACGCTGCGCGTATTCGAGTACGGCGCGTTGAACACGGCGACGCCGAGCGCCGAGGCGGCGGCCAGGTCGATCTGGTCGGTCCCGATGCAGAACGCCCCCACGGCGATCAGGTCCGGCGCCGCCGCGAGTACGGCCGCGCTGACCTGGGTCTTGGATCTGATCCCGAGCAGATCGATACCCGGCAGGGCGGCCGCGAGCTCGGCCTCGTCCAGCGCCGAGGAGAGCGCGGTCACCTCCAGGCCCGCCTCCTCGAGCAGCCGGGAAGCCTCAGGGTGGACGTTTTCCAGCAGCAGTGCCCTCACCGCCCCAAGGCTAATGGAGCTTGTCAGCAGGTTCCGCCGCGCCGTCCCGCTCAGGCCGCCGGGAAATAGGCGAGACTGGCGGAACCTGGAGGTGACACATGAAGCCCTTCGTGATCAACCGGCATGGTCGCCTGGTCTTCCCGGCCAGTTTCTCCGCCGAGCTGGACTTCTCGGTGCTGGAGACGCTCGATCAGTTCATCGCGGTGATCGGCCGGGATTTCGAGGCGAAGGCACCGACGGGGACTGACATCCTGGCCCGGGCTGAGTCGGGAGCCTATCCGGGGCGGTTCGAGCTGCTGCGTGACCTGGCTCAGAACCTCTTCTGGGCCAGCCGTTACTCGATCACGATGTTCGAGAAGCGGCCGACGCGCTGGCGTGACCTTCCCAAGCACCGCGGTGACGTCTTCCTGCCGGTGCTGACTCCGTGGCAGGACGGCGAGCGCAAGGTGGCCGCGGTCCGGCGCGCCTTCGGCGAGCTGCCGTCCACCTGGGACGACGGCACTGAGGACAAGATATTCGGCCTGCTGTTCGACTTGTTCCGCAACAAGCTGCACCACGCCACCGAGATGCCGCCGATCGGGCCGACGGTCGCGCAGTTCCTGGAGCAGCCCGGCGCGCTGACGTTCGTGATGGGCGGGTACGACCCGGACTACCCCGTTTTCTCGGCCGAGGAGATCCTCGATGCGCGGGAGGGCGTGCCCGAGCTGGAAGCACTGATGCGCTGGGCGATGGTGCTGCACAACCAGTATCCGTGGGACCGCTCCCGCACCGGGCTGCGCGACGCGTCCGGGATCGGCGACGACGATTTCGTGGTCGCGTTCCATCCGCTCAGCCGGGACGTGATGGCCTTCATTGACCGGGCCGGGAGCGCCGGCCCGGCCGGAGTTTCCGCACCGCCGGCTCCGGTCGAGGCCGTGGCTCCGGCGGCGCCCTATCCGCCGGTGCGGGTTCGCGAGGCCTTCGCGATCCAGCCGAAGCTGGCGGCGCTGGCGGTGGTGCGCGGCGAGCACGTCTGTGACAACACCGACGTTATCCGCAACGCGAGCTTTTCCTGGTCGCCGATGACTGCAGCCGAGATCACCGCGAAGACCGGCATCCGGCAGCGCCGCTATACCAGCCGGAGACTGGAGGAACTGGCCCTGGATGCCGCCCGCGCCGCGCTGGCCAGGTCGGGCCGGCCGCCCGCCGAGATCGGTGCCGTGCTGGTCGCCACCTGCACCAGCAGCCGGCAGATGCCGTCGGTGGCCTGCTGGCTGTCGGGCGAGCTGGGCCTGCTGCAGACGCACGCCTCGGCCGACCTGATCGCTGCCTGCGCGGGACTGCCCTACGGCCTGGCTGAGGCGATCCGGCTGCTGCAGGAGGTCAGGCGGCCGGTCCTGCTGGTCTGCGCCGAGAAGTTCTCGGACAAGATCGGCAGCGCCCGGCCCGCGCGGATGATCTTCGGGGACGGTGCCGCGGCGATGGTGCTCGTCCCGGCAGCCGCCGGGACGGCCGGTGACGTGGAGGTGGTGCAGACCTACGCGAGCGGGCCGCGCAGCGAGGTGAACTCGATCATCTGGCCGAATCCCGAGTTCGATAATGACGTCACCGTCTACGGCCCGGAGGTCAGGTCCCTGGCCCAGCGCTACCTCGGTCAGATGCTCGCCGAGCTAGCCGCCCAGAGCGACCCGGACGACCCCGGCCGGACGCTGCTGGAGAGCATCGAGCTGATCGTGCCGCACCAGGCGAACAAGACGATGATCCTCAGCCTCGCCGCGAACGCAGGGCTGTCCGCCGGGCAGCTGTACTTCAACGTCGAGACGATGGGCAACGTATCGGCCGCGAGCATCCCGATCGCGGTGCACGACGCCGTCCGCGATGGCGTGATCACCCGCCCGACCAGGGTCTTCGCGCCCGGCTTCGGGGCCGGTGCCGTCGGCGGCTACGCGGTCCTGCGGATCGACCCGGCCATCGTCGCGGATGAGGCAGCACCAGACCCGCCGGGTGCCGCCCGCCGCCGGTTCCCGGCGGCATCGCCGCCGACCGGGACCACGACCGACGATGTCCGCGTCGCCTTCGGCGAGTGACCGGGCCAGGACTCCGGCCCGGCAGGCCGGACCGGGGAGCGCCGCCTCTGGTCCGCCGGCGGGCGGCACCGCAGGAGAGGGCCGCGCCGCGCGGTGACCGGGCGTTCCTGGCCAGCCCGCGCGTATCGCTGTGCGATACAGTCGGCTCGGTAACTGCGAGGCGACGCCGAGTATCGGATGGCCCCCCGACCCGAGTGATAGCACTACGTCGTCAGCTGCGGCCAGGCCCTGCTGGAGGATGATGCGATGCCCCGGCTGACGCGACAGGACTTCGAGAGGCTGCTGGAGTTCCGCACCAGCCTGCGCGAGTTCCAGCGCTGGAGCGAGGATCAGGCGCAGGCGGCCGGCCTGACTCATGTTCAGCACCAGCTGCTCGTCGCGGTCAAGGGGCACCCGGGCAGCAAGCCGCCCACCGTCGGCGACCTGGCGGATTACCTGCTGCTGCGGCCGCATAGCGCGGTCGAGCTCGTCGACCGCGCTGAGGCGGCCGGGCTGGTCGAGCGGACGCATGACCCCGACGACGGGCGGGTCGTGCGGGTTCAGCTCACCGGTAAGGGCGACCGGATCGTGGTCCGGCTGACCCGGGCTCACCTGAGCCGGCTGCATGATCTGGCCGCTGTGCTGAATGAGCTGGTGGACGACCAGGACGGCGAGCGCAGTGCCGACGAGCGGCGGCCGACGGGTCAGGGAACGGCAGGCTGATCAGGTGCCGTGCCCGGTACGCGCGGCCGGCCGGCGGCTGGCCCGCGGCTAGCGCGGCCCGCGCTCGTTCAGCCGCGCTCGTTCAGCCGCGCCCACTCGGCCGTCGCATCGGCGGCCCAGCTGGCGTGCAGCCTGGCGAACAGGCCGGCCGCCTGCGCACCGCTCCACCTGGCCGGGAGCAGGGCGCCGGGCAGGCCCGGGTCAATCCACGGGAAGCGCCGCCAGGCGTGCACGAGGTCGATGACCTGGGCGAGCGGGTCGATGGTCGCGGCGCCGGCGAACTCGCCGATGAACTCGCGGTAGCTCTGCTCGATCGCGTCCAGGTCCCAGGCCCGGCTGATCATGCTGGCCAGATCACCGCCGCCCTGGTACTCGGCGGTGAAGATCTGCGCTCCCTCGAGCACGCCAGCCTCCTCGAGGACCCGCCTGGCCTCCGCGGCCCGCCCGGCGTGGCTGCTGATCCACACTCCCGGCGCGGGGCTGCCGAAGCCGGCCCGGCCCAGCCTGGTGCGCAGCAGGTGCCGGGCCGGCCGGTCCGTCTCGGGGGCGCGGGCCAGGACGAGCAGCCAGCGGCCGTCCCATTCCGGCGCGGATCCGGTGAACCCGTAGATCCGCTCCGTGCCCTCGGCGAGCAGCCGCTCGGCCTCGCCGGTCAGCTGCCAGCGCGTCCGGCGGCCGACCCGCTCGGAGGTAAGCCAGCCGTCGGCGGCCGTGCGCATCAGCGCCTGGCGGCTGGCCTTCTCTTCCACCCCGAGCCGGGACAGCACGCTGATGACCGCGGACGTCCAGGCCAATCCGCCGCCCGGCAGCACGAACTCGCCGAGCACCGTGAAGAGCAGGCCGCGCGCGCTCTCCGTGCCGGCCGCGTGCCGCCGGGACATGGCCGGGACGGAGGTCGCGGCGACGGACAGGGCGGGAGCGGGGGACTGCATGCTGCCGGTCACCTCCCGCTCACGTGCCGCGCCGAGCGGCCACCGGTCATGCTACATGTCCCGTTTACGGCTGACCCTGGCCTTGTAGCACGACTTCCGCCGCCGGCCGCGGCGGCAGAGCCGCGGGCCCGGATCGGCTAGATGTGCTACAGGGTCTTGACGTATTGACAGATAAACGTAGCATATGAGGAACGGTAACAGGCCGACAGGCGGGAGACCAGCCCATGACCACCGTGGCTTCGCAGGACATGGCCGCGCGGCCGGGCTCCGCAGCGGGCACCGCAGCCGCGCAGCCGCTGGTCGAGTTCCGGGTGGACCCGGAAAGCTACCGGCACTGGCGGATCGCCGTCGACGGCCCGGTTGCCACCCTCACCATGGACGTCGACGAGCATGGCGGCCTGCAGGACGGCTACGAGCTGAAGCTCAACTCCTACGACCTGGGCGTGGACATCGAGCTGTACGACGCGGTGCAGCGGCTGCGGTTCGAGCATCCCGAGGTGCGCGCGGTCGTCATGACCAGCGGCAAGGACAAGATCTTCTGCGCGGGCGCGAACATCCGCATGCTGGCGGCCGCAGCGCATTCGTGGAAGGTGAACTTCTGCAAGTTCACCAATGAGACGCGCAACGGCATCGAGGACGCCACCACCCACTCGGGGCAGACGTACATCGCCGCCCTCAACGGCACCGCGTCGGGCGGCGGCTACGAGCTCGCTCTCGCCTGCGGCCACATCATGCTCATCGACGACCGGTCGTCCGCGGTCTCGCTGCCGGAGCTGCCGCTGCTCGGCGTGCTGCCCGGCACCGGCGGCCTGACGCGCGTCGTCGACAAGCGCCATGTCCGCCGCGACCTGGCCGATTACTTCGCCACGAAGGCTGAGGGCGTGAGCGGCCGGAAGGCCGTGCAATGGCGCCTGGTGGACGAGGCCGTGCCCCGGCCGGCGTGGGCCGGCACGGTAGCCGAGCGGGCGGCCGAGCTGGCCGCGCGGTCCGCGCGCCCGTCCGGGGTACCCGGCGTCACCCTGACCAGGCTGGCCAAGCAGCGGACCGGGGACGCGATCAGCTATCGGCACGTCTCGGCGAAGCTCGACCGCGCGGCGGGCATCGCGGAGATCACCGTGCGCGGGCCGGCCGCGGACGCCCCGCCGGACGCCGCGGCGATCCGCGCGCAGGGCGCGGATTTCTATCTCCTGGCGGTCAGCCGCGAGCTCGACGACCTGATCCTCGACCTGCGCACGAACGAGCCGGCGCTCGGGACCTGGGTGCTGCGCACGGCCGGCGATCCGGCCCTGGTGCTGGCTTACGACCAGCTGATGCTCGACCACGCCGGCGACTGGCTGGTCAACGAGATCGTGCTGTATCTCAAGCGCACGCTGAAGCGGCTGGACGTGACGAGCCGCAGCCTGATCGCGCTGATCGAGCCGGGCAGCTGCTTCGCGGGGTCGCTGCTGGAGCTCGCGCTGGCCGCCGACCGCTCCTACATGCTGGCCGGGGTGTTCGAGGACGTCGACCCGGACGCGACGCCCGCCGCCCTCACCATCAGCGGGATGAACCTCGGCCCGCTGCCCATGGGCAACGGGCTGACCAGGCTGGCGACGCGCTTCGTCGGCGACGCTGGGGCGCTCGCCGCGGCAGAGGACCGCGCGGGCGAGCCGCTGGAAGCTGACGCGGCCGGCCGGCTGGGCCTGGTGACGTTCACGCCCGACGACATCGACTGGGACGAGGAAGTCCGGATCGCGATCGAGGAGCGGGCCAGCTTCAGCCCCGACGCGCTGACCGGCCTGGAGGCGAATTACCGCTTCGCCGGGCCCGAGACCATGGAGACAAAGATCTTCGGCCGCCTCTCCGCCTGGCAGAACTGGATCTTCTGCCGCCCGAATGCATCCGGCCCGGACGGCGCGCTGCGCAGGTTCGGCACCGGGCAGCGTGCTGACTTCGACCGGAAGCGAGTCTGAGCCGTGACTACCGCCGCCGATTACACCGAGAAGATCCCCAACAACGTCGACCTGCGCGGGGACCGCCGGCTGCAGCGGGCGCTGGAATCGTGGCAGCCTAATTTCCTGTCCTGGTGGGAATCGATGGGCCCGACGCTGGCGACCCGGGACGTCTACCTGCGCACTGCCATCAACGTCGGCCGGGACGGGTGGGCTCAGTTCGGCCACGTCCCGATGCGGGACTACCGCTGGGGGATCTTCCTGGCCGAGCGCGACCGTGACCGGCGCATCGCCTTCGGCGAGCACAAGGGCGAGCCAGCCTGGCAGAAGGTGCCGGGGGAGTACCGGGCCGACCTGCAGCGGCTGATCGTCATCCAGGGTGACACCGAGCCGGCCTCGGTGGAGCAGCAGCGCAACCTCGGCGCCACCGCGCCCAGCCTTTATGACCTGCGCAACCTGTTCCAGGTGAACGTCGAGGAGGGGCGGCACCTGTGGGCGATGGTGTACCTGCTGCACGCCTACTTCGGCCGCGAGGGACGCGAGGAGGCCGAGGAACTGCTGTACCGCAACTCCGGCAGCGAGGACGCCCCGCGGATCCTGGGCGCGTTCAACGAGGAGACCCCGGACTGGCTGTCCTTCTACATGTTCACCTACTTCACCGACCGGGATGGCAAGTACCAGCTCGGCACGCTGAAGGAATCCGCCTTCGACCCGCTCTCGCGCACCTGCGAGTTCATGCTCAAGGAAGAGGCGCATCACATGTTCGTGGGGACGACCGGCGTGGACCGCGTCGTCGAGCGCACCGCGCAGCTGATGACCGAGCATGACAGCGACGAGGTGGCCGCGCACGGCGGCATCCCCCTGGACGTGATCCAGAAGTACGTGAACTTCCACTACTCGGTGTCGCTGGACCTGTTCGGGGGGGAGACCTCCACCAACGTGGCTAACTACTTCACCGCCGGGCTGAAGGGCCGCTGGTCAGAGGAGCGCCGCAAGGACGATCATCAGCTGACCAGCGACGGGATGTGGGTGGACTCGGTCACCGAGGACGGCCAGATCGGCCAGGCCGAGGTCGCTGCGCTGCTCGGGCTCAATGCCGACCTGCGGCGGGAGTACATCTCCGACTGCCAGAACGGCCTGAAGCGGTGGAACCGGATCCTCGAGCAGGCTGGCCTGCCGCAGCGGCTGCAGCTCCCGAGCGTGGCGTTCAACCGCAAGGTGGGAGCTTTCTCCGGGATCGAGGCGACGCCCAGCGGCGAGCTGATCTCCGCTGCGGAGTGGCAGCGGCGGCAGGACGAGTGGCTGCCCACCGCGGTCGACAGGACCCACGTCCGCTCGCTGATGCAGCCGGTCTACGAGCGCGGCAAGATCGCGGCCTGGATCGCGCCGCCGCGGCAGGGGATCAACGGCCAGCCGTTCGACTACGACTACGTCCACCTGCCCTAGCCCGGCCGCCGCGAGGGAAGGCCACCGGTTCCGTGCGGGCGAGCCCCCCGCCCGGCCTGGCGGCCGGCCGCGCGCGGCAGCGGCGCTGGCGAGTTCATCCTGGACCGGCTCGAGGCCGAGGCCGCCGCGCGGGGCGTGAACTACATCTACAACGTCGTCCCGGCCAGCCATCCCGACCCGCAGTGGATGACCTACTGGCTGGAACTGCACGGCTTCTATCCCTCGCGGCACGGCGACCTGCGCCGTCAGGTGCGAGCGGCCGCCGGGCGTGACCAGCAGGCCTGACCCGCATTCCCGCGGCGGCCGGCCCAGGGCGGGCCGGTGGCCGGCCCGGCCGGTGGCCGGGCGGCACTGTGGCCAGGGCGCGCAGGTGCGCTGGGAGGGGCCCGGCTATTACTCCGGCATCGGGCCCAGCCGGTGCCCGAGCCGCCGATGAGCCTCGATCACGGCCTGGCAGTCCGCATCGGTGTCCGGAAGCAGGCTGATGATGAGATCCGCCTCCGCGGCCAGCCGGCAGGTGCCCGAGGTGACCAGCGGGCACGGCCTGCCCATGGTGCGGCTGGGGCCCTGGCACTGCCGCACCGTGTACCCGGCCGACCGGAGGGCGGCGACCGCGGCGGAATCGAACCAGCTGCGGCTCTCGACGAGTACCCGCCTGGCGCCGGCGGCGTCCGGCCAGCCGGGCAGCCCGCCGGTCACGGAGATCTCGAAGAACGCCGTGCTGCCCTCCGTCGGGTCGGTCAGTACCCAGCCGGAGGGGGCAAGCAGCCGCAGCATCGGCGAGTTGGCCAGCAAGACCGCGGCGCCGAGCCTGTCGATGCCGGCCTGCCGGGCCCGGCGTACCAGGTCATCGAGCAGGATCCGGCCGAGGCCGCGGCCCTGTTCCTGGTCACCGACCGCGATGGCCAGCTCGGCGACGGCCGGCCCGGTGGGCACGTAACGGGCCTCGCCGATGATCGGGCCGGGCCGGTCAGCCGCGAACGCCAGCGCCGACGCCGTGCCCGGCACCCGCTCCAGGCCGGCCAGCTGGCGCAGCACCGACTCAGCCGGCCGGGCGGACAGGAACCGGGTGCTGAAGGACTCAGCGCTCAGCTGGCCGTAGAAGGCCGCGATGGCGGGAATGTCGGCGGCCGAGGCGGAGCGGATGAATACCGCGCGGCCGTCACGCAGCTGGTAGCCCGCATGGTCGGGGGCCATCGGTCCTCATCCGCGACGGGGGCCCCGGCCGGGGGGACCGGGCCGCCGGCGGAGCTGCCGCGGGGATACCGAACGCAGCGGCGCCGCGCGGCGGGACACCGGACTGGCTACCGGAACGGTCATCTTCATCAGGCTTTCCCTGATCCGAGGCTACTGGCCGGGCCGAGGCGGCACAAGGAAGGCGACGGCGGCATCGTGGCTGACGGCGCGCGCATCCCTGGCGGGGCATTGTGTAGCAGGATGGGGACATGCTGGTCGTTCATGTTCATGTGCGGGTCCGGCCGGAAGGAGTCGATGACTTCCTGGCCGCGACGCTGGTGAATGCGCGGGCATCGCTGGGTGAGCCGGGCGTGCTGCGCTTCGACGTCATCCAGGATCAGGCTGATCCGGCGCACGTGGTCCTGGTCGAGGTCTACCGCGACGACGATGCGTCGGCTGCGCACAAGCTGACGCCGCATTACGCGGCCTGGCGTGATGCGGTGGCCGGCCTGATGGCCGAGCCGCGGTCCTCGGCGCGGTTCTCTGCCCTGTTCCCGGCCGCGGCCGAGGGCTGGGCGGCCAGCTTGCCGTGACGCTGACGTTCGAGTTCGCCACGGCCGGCCGCATCATCGCCGGCGCCGGGCGGACCGCGGAGCTGCCGCAGCTGCTGGCCGGGCTCGGATCCCGGCTGCTGGTGTGCACGGGCGCGGACACCAGCCGCCATGCCGGGCTGCTGGCCGGGCTGGGCCTGCCCGCGGCGGTGGTCACGGTGGCCGGCGAGCCCACGGTCGAGCTGGCCAGGACCGCAGCGGCCGCGGCGCGCGAGCATGCGGCGGATGTCGTGGTCGCGATCGGCGGCGGCAGCGTGATCGATACCGGCAAGGCCGTCGCCATGCTGCTGGCCAACGGCGGGGACCCGCTCGACTACCTGGAGGTGATCGGGGCGGGCCGCGCGATCACCCGGCCTGCCGTGCCCTGCGTCGCGGTGCCCACGACGGCCGGTACCGGCGCGGAGGTCACCGCCAACGCCGTCCTCGCGTCCCCGGCCCATCAGGTCAAGGCGAGCCTGCGGAGCAGGCTGATGATCCCCTCGGTCGCGCTGATCGATCCGCAGCTCACCGTGTCCTGCCCGGCGGCTGTCACGGCCGCCAGCGGCCTGGATGCGCTCACCCAGTGCCTGGAGCCGCTCGTCTGCGTCCGGGCCAGCCCGCTCACTGACGGCCTCGCGCGCGAGGGGCTGCGCCGCGCGGGCGCTGGCTTGCGCGCCGCTTACGCCGACGGCAGCGACCTGCAGGCGCGCACGGACATGGCCATCTGCAGCCTGCTGGGCGGGATGGCCCTGGCCAACGCGAAACTCGGAGCCGTGCACGGGCTGGCCGGCGTCATCGGCGGCACCGCCGAGGTGCCGCACGGCATCGCCTGCGCCGCGCTGCTGGCCCCGGTCATCGAGGCCAACGTGCGGGCGCTGCGATCCGGGCCGCCCGGTCACCCGGCCCTGGAGCGCTACGCGCAGGCCGCCCGGCTGCTCACCGGTGACGACGCCGCGTCCATCCAGGACGGCGTGGCCTGGATCCGCGAGACCCTCGCCCTGCTCGCGGTGCCCGGCCTGGCCGCCTTCGGCATCGGCCCGCAGCAGGCCGGCGACATCGCCGCCCGGGCCATCGGGTCGAGCAGCATGCAGGGCAACCCCGTCCCGCTCAGCACTGACGCCCTGCAGGCCATCGTGGCGCAGGCACTCTGAGCCAGCGGCGGCCCGGCAGCGGCCTGGCAGGCCGCTGCCGGGCCGCGAGGCTGGGCTCTCAGGCTGCCGGCCGGGCGGCGCTGGCGACTCGCCGGAGCCGGCCTGGCGCTGTTTGATTACGCATAGTAGTAATCTCGCGCCGTTGAGTAGTTGCTGATCAGCGGGCGGGGGGCCTTCGTTGCCGGGTCGGATATCGCGCCGCAGCATGATGCGGTACGGGCTCGGCACCGCGGGCGCCACGCTCGCGGGCGGGGTCCCGGGCGCACGGGCCAGGGGGGCCGGAGCGCCGTCGCCGGTCATCATGCCCGCATCCCGGCGCCCGCGGGAGCTGCCGCAGCCGCGGCTGCTGCGCAGCGCTGACGGCGTGCTGGACGTGCGGCTGACCGCGGCGCCGGCCGTCGTCGACATGGGCGCGCCCAGGCTGGTCAGGACCTACACCTGGAACAAGGTCGTGCCCGGCTACACCTGGGAGATCCGGCCCGGCGACCTGCTGAGGGTCCGGCTGCGCAACCGGCTGCCGTACCTGCCGCCGCCGAAGGTCATGGTGATGGACCGGCCGCATGAGTGGACGCACACCAACCTGCACACCCACGGACTGCACGTCTCGCCGTCCGGTAACGCCGACAATGTCTTCCTGGACATCCCGCCCGGCGGTGAGCACCGCTACGAGATCCCGGTCCCGCATGATCACCCGGGCGGGCTCAGCTGGTATCACCCGCACCGCCACGGCGGGGTCACCCAGCAGCTGCGGGCCGGTATGGCGGGCATGCTGATCGTCCGGGGCGAGATCGACCGCGTGCCGGAGGTCCGCGCGGCCGCCGAGAAGGTCATGGTGCTGCAGTCGATCCAGCTGGGCGACGACTACCAGCTACTCGATCCCATCCCCGATCCGGCGCCGGATCAGGCATTCTTCCCCCGGGCCCATGCCCTCTACACGGTCAATGGCGTGCTGCGCCCCCGGCTCCGCATGTACCCCGGCGAGGTGCAGCGATGGCGGCTGCTCAACGCCGCCGACAGCACCTTCCTGTCGCTGCACCTGAACCAGCACGACTTCCACGTGCTGGCCTGGGACGGCCTGACCCTGGCCGAGCCCGATACCACCGGCGTCGTGATGCTCTCGCCCGGCAACCGGGTCGACCTGCTGGTCAGGGCCGGGCGCGCGGGGAGCTACGACCTGGTCCTGACGCCCGGCTCCAGCCAGCAGCCCGACATCCCCGGCATGCCGGGGTCGGCCGCCGCCTTGCCGGGCCCGCGGGGCATGGCCATGCCCGGCTTCCCCCCGTTCGACGAGGAGCTGGCGCGCCGGACCGTGCTGACCGTGCACGTGACCGGGCACGGCCGGCCGATGGGCCTGCCGGACTCGCTGCCCGCCTGGAACCCGCCGGTGCTGCCCATCTCCCGGCGGCGGAACTTCGCGTTCACCGTGCAGCGCGAGCCGGACCACGCCTTCCTGTCCTTCGGGGTGGACGGCGTCCCCTACGACCCGGCCGCCCCGCCGTACCGGATCCCGCTCGGCACCGCGGAGGAGTGGACGCTGGTCAACGCCTTCGACCCGAAGCTGATGAACCACGCGCACGTCTTCCACATCCACGTGAACCCGTTCCGGATCACGAGGATCAACGGCCGGGTCCTGGACAAGCCGCTGTGGCGGGACACGTTCGTGCTGCCCAAGCTGGCCGGGGACTCGCTGACCTTCGAGTCGAATTTCACCGACTTTCCCGGCAAGTTCGTCGAGCACTGCCACATGACCTCGCACGAGGACCTCGGGATGATGTCGGCGATCGAGGTCGTCGCCCGGTCCGGCGGCCCGGCCTGACGCGAGGGATGGCGAGGGGAGGGCGGGATGGACAAGGTGGATCGCCGGGATTTCCTGCTGGCCGGCAGCGCGGCCGCGGGCCTGGCCGCCCTGGCCGGCGCGCGGGCCGGCCGGGGCGAGACAGCCGACGCCGCGCGCCGCGCGCCGCTGGACCAGCTGCGCCGGAAACTCCGGGGCAGGCTGCTGGTCCCCGGCGAGCCGGGATACCAGGCGGCCAGCGCGCCGGCCAACGGCCGGTACGACGCGATCAGGCCGTTAGCCGTCGCCGTCTGCGCCGACGAGCACGACGTGGTCAGCTGCGTCGACTGGGCCCGCCGGTACCGTATCCGGCCGGTGGCCCGCGGCGGCGGGCACAGCTACGCCGGCTTCTCGACCACCAGCGGCCTGCTCATCGACCTGGGCAGGTTCAGCTCGGTCCGCATCGACGCGGCCAGCGGGACGGCCACGCTGGGCGGCGGCACGCTGAACGGCGACCTGTTCAGGGCCCTGAAGGGCGGTCACCTCTTCCTGCCTGTCGGGACCTGCCTGGGAGTGGGCGCAGGCGGGCTGACCCTCGGCGGCGGCATCGGCTACAACACGCGCTGGGCGGGTCTCACCTGTGATCACCTGCGCTCGTCGCGGATCGTCACCGCTGCCGGCGACGTGCTCGACATCGACGCCGCCCGGCACGGTGAGCTGTACTGGGCCTGCCGCGGCGGAGCGGGCGGCAGCTTCGGGATCAACACGTCCTTCACCTTCGACCTGCTCGAGGTGCCGAGGAAGACGGTCAGCTACTACCTCGCCTGGTGGCGCGGCGCCGAAGCCGCGACGGGGGCGTTCGTCGCCTTCGACGAGATCCTCCGCAACGCCCCGGCCGCCTTCAACGCCGTGCTGCTGGCCCAGGCCGCCCCGGTCGGGCCGGCCGGCCCGCGGGAGGCGATGTGGGTGTGGACCCGCGGGCAGTACGTCGGCCCGCTCGACGAGCTCCGCGACCTGATCCGCCCGATGCTGGAGGCGGCCGGGAAGCCGGCCGAGCTGGACATCCGGGAGGTCCCGTTCTGGGCGGCGCAGCAGACCTTCGCCGACGCGCCGTCCAAGCCGCATTCGTTCGGTGACATCTCCCGGTACGCCGCCCGGCCGCTCCCGCAGCACGCTGTCCAGCAGATGATCGACCTGGTCGCCCGCTGCCCGTCCCGGGCGGAGGACGCGCACGGCTCCATCTGGAACCTGGGCTGGGTCGGCGGCGATGTCGTCGACTCGGTGCCGCGAACGGCCACCGCCTACGTGCACCGGGGGATGATGACCCTGTTCCGCCCGACGACCGTGTGGCCCAGCGACGCGCCGCGCTCCGTCGGCCGGGGCCTGGTCGAGTGGTCCGAGGAGATGATGGACGTGCTCCGGCCGCACACGCCGGATGAGAGCTACCAGAATTTCCCCAACCGGCTGATCTCGGACTGGCAGCGGGAGTACTACGGCGAGAACTTCCGCCGCCTGGTCCGGGTCAAGTCGAGGTACGACCCGCACGACCTGTTCCGCAATCAGCAGAGCATTCCGCCCGGGCGGCCGGCGGGTCGCCATCGCTAGGGAGACGACGGACCGGCCCTGGCCCCGCCTCCGGCCGCCGGCCCGTGACCGGCTCGCGGCTGCCCCCGCGAGCCTGCGGGGGGGCGAGGCGGGGGGAATTCGCGCCGGGCGTCGTTGACGAGCGCGTCATCGGCGAAGGTGACCACGATGGCGTCCTCGTCGAAGGCGTTGACGGCGGCGACGTGCCGGGCCACGACACCGGTGAGCACTGCGGGGTCGGTCATGATGTCCGCTTCCTCTCGCGGGCCGGCGGCCGCCGGCTGGCGGCCCGGATCCGAGCCTCGGCGCTCCGGCCGGGGGAGAGTCAACCGGCCCGGCCGGGCTTGACTCTCCTGCTGGGGGAGGGTCGAGACTGGCGTCATGACGGCGGGGCTCACGGTGGGCGACTTCGCGCGGGTGACGCACCTGAGCGTCAACACGCTGCGGCACTATCACCAGGTAGGCCTGCTGGAGCCGGCCGCGGTCCCGGCCAGCGGCTACCGGTACTACTCGCACGACCAGATCCCGGCGGCTCAGGTGATCCGCCCGGGCGCGGGCGGGAAGCCGGGCGCGGGCTGGCCGGCCGGCGGGTCAGCCATGACCGAGCTGGCCGGGCTGACCTCACCGGAGGCCGGCCAGCTGGCCCGGTCCGGCTCCCTGCTGGCCGTTCCGGTCGGCGCGACCGAGCAGCACGGCCCGCACCTGCCGCTGTCGACCGACACCGACCTGGCCGTTGCGCTCTGCGCCGGCCTGGCCGGTCGCTGTCCGGGCGTCCTCGCCGCCCCGCCGGTGGCCTACGGCTCCAGCGGCGAGCACCAGGGCTTTGCCGGCACGCTGTCGATCGGCCAGGAGGCGCTGGAGCTGATGCTGCTGGAGCTGTGCCGCTCGGCGACGCAGACCTTCTCCCGCGTGCTGCTGGTATCGACACATGGCGGCAACGCCGCCCCGGTCCGGCGGGCCGAGCAGCGGCTGCGCGGCGAGTCCCGCGACGTCCGGGCCTGGATGCCGCACTGGCGCGGTGACGCGCACGCCGGGCGCACCGAGACGTCCCTGCAGCTGGCGCTGGAGCCGGGCCGGGTGCGGCTGGACCGGGCCGAGCCAGGTGACCGGCGGCCCATCGCCGAGCTGCTGCCGCTGCTGCGAGAATCGTCGGTCCAGGCGGTCAGCGCTAACGGCGTGCTCGGCGATCCGGCCGGGGCGTCAGCCGCCGAGGGTGCCGCGATCCTGGCAGGCCTGCTGGCGGACCTGGTGCGCACGGCCCGGGCGTGGCGCCCGGACGAGCTTGGCTGAGCCGCTGCCGCCGGTCAGCAGGACCGGCCGGGACGCGCGAGGGAGGAGACGGGCATGAGCCCACCGACAGGGCGCGTCGCGCTCGTCACCGGCGCGGCGCGCGGCATCGGAGCGGCCACGGTAGCCGCCCTCGCCGCCGGCGGCTGGCGGGTGGTCGCCACCGACCGCTGCGCGGATGATCCTGACCTGCCCTATGCCCTCGGCTCCCGCGCCGAGCTGGACCGGGTGGCGGCCGCGGCCGGCGATGGCGTGATCGCCGCGGCGGCCGATGCCCGCGACCTCGCCGCGCTGGCCGCGGCCGTCGCGCTCGCCGAGCAGCGGTGGGGCGGCCTGGACGCGGCGCTCGCCGTAGCCGGCGTGATCGCCGGCGGAGTCCCGGCCTGGCAGGTCCCGGCCCGGCAGGAGCAGGCCGTGCTCGACATCGACCTGGGCGGCGTGCTGAACCTGGCCCGGGCGGCGCTGCCGGCCCTGCTGCGCAGGCCGGAGCCGCGATCCGGGCGCTTCCTGGCGGTCGCCTCGGCCGCCGCATCCCGCGGGCTGCCCATGCTCGCGGCCTACTGCGCGGCGAAGGCCGGCGTGGCCGGCTTCGTCCGGGCGCTGGCCGCCGAGCTGGGCGGTACCGGCATCACGGCGAACGCGGTCAGCCCCGGCTCGACCGCCACGCCGATCCTGGCGGAGAGCGCGCGCCTGTACGGCCTGCCCGGCACCGGGTCCTTCGCGCCGCAGCAGCCGCTCGGGCGGCTGCTGCGGCCGGAGGAGGTCGCGTCCGTGCTGGCGTTCCTGGCCGGGGACGGGGCCAGCGGCATGACGGGGGCCGTCGTCCCCGTCGATGGCGGGCTGGCGCTGTGACGGCCAGGGCCGCCAGGCCGCGCGTGATCAGGCCGGCCGAACTGGGCGTCCGGGCCGATGGCGGCCTCCCGCCGGGCACCTCGGTCGAGCTGGACGCCGATACCCGCCAGCTGGCCGCTGACGTGCTGTTCGGCGGATCCCCGGCGCGGGTACTGCGGCTGAGCGCGGCCGGCCTGGATGCGCTGGCCGAGCTGCGGGCCGGGGCCATCTCCTCGGCCGCCGCCGCGACGCTCGCCCGCCGGCTCGCCGACACCGGCCTCGCGCACCCGCGCCCCCGGCCCGTGACGGGCACGCCGGACGTGACCGTCGTGGTACCGGTCCGGGACCGGGCCGCCGAGCTTGACCGGTGCCTGGCCGCGGCCGGCGCCGGCCACCGGGTGCTGGTTGTCGACGACGGCTCGCAGGATCCCGATGCGGTGACGGCGGTCTGCGCCGCGCGGGGGGCGCAGGTCGTGCACCGCGACCGCAACGGCGGCCCCGGGCCGGCCCGCAACTCGGCGCTGCGGATGATCAGCACGGAGCTCGTCGCCTTCCTGGACAGTGACTGCATCCCGCCGCCGGGCTGGATCACCGAGCTGGCCGGTCATTTCGCCGACCCGCTCGTCGCCGCGGTCGCGCCGCGGATCGTCGCCGCCGGGCCCGGCGCCGGCAGCTCGCCGCTCGACCTCGGTGACCGCCCGGCCAGGGTGGCGCCGATGACCCGCGTCTCCTACCTGCCGACCGCCGCGCTGCTGCTGCGGCGGGCGGCCCTCGGCGCCGGATTCGACGAGGCGCTGCGCTACGGCGAGGACGTGGACCTCATCTGGCGGCTGATCGAGGCGGGCTGGCGGGTGCGCTACGACCCGGCCGTTCGCGTCCCGCATGCGGAACCGCGGACGCGCACGGCTCTGCTGGCCCGCCGCTTCCGCTACGGCACCTCAGCCGCGCCGCTGGCGCTCCGGCATCCGGGGGCGCTCGCCCCGCTGGTGCTGCAGCCATGGCCGGCTCTCACCATGGCGGCGCTGCTGGCCCGGCGGCCGGTAGCCGCCGGGGCCTGCTTCGGCGCCTCGGCCGCCCTGCTCACAGGGCGGCTGCGCGCGAGCGGCCTGCCGTCGCGCGGCGTCATCCGGCCGATGGCGGGCGGCGTCTGGCAGACCTGGCTCGGCACCGGGCGCTGGTGCGGGCAGTTCGCCGCGCCGGTCCTGCTGATCCTGATAGCCCGGCCGGGCGGGCGGAGGCCAGCGCAGCGGTGGGGCCGCCGGCTGGCCGCCGCGTCGCTGCTGGCCGGACCGCCGCTAGCGCAGTGGGCACGGGACCGGCGCGGTAACCCGCTGCGCCCCGCCCTCGAGGCCCTCGCTGACCAAGCCGCCTACGGCGCCGGGGTCTATGCGGGCTGCCTGCGCGAGCGGACCGTCGCACCGGTCCTGCCCGTCATCGCCGCCAGGCCGTTCGAGGGACCGGGGGCCGGATCCCGGCCACGCCAGCTGCTCAGCCGGGCTCGCCGGGCGGTCAGCCGGGGCCGCGGCCTGCCGCGGGTCCCGGCCGGTCTTCTGGGGGTGTTCCTGTCGTCACTCGGGATCTATGGTGGCAATCGCGGCTCTTGCGCCCCGGCTGCCCCGCAGCTGCCGCGGTGCCCGCAGCCGGCTCTCGCGGGATGGATCAGGGCACGTCAGCCGGCAGCCGTGCGGGCTGAGGACCAGGAGGGCAGATGAAGACCAGGGCCGCCGTACTCCGCGGAACAGGCCAGGATTTCGATGTCACCGAGCTCGAGCTCGACCCGCCGAAGACCGGCGAGGCGCTGATCCGCTTCGTGGCCGCAGGCCTGTGTCATTCGGACGAGCACCTGCGGCACGGCGATATCGTGCCGCGCTTCCCGATCGTGGGCGGGCATGAGGGCGCCGGGATCATCGAGGAGGTCGGGCCGGGCGTCACCAGGCTGAAGCCCGGCGATCATGTCATCTGCTCGTTCCTGCCGGTCTGCGGGCACTGCCGGTGGTGCTCCACCGGCCAGTCGAACCTGTGCGACCTGGGCGCGACCATCCTGGACGGCATGCTGCCGGACGGCACCTACCGGTTCCACGACAACGGCGCGGACGTGGGCGGCATGTGCATGCTCGGCACGTTCTCCGGGCGGGCCGTCATCTCCGAGAACTCGGCCATCAAGGTCGATGATGACCTGCCGCTGGACAAGGTCGTGCTGATCGGCTGCGCGGTGCCGACCGGCTTCGGCTCCGCGGTGCACGCCGCCGCGACCGAGCCCGGCGACACCATCGCGATCTACGGCATCGGCGGCATCGGCATCAACGCGGTCCAGGGCGCGGCGCTGGCTGGCGCCCGCAACGTGGTGGCGATCGACCCGCTGGCCAACAAGCGCGACGCCGCCGAGCAGTTCGGCGCGACGCACAGCTGCGAGACCGCGGAGCAGGCCCAGGCGCTGATCACCGAGCTGACCAGGGGAGTCGGTGCCGACAAGGCCATCGTCACGGTGGGCGTGGTGACCTCCGAGGTGATCACGAGCGCGTTCCACGCCATCCGCAAGGGCGGCACGGTGGTGGTCACGGGGCTGTCCGACCCCACCAAGAACACGATCGAGCTGCCCGGATCCATCCTGACCCTGTTCGAGAAGCGCATCCAGGGCAGCCTGTTCGGCTCCGGCGACCCGTTCCACGACATCCCCCGGATGGTGGAGCTGTACCGGTCGGGCGACCTGAAGCTGGACGAGCTGATCACCACGACCTACACCCTGGACCAGGTCAATGAGGGCTACCAGGACCTGCTAGACGGCAAGAACATCCGCGGTGTCATCCTGCACGCCGGGTCGTGACCGGGCCGCGCCGCCCGGCCGGCGCAGCCGGCCACGGGCGGGATGGCCGGGGGAAAGCTGAGGGCCTGCCGCCGACGCCGACCCTCCGCGGGCGCCGACCGTGGCCGCGCCAGCAGGACGAGGCCAGGAACCGAGACCCGGATGGCAGGAACGGAGAGCCGATGGCAGGAACGGAGAGCCGGATGGAAAGCCCCGCGACGGTGCCCGCCCTGCTGGCCGAGCTGACGCTGGAGGAGAAGGCAGCGCTGTGCCTGGGGTCGGACTTCTGGCACACCTGCCCGGTGGAGCGGCTGGGGATTCCGGCGATCATGGTCTCCGACGGCCCGCACGGACTGCGCAAGCAGGCCGCCGAGGGCGATCACGCCGGTATCGGCGGCAGTGTCCCGGCAACCTGCTTCCCGACCGCTGCCGCGCTCGGATCCTCGTGGGACCCGGCGCTGGCGCGGCAGGTGGGCGCCGCCATCGGCGCGGAGGCGCGGGCGCAGGGCGTGGCTGTCGTGCTCGGGCCGGGCGTCAATATCAAGCGCTCGCCGCTGTGCGGCCGCAACTTCGAGTACTTCTCCGAGGACCCGCTGATCTCCGGCGCCCTCGGCGCGGCCTGGGTGGACGGCCTGCAGGCCCAGGGCGCGGGCGCCAGCCTGAAGCACTACGCGGTCAACAACCAGGAGACCGACCGGCTGCGGGTCAGCGCGGACGTCGATGAGCGGACGCTGCGCGAGATCTACCTGGCCGGTTTCGAGCACGTGGTCACCCGCGCTCAGCCGTGGACGGTGATGTGCTCCTACAACAAGGTCAACGGCTGCCACGCGTCCCAGCACCGGTGGCTGCTCACCAGCGTGCTGCGGGAGGAATGGGGCTTCGGCGGCCTGGTGGTCTCCGACTGGGGCGCTGTGCATGACCGGGTCGCGGCGCTGGCCGCCGGGCTGGACCTGGAAATGCCGCCTGACCTGGGCGTCAGCGACGCGGCGATCGTCGCCGCGGTCCGCGATGCCCGGCTGGATGAGGCTCAGCTGGAGGCCGCGGCCGGCCGCGTCCTCCAGCTGATCGACCGGGCCCGCCCGGCCGGCCGGGGCGGCGGCACATTCGACCAGGACGCGCACCACCAGCTGGCCCGCGCCGTGGCCAGGGACTGCGCCGTGCTGCTGAAGAACGAGGACGCCATCCTGCCGCTGCGCCCGGCGGCCGGGGACACGATCGCGGTGATCGGCGAGCTCGCCCGCACGCCCCGATTCCAGGGGGCCGGCAGTTCCCAGGTCAGCCCGACCCGGGTCGATGCCGCGCTCGACGAGCTGCGCGCCGCCGTGCCGGACGGGGTGCGCGTCGAGTTCGCGGCCGGTTACGGCATCGGCGAGACCGGCCGCGACGCCGAGCTAGCCGACGAGGCGGTCGCGCTGGCCGGACGGGCCACGGCCGTCGTGCTGTTCCTGGGCCTGCCCGCGGCCGATGAGTCCGAGGGCTTCGATCGCGCTCACATCCGGCTGCCGGACAGCCAGACGGCCCTGGTGGCACGCGTGGCCGCCGCCAGCCCTGCGGTCGTGGCGGTGCTGGCCAACGGCTCGGTCGTGCAGCTCTCGGACTGGGAGCAGCATGCCCGCGCGGTGCTGGAATGCTGGCTGTCCGGCCAGGCGGCCGGCGGCGCGGCGGCGGACCTGCTGCTTGGCACGGCCAGCCCGTCCGGCCGCCTGGCTGAGACGGTGCCGGTCCGGCTGGAGGACAGCCCGTCGTTCCTGAACTTCCCCGGCGAGCAGGGGCACGTCCGCTACGGCGAGGGCATCTTCGTCGGCTACCGCGGCCATGACCGGCTCCGCCAGCAGGTCAGCTATCCGTTCGGGCACGGGCTGTCCTATACGAGCTTCGGCTACGCCGGGCTGATCGTCGAGGTCAGCGGCTCGCAGGCGGCCGGCACCCTCGCGGTCGAGGTGGCGTGCCAGGTGACCAACACCGGCGAGCGGCCCGGCAAGGAGGTCGTCCAGCTGTACGTCGGCGACCTCGCCGCCTCGGTGGCGCGGCCGGTGCGCGAGCTGAAGGGCTTCACCAAGGTCGATCTGCGGCCGGGGGAGACCACGACCGTTGTCTTCCGCCTGCAGGCCCGCGACCTGTCGTTCTGGTCCGTGGCCGACGGCGGCTGGGTGCTCGAGGCCGGCCAGTTCGAGCTGGCGGTCGGCTCGTCGTCCCGCGACCTGCGTCTCACCGCGATCGTCGAGGTCGACGCGCCGCCCGTCCGCCCGGCTCTGGACGGCATGTCCACCCTGCAGGAATGGCTGGCTGATCCCGATGGCGCGGCGGCGCTGCGCGCGGTGGCGGGCACCGACGAGAACGGGCGGCCGAACGGCATCCTCGGCAACCAGGAGCTGATGAAGGTCATCGGCAACTTCCCGGTCAGCACCCTCGCGGCTTTCCCCGGCCTCGGCATCGGCCACGACGCCCTGCGGGAGCTGCTCGCGCCGCGCGGGCGCTAGCGCCCGGCCGTCATCGGCGAGTGCGCGGCCGCGTCGGCCGGTTATCTCGGCCGCCAGCCTGGCGGGCAGTGCAGAATGGTGGCTCATGTCGTTTCTGCCGGATGTCCGGCGCGGGAGAGGGGTCGGGATGGGCGTGGCCGAGGCTGTGTTCGGGCGAATCGCCGATGGCAAGCTGGTGGTCATCGATGGCGGCACGGGCAGCCAGCTGCAGGCCGAGGGCGCGGCGATGGACGATGTCGCGTGGAGCGCCCGCGCGAACCTGGAGCAGCCCGGCCTCGTCCAGCACGTGCACGAGGCCTACATCAGGGCCGGAGCCGAGGTGATCATCGCGAACACCTACGCGGCCAGCCGCGCGGCCCTGGAACCCGCCGGGCTCGGCAGCCGCGTCGCCGAGGCGAACCGCAGCGCCGTCAGTGCGGCATTGCGGGCCCGCGAGGCCGCAGCCATCCGCCCGGTGGCCGTGGCCGGCTCGATGTCATCCTTCAGCCCGATCGATATGGACCCCGCCGCCCTGGGCCGCCCGCTGGACGGTCCGGCCGCCGAGGACCCCCGGTTCCCGTGCCTGGCCGATTTCCGTGAGCAGGCCCGGCTCCTGGCGGAGGCGGGCGTCGACCTCATCGCCCTGGAGATGATCGACGCCAAGGGCTACGGCCGCGCCGCCGTGCAGGCCGCCACCGAGACCGGCCTGCCCGTCTGGCTGGGCATCAGCCCGGCCCGCCTTGACGATGGCACCCTCGGCACCCTGCCCGAGCTGGGAGACGGTGACAGCTTCGAGGACCTGCTGACCGACCTCCTGCACCCGGCGCTGGCCGCGGTCACCGTGATGCATGCCAAGCCGGAGGTGAGCCTGGACGCGATCGAGGTCATCCGCCGCCACTTCGCCGGGCCGATCGGGGTTTACGCCGAGACGGGCGGCTGGGAACCGCCGAACTGGGTGTTCAGCGGCCTGACACCTGGCGAGTACCTGCAGCAGGCGATTGCCTGGGCTGACCACGGAGCGCAGCTCATCGGCGGCTGCTGCGGTGTCGGGCCCGAGCACATCCGGGTGCTCGCCGACAGCCTGCCCGGCCGCGGCGGGGCGAGCTGACGGCCCGTCTGGGCGGCCCGGACCCCAGGCAGCGCGGCCGGCGGCCGGGCTCAGGCCCGCCGGCACCGGATTCACGCCGGCTTAGCGGCGGCCGCCCGGCACCATCGGGGTGAGCTGCTGGATGTCGTGGCGTGCCCGCAGCTGCGCGATGGCGGACTGGTCCGGCGGCTGGGCGCTGGCCAGCAGCCCGGCGAGCTCCTCGAGGTAGCGCTCGTGGCCGGAGGGAGCGACGAGAAAGATCATCCGGGCTGGCGCGGGCCCGGGGTTGGCGAAGGCGTGCGGGCAGCCGGGCGGCACGAACATGACGCTGCCGGGGCCGCCGCGGACCACCGTGTCGCCGGCGTCCGATTCCCAGGAACTCCAGTCGCCCGCGGTCCTGACCTGCGGCTCGAACGCGAGCAGATCGAGCTCGCCATGCAGGATGTAGAAGATTTCCTCGGCCTCGCCGTGCAGGTGCGCGCCGACGTCGAATCCCGGCGGGACATCGGCCTCGAACAGCGACCAGCGTTCCGACTGGCGGGCACCGAGCTTGAGCGTCATGCCCGCGCTCTGGATCCTGTGGCCCGCGCCCGGCGGCAGCACCAGTCCGTTGGTCATTCTGCCCTCGCTTTCTGTCCGGCGGGAGCTGCTGGCTTCCAGCCGGTCGCCCGCAGCCAGGTTTCACGGCTGCTACCACGGTAGCGATAATCCCGGTAGCGATCCTGGCACTGTTCCTGCCACCCAGCGAGCGCCCGCCCGCAGAAGGGAGATCGCCGTGGGCGATGACCGTCAGCGCGGGCGGCCGGACCGGCGCGCCGAGCTGGCCGCCTTCCTGCGCGCCCGGCGGGCGCAGCTCAGGCCGGCCGACGCCGGGTTGCCCGACGGCAGCGCTTCAGGCCGGCGCCGGACCCCTGGCCTGCGGCGGGAAGAGGTCGCCCAGCTGTCCGGGGTGGGCGTCACCTGGTACACCTGGCTGGAGCAGGGCCGCGACATCTCAGCGTCAGCGCAGGTCGTCGACGCGCTGGCCCGCGGGCTAGCGCTGAACCACGATCAGCACCGGCACGTTCGCGAACTGGCCGGCCTGCCCGCCCCGGAACGCGAGGCCGCCGTCGATGACCTGCTGCCCGGCTGCTCCTGGCCGGCCGGCTGATGGCTCTCTCCCGGCCCGCGGATCCAGGACGCGATCCAGCACCCGCTCGCATCGCTTTCCGCGCGCCGCGGCCAGCCTGCTGGCCCGGCCGGGGCGCGCATCTGGTTCGCTTCTGCGTATGAGCTCAGCTGTGTCCGCCGGCCTGGCCGGTTCGCCATCCTGGTTCACGGAGGCTATCGGCACGCCCGTCCAGACCGCGACGCTGAGCGTCGACGGCGTCGCCATCGCCTACCGGGCCTGGGGCGAGCCCGGCGAGGGCGGCCTCGTGCTGGTGCACGGCGGCGCGGCGCACGCCCGCTGGTGGGACCACATCGCGCCGCTGCTGGCGCACGACCGCCGGGTGGCGGCGCTCGACCTGTCCGGGCACGGCGACAGCGGCCGGCGCGAGAGCTACACCCTGGAGGAGTGGGCCCGCGAGGTCATGGCGGTCGCCGTGCACGCGGGAATCCCGGAACCGCCCACGGTCATCGGGCACAGCCTCGGCGGCTTCGTCGCGCTGCGGACGGCCAGCCTGTACGGGGCGAACGTGGCCGGGGCCGTCGTCATCGACTCGCCGGTACGGGACGTCGCTCCCGAGGAACGCGCAGCCCGTGAGCAGCGGGCCTTCGGCCCGCTGCGGGTCTACGCCACCAGGGAGGACGCCATCGCCAGGTTCCACCCCATCCCCGATCAGCCCACGCTGCCCTACGTCCGCGAGCACGTGGCCGCCACCTCGATCCGCGCGGTGCCGGGCGGCTGGAGCTGGAAGTTCGATCCGCGCATCTTCGCGCGGCATCACCTGACGCCGCACTGGCTGACCCGGCTGGACTGCCGGGTGGCCCTGTTCCGCGCTGAGCACGGCATCCTGTCGCCGCAGATGAGCGCGATCATGTATGACCGGCTCGGCCGCGTCGCCCCGGAGATCGAGATCCCGGCGGCCGGTCATCACGTCATGCTGGATCAGCCCATCGCCCTGGTGACCGGCATCCGCACCCTGCTGTCGGACTGGGAGCACTCGCTGCCCGCCCAGCCGCAGTGAGCCGACCGCGCCGGGCGGCCTCGGTAACGGCGCGGGCGGCCCTCCTCCGGTTACTATGCGTGGTTATCGATTACCACTAGTTACCACGGGGGGCGCGTTGTCCGGGATCACGGAGCAGGAAGCGGGCAGTGCCGCCGGAAAAGGCGGGCAGTACCGCCCGGCCGCAGCGGGATCGGGCTCGGCCGGGACCGGCGGGGCCCGCGATGGTGGCCGGCCCTCGGGCGGCCGGGTCAGCAGGCGCGCGCTGCTGCGGGCCGGCGCGCTGGGCGGCGGCGCGGCGGCCACGCTGGCGGCCGGGGGAGTGGCGGCGGCTAGTGCGCGCGCGGCGGCCGGTGCGCGCGTGCCGGCCAGCCAGGTAGCCGCGAAGCCTCCGGCGTTCGAGCTGTTCGCCCAGCCCGACCTGAACTTCGAGACGCTGTTCACGCTCGGCAGTGCCGGGTACGGCGTGTCGGAGGTCGGCGAGGTCGTCACCGCGGTCAACGACATCAACGCCCGGGGCGCGTCCTACCAGGCCTACTTCGACTGCTTCGCCGGCCTGGCGCGGCGGGTCGCCAGCCTGGCCGACAGCGAGCTCGCGGCCGGCCGCAGCGCCAGCGCGCGCAGCGCCTACCTGCGCGCGGCGAGCTACTACGACGCGTGCCTGTTCTTCGTCCTCGGCACGAGCCACCGCGCGCAGGAGGCCGCAGTGTACGCCCGGATGCAGCGCAACTGGAACCGCGCGGCCCAGCTGTTCGACCCGCCGTTCGTTCCCGTGCGCATCCCGTACGGGCGCAGCTGGCTGCCCGGTTACCTGCTGCGGCCCGATCACTCTGCTGTCGCCCGGCCGACCGTCATCCTGAACAACGGGAGCGACGCGCAGAACGTGGACCTGTACGCGTTCGGCGGCGCGGCCGCGCTGGAGCGCGGCTACAACGCCCTGATCTTCGAGGGCCCGGGGCAGGGATCCGTGCTGTTCGAGCGGGAGGTCTTCTTCCGCGCGGACTGGGAGCATGTCGTCAGCCCGATCGTCGACTGGCTGAGCGGCCTGCCCTACGTGGACCCCGGCCGGATCGCGATCACCGGATGGAGCCTGTGCGGGGAGTCGGTGATCCGCGCGGCGGCGTTCGAGCACCGGCTCGCCGCCGTCGTCGCCGACCCTGGCGTGCTGGACGCGTGGCTCGCGTACCCGACCGGGATCCGGCAGCTGTTCGACCACGGTTACTCGAAGGCGGAGCTCAACCACATCTGGAACACCGACGTGGTGCCGGGCCTGACGCCCGTGGACCGGTTCACCTTAGCCAAGCGCAGCGAGCTGTTCGGCAAGCCCTACCTGGCGGCCGGCCGGGCGGGCCGGGTGTTCACCGATCTCTATGACCTGGGCCAGACGATCATGCGGGTCAACTGCGAGGCGACGGCCGGGCTGGTGACCTCGCCGGCCCTGGTGACGAGCTACGAGCTGGACGAGTTCGTGGGCGGCCAGGCCGAGGCGGTGTTCCGCCTGCTCGGGGATATCCCCCGCGAGCTGCATACCTTCACGGTGGCCCAGGGCGCCGAGTACCACGACGCGCCGATGGCGCCGCAGACCCGCAATCAGGTCGTGTTCGACTGGCTGGACGAGACGCTGTCCTGAGCCGCGGCCGGGGCCGGTGATCGCCTCCGCCGGCGACCCAGCACCTACAGCAGCAGCATGTGATCTTGTCCGGCGCGGCAGCGTGACGCCAGCCGGGCCGGGTGCGGGAACTGCCGGGTGACCGGCCGATGGAGCGCTGAGCGCGCTTGGTAGCTGCCGGGGCGTCGTGCTCTGGTGGGAGTCTGAGCATGGCCCGGTAGCTACCTGGCCGCATTCCGGCGCCGGGAATGGTCAAGGCATCTTGCGCAAGATGTGTCGCTCAAGATATGTTGAGTGACATGACCGGTGGGCAGGCGGGCGGATCCGCACCCGATCCCAGGGCACTGCGGGCGCTGGCGCATCCGCTGCGCTGGCAGCTGATCGACCTGATCGGCAGCGAGGCGACCGCGACCGCGACCCGGTGTGCCGAGGTGCTGGGCGAGAGCGTGGCGAACTGCTCGTACCATCTCGGGATCCTCGGCAAGTACGGCTACATCGAGCTGGTCCCTGGCCAGGCAGGCAAGGAGAAGCCCTGGCGGCTGGCCAGCCGGGAACAGAACCTGGACCCGGCCGGCCTGGACGCCGAGGGGGCGCTGGCAGCGGAGGCCGCTGCCGAGGCGTTCCTCGGTCACGAGTTCGCGCGGATGAGGCAGCGGCTGAGCCGCTACAGCCTGGAGCCGGAGCCGTGGCGCAAGGCGACGCTGGTGCTGGGCGCGACGACCTGGATGACGGCCGGGGAACTGCTCGATATTTCCGGCCAGCTAAAGCGGCTGCTGGTCACGCACGAGGAGCGCGCCGCGGACCCCGCGTCGCGGCCGCCGGGCGCGCGCGAGGTCCGGCTCTTCGCCGCGACTTCCGTGGCGCCGCCGGTCACGCCACCGCACGGCGCTGCGCCACCGGATGACACTGCGCCACCGGATGACACTGCGCCACCGGATGACACTGCGCCACCGGATGACACTGCGCCACCGGATGACACTGCGCCACCGGATGACACTGCGCCCGGCGCC
>Ga0187858_10000424_pt1 | contig 52786 bp, 57 predicted proteins | sample June2016WEW_8_15_FD_133015 | JGI IMG/M metagenome (GOLD analysis project Ga0187858, IMG submission 133015) | Peatland microbial communities from SPRUCE experiment site at the Marcell Experimental Forest, Minnesota, USA - June2016WEW_8_150 | ecosystem: Environmental > Terrestrial > Soil >...
ATCGGCGCGCTCGTCCCCGCGGCCATCATGTCGATCGCCGCGGCGAACCTGTTTACCCGCAGCATCTACCACGAGTTCGTCAATCCCGATGCCACCCCGGCCCGGGAGACCCGGGTCGCGCCTGGCCTGGCTCATCATCAAGGTCGGCGCGCCGCGGCCGGAGCCGCCTCGGGGCTGGGTATCTCGATGACCAGCAGGGTCATGGCGATGGCGAAGACCGCTCCGGCGCGGAACCCGACCCGGTCACCGGGGCCGCGGCTGGTCCAGGGCGGCGAACAGCAATCCGCCGATCATGGCCATGTTCTTGTGGAACTGAATCCGCTGCTGCTTGCGGGCCGCCGGGTCCTCGAGCTTCCAGTACGAGTGCCCGGCCAGGGTGGTGGGAACCAGCGAGCCGGCCAGGACCAGGGCGGACAGCCGCGGGGCCTGCCCCAGCGCCAGCAGCGACCCGCAGATCACCTGCGCGGCGGCGTTCCCCCGTACCACCAGCTCGTCATCGCCGGGAAGCGGAGCGACCTTGCGGACCGCGGCCAGCACCGGCGCGGCCTGATCGACGCGCCCGCCCGGCGCCCGCAGGGCGTCAAAGCCGAGCAGGGCATAGGTGGATCCGGTCAGGATGCGGGCGGCAGGGCGCAATGGCGCCAGCATCCGCCTGGTCGTGTCCATAACTCCTCGATACGGGTCCGGGAACGGTGTCAGCAGGACTGTACGCGCCGGCCTGCCGGGACGGTCCGGGTGGTCAGGCATCGAGCAGGTCGGCCAGCTGCCGGGCGTTGGACTGGGCGTTATCGCGGTAGCAGTTGTTGAACAGGACGTGCGTGACCTCGGCGTCACGGGCGAGGGCCCGGACCCTGGGCGCCCATTCGGCCAGCTCCTCGCCGGTGTACCGGTAGCCGAACCGCTCGTGGATGTCCCTGCTGGTCCAGTTCGGCGAGTGGCCGTGCAGGCGGACCACGGCCAGGTCGCTGGCGGTGGCGGCCAGGACCGGGGGGATGGAGTCCCGGTAGCCCTGCGGCATGTCGACGCACACGTACGGCAGCTCATGGGCGGCCAGGAACTGCAGGGTCTCTTCCTGGTTGCGGGGCTCCATCCAGGTGTGGTTGCGGAATTCGACGCAGACCCGCCGCGGCGCGGCCCGCTGCGCGCAGGCCACGATGTAGTCCTTGCGCGCGCGGGAGATCGGGAACCAGGGCGGGAACTGCAGCAGGATCGCGCCGAGCTTGCCGGCCTCGCGCAGCGGCTCCAGCGCGGCCAGGAACCGCTCCCACGCCTGGCCGGTCACCGCCGGGTCAACGTCGCTGAGGTAGACCCGGTCCTTGCCCGTCTTCTCCGCCGCCGGGCGCAGGTCGGCCGGCAGCGCGGCGACCCGGGTGGGGTGCTGGGTGAACAGGCTGAACGCCTTGACGTTGAAGGTGAACCCGGCCGGGGTGCGCGCCGCCCAGGCCGCGGCGGTCTGCTCCGCGGGCAGCGCGTAGTAGGTCGCGTCCACTTCCACCAGCGGGAACTGGCGGGCGTAGAACCGCAGCCGCTTTTCCGGCGTGTCCGCCTCCGGCGGGTACCAGCCCGATTCGATCAGCGTCCGGTCCGTCCACGACGCCGTGCCCACCCGGATCTGTCCCATACCCGCAGCGTAGGAGCCTCCCGGGCCCGCGGCGCACCGCGAGGTGACTGCCGCGGGTCACGGGGGGCTGCTGCAGCCGCTCGGTCGCGGGCAGGTCATCCTGTGCCGCAGCCGGAGCCGCCTGGCGACCGGGCTCTTCACCTTTGCCAGGCACCGGTCATCTTGGCTAGGCACCGGTCACCTTGGCTAGGCACCGATCACCGCGAACAGGTTGACGCCGGTGGCCTCCCGCTCGATGGTGATGCCCGCGCCGATGTCGCCGAACAGCCGGCGGAGGTCGTCGGCCGACCGGTGATACAGCGGTCAGTCGAGGATCAGCTCCATCAGCGAGCGCGTCGGATTCGCCACATCGAAGTTCCCGATGACGGCGCTGCCGCCCGGCGCAAGGGCGCCCGCGAGCCGGGCCCCGGCCGCCCGCGCGGCCCGATCCTTCAGGTAGTCGAACAGCCCGGCCGAATAGACAAGATCGTAGGAGTCGCTGAGGCCTGCCATGATCACCGTCCTGATCGAGGTATTGACGCACGTGAGCGTCACCTCCACACCGGCCTGCGCGGCCAGGGCCCGGATCTGCCCGCGGGCGTGCTCGAGCGCACTGGCGTCCTGGTCGAGCAGGGTGATCGCGGCGCGTCCGGCCGCCAGCAGCTCAGGATCGTCGCGGAGGATCAGCTGCAGTTCCATCGCCGGCCCGGCGGCCACCGACAGGATGCGCGCCGGCCGGTCACCTCCGCTGCGCGCGACCGCCGCCCCGATCTTGCCGATGAGGTAATGCGCCCGGTTGCGGACCGCCCGCCCGGCATCGCTGTCGAGGACGATACGGCTCAGCGACTGGCCGAAGAGCGTGCCGCCGAGGCTCTCGTCGCGATAGACCATGTTCATCATCTCGAAGTCACCCGCGTAGCCGAGGGGCTTATGGAAGCAGCGCGCAGCGACTGGCGAGAGGTCGACGAGCGCGCCGAAGCGCTCATGAAAGTAGCGGCTCGCGACGCGCCAGATGGACGGCGCGGCATACCCGATCTCACGGCTGAGCGCGTCCAGGCACGGATCGACTGCTTCGAGCAGGGCCGAGGTGACCAGCGACTCCGACGCGCGGTCAGTTCCGCGATCCCCGGCGCGGGCGCGCTCCACCGGGCCGAGCGCCCCTCGCAGTCCGTGCATGCGGTCGCCCATCTCCAGGACCAGGTGCCGCGCGGACTCGGGCAGGATCGCGAAGCCGGACTGGCTCTGCTGATAGAGGCCGAGCGCTGACGCGACGCGCTCGCGATCGTCCCGGCAGCCGGCCGGCCCCATGGCCGGCGCGAGACGGGGATGCACGGCGGTGCTGGCCGGAGTGGACGGGCTCATGGTGGCTCCTCTTGTCGCAGCCCAGGATGCGCAACCTGGCTGCTCGATCACATCGGCAGCGATGCGTATCCCCGGCTGCGGGAATTGACTACGGAGCCGCCAGTTCCTCGGTCATGAGCCCGCCGACCAGCTACCCCGCGTCCGCCAGGCTGACGCTCGAGCACGCGGCCGGTGATCACGTGTCAGCGGAAGCTGGTGCCGGATGCTGAACGCCGGCCCGCGCTGCCCGGGTGGCAAAAGCAGTTGCCAGGGCCGGAGACAGCACAGCAGGATCGCCTCGTGATCCATGCGACGGATCAGGACGAGGCCGGCCGGGGCCAGGAGCCCTCCGACGCTGGCCGCCCGGTCGTGCTGGTCACCGGCGCGGGCCGCACGGCCGGCATCGGCGCGGGCGTTGCCGGCCAGCTGGCTGCCTCGGGCTGGGATATCGCCTTCACCTACTGGACCCCGTACGACGAGCGCATGACCTGGGGCATCGAGCCAGGCGCGGCCGACGCGATCCAGGCCATGCTGGCCGGGCACGGCGCCGCCGCGGCGGCCATCGAGGCGGACCTGGCCGACCCGGATGCCCCGGCGCAGATCTTCGATGCTGCGCAGCGGCAGCTGGGCAGTGTCACGGCGCTGGTGATGTGCCATTGCGAGTCGGTCGACTCCGGGCTGCTGGACACCACCGTCGAGAGCTTCGACCGGCATTTCGCCGTCAACGCGCGCGCCACCTGGCTGCTCATCCGCGAGTACGGCCTGCGGTTCCGCGGTCTCCACGGGACCGGGCGGATCATCAGCCTCACCAGCGACCACACCGTCGGCAACCTCCCCTACGGCGCCAGCAAGGGCGCCCTGGACCGCATCACGCTCGCCGCCGCCCATGAGCTCGCCCACCTCGGCATCACCGCCAACGTCATCAACCCCGGCCCGGTGGACACCGGCTGGATGACCGACGAGATCAGGGAGAGCGGCATCCGGCACACGCCGCTGGGCCGCCTCGGGACGCCCCGCGACACCGGGCACCTGGTCGACTTCCTGTGCTCGCCGCAGGGCGGCTGGATCAACGGCCAGCTCCTGATGAGCAACGGCGGCTACGCCTGACCAGCGCCCTGTCCGTGCGCCTGGCCTGCCGGTGCTGAGCTCAGCCGTCGGGCAGGGATTCCGGCACGATCCCGCGGATGTACTGGCTGGTGCCGAACTCATACGCGCCGTGGCTGCTGGCCAGGACCAGCTCGCGGCCGCCGCTGCGGCGCACGGTCAGGCGAACGGCGGCCAGGGCGGCGTGCCGGACGGTGCGGTGGCCTCCGGACGGGTCGGCATAGGACACGGCCACGGCGTCCTGATCGTCGGTGCTCACGCTCAGCTGGAGCCGGGCTCGCCGTGCGGCAACGATGGCGCTGAGCTGCCCCGGCTGCGCAGCCACCCGGGACCGGCGGCCGAGCCCGCCGAGCGGGATCCGCTGGCCTTCCAGGCTGAGCGCTCCGAACGCCGTCCAGGGCGATCGTGCCCGGCCGAGCCTGATCCTGGCCAGGACGAGCTCCAGCCAGCAGTCCGGCGCGCCGGTGAAGCCGGCGGCGTGCAGCCACGCCCAGGTGTCCGCATGCTCAGATCCCCAGTTGTGGCCGACGGTCCCCCGCCACCCGGACACGCCGACCCGGTGGCCGTCGACCTCCAGCGTGCCAGTGACCACGCCGTCAGGGACACTCGCCTCGAGCTTGGTGCGCGGCAGCGGCGCCCGGTACAGCGCCGCGGGCCGCAGCGGTCGCAGTGCCTCCTGCCCGCCGGAGACACGCAGATCCCAGCGCGCGGCGCGCTGCCCCATCGACGCGCCTCCGCGGAACTGCCGCGGCCCGGCGGCGGCGTCCGGCGGAAGAGCCCCGAGCACCTGCTTGGGCACCAGCCGCTGGCCGGCGCCGCGATCGAGCACGGTGCACCACAGGGCAGCCGATTCCGGCCCCTGCCTCGGGCGATGCCGGGTGTGACGTATCCACAGCGCCCTGGGCGAGGCCGGATCGCGCGCGCTGACAAACCACGACTCATACTCAGCACCGCTCATGTCCGGTCATCATCCTCGTCCGCCAGAGCCCGGGGAAGAAAGGGCACAGTGTCTCTCTTCGCCCGGGACCGGACCGTGAGGCGGTTCTGGGGCCGTTTCAGGCAATGTGCCGTGAGCAGTGCCTGGCGGCGGCTGAGGGGGAGTCGTCGTGGAAGGCTTGGCCGCAGCGCAAGGCGGGGCAGGACTTCAGGCGCAGCCAGGTGCCGGCGGCGGCGGTTTCGGCGATGGCGATGGCGATGGCAGCCACGGCGGCGGGGTAACTGGCGCGGGCGGCGCTGGCCAGCTGGAGCGTGCTCGCGGGATCGACGCTCAGGACGAGGCGGCCGTCGGCGAGCGCCCTGGTCAGCCGAGCAGCGGCCGCGGCATCCTGGCGGCCGTCAGTGTGCGCGGCCAGGACGTCCCGGAGCGAGTCACGCAGGCGGAGCAGGGCGGCGTGCTCTGAGCTGGTCAGGCTGGCGCCGGCCGGCAGCAGCGCCGCCGCGCGGAGCCAGGCAGCCGCCTCATCACGGGTGGACAGGCGGTCCGTACCCGGGTCAGCGCTCAGCGTGCTGGCGAACGACTGGACCAGGTCCAGCGGGCCAGGAGCAGGGTCGCCGCTGCCGCCGGCGGGCATAGCAGAAGAGTCAGGGGCGGGCACTATCCGATGGTAACGAGTGCCACTCGCGCGCACCCGCGTAAAGAAGCCGCCGTTCGCAACGTGTCTTTCCCGCGGCAACCGGTGCCGGTAGAGTTCTTCATCTGCCAGCTTTGGGGGGGATATGGATGCGGAGAACAATCTGGACTCGACGTAGCGCTAGCTCGGGCGCCACGGCGGATGGCCCGGACGCCACAGCGATCGCCCCTTCAGGGGACGGGAAAGTGCTGGAACTCGCTGAGGACCTGCGGCGTAAGGTTCTGATGGTAGAACCAGACGAGTTCTACTGGCAGGACAGTCATTACGACCACGATTCTGCCGGAGGACGGGAACTGCTCTTCCTGATCGCGAATCACGAGTGGGTTCGCGCGACCTCCGAGACCATTGACATTTCCCGCTCTGATGTCATCGAGACCACCATCAAAATCGACATTGACCTCAGTCAGATTACGCATGAGGCCTTCCGCCAGAGACACGGGCGGCACTGGCTTCCCGTAACCGTCTTGCCCCCGCTGAGCGGTGAGCGACGCTTAGAGCCTGATCCGTTCGCGACCGTCACGGACGCGTCAGGCAACTTGCTGCCGCTGATGACCGCCGAGGACCTTGGCCATCAGGTATCTGCCGCCCTTGCCGAGATCATTGTGAACATGGCCGTTGCTCACGTGCCGGTTTCCTGGAAGGTACCGCCAGATGCTGGCGAGGACCAACGCCACGGCCAGCCGTCACGCGCCGGGACGCGCGACCAGCGAGTCCTGCTGGCGGCTGCGATCTATCGAATGCTCCGGAGCGGCCTGGATCGCAATACGGCTCCAGGCGAACAAGAGCCTGTCCTTGCAACACCCAGGATTAGGGAGGCAAGAGAGTCACTGCTGCGGCTCTTCACCCCGTACATACTTGACCTGGCAGTGAAAGCCGGGGGCAACGAGCCGAGCGCCCAGTTCGTGCCCGAGCTCGCCGAACGCGCCGTCAGGGTATTGCAAGCACTGATGCAGTCCATCATCGTGGTCGTTCCGATGGATTACGACACAGCGCCCACCGTCCTGACGGTCCGGGTACCGACCCGCATCATCCAGTCAACGTCGGCCGCCGCTAAGTGGCGAAAGCCAGGTACCTGGCTTATCAGGCCCTCAGCCCATCTCGATATCGATGTGCTCCTGCCGACTGCCGACGCAGACCGTCAGATCCAGGTCCAGCTCGCTGACGGCGTTTCCTTCGAAGGTTCATGGGATAAGCCCGAATCCGCGAAGCGATTCCTCCCGCGGCTGGATATCGCGGTAACGAAGCCGCCCTCGCTTGAGGATCTGTCCACTTCCATGGATCAGATCCTGCACGACAGGGTGCGCTCGTGGCCCACGGGCCTTGTGCAGTCACTCGTCGACCTAGCCTGGGTCAAGGCCACGGTGGCTGGTGACACTCTGCGGCACTACGAAGTGAAACGTGAACGCGACGATCTGGCGTCCGGGGATCCTCAATCCGGCGCGAGCAGCCGTGTGCCCATGCTGAAGCCCCTTACCCAAGAGCTGGAGAAGCTCGCGGGCGCCCCCATCGAGCCCACGGCTCTCAGCATGGGCCTTCCGGATCTGCGGGGAATCTGGCAGAACACCGCGATGGACGCAGTGTCCCTGACTCGGCAGGGGTCGGTCGACAGTCTAGGCCCGCGAACGGTCGTGGCACGGGTAGAGATGATTGAGGACGTAGCGCAGCGCGCCACTCCCGAAAGCGCCAAGGTTTCCGTGGACGTCAAGCTAGATGACCGCGACTACTTCTCCATCGCCAGAACATCAACACTCATGACCCTGATTCTCATGATGGGGGTACTGGCTTTTCTTGCCGGCTGGCACCTGGTTAGCCACAAGGCCGCTCCGGCGCCCGAGGTCCTGGCGATAGTCCTGACGCTGTTCGCGACCATCCAGGCTAGCCGCATTGAGCGACCAGATCGTTCCACGCTGCGCGGCCAGTTGTCCGCTATTGCGAACTGGCTGGTTGCTGCCTCGATGCTGCCAGCCATAACGCTCGCGCTCGCACTCGCGTTCCAGCCAGGCGGATGGGTCGCCGTGTACTGGGCCGCAGGGTGCAGCGCCGCGCAGGTAGCTCTGCTCGTGCTCATGCGACATGGCCCGCTGACACCGGCGGGGTCGCCGAGAAACGAGGGAAGCGACGAGTTCAGGATCGGGCAGCGCCGCAAGTTCGAAACCGAGAAGCTGAACTACCGGCACTTTGAGGCGCTGCGCAGCGACTACTGGCGGAACACGACGGCGGAAGCACTGATGGTCGGCCGGATGGCCTACGGCTACGTCGTCTGGCAGGGACCTCACGACCGGACGGCAGCCGGCTCCCGGTCGCCGCAGTTGCAGGCTCTGCTCAGTCCGCATCAAGGCTCAGTAACGTCGGACGAGTCCAACAGCCTGCTGGCGCTTCTGCACTCCGGCACCGAGCATCAGGCGATAACCTTCGCAGTGTTCCGGGAAAAGCCGGATGAAAACTGGGCGACCGGCGAAAACGTGCGCCAGGTTAACGACCTCAATCTTGATCCTGACCGTCTCGCTCCCATGGATAACGTAAACAGCACGGTTGACATATTTATCGGCGTCTGCCCCGATGAAATGCCGACGATAATCCAGCATCCGCTAATCGCCGTCATCGAGGCAGCGAAGAACAAGCTAATCGTGCTGGAAGCCCAGCTGCCCATTCCGGCACCTGTCGCCGACCAGGATGACATGCAATGGGCTCGGCTGAGAGTAGCGCTGCGCGACACCAAGGACATCGGTCGGCTTACCGAGTTTCTTGAGGCAGTTCGCCAGCAGATCGGGCCCGCGGAGAGTCGCGGGCACACGATCGCAGTACAGGCCGTCCCCACAGTCCGTCCGAGAGTTATCACGCAGGCCCCGGCCAGGCAGAGCCACGCTGCGAGCGAAGAAAGCGACTGGTCACAAGTGGTCGGCGGATCGGAAGTCCATCTGATTTCCGGGATGCAGGCCGAGCAGGCTAACGCTCGCACGTGGCGGATGCTGGCAATCTGCGCCGATGCTCGCAGCAACATCGAGAACGACATCCTCCAGCAGCTACCGATTGACCGGTCACGCTTCCAGCTCGCCCACATGAACTATGCGCTGCTGCATGGAACAGCAGTGCTCGTGGCGCTGGCGCATGACACACGGAGCGACCGCACTGGTAACGCTCGGGATGATGACCACCAGCCACCGCAGCAGCCGGCCCGTGCTGGCAGCCCTGGTCCCGAGCATGAGAGGGCAGCTGCCGACCAGGTGTCGATCCTCGTCGATGAGACAGTGACCAGGGAGCAGCTCGGACCGATGGTTCAGTGCCCGCTGCTTCGAATCCGCTTCCGATGGCAGGACCGGCCGGGCGCGTTCCTGAACGTTCTCAGCTCGATGGACGACTTCCTCCGCAAGCCACCGCTTGGGCTGGGTTCCAGCGTGTCTTATGCCCGCCTGCAAGTCGCCAGCGGCCGGGTCGCGCATGGTTACCTGACAATCCGCATGCATCCGCCAGCTCGGCTCCAGGGAGACTGGAACTCGATCGGTACCGGGCAGCTGGGACGGCACATAGGAGCGCTCGCAACTCTGCAGGCAGCACCCGCGCAAACGTCCGGGTTCCGCGGAGACGGCCGGCTTCCGGCGGAGAATCCTGTCATTCGCGTGGACCTGATCACGAAGATGTCCTGACTCACCGATGACAGTAAGTGACGCTGAACTTACCGGGCTGGGGCGGCTGGCATGATGGGCGGGTGAGTAACGCGCTGGCGGTCGATCCGTTCCGTGTTGCTTTCGACGATGGCGCGATGGCCGACCTCCGGGAGCGGCTTGCCCGCAGCCGCCTCGCCCTGCCTGACGGCGACGGGTGGGAGCGCGGTGTGCCCGGACGCTGGCTGAGCGCGCCGCTGTCGGACTGGCGGGCCTTCGACGTGGCACGGTTCCAGGCCCGGCTGGGCCGACTGACCCACCTGCGTGCCAACCTGGATGGCCAGCTCGTGCACCTGGTGCATATGCCCGGCCGCGGCCCGGACCCGATGCAGCACCACCAGCGACGGGCAGACTGCTTTCAGCCGGGACCTGCTCCTGGGCACCCTCAGCTGGCACAGACCCTCCGGGACGTCTTCCGGCCATTTCGCGACAGCCACTGATGCGCAGCCCGACTTCGACGACGGCGACTACTTCAGCATCGAGTCATGCGGCCGGTGAGAACTCGGTCAGCCAGCGCCGACCCGGGAGTGCTGTCCGGTGTTCGCCTGGCCGAGCGCTGAGGAATACAGGTCCGGCCACGCGAGTCAGGTGACAGCGCAGCACCATTCAGCGGGCCTGCCCGGCAGCGATGACCACTTGTCATCGATGATGGCCCTGACACACCGGCCGGAATTGGCGACAATCGGAATCTGCCCGCGCTGCCGCAGACCGCGGCGAGCGGGCCGCCAGGTGGCGGCGAGTGATCGGCGGGCGAACGGAAAGAGCGGATGTTCGAGCGATTCCACCAGGACGCGCGAGCGGCCGTCGCGCAGGCCAGGGATGAGGCCGCCGACGCCGGCCAGCAGGAGGTCGGCACCGAGCACCTGCTGCTCGGCCTGCTGGCCCGGCCCAGCCATGCTGCTGACGCGCTGCATGCGGCCGGAGTGCGCGCTGCCGACCTGCGCGCCCGCATACCGCGCGGCGACGCTGCCCAGCGCGATGCGCCGGACGCCGATGCGCTCGCCCCGGCCGGCGCCGACCCTGATGCCGCGGGGCTTGCATCCGGCCTGACGGCCGGCGCCGGATTGCCGGACCAGGCCGGTACCGGGCAGCGCGTCGCTCCCGATGCGACCGGTGAGGTCCGGCTGACCAGCAACGCCCGCCGGGCGTTTGAGCTAGCGCAACGGCAGGCGGAGCGGCTCAGGCACCATCACGTCTCGCCTGAGCACCTGCTGCTCGGCATCATCGACCAGCCAGGAAGCCAGGCGGTGCAGGCGCTGACGGTGGCCGGCATTCACGTCGGCACGCTGCGGGCCGACGTACTGCGGCGGATGACCGTGAGCCCTGATCAGGGCCCGCCCTGACCTGCTCATGCTGGCAGAGCGTTCAGGCCCCCTGCCCGCCCGCTTCGGCTGCCCGCTGCCTGGCGCGGGCCAAGTAGCAGCGGGCTGCCTGCTTCCGCTGGCCGCTGGTCCGCCGCGGCGGGCGGCACCGGGCCAGCTCCGGGCAGCTCAGCGCGGGGAGACGAAGCGCGAGTCGCAGGCGATGATGACCGCCTGGGTGCGGTCCCTGGCGGTGCTCGCGCCCGTCTGGGCCGGGGCGGTCGTCTGCGCGTCGCACGGCCTGCTCGGCCTGGTCACCAGGGGCCCGCATGTCGGCGGCGCGCACGGCGCGGTGACCTATCCGGTCGCGGGCTGGACGGCCGCGCAGAAGCACGCCGCCGCGCTGGGGGATCTCACCGTGTTCGAGCCGTGGTTCCTGCTCGAGGGCGTGCTGCTCGCGCTGGCCGGGCGCCAGTTCCTGCGCTCCCCGGCGGCCCGCCGCCGGTGGACCGTGGCCGTGCTGGCCGGCATCGCGGCGATCGACGTATTCGGCGCGCCCCTGTCGGCCGCTCACCTGCATGTCGCGGTGTCCTGACGGCTCGCCGGTCCGGCCCACGTCACGCAGCGTGCCCGCCCGGTCCGCTCGCGGGGTAGGTTTCGTTAGGTCCGGCGAATGAGGGGTACCCCACGGCGATGAGCGAAGGCGACTCTCCGGCCGGGCTGGTAGCCGCCCCCGGAACGGAGCGGCCCCGGCGCTACCGGCCGAAGCTGCGGTACGAGCTGATCGGCTGCGGCCTGCATGGCCACGAACTGCTCGGCACCGACGCCGCCCGGCTGCGGGATGAGGATGCCCTGTTCGCCAGGGACGCCGACGGCCTGCGCTGGTACCGGTGCCTGCGCTGCGACTCATGGGTCGCGCTGACCCCGCCGTCCGAGCCGGCCGCCCCGTACCCGCCGCGCCGCGACGAGGTGGAACTGCCGCTGCGGGGCCGGCCGCTGCGGGACCGCTACGTGCTCCGGCTGATCGCCGTGGACAGGGTTGTCCATTTCCTCGTGCTCGGCCTGCTCGCCGTCGCGATCTTCCTGTTCGCGCACAACAAGGCCATGCTGAACGAGGACTTCACCCGCATCCTGAAGGACGTGCAGGGCGGCCTCGGCGGGCCGGTCAATAACAGCAACCACGGCATCGTGCACGATCTGCGGCGGCTGTTCGCCGTCAGCATCGCGAACCTCTACCTGCTCGGCGCGGTCGTCGCGGCGTACGCGGCGATCCAGGCGATCGAGGCGGTGGGCCTGTGGCTGGCCCGCCGGTGGGCGGAGTACCTGACGCTGGTGGAGACGGCCGTCTTCGTCCCGTATGAGATCTATGAGCTGACCAAGAGCGTGAGCTGGCTGAAGATCCTCGCGCTGATCGTCAACCTGCTCATCGTCGCCTACCTGCTGGTCGCCAAGCGGCTCTTCGGGATTCGCGGCGGCGGAGCGGCCGAGCGGGCCGAGCGGGCCGAGGACAGCGGCTGGGCCGCGATCGAGCGGGCCACGCCCGGCTTCGCCGGCCGGCCCGCCTCCGCGGCGCAGAGTCCCGCGGCGCAGAGTCCCGCGGCGCAGAGTCCCGCGGCGCAGAGTCCCGCGGCGCCGGGCGCGGCGAAGCCGCAGGCCTGAGGCCCGGGCAGGCCCGGAGCGGGCCGGATATCGCCGCGGGCCGTGGTTCTACGTGGCGAACTTCGGGCACTACAACAAGGTGTACGGGAGCATCGCCGGGGTGATCATCTTCCTGATCTGGCTGTGGATCTCCAACGCGGCCATCCTGTTCGGCGCCGAGTTCAACGCCGAGCTGCAGCGCGGCCGCGCCATCGCCGGCGGCCTGCCCCCCGGCCAGGAGCCGTTCGCCGTGCTGCGCGACACCCGCAAGCTCCGCAAGAAGGCCAGGCACCAAGGGCAGCCATGAGGCCCCAAGCCTGCTGCGGGTATCTGCGACCAGCACGCGCAGTGGCGCGAGTTCCTGATGACCGGGACCAGGACCGGCAAGCTGGGCGTGACCAGGCGCGATGGCCGGCCGCCCGTCACGCCGATCTGGTTCGTGCTGGACGGTGACGACATCGTGCTGACCACCGGGGCGAGCAGCGTCAAGGGGCGGGCGCTGCAGGCCGACCCGCGGGCCGTGCTGTGCGCGGACGACCAGACGCCTCCGTACTCGTTCGTCATCATCGAGGGACGCGCGTAGCTCAGCGATGATCTCGACGCGGTGCGGCGCTGGGCCACCATGCTCGGCAGCCGGTATATGGGCGCCGAGCGGGCCGCGGCGTTCGGCGAGCGCAATGCCGTGCCGGGCGAGCTGCTGGTCCGGCTGCCCGCCCAGAAAGTCATCGCGGAGCGTGACATCGCCGACCAGCCTGGCCCAGACCTACTGGGACGGCGCATGGACGGTGAGGCCCACGGCCGCGGCCGCATCGGCCAGGCGCTTGTCATAAGTGACGAACGAAGTCAGCTGCCTGCCGAGGCGCAGGGCCGTCGCCAGGTGGATGGCGTCCAGGCTCCGCACGGTCGCCGGGGTGACGGCCTGTGCGACGATCCGGATTCCGGGATCCAGGTCGACGAGCTCGATCAGATCCAGCACCGGATGCAATCTGGTGATGGCGTCCGGGCTATGCCTGGCCAGCGCGCGGAAGGACTCGACCTCGACCAGGACTGAACTGACCCAGCCGATCTCAGCTCGGTCCGCGAGCCAGCCACGCAGCGTCTCCGACTCTGCTTCGGCGTGGGCGAGCTTGACGACGGCCGCCGAGTCGAGGTAGATCATCAGCGTTCGTCCTGGCGCGACGAGGACAGCTCCTCGGCCACATTGACGCCGTCAGGCTCGCCCAGTGGCATCCGCAGGACGGCGCGCCTCATCTCAGCGGCACGCTCGCGGCGGGCAGCCGCCTCGAGTACCGCCTGACGGATGGCAGCGGACCGGGAGGCGCCGTCCTCGGTCAGCACGTCGAGCGCGTGCTCGGTAGCGTCGTCGGTACGGATGGTGATTGTCTCGGCCATCAGCTCATCGTAAGACAAGGTGTCTTACGATGCAACGGCGGCGCCGCGGTCAGGTGCCGGTGAAGCGGGCCTCGCGCCGTTCCGTGAAGCTGCGCAGGCCCTCGGCCGCGTCCTCGCTGCGCAGGATCCCCGGCAGCAGCGACGCGATATGGTCGCGTGCCGCGGCCTGGCCCTGGTCCCGGCCGATGCGCGCGCTGGCCAGCGTGGCCTGCACCCCTAGCGGTGCCTGCCGGGCGATCAGCTGGGCGAGCTCCCGTGCCCGCTCGACGTGCGCGCCGGCCGGCACGACCTCCTGGACCAGGCCGATCCGCAGCGCGTCGGCGGCGCCGAACTCCTCGGCGGTCAGCAGGAAGCGCATCGCATTCCCCCAGCCGAGCTGCTCGGGCGCGCGGAAGGTCGCGCCCCCGAACGGCATGATCCCGCGGCCGATTTCCAGCTGGCGGAACCGGACGTCGTCGGCGGCAACGACGATATCGGCGGCCAGGGCCAGCTCGATGGACAGGGTGTAGGCGATGCCATTGACCGCCATCACGACCGGCTTGGGCACGGGGTCGCGCCAGACGGCGAACGGGTCGAAGCGGTGCGAGCCGCAGATGACGGCAGGGCCGTGCTCGGCCACCGCCGGGCCGACCTCGGCCAGGTCAAGGCCGGCCGAGAAGTGATCGCCATGCGCGAAGAGCAGGCCGGCCCGCAGCTGGTCGTCGGTGCCCAGGATCTCGTAGGCGGCGCCTAGCGCATCGATGGTCGCCAGATCGAACGCGTTGCGCTTCGCCGGGCGGTTCACCCCGATGAGCAGAACGTGCCCGTCGCGCTGAGTGGTGATGGGATCGGTCACGGTCTCTCCCCGCTGCGCCCTGGGCTGCCGGATGACCCGACTATACGGGCCGCGGGCGGGGGATGCCGTATTACCCGCGCGCGGCCGGATACGCCCGGTGCCGGCAGGTCCGGATGCCCCGCCGTCATGTTTCTCTGCGGATAAATCCACACTTTCCGGATGAGCCGGCCCGGCCGCCTGCCCGTCCTGCGGCCGCCAGCCCGATGGCCAGCAGCGTGGATGCGTGCCTGCCGTCGCTGTTTCAGCAGCAGGTGCGCATCGACGTTGTGCCCGTCCCGGCTCGCTGGCCGCCTGGCGGCGCTACCGCGGTGCAACCGCGGGGCCGGGCCGCCCGCACCCGTGGCCAGCGGTCAGGGCGGCGGCCCGGCGCCTGCCCACGGGTCGTAGTCCACCTCGAGCGGTTCCTGCGCGGGCCGCTCGGCCTCGGGCACGTGCCGCAGGTTCAGCCGGATCCGGGTCCAGGTCGACGACCGGCCGCGCATCGAGTCCACCAGGATGTCGGCGGGCTCCAGCAGCGCGGCCGCATCCGGATGCTTCTGCTTCCACCGCTCCAGCCCCGCCAGCGCCTCCGCCTGGCTCGCCGCCCTCGCTACCTCGATCAGCGGCATGGTGGACTTGCGCCGCCCGGTCGGCCCGCTGGCCTTGCCCGGCGCGGGCGGCGGCACGGCCGGGCCGCCCGCCCCGTCCGGCCCGCTGGCCTTGCCCGGCGCGGACGGCGGTACGGCCGGGCCGCCCGCCCCGCCCGGCCCGCCCTCCCCGGCCTCCCTGCTCGGCCCGGCCTGCCTGCGCTTGGAGGGCTGTACCCGGGGCGGCTCGCCCGCCTGCTTCTCGTAGTGCGGCGGCCACGGCGCATCCGGCAGCCCCGCGGCCTCGTCCTGCGCGGCCAGTTCCAGCAGCTGATCCAGCGAGCCCGCCGCGTCCTCCATCCCGGCCCACGGATCGCCGCCGGCCGCGTACCGGGCGGGCATGGTGTCCATGGTGTAGTCCTCGGCCCGGCAGCCGGGCACCTCGTCCCAGCGCAGCGGCGCCGACACCCGCGCATCGGGGGCCGGCCGGACCGAGTACGCGGAGGCGACCGTGCGGTCCTTCGCGTTCTGGTTGTAGTCGACGAAGACGCCGTGCCGCTCTTCCTTCCACCAGCGGGAGGTCGCCTCGCCGGGCGCGCGCCGCTCGATCTCGCGGGCCAGCGCGACGGCGGCCGAGCGGACCTCGGTGAAGGTCCAGCGCGGCTCGATCCGGCAGTAGATGTGCATGCCGCGCGATCCGGACGTCTTCGGCCAGCCGGTCAGGCCCATGTCGGCCAGGGCGTCCCGGGCGACCAGCGCCACCCGGATGATCTGCTCCCAGCCGACGCCGGGAATCGGGTCCAGGTCCACCCGCAGCTCGTCCGGGTGGTCGAGGTCACGGGCGCGCACCGGATGCGGATTCAGGTCAATGCACCCGAGGTTGGCGACCCAGGCCAGCCCGGCAGCCTCGTTCAGGACGATCTCCTCGGCGCTGCGGCCGGACGGGAAGTTCAGGACGACCGTGTCGATCCAGTCCGGTCGCTGCGCCGGCGCGCGCTTCTGGAAGAACGCCTCGCCCTCGGCCCCGTGCACGAACCGCTTCAGCACCATGGGACGGCCGGCCACTCCGGCCAGGGCGCCATCGGCCACGCTCAGGTAGTAGCGGACCAGGTCCAGCTTGGTGTGCCCGGTCCGCGGGAAGTACACCTTGTCCGGGTTGGTCACGGTGACCGAGCGGCCGCCGACCTCGACGATCTCCTTGCGTTCCGCCATGCCGTCACGATAACCCCGGCGCCCCGTCAAGATCAGGAACAGGCCCGGCAGCATGCAGCGACGGCGCGAGACTGACAGACCCCTGCCTTACCGTGCGATGGCATGGCTAAGGCTGCGCGCGTGCTGGCCGCGCTCAAGCGTGCCGGCTGGACCGAGATCAGGCGGCCGGGCTCGCATCAGGGGTCAGCGCGGGGCGAGGAGCAGCGAATCTGGTCCTACCATGACGGCGTGGACCTCGGCGGCCCGGCGATGACCATGATTGCCCAGGGACTACGGCTGCACAGGACCGGGCCGCCGCCATCGGCTACGCGCACCGGCACCGCATCGGCTGACCGGCCGGCGCGGGCCGGCGCGGGCCGGCGCGCCTCAGCCGTCCGGTTCCGGGGAGCCCGGCGCCGGGTCCCCGTTATGCATCCCGGCCGGAATCGCCGGTCAGGAACTGCGGGACAGCCGGGCGAGCGACAGGACGAAGATGGAGGACAGCAGCCAGCCGAGCAGCGTCGCGAGGTTGAGCCACCAGAGCATCAGCCCGCCGCCGGGCACGTGCGGGTCCGGGTACCAGGTCGAGCGCTGGTCGAGTGAGATCAGCGGGACCACGGTGTCGATCGCGTACAGCACCGGGCTGAAGCAGCGCACCTGGCCGTCGCCGCACACGTCGGCGCGCGGGGCACTGCCGCCTCCCTTCGCCGCCAGCCGGCCGGAGGACATCAGCAGGCCGGAGGTCGCGTACACGGCACCGTTGCCGTTCGTCGCCCGCAGGGTGGCCTGGGCCGCCGGGATCTCCAGCGAAGCGGCCACCAGGACGAGCAGGGCGGCGATCAGCCACAGGACGCGAGACGGCCGGTACCCGTAGCCGATGGTCGCGTAGACGGCATCCATGGCGCGGCGCGGCCAGGTCGCGCCGGACGCGCCGACCCGGCGGGCATGGCGGCGCTGCGCCATCAGCACCTGCTCGGCCTCCTCGGTGTACCCGTGCTGCCGGAACACCCTGGCCACCTGCTCGTAGGAGCCGGAGTCGAACACGATCTGGCGGCTCAGCCAGCCGCACCGGGCCGCCTGGTCCCAGATCCGCATCGGCGGGGCGCCCTGCGGCTTGTCGAACCGGTCGTAGGTCATCCCGGCGATCGTGAACCGCTCGGGCCAGGCGGCCGGATCGTCGGCCAGGAACGTGGTCGTCGCGTCGGTGAAGTCCACGCTCGGCGAGACCGCGGCCCAGCCCAGGTCGATCCCGCCGCGCACGGTCGCCGAGATCGCCTCGATCGCATGCCCGCTCTCGTTCCGCGGCGCAGCGTGCGGGCAGCTGAACGAGCCGCCGGTCAGCTGCAGCCGTCCCTCGATCGTGCACCGGTTGAGGACGAGCAGCCCGGTCGAGGTGAAGCCATCGACCAGCCGGACGGACCCTTTCACGACGGCCTGATTGAGGCTCACCGTGTAGCCGCCGGGATTATGCAGCCGCGCGTCGTCGGCGCTGAGGCTGCCCAGCGTGGCGCCGCGGAAGTTGACCCGGCCGCCGCGCGTGCGCAGCCCGACCAGGTGCGCGTCACCGTCGACGGCCAGTGCCGTCGCGCCGACGAGAGACCGTCGCTCGGGCTGGCTGAGCGAGCCCTGCAGCGCGAGCGTCCCGTGGATGACGGCTCCGGCCAGCCGGATGCTGCCGGCCACGGTGACGCCGAGGCTGACCCGGACACTGGCCAGGATCTCCGCGTTGGTCAGGCCCAGCGCCGTCCGGCCGGGCGCGCGCAGCTCAGTCCGCCCGGTGACCAGCACGCTGCTCAGGTCCCCCATCGACAGGTCGATGGTGCCGGTCACCTGGCAGCGCCCGGCCAGCATCAGCTCGGCGCCGACCGTGAGGCGGGCGGCGCTGAGCGCGGTGCCGTCCTGCGCGGAGCGCGCGTAGGTGCTGTCCGGCGGGCCGCCGGAGTGACCCTCCAGGGTCGCGTTGCGGATGAGGAACCGCCCGGAGACGCGGGCGCTGCCCATGTCGACGCGACCGCGGATGACCGGTCGCCGGCCGGCCGCATCGTCAATCAGGAAGACGCTGCCCTCGATGGTCGCGTCTGCCATGTCGATCGCGGGACCGTCCGGCGACTCGATCGATGCGCTGGTCAGGTCCACCGAGCCGCCGATCCTGGCGCCGAGCAGCCTGACCTCGCCGACCGCGCTGAACTGATGAATGAGCCGGACGGCGCCGCCCACCCGGATCCGGTCGGCCTGGATGGCGCGGTCGCCCTGGCCGTCGATCGTGGCATCGACACACAGCAGGCGGCCACCGATCTCCGACTCACACAGCCAGATCGCCGACCGCTTCGACGTGCTCGCGCTCGTCCAGTGCGCGCCGGCTATCCGGGAGCGGGACAGGTCCAGGTCGCGGCGCAGCCGTAACCCGTTCCCCAGCAGGCCCGGCAGGCGCGGGCAGCCGGTCAGCGCCAGCTCGAACAGCTCGGCGCCCTCCACCACGGGCGCGGAGTCGAACTCGCAGCCGTCGAAGCGCAGCGGGAACGGCACCGTCAGCCCGGCCAGGTCCAGCGTCCCGGCGACGACGGCGTTGCTCAGCCGCAGTCCGCGCGGGTCGACCTGATCCCTGAGCTCACGGCAGAATCTGCGCAGCAGTGATGCCTGCACGGTTCGCTTCACGCCGCGTACCGCCCCGTCGACGACAGCTCCGGTACGGCACGCGCGGATAAGCTCGTCCTCGGCGATCCCGGCCGCCTCGTTCCCGGCGCCGGCGCTGCCCGTGGCATCGGCCCCGGCGCTGTCGATCCCGGTCGCGTCGACCCCGGTCGTATCGACCCCCGTCGCGTCGACCCCGGTCGCGTCGATCCCGGCGCCGCCCATCCCGGCCGCGCGGACCTCGGCTTCGTCGATCTCGTCCATGGCGGACTCCCGGCGGAGGCGGCACCGGGGACCGGCCTGCCCCGTCTCACATAGTGACATAGGCGTCAGCGGATGCCGCGCCGCGCTGGCAGCTAGCTGCCGGAGAGCTGGCCCTTGCCCGGTTCTCCGATCGGCCGGGATCTCTCCGCGAGCATCACCAGGGCTTCCGCCAGACACGCCAGTGAAGCAGCGAAGAGAACGACCCCGGCAGCGTGCCGGCAGCGTGCAGGAGACCTAGTCCTCCGGACGTCTGGGCGACGGCAAGCGTCACGATGACGAGGCTTATCGTCATCAAGACGATGGCGATCGCCGGAATGACATTCGAAGCACTGCTGCCAGCCCAGGCAATCCTCATGAATGCGAAAGCCGCGAATACAGCAGAGCTGACAGCTCCGATTACCAGCAAGGTGATAAAGCTAGACCTGGTATGCGGCGCCGTCAAGATCAGGATTGCATAAATAATGAACCAGAGCGAGATCCAGCCGTGCAGGAAGGGCTCCAGCTGCTGAAGCGGTCGCTCGAAAACGCTGATCAGCAGGCCCAGGACGGCTGCCGCTATCACGGTATGCCAGAGTCCCGAATAGCTGGCCACGGTAAGGACGGCGGTGATACCACGAGAAAGAGCTGGACGCCAAGAACCGCGTAGCCGGCCGCCCCTAGCGCAGTAGCGGCCGGCCCTGGGCGGCTGCCCACGGCAGTTTTCCTGGCGGGCCCCGGGCCATCGGCCAGGCGCGGGGTATCTGCGGATGCGGGCACGGCAGACGCGGCCTGGCCCCGCCGGGACGCTCTCCGCGCTGGGCTCGCTCGCGGTCCCTGGCCGGTCCTGCGACCCGTGCGGCCCCGGTTCCGGCGTCGCCGGCTCGCTGCCGGTGTCAGGCAGGTCCGTGGCCGGCCTGACCGGCTCGCTGGCGTCCTGCGGCGGAGCATCGTCCGGGGACGCTGCATCGGCCGGGGACGTGTCTTCGGCCGGGGACACGTAGGCGCCTGATGGCGGGAGCGCGTCGGCCGCAGATGACGGCGATGGTCCCGCCGACGCGGGCGGCGCGCCGGGCTGGACGTCGACGGGCACGGCCGCGGCGGCCTCGCCGAGGGCCGGTCCGCCCGGGCCGGAGGCGGCCGCCTCCGGCGCCGGGGACACGATGTCGATCTCGATGACAATGACGGCCTCGCCGGTCGGGCCCTTGAGGTCAAGGCTTCCGAGCAGGGTGCCCGCGCTGCCAGTGTCGATCCAGATGTCAAGCCCCTCGGCCGTCTGGTCCACGCGAATCCAGTCGCTGGAAGGGCGGGGCACGCAGGCTCGGGCTACAGGAGGGCCGAGCAACTGGACCACCTGGTGCGACGGAGCTGAGCCCTGTTCGACGCGCCCGAACTGCACTTCCGTCCGGGCTGGCTGCACGGCGGCCTCGCTCAGCGCCGCCGCCGCAGGGTCGGCGACGTAACGGACGTCCGTGTGGGCAAGCTCCGCCAGCGCCTCGTACGCACCGACAGCGGCAGGCAGGTTGTCGCTGGCCAGCCGGGCCCGCAGCTCGGCGACCGCGCCCAGGCGGGCGTACATGTTCGGGTCGGCCATCGCGGCCTTTCAGGTCAGGCGGAATAGGCGTCGGACGGATACGCTGCCGCCGGCTGCGGGCCAGGTACAGCTCGCCCTCAAGCTCGACGTCGCGAGTCGGGGTCTGGTGCGGGTCCTGCTGGCGGACCTTGTCGAAGACGTAGTCGTAGAGCTCGTTGAGGGAGACCCATCCGTCCTCGTCCCGGTCAGCATCACCGGTGGCCAGCCCCTCGACCAGGGCAGCGGTAAACACCGACGGCTGCGGCTGGTGATCGTCCGCGAGATGTTCTCCCTCAAATGCGTACTGCATCGCGCCGGAGGCGGTGATCACCGCCCGGCCGCGCCCGCCGCCTGTTCCTTCCCGCGGGAAGCTGTCCAGCACGTTGACATCCCCGGACGCGCGCACCGTGACGCCCTGGGCGAAGGCACCCCCGTAGCAGCAGTCCAGCAGCAGCACGACGCTGTGCGACCGGCTGTCCCGCATGCACCGCCGCACGAAGTCCGCCGGGACGGCCGTGGAGCCGAGCCTGTTCGGGCGGGTGTTAGAGGCGGCGAAAAAAGCTCCCCCGACTCGCTCTTCAGCCCGTGACCGGAGAAATGAAGTAACAGCACGTCATCTGGCCGGCTCTCGGAGAACATTTCCTCGATTTGCGACTGGATGACATAAGAGGGCTGGTTATGCACCACCTGAACGGCGAACTCGCCGATCTGAGGATCACCGAGTACCCGTCCCAGCGCCTCGGCGTCGGCCGAGGGGGCACGCAGGTTCTGCAGCGTCCCCTGCTCGTACTCGTCGTTGGCGATGATCAGGGCTCTGCGCTGGCCGTCCACTACGCGCCCTCCGGCTTCGCATGCCGGCTGACGAACAACTCGATCAGCCGCTCCTGGTCGGCCGCGCTCGCCTGCGAAAGCACCAGCGCGTCGCCGCCGAGTTCCAGGCGCACCGTGCGGCGGGTCCCGTCGCCACGCCGCAGCCAGTCCCTGATCGCCGACACGACCGACCGCAGGCCCTCGGCAGACTGGCCCAGGGCGACCAGCAGCGTGCCGACAGCGGCCACGCCGGCCACCCGGGCACCTGGCGGCGCCGCACCGAGCGGCGGTGCGGCCACATCCTCTACGTCAAGCTGACGGAGTTCCGTTCGCAGGTAGCCGGTCAGCACGGCGAGCCGCTCCTCGTCCGCGCCTTCCTCGGATAACTGAAGGCGTAACTCTCCGGCCATTCGCCACCATCCCAGCAGTGCTCAGCAACAGAATGCACCCCCGGGCATACCGGCGCAATCGTCACCGGCGCTAATGATCGCACCGGGATCTATTAAGAAACGGGCGATACCGATCTGCAGCGGGACGATCCGCCATCACGGCCGGCCGCCAGCCCCGCCAGCCCAGGTGCGGCCAGGCCGGCCGGGACGGAGTTCACCCCGGCCTCCGGGCTGGCGGCGGAGATCCGGTGACCGCCGGGTTGCCCAGCCGAGGCCTTACTCGCCTGAGACGGTGCCGGTCAGCGGCCCGAATCGGAATCGTCGCGGTCCATGACAATTTCCAGATTCCTGGAAAAGGCACTGGCATAGCCCGCTCCGGCGCCAGCGTATCACCGTGCGCAGGTATGCTTCCTGCCAGGTACCGGACCAGGATAAGGCTACGCAATCGCGACTGGCCGTCTTTTCACCTATCAGCAGTCGATGCTGGCGGAGGTCCAGATGCATATCGGATCGGTGCTTCTTGTCATCTGGCTGATCATTGGCGGCGTCGCCGCCGGGCAGCGCGGCGATTACCAGGGTCCCATCGGCAGCTGCAGCAGGGCCGGCACGATCGCGGTGACGATTCTCGCCGGGCCGCTCAACTACACCGGTGTGGACCCGAATATCGACTGCACCGCACCGCATCCCAGCCGGTAGCCACCACGGCGAATTCCGGTGAGAGGCGCATCGGCGCTGTTTCGCTCAGCCAGGCCATGCCGGCCGCGGCAATGCGAATTCGCGGCAATATTCCGCCGGCCAGCCTGCCTCATTACCCGATGCCCTCGCCTGCTGCCCCGGAGCATGCCGCCGCCTGGCAGCGACTGGATCAGAGGCCAGGCCGGGCGCCGGCAGGCGGGCGGCCGATGGGCGCTGGCGCAGCGCCCGCACCATGCCCACGCTCGGGCCTCAGGGCGTGCCGTGGCCGCGCAGCAGGGCCAGGACCACGAAGACGCCGGCCGCGAGCACGCAGGCCAGGGTGGTGCTGACGACGAAGGAGACCTTGGCGGCCGTGGACGAGCGCAGCGCGTTGCGCAGCAGGCGCAGCTTCAGCTGGACGAGGAGCCGAGCCATGACAACCCCTCCTCGTCGCCGGCGCGCCTGCCTACCAGGTCGATGAACGCCTGCTGCAGGGTCTTGCCGCCGCGCACCTGGTCCGTGGTGCCGGTCGCCACGATCTGGCCCTTGTCGATGATCGACACGTGGTCGCAGACCTGCTCAACCAGCTCCATGACATGGCTGGAGAACAGCACGGTCGAGCCGGAACCCGCGAAGCGGGTCAGCAGCCGGCGGATCACGTCAGCGGAGACCGGGTCAACGCCCTCCAGCGGCTCGTCCAGGAACAGCACCGACGGGTTGTGGATCAGCGCGCAGCCGAGGGCGGCTTTCTTCCGCATGCCGGTCGAGTAGTCGGCGACGAGCCTCCTGGCGTCCGCTGTCAGGTCCAGCACGTCCAGCAGCTGCGCTGCCCGCGAGCGCGCCTCACCGGCCGGCAGGTCGCGCAGCCTCCCGGCGTATTCCAGCATCTCCGCACCGCTGAGCCGCTCGAAGAGCCTGGCCTCGGAAGTCACCACGCCGATGACAGCCTTGGCGGCGGCCGGGTCTGCCCACACGTCCAGCCCGCTGATCACGACCCGCCCGGCGTCTGGCCGCAGCAGGCCGGTCGTCATCGACAGGGTCGTCGTCTTCCCCGCCCCGTTCGGCCCGACGAGCCCGGCGAGCGAGCCGGCCGCGATCTCCAGGTCGATCCCGGCCACGGCCTGCTTCGCGCCGAAGCTCTTGCGGAGCCCGGACAGCTCGATCGCTGGCCCGCTCATTTCCGCCTCCTCGGTTCCGCGCCCGCGATGTCAGGAAGGCCGCCGTCCGCCTCGCATGCGCGCGGAGGCAGGATGGGTCATCGCCCAGGTAGCCAGCAGCACGCCGAGGATCTCGTCTTCGCTCTCGCGCCGGAACTCTCGCGGATAGCAGCCCGGCAGGCGCCGGTAATCGCGCTCCAGCCTCGTCCTGTCGCTCATGTCAGCAGCCCTCCGGCCAGGTCCAGCCGCGACAGCGCGGCAGCCGCATTGGCGCGCAGCCGGGCCGCCTCGGCCGCCAGCGCGTTCCCGCCCTCAGGGGTGAGCCGGTAGTACCGTCGCAGCCGGCCCTCGACGATCTCCTCCCGGTCCACCGCGACCAGCCCGTCGGCGCGTAGCCGGTCCAGCGCCGTATACAAGGTCCCCGCGCGCAGCCGGACCCGGCCCTCCGAGATCTGCCGCACATCGGCGAGGATCCCGTACCCATGCTGGCTGCCCGCTGCTAGCGCAGTCAGGATCAGGAACGTCGCCTCCTGCATCGCGCGCTTGCTCATACCAGCAACATATACCGCTGAACAATCTATTGCAATCGCTCATGGCCGTCAGCCCGGACCTCGCCGTTGACGATGTGATCGGCGCGCTCGACGGCTGCCGATGGTCCGGGGATCAGCCGAGACGGATCCACGTGGCGAGCGCGACGCCAACCGCCCTGCCCGGCCGCCGTGAGCAGGGCGGAGCCAGCTGTCATCTTGCGGCCGTCTCCGGCCAGCCGCCAGCCGACCACGACGTACGGGTCCCTGGTCCTGACGGGGGCGATCTGGCGCGCCGAGAGCCGGCCCAGGACGATGGGCTGGCCATCGGAGGCGGCGTCCCCCAGGGCGCCGATGCCGCCCGCGCAGTCCAGCGCTGCCCGCAGGAACTCAGGCCGGACACAGCCATCTGACCCCGCGAGCTCCTCGCCGGGATACCAGACGTCGGCCGACAGGGGCGTCGCCAGGGGAGGCGGCCGGCGCAGCGTCACCGTGGCCGGGCCGTTCAGGTACGCGGCGATGCGTCCGCAGACGTAGCCGCCGTCCAGCGCGGCGGCCTGCACGAGCCCGTCGAACCCTGCGCCGCCGAAACTGACGTGGTCTCCGCAGCAGACGTGGTCGATGCCGGCCTTGCCGACCTGTGCCAGGAATGCGCGGGCCGCCTCCGGGCCTTGCTCGAGCAGGCCGTAGGGCGCGAACATGCCGACCCGGGCTGTCGCGGCCGCGCGCCCAGTTGCTTCTGGCGGCCCAGTTGCTTCTGGCGGCCCAGTTGCTTCAGGCGGCCCTGTTGCTTCTGGCGGCCCTGTCGCCCGGCTGGCCACTGCCCTGCTGCTCATATCGTCTTCTCCCGTTCGCCTTCTGTGCTCCGCTGGGCCCGGCCGGAAGGGCGGGGTATCAGGGCGGGCACGCGGGCCTGGTAGGAGGTGTAGGCCTGGCCGAGGGACAGCTTCAGGTCACGTTCCTCGAGGGCGATGCCGACCAGGATGTAGCCGGTTGCCGTGGCGGCAAACAGCAGGTGGCCGATCGTCATCGTGGGCGCGGACCAGAAGGCGACCACGAATCCGGCCATGAGGGGATGCCGGATGCGCCGGTAAAGGCCGCGCTCGGTGAACGGCGGCGGGCGATAACGTACGCCACGCGCATGCAGGTAGGCCTGCCGCAGCCCGAACAGGTCGACATGGCTGATCAGGAACGTGGAGCTGACGGTCACCGCCCACCCGGCCGCGTACACGGCCAGGAGCACGCCGGCACCCGGTCCTGACAGGCTCCACACGGTCCCGCGGACCGGGCGCCATAGCCAGAACAGCAGTGCCAGCAGCAGGCTGGCGCACAGCACGAACGTCGCCCGCTCGGCGGGCGCTGGCACGACGGAAGCCCAGCGGCGCTTGAACCACGGGCGGGCCATCACGGTGTGCTGGACCGCGAACAGCACCAGCAAGAGCACGTCGATGGCGACCGCGAGCGGCACGGCGGCGTGCGTCCCCTGGTCGATGCCCGCAGCAGTGCCACGATCGAGTTCCTGACCTCCGGCGGCGCCAGATCGGCGCCGCTGGCACACGTTCCGTACAGCACGAGCGCCTCGACCCGGTCCGGATGCCTGGCCGCGATGGCGGCGGCGAGCTGACCCCCCTGCGAGGCCCCGAACAGGCGGAACCGGCCGGCGCCCACCGCATCGGCGACCGCCAGCGCCGCGGCCACCTGCCCGTCGAACGACAGGTCCGTCCCGTCCCGGTCCGACAGGCCGCAGCCCGGCTTGTCATAGCGGATCACGGTAAACCGCTCCGCCAGGCGCTCGATGAACCTGCCGAAGGAGAACAAGTCCAGCTGCCCGCGCAGATGGGTCACCCAGCCCGAATCGCACAGCAGCGCCGGGCCGGCGCCTGCCGTCGAGTAGGCGATACGGCCGGCAGGCGTGCTGCAGTACCTGATCGTCGGCATCACCCGTCCAGGCTGGCACTCCGGGCCGGCCTCGTAAAGGACAGCCGCGGCGGCGCTCAGGCTCCTCCTTGATGCGCGACGGCGGGCTGCATCCGCCGGGAACCGGGGGCATCACGGCGTCACGGAATGCTCCCGGCCGCTTCTCAGCGCCCTATTCCCCGGCCTCGGCGGCCTCGACCACGTGCCACATCCCCCGCTGCTCGGCCGGCGACATATTCGGATCCTGCGCCTTCCACTCGACTACCTCGCGCAGGCGAGTCCGGACAGCAGGAAGATCAGCGTGCGCCAGGAAACTGCTGACCAGCAAGGACCGGCCATACTCCATGATCGAGCCCTTCACCCCGCCGTCGGGTATCTCGCCTGCGGCCAGCAAGACCCAGGCCAGGCCGACATCGACCGCCGGGTCACCGCGGGCTGCGTTAGGCCAGTCGATGACCACCGGGCCGCTGGGACCGATCATGACGTTGAGCGGGTGCAGGTCCAGGTGGACCAGTTGGTCTCCTCGCCCAACCGGAGCCTGCGGAAGGAAATCGGGAGCCGGGATCTCGTGCAGCCGGCGATGGAGATCAGCCAGCAGCGCCCCCTGCCAGCAGACGTCCGGGAGGCCTCACCCGGGTAAGGATAGCGATCGGCCGAAGACGGGCACGGTGGTACCGCGCCGCCTGGATGACTCATACCGCCGCCCGCATCGCTAGGGCGCGGGGCGGTCGGCGAGCCAGGCTTCGAGGCTGTCGAGAATGGCCGTCGCCGATGGCGCCATTGCCGGCTTCGCCAGCTGGCTCGCCACCGGGGACGCGATCGAGATTGAGGATCTGTTCGTCGATCCCGAACGGATGAGGCGGGGTATCGGCAGCGCGCTGGGTACTCGACCTGGTGACGACGGCGCGCAGGCGCGGGGCCCGGCGGGTGGAGGTGGCAGCGAACCAGGCTCAGCGGGCCGGGATCGGCCCGTCCGCGCCGGACTCGTCAAGCTGGCCGGCGATCGCGTCGGGGGTGCGCATCCGCCACGCGTCGGTCACCAGCTCCCGCAGGCGCTCGGCGTCCACCTCCGCTAGTCGCAGCATCACCAGCGGCCACCCGTCGTAGCCGGGCGCGGTGAAGAAGACCCCGGGCTCGCCGAGGAGGAGGGCCTGCTTCTCGGCCTCATCGCCGACGAACAGCACGGCTATGTCGGTGCGGATCACCCGCGGCTTGCCCGGCCTGCGCTCGGGATAGGACCAGACGAACCCCCTGCCGCCCACCCGGAAGTCGAAGCCGTCGCTATCGATTTCCTGCACCGCGGGCAGGGCCAGCGCGATGCGGCGTACGTCGTCTGCGTCGGCCATCGAGGTCCCTCCCGGATCACGTCGCCGTCGGTCCGATGCTAGGCGCCGACGCAGACAATCCGGGCGGGTCGAGTCCGGTAGCCAGCGCTCCCGGGCCGGGAAGAGGAATCCGGGGCTCGCGGACTCCGGCGCCCTCGGGCCCGGCGGCCGTCCAGTTTCCTCCGTGCCGCCGCGGCGGATCTAGCGCGCGAGCGCCTCGACTCCGCGGGCGGCCAGTGCGGCTATGACGTCGCCGGCCAGGAACTGGGCGGCGCCCTGGTGGTCCCGCAGGGCCGCGTCCAGGTGGGCCAGCGTCAGTCCGCGGGTGAACGCGTGCGCGTGAGCTGCTGAGCTCAGTTCGGTGATCGGGCGCATCTCCGCCGGGAGCCACGCGCTGTCGGCCGGAAGAGTCATCGCCCGCAGCGCCTCATGCTCGCCAGTCCCGGGCTCTCTTACCGCTCATCACGGAACGCTGCCACCGCAGGTTCACCTCCCCGCCACCTCCTGCCGCGCGATCTCGCAGCCAGCGGCCGGCCCATGCCGGTGAGCCGATCGCGGGAGGGCACTTCGCGCGACTCTGGCCGTGCGCATCTATCGGATACATAATTCTAGTAACTGGAATCCCTCTCGAACTAGGGCAAACTATGCGCAAACACCAGAGTCGGAGGCGTCGTGCGTTACGCTCACAACGCTGCAGCATACGAGGCCGAGGAATGGTCGCGTCCCGATGAGATGGCGCTGTTCAATTTACTGTGGACTACTGCGAGGCGAGAGCTAGATGCGCGCCCTGGCAGCCGGGTACTTGATCTGTGCTGCGGAAGCGGGATGTCCCTCCTCGGGATTGTCTCCCATCCGCACATTGATCAGGCGCTCGGCCTCGATATCGCCGCCCCGCTGGTTGAGTTTGCCAGCCTACGCTACCGCCCATTCGGCAACGTATTCTTCCTTCAGTCCGATGCCGTATGCCCGCCGCTCCAGCCTGATTCCTTCGACCTGATTGTCGCATCATCCGCTTATCACCATATCAGGCACCACCTCAAGCGCGACTTTCTGATGTCCTGCGTCCGCCTCCTCAAGCATGACGGCATTCTCCTGATGGCAGAGAATGTGCTGCCCCCCTACCTGGACGACGAGCACGCATACGACAGCGCAGTACGGGAGCTCTATGGCGAGGTCCTGGATACGGCACTAAGCTCTTATCCCGATCTGCCTCCGCAGATTCGTGACATGATTGACGAGAACGTAATTCTCAGCCTTCGCCGCGAATATGAATTCAAGGTCTCGCGCGAGCAGCTTCTGAGCGACGCCGGTCACGTCGGCCTTGTCCTCCGCAGCGATGCCCGCGCATGGCCTTCGGACGCCGAGCTCATCGGACGGACCGGCGGAAATTTCCTGTTCACGTTCTCCCGCCGCTCATCAGCTGGGCCGGCCTGGGAGTACGTGGACTGATGCCAGTCAGGCGGGCTACGGCCAATGAGGTATGGATTGCCACCGGTTTAGCCGGGGTGGCGACGGCCATTGGCGTGAAGGTCGCGGAGGTCTCGCATCTTCCGCTGGCCCTCGGAATAGTCGTCACTGCGATATTCCCTGCCGCCTCGACGCTGCTCGTGACCTTCACCTTCGCGCTGCTCCGCAATACCGAGCGCGGACGGCGGTGGCTGGCGGCGGCTAACTGGATCGAAGGCTACTGGCACATCGTGACGCTGAGCGCGCCGAATGACGCGCGACCGGTACCGTCAGGACTCATGTACGTGCACTATCAGGGCGCGAACAACGACCTGGTGGTAGTCGTGTACCGCCAGCACTCCGATCAGGGCCGGCGCGTCATCAGCTCCAGCGAGTCGACGCTCGCCTACTTCCGGGATGACGACCACCGGTTCATGAACGTGTGCGTCCAGCGGTGGGGAGGCAACGAGGATCAGGCCATCGGCGTCGGGACGTTCCTGCGGGACGGAACTTCGGAGTACCCGACCTTCTACGAGGGCTGGATGATCCGCGCGACTGAGGGCATATACCGGCGGCAGCTTGCCTGGCGGATCCCGCCGGACGTCATTGCATCCGCCAAGAACGCCCAGGGCGAGGGCCTGAGCTGGATCAGCCGGGTCATCGACGGCCAGGACAAACTGGCCAAGACCACCGGCAGGATACGGAGCCGTCAGGGGCGCGGAACGTAGTCGATCAGCAGGATGTCGCGCGTTCCCGACAGCCTGCCGGGCTGAACGGCTATCTCGTCCACCGCGTGCAGGACTCGGTCGTCATCGATGACGAAGCAGTCGCCGGGCAGCGCGAGGGTGAATTCGGCTATCTCCCCCTCCGCATTATCCGCGATCCGGTTAGCCCCGCCGACGACGCTGTCGCGGCCGAGCAGGTGAACGGAGATGAAACGCTCCCCGTCCCGGTGGTAGCCGGCCGGACTGTTGCGGGCCGGCCTGCCAGGTCGCGCTCGATAGCGGATGTGGTGCGCATGCACGCGGAATGTCGCCGAGCCGCAGAGGGCCGCGAAGGCCGGCGCAGTCCGCCCGAGGATCTCGGTCAGCGCGGCATTATCCGGCCGGAGCACGCGGCTGGCCGGGTAGGTACGCGATATGTTGCCGAGCTCGGGGTTGAACTCCGCGTCCTGCCTGTAGGCGATATCGGCAGCCACCGCCTCCAGGCTGGCAGTATCATCCGGCAGGCATTCCAGGGTATAGACATTGAACGTCCGGTGGCGTCCGGCATCTCGCGCGTAATCGTCCGGCGGCAATTGCCGCGATTCCTCCTGCAGCAGCTGCCAGTCTTTCGCCGGAAGAGCCTCCTCCGGAAGGCGCCCGAGCCAGAATCCGTCACTCTCGAGTGCGGTCCGTAATGGCGGATTATCTATTGCCGGGAATCTCACCATAATTTGCCAGCACGACCTTTCATCCTCGCAGTCCCGTAAGGAGAGGTATGCGGTACTTCACGCCTCATTATTGCGCCGCTCGCCGCTGGAGTCGATAATCGGCTCTCATGGGCGTGCTCGCCGGTCCCCCGGTCATTGCTGCGGTGCTCCCGGGCTCGGCCGAGGGGCGCGAGGTGCTCAGGGCATACTTCTGCGAAATCGTGGGCCGCCTCTACGGCCGGGCAGCGAGCACTGCCGAGGTTGACGCCGCGATGGCCGGTGACCCCAGCGATGCCTTAGTGCCCCCGACCGGCCTGCTCCTCGTGGCGAGGCGGGCCCGGACAACGGTTGGCTGCGCGGGATTGCTGCTGCTGCCCGGCAGGATGGGCGAGGTCAAGCGAGTGTTCGTCGATCCGGCGGCGCGCGGCGGCGGAGTCGGGACCTTGCTGATGCGGGCCATCGAGGACGCGGCGCGCAGCTGCCAGCTCAGCCGGCTACGGCTGGACACGCGCAGCAATCTCACCGAGGCCCGCCGCCTTTACGAGCGCGAAGGCTATAAGGAGGTGGCACCCTTCACTGATGACCCGCTGGCCGACCACTGGTACGAGAAGATATTAGAGTGAAGCGGCCCGCAGGCCCGCACGCCTGGATCAGCCATAGTGCCTCAGGTGCGGCCAGAGCGTGCGCCAGCTGGCCACCGGCCCGGTGCAGACGCCGATCTGCAGGCCGGTCCAGCCGTTCTGCACGTGGTAAGGCGGATTGAAGGTGGTCAGGAGACGGCAGCTGGCAAAGTAGGGCCTCAGCTGGCCGAGCGCGTCGACCACGAGCACCGTGCTGTCGGCGGCATGCCCGGGCCCCCACGTCCAGTAGCTGTTGTGGCCGGAGAGCACGGGCGGAAGGTGGTCGGCAGCACCGAGGACGTCCAGCGCGCCGGCTTCTGAGTAATCGCCGGTGAAGATCGAGGCGGGCGGCCGCCCGGCGCTGACCAGGGCCGCGTCCTGGCGCCATGCCGTCGGCGTAGTACGGCTTGCCCGGCACCCAGGCCAGCACGTACACGGTGATGAGCGAGGCGGCGACGGCGATGAACCGGAGGCCGGGACAGCGGCGTGGTGTTGGCAAGGTGCACGGCGCCAATGAGGACGGGAGCGCACCCTTCCACGGCTCGTCCGGCCGGCAGGCCCGGCACGACAGTCAGGCTGGCAAGCTGCCCGAGCGCGGCCTGCCCTTCAGCTGCGGCAGCCAGATCCGCGACGATCTGAGGGTAGAGCCTGCGGAGCATCCGCCGCACCATCCGGCCGGCCAGAGTTGCGTGCCGGGAAGCGCCCCGGCGTACGCGGGTGCCGGACGGCGCGATTCAGGTCATCGCCAGGCGGTCCGCCTTTGCCGAGGTCAGCGAGCGCTACCATGACCTGCGCGACGGGTGCGAGAGCCGGGCGGCGACGAGGAGCCACGGCGGGATGAGGCACGGCGGGATGAGGCACGGCGGGATGAGGCTCAGCGGGATGAGGCACGGGGCGCTGGCTGCCGTCATCGCGATGATCGTGGCTAGCGGCTGCTCCGCGGCACCGGCCGCTGGCCACCGGCACCTCGGCGGCATCGGCGCGGCTGGCTTCTGGACCCGTTCCCGGCTCATCGGCGCCCGGCCGCTGCGGGGCGGGCCGCTCCTTCCGCTGCCGCGGCAATCGGCGACGTCGCACACGGCGCTCCTGGTCCCGCTGCGCGTCGGTGCGCTATTCGAGCATGACGGCAGCGGCGCGCATTTCTGCACGGCCAGCGTGGTGGCCAGCCCGGGCCAGGACCTGCTGATCACCGCGGCGCATTGCATCAACGGCGGAACGGGCAGCGGCTACAGGAAGGACATCGTCTTCATCCCCGGCTACCACGATGGCGATGCGCCGTACGGGGTCTGGACGCCGCGCCGCCTGCTGGTCGCCCCGCAGTGGGCGGAATCAGCGGATCCCGACTTCGACGTGGGCTTCGTCGTGCTGCAGCCCCGTGACGGCAGGAACATCGAGCAGGTGCTGGGCGCCAACCGGCTCAACGTCGACTCCCGGTACCGCTATCCGGTTCGGGTCACCGGGTACCCCGACAGTGCCAGCGCTCCCATCAGCTGCAGGAACTGGACTTCGCGGCAGAGCGCCAGCCAGCTGCGGTTCGAGTGCAGCGGGTACGCCGGCGGCACCAGCGGCAGCCCCTGGGTGATCCGCTTCGACCCGCGGTCGCGGACCGGCACGATCGTGGGAGTGATCGGCGGCTACCAGGAGGGCGGCGATACCCCGTCCGTCTCCTACAGCGCCTACCTCGGCAGCGCCATTCACCACCTATACGAGCAGGCCATCTCCGGCGAGACCGGCAGCGGCCAGGGCTAGCCGGGCCTGCCACGCGGCTCGCCGCCTGGCACCCGGCGCCGGGCAAGCACTGACCCGGGCTCGCGGTCAGGGCAGGACGCCCATGGATTCCAGCACCCGCCGGCCAAGCTCACGATCACCGGTGATGACGGCGTCGTCAGGCGCGTCCGCGCGGCCGCCCATCAGCGCCGCGAAGGTGCCCGCCGACATGTCCACGCTCACGATCGCGTCGCCCGGATCAGCTGCCAGCTTCCCCCGGCCGCCGGACACCTCGACGGCCACCGGGTTCCGGCCGCCGATCCGGAAGGCGACCTTCGACCCGTCCGGCGCGCCGGCTCGCTTGGCCACCACGTACGGCAGCAGCCGCATGAGATAGTCCACTGCCTCCGCGGCTGCCGGGCCGTCGCAGCCGCCGGGCCTGCCGACCGCGCGGCGGATGTCCTGCTCGTGGCTCCAGCTGTCCATCACGCGCAGCGTCAGCAGGTCCGCCACCGTGCCCGGCCCGGCCGGCGTCATGGCCTGGCCGGCCAGGTCCTGCTCGGTCAGCCCTGCCAGCCGCGCCAGCCGCTCGGCCGTCACCGCGCGGAACTCCCCGAGCACCTCGGTCCCGGCTCTTGCGCGGCGCAGATCGACGCCGACCTCGTTGGCCTGGCCCAGGTCGTTCTTCACGTGCGGGAGCGAGCCGGGATCGTGCTCGGGGACGGGCCGGCCGAGCGCGCGGGCCTCGTAGTCGACCAGGTGCGAGAGGTGGTCCCGGACCGTCCAGCCGGGGCAGCCCGTGGGCAGATCCCACTGATCATCCTGCAGCCCTGAGCACAGCTGATCGATGGATGCCCAGACCAGCGCCAGGTTCTCGACGGAGGTTTGCACGGCGCTCTCCCTCACACGGCCGGCCGGTTTGCTCGTCGCCCGAACCTTACGCTCCGCCCGCCTGCCCGGGCCGGCCGCGGCCGGAATGCACCAGGCAGATGACTAACCCTTCTCCCGCGCGGGGATGATGGCCGGGGCAGGCAGGGTTATCAGATCGATACGTCATATCGGGGCATTGTGCGCACTTTGTGATATTTGCCCGTTCGCGATCGCCATCACGGGGGTGAGCTGGTGACCTCTAGCGCTGCCGGACGCCGGTCCGGGAACCTGATCCTGGCTGCGATGATCTTCGCGGTCGCGATGACCTTCATTGACCAGACCATCGTGTCCATCGCCGCGCCGCAGATCCAGCGGGAGCTCGGCCTGACCGCGACCGGCGTCCAGTGGGCGATCAACTCCTACCTGCTGACGCTGGCCGCGCTGTTCGCGTTCGGCGGCCGGCTGGCGGACACGATCGGCCACCGCCGGATGGTGGTCGCGGGCGTCATCGTCTTCGCCAGCGCCTCAGCCCTGTGCGGCCTCACCCCGAAGGGGAGCGTGGCGGAGGCCTGGATCGTGACGTTCCGGGCCATCCAGGGCGTCGGCGGCGCGATCATGTTCCCCGCGGCGCTGGCTATCGTGGTGCAGACGTTCCCGCTCCGGCAGCGCGGCCGGGCGCTGGCCCTGTTCTTCGGCATCGCGGGCGGCCTGACCGCGGTCGGCCCCGTCCTCGGCGGTTACCTCACCGAGTGGACGTGGCGGGCCATCTTCTGGGTCAACATCCCGGTCGCCCTCATCGCGCTGGCCCTGATCGCCATCTCCAGGCCGGTGACGGAGCACCGCCGCGCCCCGGTGGACTACCGCGGCCTGGTCCTGATCGCCGGCGGGGTGGCGCTGAGCGTGTTCGCCTTCCAGCAGTCGACGATCTGGGGCTGGACGAACCCCTGGATCGGCATCTGCCTGGCCGCCGGCGTCATCCTGCTGGTGGCCTTCTACTTCGTGGAACTGCGCACCGAGGCGCCGCTCATGCAGGTGCGCATCTTCCGGATCCGGGCGTTCAGCGTCGAGAACCTGGTGCTGGGCGTCACCGGGCTGGTGTTCATCCCGGTGTTCTTCTTCGCCAGCGAGTACGCCCAGGTATCGCTGGGCGACTCGGCCTCCGAGGCCGGGCTGTTCCTGCTCTACTTCTTCATCGGGTTCGTCATCACCAGCCAGATCGGCGGCCGCATCCTCGACAAGCAGGGGGCCAAGCGGCCGGTCGTCGTGGGCTGCGCGCTCGCGGCGGTGGGATTCTGGCTGTGGGCCGGGCAGGTCAGCCAGCTCTCCTTCTCGGCCCAGCAGTGGTACATCATCATGGCCGGGGCCGGCTTCGGGTTCCTGCTCACCCCGGCCAGCACCGACGCCGTCAACCGGGCATCCCGGCTCTCCTACGGCGAGGCCACCGGGATCACCCAGACGGTACGGAACTACGCGGCCAGTCTCGGGCTGGCCGTCCTGGGCACGATCCTGGTCACCGGGTTCCGCAACCAGATCACCTCATCGCTGGTGTCTCGCGGCGTGCCGGGCGGGCAGGCGGCGGCCGTGGCCGCGAGGGCCTCGGAGGCGCACGGCGGCAGCGTGGGGCGGATCCCGCACTTCATCAGGCTGGACTTCGCCTACGCGTCCCAGGATGTCTTCCGCGTCATGGCGGTGATCATGGCGGTGGGAGCGGTGGTGGCGCTGCTCGGCCTGCGGGCGGGACGCCAGGAGGAGCCCGCTGAGGCCGGCCGGGAGACCGAGGCAGCAAGGACCGCGGACAGCGCTTCCGGCGGTGCGCGCGGCATGTTCCGGTGAGCGCCGGACCGTTAGCGGAGGGCCGGGCCATAACCGCTGGTTCAGCGCCAGCCACTGGCGCAGCGCCGGCGTGCCGGGCCGGGACCCCGCTGCCGGGCAGCTGGCCTGCACCGGCGAGTCCTGCCCTAGGTCGGCAGCCAGCCCTGGGTGATCTGGGACGCTGGACGGTAATGTCCGCCGATTCCAGCGCCCGCAGCGAAGACAGCCGCGACGAGCTGCCGAGCGTGCAGCGCCTGGTCCGGGGAGGCGGGGCGGCCGGGGTCCGGGCCGAGCGGGCCCGCGCGGTCGCGACCATGCTGGTCATCGGTCTGTCCATCGGCGTCGCCTGGGTGAATACCAGCGCGGCCAAGTACTGCTGGCTGCTGCTCGCGGTCGCGCCGTGGGCCGTTGATCGCTGGTCAAGCCGCCGGCAGCCCGCCTAGCGAAGCTGTCCGCAACGAGGGAGAACGATCATGAGCTTCACGCCGATCGCTGATCACGCGCTGCTGTCCGACTGCCACTCGGCCGCGCTGGTGAACCGGGAGGGATCGGTGGAGTGGCTGTGCTTCCCGAGATTCGACAGCCCGTCGGTGTTCGGGCGGCTGCTGGACGACCAGGCCGGGCACTGGTCCATCCGCCCGGCCGGGGACTTCCAGGCCACTCGCCGCTACCTGGACAAGACCATGGTGCTGGAGACCACCTTCAGCACCGGCACGGGCTCGGTCACCGTCGTCGATGCTCTCGCGCTCGGCGCCGGCGAGCGCGGCCACGACCTGGGCGGCGGCGCGCCGGGCCTGCTGCTCCGGCAGGTCAGCGGCGTGACCGGCCGGGTGGAGCTGGCACTGGAGTACGTGCCGCGGACGGAGTACGGGCTGATCTGGCCGCTGCTGCGGCAGGTCGGCGGCGGCATCGACGGGCGCGGCGGCGCGGACATCACGATGCTGTCCGCACCAGTCGACCTTCAGGTCAGCGGCGGCACCGCAGCCGGCCGGTTCAGCGTCACGGCCGGCGAGCAAGTCAGCTTCGCGCTGCACTACGGCCAGCCAGGCGGCCGGCTGCCGCGGATCTGGGACCAGGACGAGCTGGCCCGGCGGCTGGCCGACACGCTGGCGGCCTGGCGGTCATGGTCAGACCTGCACCAGAGCTACGAGGGGCCGTGGCACGAGCTCGTGCACCACAGCGGCCGGGTGCTGCAGGCCCTCACCTACTATCCGACCGGGGCCATCATCGCGGCGCCCACCACCTCCCTGCCGGAGACTCCCGGCGGCAGCCGCAACTGGGATTACCGCTACTCCTGGGTCCGGGATGCCAGCTTCACCATGGATGCCCTGTGGGTGGCGGCCTGCCCCGATGAGGCGGAGAAATTCTTCGGGTACCTGAGCACGGCGGCGGCCACGTCCCTGCACCGCGGCACCGACCTGCAGATCATGTTCGGGGTGGGCGGGGAGCGGGACCTGTCCGAGCGGGTGCTGGCGCACCTGGCCGGATGGCGGGAGAGCGCCCCGGTGCGCGTCGGCAACGAAGCCTGGACCCAGCGGCAGGTCGACGTCTACGGCGAGCTGCTGGCCGCGGTGGCGCGGCTGCGGGACCAGATCGGCGAGCTGGATCCGGCCACCAGGGACTTCCTGGTCGCCGTCGCTGACGCCGCGGCCCGCCACTGGACGGACAAGGACCAGGGCATCTGGGAGATCCGCGGCACCGAGCAGGACTTCCTGTACTCGAAGGTCATGTGCTGGGTTGCGCTCGACCGGGCCATCTCGCTGGCCGGGAAGCTCGGCGCCGAGGATCACGTGGAGAGCTGGAAGCGGACCAGGGACGACATTCACGCGACCGTGCTCAGCCATGGCTGGAGTGAGAAGGCCGGCGCCTTCACCCAGTACTTCGGCTCGGAGGCGCTGGATGCGTCCAACCTGATGATGCCCATCGTCGGCTTCCTGCCCGCGTCCGACCCGCGCATGCTGGCCACCATCGACGCCATTGCCGGCCGCCTCACCGATGAGCGCGGCCTGGTGTACCGCTATGACACGGCCGGCGGGGTCGACGGCCTGGAGGGCCAGGAAGGCACCTTCGTCTTGTGCACCTTCTGGCTGGCCCACGCCCTGGCCCTGGCCGACCAGCCCGGCCGGGCCCGGGAGATATTCGAGCGCGCCATCAGCTACCTCAACGATGTCGGCCTGCTGGCCGAGGAGGTCGACCCCGCTACCGGCGAGCTGCTCGGCAACTTCCCGCAGGCCTTCAGCCACATCGGGCTCATCAACGCGGCCTGGGCCATTTCCGAGGCCGACCGCCGCCAGGCAGCCGCCGGCGGACAGGCCCGGGTCTAGCCGGGCGCCGACAGCAGCCGCTTCCGCCACCGGCGGAAGCGGCTGGCCAGCGCGCCCTGGCCGATCGCGAGCAGGCGCGCGACGTGGTCGTCGATGTAGCGCAAGTAGAGCGGGATGAGCTCCCGGTCCAGGAGGGCAGCCGCCGCCACATCGTCGGCCGGCGGCTCGCGCCGCCAGCCCAGGGCCGCGGTCACCAGCTCGGCGCCCGGCGGCCGCGCTCCCGCCAGGTAGTGCTCGGCCGCGGCGGCGTTGGTGCCCACCTGGCCGGTGGCCGCGGTGAACAGGAAACGGACCGGGAACAGCACGATCTTGGTCAGCCGCCGTGGCCCGCGGGAGACCAGCAGTGCCGGGCTGCGGATCTCCTCCAGGGCACCGTGGCCATGCGGGTCATGCCGGGCCCAGCCGCTGAGCCGCCCGGCCACTCCCAGGTCCCCGCCCAGGGTGCCGAGAGCGAACTCGGCGCCGCCGGCGAGCAGCTCTGCCCGCCCCGGCCGGGCCAGGCCAGGGCGGGCATCCCGGCCGGCCAGCAGGCGGCCATGCTCCAGCAGGTCCAGCCGGTCCAGCGGCGGGAACCGGCCGCCTCGGGCCTGGCACCGCAAGGTCGACGGCGTTCCCCAGAACACCGACAGCCGCTCGGGCAGATCCGGGCCTCCGGCCCGCACCGAGCGAGCCACCCTGCGGATGGTCAGCCGGTCAGACGGCCGGAGCGGATCTCGCAGGATGAGCGCCAGGTCCACGTCGCTGACCAGCGGGCTGAAGCCGCCGTGCGCGAGACTGCCCAGCGCGTAGCCGGCGGCCAGCCGGTCGCCCAGCGCAGCCTGATAGGCGGCGAGCGCCGTGGCCAGCACGGCCTCGCCCTGATCCGCGTCGGCCGGCTCACCGTCCGCAGGCCCGGCAGCCGTCACCGCTAGAGCCGGGGCCGAAGGCGGGCCGACGCGTGGCGGCGCGTGCCCGGGCCCGGCCTGGCCTGTGCGCGGCGGTCCCTCTCGCCCTGGCTCCATCCAGTCAGGGTAGTCAGCCAGCTGTCGCCCGGCCCGTGCGCACCGATCCAGCTCGTCCGCCGGCGGCGGCCAGGGTGCGCATCGGCACGCCGGCTGCCGGATTACGCAGGCGCGATGACGGTGACCGTGCCGGAACTGCCCTTGAACTTCAGCCCGCCGTCCGCGGCGTCGACATACAGCACGCCGCCGCTGGCCGGTACCGCCGGCTCGGCCTGGGGCGTGAGCGCCAGCAGCCCGTCAAGGCTCAGCTGGTCCTTGTTGTCAGGCGATGGCACGACCGTCTGCACGCCGGTCAGGTCGTTGTTCTCCAGATCGAGCGAGGCGCCGCCGCCGGCATCGGGGGCAATCGAGATGATCGGGTTATCCGTCCCGGTGGCCACGGCCACGCCGGTGCGCTCGTTCCCGCCGCCGTCCAGGTAGTTGAGCTTCACGAACGTGCCGGCGCCGCCGCGGCCGAGCAGCTCGAGGTTCCCGCCGGAAAGGGACGTGATAAAGGCGAGGTTGCCAATCGACTGCCCATTGCCGGCCAGCTGATTGACCAGATAAGCGTCGCTGATGCCGCCATCTGCCTGAAAATGAGCACTGCCCGGCTGGGCCTGGTCATACATGGCCGAATTGACCCTCCCGTCCTGGACCGGGGCCACCGGGGCGGCAGCGGCCGCCACCGCCGCTGACCGGCCAGATTGCATGATTCCTGTCGCCGCCGCGGTCGTCACGCCCGCGCCGAGAATAAAGCGCCGACGCGAGAACCTCATTTTCCTGGCGCCCATCCTGATTCCCCCGTGAGCGTGGACTACGTATGCCGGAACTCTACGCAGCCGGGTCCATCACGAGCGGCGGAAGCGCTATTTCGGTGACCGCCGCGCTGGCCCTCCCGGCACAATACCGGGCAATGGCAGATGGCGCCGGGTCCGCCGCGGCTAGCTGAGCGCGTCCGGCTCGCCGGGCCGCACGATGCCGGTCTCGTAGGCCAGGATCGCGGCCTGCACCCGGTCCCGCAGCCCGAGCTTGGCCAGCAGGTTGCCGACGTGCGACTTCACGGTCGCCTCGCTGACCACCAGGTCGGCGGCAATCTCCGCGTTCGTCAGCCCGCGGGCCAGCCGCAGCAGGATGTCGCGCTCCCGGCCGGTCAGCGAAGCCAGCCGGGATGGCGCTGGCAGCGTCTGGGCCGGCCGCCGGGCGAACGCGTCGATCAGCCGCATGGTCACTGACGGCGCGAGCAGGGCGTTGCCCGCGGCGACGGTCCTGACCGCCGCGATCAGGTCGTGCCGGGGCGCGTCCTTCAGCAGGAATCCGCTGGCCCCGGCCCGCAGCGCCTCGTACACGTAGTCGTCGAAGTCGAAGGTGGTCAGCATGACCACCTTCGAGCCGGCGGCCCGGTTACCGCCGGTGATCTGCCTGGTGGCCTCCAGGCCGTCCATTTCCGGCATCCGCACGTCCATCAGGATCACGTCGGGATGGTGGTCGGCGGCGGCCCGGACGGCCTGCGCCCCGTTGGCTGCCTCGGCCACCACGGTGATCCCCTCCGCTGCCTCGAGGATCACGCAGAATCCGGTCCTGACCAGCTCCTGGTCATCAGCGACGAGCACCCGGATCGGGCCCGCGTCCGTCATGGCGCCGGCAGCCTGGCCGTGACCGCGAACCCGCCCGCCTGACCGGGGCCGACGGTCAGGCTGCCGCCGCAGGAGGCGACCCGCTCGGCGATGCCGGCCAGCCCGAACCCGCCCGGGCCGGCCGGCGCCCGGCTGCCGTTCCGCCCGGCTGCCGGGTCAGCCGCGGCCAGCGCCGCCGTCTGGCCGTCCGCCGCGGCGGCCGGCCCATGGCCGGAGTCGGTCACCGAGACCGTGACGTAACCGGGCTCGTAGCGGACGGTCACCGCGGCCTCGCCCGCGCCGGAGTGCCTGACCGTGTTGGTCAGCGCCTCCTGCACGATCCGGTAGGCGGTCAGGCCCACGCCGGGGGCCAGCTTGCCGGGGCTGCCCTCCACCCGCAGGTCCACGGCGATCCCGGCCCGGCGTACCTGCGTGAGCACCTCGTCCAGCTCGCTGATCGACGGGGACGGTGACGTGCTGGCCCGGCTCTCGGCCAGGCCGGCCAGGTCGGCCGGGCCGCGCAGCACGCCGAGCAGCCGGCGCAGCTCCGTCAGCGCCTCGCGCGCGGTCTCGCCGATGATCTGCACCGACTTGCCCGCCTCGGCCGGCCGGCCGGGCAGCAGGGCAGCGGCAGCCTCGGACTGGACCGCCATCAGGCTGACATGATGCGCCACCACGTCGTGCAGTTCCCTGGCGATCCTGGTCCGCTCCTGCTCGGCCGCCAGCGCCACCTGCCGGTCCCGCCCCGCCTCGGCCTGCTCGGCTCGCGCCTCGACTTCCTGCAGGTAGGACCGGCGGGTGCGGCTGAGTATGCCGGCCATCCCGGCGACGGCGAACTCCAGCAGCACGACGAACAAGTCGTAGGGCTCGGTGTGGCCCGGCAGCAGCTGCGACCTGATGATGCCGGCCAGCAGCAGCGCGCTGATCGCCCAGCGAACCCTGGTCGAGCTGCGGTCCATCACCGTGTAGTAGGAGATCGCCGAGGCGAGCGGCAGCGGCGCGAAGGCGAAGCCCAGCTGATCGTAGATCGAGCGGGGAATGCCGACGGCCAGGAAGACAGCGACCGGCCAGCGCCGCCGCCAGGTCAGCGGCAGGGCCTGCAGCACGACGAGCGCGAGCGCCACGTACGGCCGGGGCAGCTGGCCGGCCTCCGGGATCAGCGAGCCGATGTTGTAGGCGGCCAGCGCCAGCGCGAGCGCGAGATCCTGCATCTGCGGCGGGAGCGCGACAGCCCAGGCGGCAAGCCTCTTCACCACCCGATCGTAAAGGCCGGCCAGCGGCCCGGGCCATCCTCCCCGCGGCGGATCTGCCGTCCCCGACCTGCGGGGGAATTCCGGTGCGGGCCAGGCAGCGAGCACGGCGCCCGGATGGCCGCGGAAACCAGCACAGCGGCCGATGCGCGCCGGCTGCCCGGCGGGCCATCCTGGCGTCATGAAGCTCAAGGCGAGATCACAGGATCGCCCGGCCAGGCAGCTGACCGGGCGGGCGTCCGGGACAGCCACGGGCAGCGCCGCCGCGCTGGCGGACGCCAGCCCGTTCAACCGCTGGGTCCTCGCCGTCGGCGGCATCGTCTTCGCCGTGCTGATGGCGCTGTCGGCGCGGTACGGGTTTGACCGGGACGAGATGTACTTCCTGGACGCCGCCCGGCACCTGCAGGCCAGTTACGTGGACCAGCCGGCGTTCGCGCCGCTGATGGCGTGGGTGTCGCTGAAGCTGTTCGGCGTGTCCATGCCGGGGCTGCGGCTGTGGCCCGGGCTCGCGGCATTCGGCACGGTCGTCGTCGGCGGGCTGACCGCCCGCGAGTTCGGCGGCGGACGGCGCGCTCAGCTGCTGGCCGCGATCGGCACGGCCACGATGCCGGTCCTGCTGGGGGCCGCTCATATCGCCAACACGACGGCCTACGAGCTGCTGGCCTGGGCGGCCCTGGCGCTGATCGTCGCCCGGATCGGGCGGACCGGCGACTGCCGCTGGTGGCTGGCCGGAGGCCTGGTCGCGGGCCTCGGGGTGGCCGACGACCACAGCGCGAGCTTCTTCGCCATCGCGCTGGTCATCGGCGCCCTGCTGTCCGGCGGCCGCCGGATGGTGCTGAACCGCTGGTTCCTGGCCGGCGCCGTGATCGCGGTGGCCTTCGAGGTCCCCGATCTGTGGTGGCAGGCCCAGCACCACTGGGCGACGATCGCCATGACGCACGCGCTGAACCAGGAGAACGGCGGCGCGGCCAGCATCGTCACCTGGATCTTCGGCCAGCTCGGCATGGTCACGCTGGCCCTGGCCTGGGTCTGGGTGGCCGGGCTGCTTTTCCTGTGGCGGTCAGGCCGGCCGCTGTGGCGGGCCATGGCCTGGGCCTACGGGCTGCTGTTCGTGGTCTTCGCGCTCACCACCGGCGCCAAGACCTACTACCTGGGCGCCGCGTACGTGTACCTGCTCGCCGCGGGCGCCGTCGCCATCGACGGGTGGCTGGCGGCCCGCCGCGGCCGGCTCCGCAACCTGCTGCTGGCCGCCGGCCTGACCACCGCGGTGACGCTGCCGGTCGTGCTGCCGGTGCTGCCGCCCGCCGACATCGGCTGGACCTACAAGACGAACCAGACCCCGGGCGAGAGCATCGGCTGGCCGCAGCTCGTCCGCACCGTCGGCACGGTCTGGAGGTCGCTGCCGCCGCGGCAGCGCGCCGGCGCCGTCATCTTCACCGCCGATTACGGCGAGGCCGGGGCGATCAACGAGCTGGGCCGGGGGACCGGGCTGCCGACCGCGGTGAGCCAGCAGAACAGCGAGTGGTGGTGGGGGCCGGGTAACCCGCGGGCCAGCACCGTCGTGGCCGTCGCGCCCGGGCCCATCGATGTCACCGGCTACGCCGCCTACCTCCGGCAGTTCTTCACCAGCGTGCGGGTGGCGGCCACGCTGTCGAATCCCTACGGCATCCGCAACCAGGAATGGGGCGGCCACGTCTACGTGTGCACCGGGCCGCGCCACCCGTGGGGCCAGATGTGGCCGCGGCTGCGGAATTACAGCTGACCGCTAGCCGACCGTGATCGCGTCCAGGAGCTTCTTCAGGAACTGCGCCGATACGACCGGCGCGTAGTCGTTCGGCCGGCCGATCGGCGGCTGCAGCGACTCGATCACCGCGTCGTGGTCGGCCTCGTAGAAGTAGACCAGCGAGACGAGGTCCTCATCCGGCGCCTCGGCCTGCGGCGGAAGCACGCGGTGCCGGTTGGACTTCCACCGGCTGCCGCTCCAGCGGGCGAGCAGGTCACCCGTGTTGATGGTGAAGGCGCCGGGCTCGTAGGGCGCGCCCTGCCAGCCGTCCTGCTCGCTCCACACCTGCAGGCCGCCCCGGCCCGGCTCGCGGTCGAGGATGGTGACGGTGCCGAAGTCGGTGTGCGGGCCGATCCGGTACTGGCCGGGCTCCGGCTGGCCGGCCAGCCTCATGGGCGGGTACCAGTTGATGTTCATCGTGTGCGTGGCATGACCGGTGTGCCGGGTGAAGAAGTCGGCTTCCAGGCCCAGTGCCGCCGCGCACAGCACCAGCAGCTCGTCCGCGAGCTCGCGCATCCGGGCCAGGTAGGCGACGACGGCAGGCTCCAGCTCCGGCACCTCGGCCGGGTAGGCGTTGGGCTGGAACCAGTACCCGTCGACCTCCGGGTCGCCGGTCGGCTGGTCGGCGCCGACCGCGAAGGACTCCTTCAGGTCCGGCGGGGTATGGGTGCCCTCGGCGTAGCCGTTCGCCTCGACGCCGGGGGGCAGCCAGCCCCGGCCGCCTACCGTGACCGCGTAGCGCTGCTTCACCTCGCGCGGCAGCGCGAAGAACGCCCGCGCCGCGGCGCGCACCTTCGCCCGCAGCTCGTCCGGCACGCCGTGGCCGGTGATCAGGAAGAAGCCCACGCTCTGCAGCGCCGCGTCCACCTGAGCGGCGACGCCGGCCCGGGCCGTCTCGTCTCCGCTGAGCCACGGCGCGAGGTCGATCACGGGAACTGACGATGGCATGACGGGACTCCTGTTACTGCCGGGCGGGTCAGGCGGCGAAGTGGTGCGCGGCGCGCGCTGCCGCGCACGGAGCGCACAGCGGCACGTCGATGTCGCCGAGCCAGTCGGAGCTGTACTGGCCGGTGATCACCGCGTCGAGCACCTCGCAGATACCGCTGTCGGCCGGATGAGCCCTGGCGCAGAAGCACAGGCAGGGCCGGCGCCGCATGATCTTCTCAGCGCGCTCGATCACCGCCCGGACCTCGGGACGGTTCGCCACGTCCGCGAGCGCGTCGGAGGCCGACCGGATGCGCTCCAGCGCATCGGTCACGGCCTGCCCGACTCTGCGCCCGACCTCGGCCAGCGTGTCGGCGAGCTCGGTGTCCCTGTCATCGCCCACGGTCACATTGTCCCACGGACGGCGATCCGGAGCCAGGGCGCGCTGGCGCAGCTCAGCGCGCGGGAGCTGGCCGCCGCGCGACGGCGGTCGCTGCCCGTCAGGCCGGCGGCTCGAACGCGGTCTGGAACAGGTAGCTGGTGGCCAGGCTGCGATAAGGCCGCCACCGGTCAGCGAGCGTGCGCACCTCGTCCTGCGACGGCAGGTGATCCAGCTGGTAGACACGCTGGATGATCTTGCGCAGGGCCAGGTCGCCGGGCAGGACCACGTCCTCGCGGGCTAGCGCGATGATCAGGAACCCGTGCACGGTCCACGGGCCGATGCCGGGAATGGCGGTCAGTCGCGCCTCAATGTCCTTATCGGAGCTCCGCTCCAGCTCCGCGGCGCTGAGCCGACCGTCGGCGAACTGCCGTGCCAGCTCGCGCAGAGTCGCGATCTTCCGCCGCGACAGCCCGGCCCGCTGCAGGTCCTCCGGGGCGGCGGCGAGCAGTGCCTCAGGAGACGGCAGCTCGCCGCCGAAGAGCTCCCGGAGGCGGCCGAGGGTAGCCCGCGTCGCCTGCACCGACAGCTGCTGGCCGGCCACCTGGAAGATCAGGGCGCCGAAAGCATCCATCCGCGGCAGGTCAGTCAGCCACGCACGCGGATCGAAGCCGGGATGCGCGTCGATCACCCGGGCCAGGACCGGGTCGGCCTCCCTGAGCTGCGCGAGTGCGTCGGCCATGGTCCTATCTTCGGTCAGGCCGCGTTGCTGTCCGCGGCTAGCCCGCGGGCCCGAGGTCCGCGGCAGGCTGGCGGCGGGCACTGGAGCACGCCGGGGCCTTCGTTTCGGAAGGAAGGGGATGCACCGCGGAGTCGACGCGGGCGTTCCGGCCAACGGCCGTGGCCGCGATGACCGCGGCCGCCGCGGCGGCGCTCAGCCAGCCGACTGGCTCGCCGAGCAGCAGCGCTGACCAGCCGAGGGTCAGGGCCGGCTGAGCCAGCTGCAGGCGGCCGACCCGGGCGACGCCGCCGAGCGCCATGCCCCGGTACCAGGCGAAGAAGCCCAGGCAGACGGAGACGAAGCTGACGTAGGCCAGGCCGGTGACGGCGGTCGCGGTGAGATGGCGGGGCGGGCTGAGCACCGCGGCCGCGGCGGTGACCGGCAGGGTGACCGGCAGGGCCACGATCAGCGCCCAGCAGATGACCCGCCAGCCGCCGTAGTCGCGGGCCAGCGCGCCGCCCTCGGCGTAGCCGAGCCCGGCGACCGCGATCGCCGCCAGCAGCAGCACATCGCCGGTGCGCAGCGTCCCGCCGCCCTGCACCAGCGCGAACCCGATCACCACCGCGAGACCGAGGCCGAGCGCGGCCCAGTAGGCCGGCCGCGGCCGCTCGCCGGCCCGCAGCACCGCCATCCCGGCCGTCGCCGCCGGGATCAGCCCGGTCAGCACCGCGCCGTGCACGCTGCTGACCTGGCGCAGGGCGATCGCCGAGAGCAGGCCGAAGCCCACGCCGACGTTGAGCGCGACGATGATCATCCGCCCGGCGATGGCGCGCGGCGGCAGCAGCGGCTCGCGCCGCGCGGCCAGGATGGCCACGGCCAGGCAGGCCCCGAGGGCAGAGCGCCCGACGCCGACGACGACCGGGCTGAAGGAAGCCTCGGCCAGCCGGGTGGCCGGGAAGGTCAGGCTGAAGCACAGCACGCCGGCCGCGCCAAGCAGCAGAGGTGACGCTTTCCAGCTGGCGACAGAAGTGCTTCTATTAGGGTTCATGAATAACGATAGCAGTCAGCCAGCTGCTCAGCACGGCGCGCTGGCTGCCCTGGAGCAGCTGGTCGCGTCGCTGCCGGCGGACAGCAAGCTGCCGTCCTATCGTGAGCTGCAGCAGCGCTACCGGCTCAGCCCGGCCACGGTGCAGCGCCTGCTAGCCGGGCTGGCTCGCCGCGGGCTGGTGGTCACCCGGCCGGGAAGCGGCACCTTCACAGCGGCGCGCCGGCCCGCGCCCGCGGCGTCCGACCTGTCCTGGCAGACCCTGGCGCTCGGCAGCCGGGCCGGCCTCGGGCCGGACCTGGAGCGGCTGGTCGAGCCGCCGCCCGCGGACTCGATCGGGATGTCCGGCGGCTTCCCCGATGAGCGGCTGCAGCCGCTCGGCCTGCTCGCCGCAGCTGCCGCGCGGGCCGGCCGGCGCCCGCGGGGCTGGTCCCGGCTGCCGGCCCAGGGCCTGCCCGAGCTGCGCAGCCACCTGGCCGCCGAGGCCGGCGGCGCGCTGACCGCGCACGATGTCCTGATCACGCCAGGGGGGCAGGCCGCGCTGTCAGCCGTGTTCCGGCATCTGTGCGGGCCGGGCGATCCGGTCATCGTCGAGTCGCCTACCTACATCGGGGCGCTGGCCGCGGCCAGGGCGGCCGGGCTCACCCTGGTGCCGGTACCGGGCGACCGGGACGGGGTGCTGCCGGACGCGCTCGCCGACGCGCTGGCCCGTACCGGCGCCCGGCTCGCCTACCTGCAGCCCCGCTACGCGAACCCGGCAGGCGCGGTGCTCGCGCCGCAGCGGCGCGGTCCGGTGCTGGCGGCCGCGGCGCGGGCAGGCGCCTTCATCCTGGAGGACGACTGGATGCGGGACTTCGACCTCGGCCACCCCTCTCCCCCGCCGCTGGCCAGCATGGACGACGACGGGCACGTGATCTACCTGCGCTCGGTGTCCAAGCCGGTCGCCGCCGGGCTGCGGGTGGCCGGGCTGGCGGCCAGGGGGCCGGCGCTGGCCCGGCTGCGGCGCGGCCGGATCAGCGACGACCTGTTCGTCGCTCCGGTCCTCCAGCATGTCGCGCTCGACGTGCTGACGGCTCCCGGCTGGCCGCGGCACGTGGCCGGCCTGCGGCGGGCGCTGCGCGAGCGCCGCGACGCGCTCGCCGCGGCCATCCGGGTGGAACTGCCCGGCTGCCGGCTGGAGCTGATCCCGGCCGGCGGCCTGCACCTGTGGCTGCGGCTGCCGGATCACTGCTCGGACGCGGACGTGGCGGCGGCCGCCGCGGCCCGCGGCCTGGAAGTGAGCCCCGGCCGGGCCAGCTTCCCCGGCGAGCCGCCCGGCCCGTACCTGCGGCTCAGCTACGCCGCCGAGGAGCCGGCCAGGCTGCGGCGCGGCGCGGAGATCCTGGCTGACGTGCTCGGCTCCGCCTAGCGCTGCTTGCTGCCCGTTGCTGCCCGGCCACCGGCCCGGGCCCCGCCGATGTCAGCCGTCGAGGGCGAAGGTGAACATCTTCTCCGCCGCGACACGCGCCCCCAGCGGGTTCTCCCGGTCCAGCCATTCGGCGAACCCCGGTCCTTGCAGCGGCAGGTAATGGCCGAGCATCGCCTGGCGCAGCTCGGGGTGCGCCGGGTCGGATACGTCGAAGAGCTCGGCCCGGCCGTGCACGGTGACGGCGAGTTCCTCGCCCGGCAGGTAGGTGGCGCTGACGGCCGGGCGGGCCGCCAGGTGGCGCATCCGCACCGAGTTCCGCCCGGAGCTGAAGCAGAAGGACCCGTGCAGCAGGTAGCCGTCGACCGGGCCGACCAGGGGGCGCCCGTCGGCGGTCACCGTGGCCAGCGCGAGCAGGCGCATCCCGGTCAGCTGCTCGCAGACCTGCGCCGCGGTGAGCCGGCGCTCGCCGGTGATGATGCCCCGCAGGTGCGGGCCGGCCTGCGCCGCGCTCTGGTCGAGCAGCTGCTGCAGGCGTTCGAGGTCATCCGGGGTCTCTAGCATCTGCCGATTCCACCACAGGGCGCCGACGGCGGCGCGGAACGGCGCTTAGCGGCGGCGGCGGGAGCCGGCGGCAGCCGGCGGCGGCGGCCGGAGCCGGCGGCGCTCAGGGGCGGCGGCGGGAGCCTGCCGCGCTGACGGTGCGGACGGCCGAGTCCACGATCGCGTCGAGGCGGCTGGCGTGGGCCCCCCGCCAGTACACCCGGCCGCACGACGCGCAGCGCGAGAACTCGTCGTAGCTGCGCAGGGTTCCTGGCTGCAGCAGCGCCTCGACGTCGGCCTTCCCGGCCGGCGACAGCAGCCCGTTGCACGCCGGGCACCGGGTCCACGGCGCCAGCGGCGGGGCGAACCTGTCCAGCACGTCGCGGAACTGATCGTCGGGCCGCGCGCCCCGCGGGTATGCGCCCAGCCAGAGCTTCCTGCGCTTCAGCAGCCCGCGGTCCTGGGTCAGCAGGACCCGGTGCCCGGCGTTCGCCAGCTCGATCAGGGCATCGTCGTCCAGGTCGTTGGCGTAGGCGACGTCCAGGCCGGCCAGCCGCAGCCGCCGGGCCAGCGTGCCCAGGTGGACATCGAGGATGAACCTCGCTGACGGCAGGCGCTGCGGGCGGCGCACGGCGCCGACATCCACGACATCCCCGGCGGCCGGCCGGAACCCGGGCCCGGCGGCCCTGCCGTTCACGGTCAGGCTGCCGACCTCGGTCAGCGGCACCCCGAGAGATTCCACTACGTGGCCGAGCGACGAGACGCCGTCGCAGCCGAACCGCACCGGCCCGCCGCGGTGCCGCGGCCGCAGGAACAGCTGCAGCTCATCCGCGAAACGGGCCTCCGCCTCCGGCTTGCTCACCCCCTCAGCATGCCCGGCGCTCAGGTGAGATCGGTGCCCGGTGCCGGAGCACTCTAGCCGGGGCACCCGGCGCGGGGCGCCCCGCTTTTCGAGCTCGACGCGGGCACACGCGCGGCGATCGAGTCGGTCCGGGACGTCATCGACAGCGATGCGGCTACCGCCGCCTGGGAGCGCGCGCTGCTGGCACCGGCGTGGGACGGTACGCCAGCGTGAATCCATGCCGACCTGCTGCGGCCCAACCTGCTCGTTGATGACGGCAGGCTCCGTGCCGTCAGCGACTTCGGCAGCGCGGGCGTCGGCGACATCGGCTGAGCGTCAGCCCTGAGCCGGGCTGTCGGTCAGCGGGAAGGCCACCTCGATGCGCAGGCCGCCTTCGGGTGGCGCGTGCGCGGCGAGGACCGCCCCATGGGCGGCGGCGATGGCCCGGACGATGGACAGGCCGAGGCCGTGGCCGCTGCCGTCACTGGTGCGGGCGGTCTCCAGCCGCTGGAAGGGCTCGAAGAGCCGGTCAACCTCGGCCGGCGGGACGACCAGGCCGCTGTTGGCGACCGTCAGCACGGCGCGGCCGTCCCGGACCGCGGTACTGACCTCGACGGTGCCGCCGGGCAGGTTGTGCCGCACGGCGTTGTCCAGCAGGTTGGCGACCAGCCGGTCGATCAGGTCCGGGTCGCCGAGCACCGGCGCCGGGCTGACCGAGGTCTCGACGCGAAGCCGGTCGCGCTCGATCCGGCTCTTGGCGCCGCGCAGCCCGGCGTAGGTCACCTCGCCCAGGTCGACGGGCTCGCGATGGCACAGTCCGCCCTCGCTGGTGGCCAGGGTGAGCAGCGCCTCCAGCAGGCGCTCCTGCTGCTTCCCGGACTCCAGTACCTCCCGCCCGGTCAGCCGCCACTGCTCGACCGTGGTGCCGGGGTTGCGCAGCGCGACCTGCAGCAGGGTCCGGTCCAGGGTGAGGGGCGTGCGCAGCTCATGCGAGGCACTGGCCACGAAGTGCCGCTGCGCCTGGAAGGAAGCCTCCAGCCGGGCCAGCAGCCCGTTCAGCGTGCCGGCCAGCTCGGTGAACTCGTCGTCCGGCCCGTCCAGCGCCAGCCGCTCGTGCAGGCTGGTGGCCGAGATCCGGCGCGCTGTCGCGGTAATGGCCCGCAGCGGGCGGAGCACCCGGCCCGCCACCAGCCAGCCGAGCGCGACCGCTATCGCGGCCATCACGGCCAGGGCGATGGCCGACTCGAAGACCAGCGCGTGCAAATCCACGGTGTGCACCTGGTGCAGCGCTGCGAGCTGAACCTGCAGCAGGGCGCGGCACGGGGCCGGCATTATTGCGCCCGGCACCCGATTGACGTCTCGCACCTGGAAGGAGACGTTCCCGGGCGGCCGCACGGTGCCCGGCAGCCGGGTCAGGTTAACCCGGCACGCCCGGCCGGGGACCGCCACAAAATGGCCCGCTGAGGCGACGACGGCACCAGCGGTGGCGCGGTCAACCAGCCAGAATGTGACCGTGAGCAGGCCGGCCCCGGCGGCCAGGAACAGGCAGCCGTAGAGCACGGTGAGACGCAGCCGCGCCGTGCGGCGGGGCAGGCGGAGCCAGGACGGCGGGGCGAGCAGCCGGCGGGCAGAGCGCATCATGGCGGTCATATCCGGTAGCCGCCGTCGCGGACGGTCTCGACCACCGGCGGGTCACCCAGCTTGCCGCGCAGCCGCCCGATGGTGGTCTTGACCGTCGTGGTGAACAGGTCCGCGTTCTCATCCCAGACCCGCTCGAGCAGGTCCTCGGCGGAGACCAGCGCGCCCCGGGCGGCGAGCAGGCACTCCAGCACGGCGAACTCCTTCGGGCTGAGCGCCAGCCGCCGCCCGGCGCGGACGGCGACCCGCCGGGCCGGGTCCAGGGACAGGTCGCCGTGCGTGAGCGCGGGCGGCAGCGGGGCGGCGGCGCGGCGGGCCAGCGCCCGGATGCGGGCCACCAGCTCGGTGAAGTCGAACGGCTTGGGCAGGTAGTCGTCCGCGCCGAGGCCGAGTCCCCCGACCCGGTCGGCAATGGTGCTCGCGGCCGTCAGCATCAGCACCCGGCTGGTGCACTGGCGCTCGGCCAGCGTCCGGCAGACCTGGTCGCCGTGCAGGCCGGGCAGGTCCCGGTCCAGCACGATCACGTCGTAGCGGGTGGCCTCGGCGTGGTGCAGGGCTTCCTGCCCGTCGAATACGACGTCGACGGCCATGCACTCGCCGCGCAGCCCGGCCGCAATGGCCTGGGCCAGCCGCTGATGATCTTCGACAACCAGCACTCTCATGGATTCTCCCTGGCCACCGCGTCCGGCATGCACCAGCCAGCAGCCCGGGCGGGCGGCACTTCCAGGATGCCAGGCCGCAGGTGACAGTCAGGTCACCGTCGTTGTGACCGTGCTGTCACCGGCGAGGGCGTACAACTGGCTGCGCAGGACATCACCCGGCGGCCGCGACCGGCCCGGGCTGGGACCCGAGAACGCCGTGGCTCGCGTTCCGATGTCCAGGCCGCGGCTCCCGCCCGGCCCCGCTCGCCGGGCCGGGCCCGCGCGGCTGACGGGCAAGGCGTCACCGGCAGAACGAGAAGGACTGCGAGATGGACGACGGCAACGGCGGCGACCCGCGGGGGCGATCGCGGCCCGGGCCGACTGCCATGCTGGCCGCCGGCCTGGCCGCTGTCGCCCTGCTGGCGGCGGCGTGCGGTGGCAGCTCCTCGCCCGCCGCCACCGCGTCGAAGGTGACCTACGAGAAGGCGCTCGCCTACGCCAGGTGCATGCGCTCGCACGGCGTGCCGACGTTCCCCAACCCCACAAGGCAGGGGACTTTCGTCGTCAACGGGACCGACCAGGGCTCTCAGCAGGGACGGATCGCCAACTTCTCCTGCCGGTACCTGCTGCCGGACGGCGGCAGCAAGCGGACTCCGGCCGAGCAGCGGGTGTTCGTCGCCGACAACCTGGCCTTCGCCGCCTGCATGCGCTCACGCGGATTTCCCGATTTCCCTGACCCTGTCTTCCAGGGTCCCGGCGTGATGTTCTCGCTGCCGCAGGGCGTTGACCCGAACTCGCCGCAGTTCGAGTCCGCGCAGCGGCTCTGCCAGCCGCTCAGGAACAAGAACGGCGGCGGTGCGACGTGACCGGCGTCATCTCGGCTCGCACGGGCGGCAGGACCCGCGGCAGCGACAGGGCCCGCGGCAGCGCTGCCGCGGGCTGGCCGCAGCGCCGGGCCAGCCGCGGCCGATGCTGGCGTCGCGGCGTCCTGGCCGCCGGGGTGACCGCGCTGGCCCTGCTGACGGCAGCGTGCAGCGGCGGCGGCGGATCAGCCGGCCCGGCGGAGTCGGCGGGCCAGCCCGGCTTTCAGAAGTCGCTCGCCTACGCCGCGTGCATGCGCTCGCACGGCGCTCCGGGCTATCCCGATCCCAACAGCCAGGGCCAGTTCATCAGAACCCTGATGGGAATGTCTCCTGGCCGGGCGGCCGCGACAGCCGCAGCGGCACTGGCCGCCATCGGCTCGGGCGACCTGGCCTGCTGGCGGCGGCCGGTGCGGCGCTGGCCCTGCTCACTGGGTGCGGCGGCGGCAGTAATGGCGCCAGCTCGGC
>Ga0187858_10000474_pt1 | contig 49605 bp, 47 predicted proteins | sample June2016WEW_8_15_FD_133015 | JGI IMG/M metagenome (GOLD analysis project Ga0187858, IMG submission 133015) | Peatland microbial communities from SPRUCE experiment site at the Marcell Experimental Forest, Minnesota, USA - June2016WEW_8_150 | ecosystem: Environmental > Terrestrial > Soil >...
AATTGGAATAAAAAATTATCCATTATTCAGGAATGTTTTTTAGATTACAGTAGGCATATTGTTGCAAGATTTAATTTTTGCGTAGGTTGAAACTTGTGGATAACAATTCCGGTATAAAAAAACTGAGAGGCTATTATTCCCAATTCTTATATCTTGCTCATAGGGTGAAAGTAAGAATTCGTATTCTTATTTGGAAGGTAATTTACGATATTTATGTTGGGGAAGGAACCGATTTCAAAGACATGAATTATATCAATACCTTGAATGGCCCCATTGTTATTGGAAACCAGTGTCAAATAAACGCATTTTGTCTAATGGGGCCAATTGAATTTGGGGGCCACGTATTGATAAACCATATGTCAGATGTTGCAGGTAGTGCCGCCAAGGTTATTATTGGGAATAATGTGTTGATTGCGCCTCGGGTCTTAATTATGGCTTGCATGCATAACCATCATGATAAACAAACATTAATTAGATTACAGGGAGTCTATGCGGCAGATGTTGTTATTGGAGATGATGTCTGGATTGGAACAGGTTCAATTATTTTGCCTGGAGTTACAATTGGAACTGGGGCAGTGACAGGGGCTAATTCCGTTGTTACCGCAAATATACCAGAATATTCTATTGCGGTTGGCGCTCCAGCGCGTGTGGTTGGTACTCGGGAGTAGAACCACCAGCGTTAAATTTTTTGGAATGGTTACCATCAGATAATATGATAATGAAATCTTCAATTACTTATGAATGGTTGAATTTACTTGAAAGGAAGTTTGAACGGCAAGTTGGTGCGAAATCAAATCTGTTGGCTCAGTGGTTGCTTACTGCAACCTTCGGTGTGGACCAAAAGGGGGAGCAATACTACCGTCGTGCTAAATCAACCTTTCAAAATTTAGATTCAATGAGAATCCTTGATGCAGGGTGCGGGGATGGTTCTATTGCACTTCGATTCGCAATTGCTGGCGCCGACGTAGTAGGCTTGGATATAGATTGCGAGTTTATAGATATTGCTCGACTTCGTTCTATGGAAATGTACCCCCAAACACCGATCCGTTTTATATGCGCCGATTTGTGTGATAAAAATTCCTTTTCCGATACCGGGTTTGATTTAATAATAAGCATTGATGTTATCGAGCATGTATCGGATGCAGTAAAGTATTTAATTACTTTAAAGGAGATGCTAAATCCTGCCGGAAAAATATGGCTTTTTACACCAAATCGTTTAGCATGGGCTAACATTATGAGGGATCCCCATTATCGATTGGGTGGGTTAACCTTAATGCCTAACAGGTGGGCAGCCTGGTATGCTGTTCATCTCCGGAGAAAAACCAGCAAATACGAAATTGAACAGCTTTATACGCAGTATCTGCTAAAAAAGCTGGCTGATCGTTGTGATTTAAGAATAATCTATCAATCCCTGGGAGATTTTGATTATTTCATTCAGAAACGACCTTGGTTGAAGGCTTTTGTTAGGTTTCCGGTAATTTGGACTTTCTTGTACACAATTTATCGGCAACGTGTTTCTACCATTGAGGCAGTACTTTCGTAGCCGTTTGCGAATTGTCGAGATTCTCCTGAACAAGATTGCAATTATTGATGCGCATTCTTCTGATTTCAGCCCGCTATCTGCCTCATCGGGGTGGCCTGGAAAGCGTGGTTCACCACATTGCCAGGGAATTTCGCCAGCAAGGCCATAGCGTGCAAATTATCACCAGTCGTTATCCGCGCAGCTTGCCGTACAAAGAAGTAATTGACGGTATGCAAGTAACGCGCTTGCATTTTCTTCTGCCTGATCAAAAGTATTTACGCAACTACCGCTTTGATCTCTGGTTGGCTGGATTATGGTTTTACTTTTATTCTTCGCAAGTCATTCGTCGCACAATCAACGAATTTCAACCGGACGTGATCAATAATCACTATCTGAACGAAGTGGCGGAGTTTACCCCGCGCAGTCTTACAGGACGTTTTTCCACCATCCCCTGGGTCATTTCCTTGCATGGCGGCGACGTGGATGGAGAGCCATTACTTGGACGAACGAACAAAGAACGTTTCAGCAGGCTTTCCCGACAGGCGTACGGCTTGACCGCCTGTTCCAACTTTTTGGCTGCCCAGGCCCGGACTCTTGAACCTGCTCTGCAGGGAAAGATCCAAGTGATCCATAATGGCGTGGATGTGCAACTTTTTGCAGAGGCCAGCCCTTTCCCGACTGATCATCCCTATATTTTAGCCGTAGGCCAATTGTCCTCCCATAAAGGCTTCGATCTTTTGATCGAGGCTTTCGCACAGGAAGCTGGAAAATACCCGCAGGTACAATTGTGGATTGCAGGAGAGGGCCAGGAACGCAGCGCATTGGAGCTGCTTATTAGCCAAAATAAACTAAAGCAACGCGTCCAATTTATGGGGAAGGTTGATGAGGTGACGGTGGCATCTTTGATAGCAGGCTGTTTGTTTATTGCCATGCCATCCCGGCGCGAGCCTTTTGGCATCGTTGCCCTGGAAGGCATGGCAGCAGGAAAACCGGTGCTGGCCACGCCGGTCGGCGGTCTGCCTGAGTTTTTGCCGGTGCCTCCAAACCGGTTGGTTCCGCCGGATGCGACAGCCTGGACCGGAGCGTTGGATGAATGGCTGCACCTGGCCGAGAGCGGAAAGTTGCAAGTTGGTGGGAACGCGGAAGCAGCCGCTCAACATGGTTGGTCGAGTGTTGCCAATCAATATTTACGGGTTTATCAACAGGTTCTGAACAATGCCTGAAACCCACTGGGCGTTCATCCATCCTTTTCAACTCAGATTGCAGCGTGGTATCGAAGTCTATCTCTGGAACCTGGCAGCTGCCCTCGCTCAACAAGGTATCCGGGTGGATATATTAACTTGGAATGGTCCGCTGGAAATTCCCGACTATGCCCGGGTGCCAGGTATCAAACTGTATAAGGTCCCAGATGTGCGCTATTTTCAAACCGCCTTTGCGGTACCATTTTATCTGGCCTGGCTATTGAAGGGTAAGTACCAGCATGTTTTTGTGCACTTTGCCGGCTATGGCGAAGGCCTGGCTTTACGCCTGGCGAGCCTGCTGCGGTCGGTGCCTTTCTCGGTTGTATTTCATTTCCCGCTTAGCCAAGTACCGCAACGCTATAAGGAATTTGAGAAATGGAATTTCCAACACGATGCGCAACACCTGATCGGTGTCAGCAAGGCGACCGGGCGGGAGGTGGAGCAATGGGCAGGCCGCCTTTGTAACGTGATCGGACATGGCGTGGAGACACAGCGCTTTCATCCCGATCCCGCACTACGGATGCAGGTGCGCCGGGAATTAGGGATTGAACAGAATGCGCCCATTCTGATTTCAGTGGCTGCGTTGGAGGAACGTAAGGGTATCCAGTGGGTCATCCAGGCTATGCCAGAGGCGCTGAAGGAAATCCCGGATATCCACTACATTGTTATTGGCGATGGTCAGTATCGAGATACTTTAGTTTCCATGCTTGCAGATTTGCAGCTCGAATCGTGCGTGCATCTTTTGGGCATAAAACTGGATGTCCATCCATACCTTTGTGCTGCGGATATCATGATGGTGCTTGCGCGCGGCGAGGCAAGTTCCATTTCTTTGTTGGAAGCCCTGGCGTGTGAATTAACTGCAATTACTTCGGATTGTCCTCCTTTTGACGAATTAATAAGGGAAGCGTGGGGTTTAAGAGTCGACGAAACGAGCCTCCATCAGGTTGTATCCACTGTCGTGGGTTTAATCAAAGACCCTGAAAGTAGGGTCGGCATGGGTAAGGCTGGGCGAGTCAGAATTATGGAAAAACATACCTGGCCTCAGATTGCCAAAGAATATAAAGAGTTGACACTTTGAACAATTCGTTGGTGAGTAACTCCGAATCGGATTTGTTGCAGCTACGTCGCGAATCTTTCAACCTATGACTTTCTTCTCTGTTCTGATTTGCACCTATAATCGCCCGGATATGTTGGCAATGGCGTTGCGTGCCTTGGTTGACCGAACGGTTGAAAAGCCGGACCAGGTGGTGGTTGTCAATGGCGGCGATGATCGTTCCGATTCAATTGTCAAGAACTATATGAACTGGCCGGGTGTTAGGGTCGAATTGGTAAAGACGGTTAATAAAAATCTGGCCACCAGCCGTAATGTGGGGCTGCCCTTTTGTACGGGTGAGATTGTTGCCTGGACCGACGATGATGCCGAGGTCTTTCCAGATTGGGTAACGCAGATGAAAAGAATACACGCAGAACATCCCGAAGCCGGTGGCGTGGGTGGATCGGTATTGGGCGCAGATAGCAAAAGGAGTTTGCTCAGCCGTATTGCCGATGAGGCCGTCTTTTCTTCACCCTCCCAGCCCGGCTATGTACGTACCATTGCCGGGGTGAACGTTTCCTATAAACGAAATGTTCTTCAGGTTGTTGGTCCACAAGATGAGACACTCTTCCGGGGTGAGGATGTGGATTTCAACTGGCGTATCAAGAAACTGGGTTATGAAATATATTACTTTCCCGGGATAAAAGTTCTCCATAATCATCGTCCAAGTCTCAAGCAATTAATGGATCAATTTTACATGTATGGACGGGCATACACTTTAGTTCGGCGTAAATGGTCTGATATGTATTGTGTGTATCCCCAAAAGATAGCGCGTTTAAAGGATGCATTGAAGCTGCTTTATTTTATTGCTTCCACTTTTGTTGACCCTTTTATTTCTACGATGAAAATGTCGACATGGTGGGACCGGATAATGGCATTACCTGTTTTATTTGTTTTACATATTGCCTGGAAGAGTGGCATGGTAGAGCAAAAATTGAAGTTTTCTCCGAAAACGACATGATCCGAAAAATGGTCCAATGGCTGTTCGGCTTGATCATTTGGGTGGCCTACCATTCCTATAAGGAGGCGGGTCTTAATGCCGTTTTCCTGATTTTGCCGGCTAAATTACTGGTACCCACCCTGGTGAAGTATGGAGCAACCATCGGCGAAAATGCAGATATGCAAACACCGCTCACTTTCCACAATGTTTCCGCCGAATCAGGCAAACACTATGCGAACTTGCAGGTTGGTTCCGATTGTTATTTCGGTAAAGAAGTCTTCCTTGACCTGGCGGACCGGATCGTGATCGAGGATCGGGTGACGATCTCGATGCGGGCGATGCTATTAACCCATACCCATGCTGGAAAAAGCCCATTGTCAGAAAATCGTCTTCCGCCTTCTTATGCGCCTATTTTGTTGAAGGCTGGTTGTTATTTGGGGGCTGGAGCCATTATTTTACCCGGGATCAAGGTTGGCGAACAAGCCATCGTTGGCGCCGGTGCGGTGGTAACACACGATGTCCCTGCCGGTGCAGTTGTTGGCGGCGTGCCTGCCCGGATGATCAGTCATGAGTAAAATCGATGAATAATGTGGCGAAGAATTTGTTGGCGTTTATATTGGGGATACTCAGCATAGCATCCTTCGTGAAAGGTGGAGGGATCATTGAGTGAGAAGGGATTGTTATTTCTAGTAGCTGGAATTTGGGTATTCATTTTTCTTATTCAAAAGCAATATCGTCGAAACCTGTTAGTCATTAGCATTCTTGGTTTTATTGTCGGCTGGCATGGTCTCAATATTTCCCCTGGGTTTGTTATTTATCCGACAGAACTTTTGATATGGTTTGGGTTTCTGATCTATTTATTGAGTCGGAAGAATAGACGTAGTGATGTGCGTCCACCTAAACCGACCTTTTGGGAAATTGCCCTTGCTCTTTTAGCGGTAACTGGTGGATTTACAGCTCTAATTTATAATCATCCATTGTTTAATGATCTGGCTTTCTTAAAGAGCTTTCTGGTTTTTATACCAATGCTGGTTCTTTTTAGAGGCTGGATTAGCAATAAACAACAAATCGTTTTTTTTGCAAGAACGTTGGTTTATGCTGGGACAATTATATCAATTTTAGGTTTGATGGAAAGATATATTCCTGCGATTTCTACCCTTTTTTCTAATTTCATACCTGTATCAATGGAGACTCGCTATAACTTCGGATTTGATAGTTTTGTAAACTTGGCTGCTTTTAGTTTTTGGGGAACCCCGGTTGTTTCAGTTTTGCTCGTTCTTTTTACTGGGCTGGCAGTTTTTCTGCCCAAACCAAATATTCGTTGGCAGAAAATAATTTGGTTTCTCACACCGCCGTTACTGACTTTAGCAATTATTTCAACTGGCTATCGTTCAGCCTGGCTGGGGTTAATTGTTGTAATAGTTTTGGGAGTTGTTTTTAATCCTGGGCAAAGCTTGCCGTGGCTTGTCCTGGCAATACCGGTGAGTTTCGTTTTGTTTTCATCGGCATTCATAGATCGTCTAAAAACTGTTTTTTATTTACCAGCTTTTCAAGATCCCACCTTCATAACGCGCTATTCGGCTTTGCAAAATGGTTTGCAAACTATAAAAGATAACTTGCTTTTGGGTGTCGGTTGGGGTTCCCCCACTACTTTTAACGATTGGGTAAATTTGGGGGTTGCGATTGGGGGAATTGGGTTGATGGTTTTCGCAATTTGGTATGGTTTGTTACTTATTAATTTACTCAAATATGCCAGGAAAACTATGGAAAAAGACAATTACTTCCTTTGCATGTCTTTTTTTACTGCCTTGGGTGGCTATTCAATTGCCATGTTCAGCGGTGCTATGAGCCAGGTTTTCCCCATTATGACTGGTTTTTGGTTCATTTTTTGTCTGGGCTGGCGGCTGATAGAAATTTCACGGGAGGAGGAAGTAATAAATGGCAAAGTTGTCAGTGCTACTTCCAACATATAATGTTGAATCTATCATTGTAGATTCTCTCGAGTCGGTCAAATGGGCCGATGAAATCCTGGTGGTGGATTCTTATAGTACGGACCAAACCTTGGAAATTGTTCAAAGATATGGCGCCAGGGTCATTCAGCATGAATATATTAATTCGGCCAAACAGAAGAATTGGGCTATACCTCAATGCTCCCATGAATGGGTTCTTCAAATCGACTCTGACGAGCGCGTGGATCTGCCTTTGCAAGAAGAAATTCGGCGAGTCTTGATGGATGTTCCGCCGGATGTAGATGGGTTTATTGGCCCGACCAAAAACCATTTATTTGGGAAATGGATACAAACGATGGAATTATACCCGGGCAATCGCTTACGCCTTTTCCGGCGCGATAAGGGACGATTTCAGGATATAGAAGTGGATGCGCACATCGTTGTACCCGGTAGAGTTTTATATCTAAAGAATCATGTATTGCACTTCGGATTTCAAAGTGTTTCCCAAAAACTTAAGCCACTCGATCGGTATACCCGCTACGAATCCGATGAACGCGAAAAACAAGGCAGACGGTATTCCTGGTTCAACCTCACCATTCGTCCGCTGGCGGTTTTTTTATATGGCTATTTGTACAAAATGGGCTTTAAGGATGGCGTTCGGGGACTGATTTACGCTGCCTATAGGACGGATTTCATATTTTGGACATATGCCAAGCTCTGGGAGAAAGAATGGCGTCAGGGCAAAAAAAAATAAAAGTATTGTTTATCGAAGTAACCGCCCAAATGGGAGGAGTTGAGGTTACAACATTACATGTCGCTTCTGGAATAGATTTTCATGTATTTGAGCCGCTTGTTTGCGTTCCAGAAACTGGGCCTTTATCTGAACTCTGCAAAGCAAAAGGAGTGAAAGTAGTCATTCTGCCCTTGCCAGTTTTTCCTTCGGTGTCAATCCAATTTGGCGATAGGGCAATCGCGAATCCTCTGGCGATCATTTTGGACGGTATTTTGTGTGTTGTAGCTGCCCTCAAATTGGCTACATTTATGCACGATTTCGAAATCGATATAGTATGCACAAAAGGACTTTTTGGGCATTTCTATGGGGGAATTGCAGCGAAATTAACGCATCTTCCTTGTGTTTGGCAAATCCAGGAAATAGTTGAATCACGACGTGCAGGTGGATTCTTCTTATTTATTCTCCGCCTGGGCGCAACTATTTTTGCAACAAGGATCATTGCTGACGCGAATGACGTAGCCAGTCAATTTGATGGATTGCGCAAATTACCTGGCTGGGTATCTACTATCTATAATGGCGTTGATCTTAATACATATCAACCCGGCATTAACTCATCAGAAATTCGTGCAGGTCTGGGAATTCCTCAAGATGCATTTGTGATTGGATGTGTGGCCAGATTAATGCAAGGCAAGGGCCAGCATGTGCTCATTCATGCTTTTAATACTTTAGTCAGTGATCATCCCAAAATGTATCTTGTTTTAGTCGGAAAGGGATTGTTTGATAAAGAGCAGTATGAAAAACGCTTGCGGAAAATGGTTGTTGACTTGGGTATTGAAAACCGGGTCTTGTTCACCGGTTGGGTGGAAAACTCTGCAGTGATATTTAAGACTTTCGATATTGCAGTGCATTCTTCGATCGGTCCGGACAGCCCTCTCTCGGTAATGGAAGCTATGGCTTCGGGTTGTCCGCTGATCCTGACAGCAGTTCCAGGTTGTCAGGAGATGGTGAGAGATGGAGAAGCTTTACTTATAGCGCCTGACAATCCGGATGCGTTGAGAAAAGCTATAGTTGAACTCTACGAGGACGCTGTCCTGCGAGAACAATTGTCTATTGCCGGACGAATAGCCGCTGTACAACGTTTTAACCTGGAAGGTAGCATCCGGCACATCGAGAATGTGTTTTTAGATTCAATCCATTGAAGGGCTAACACCCGATGAAAATTTTATTTGTTCATAATCATCTATCAACTTTTGTGCGACTAGATCTTGAATTACTTCAGTCAGCTTATGAAGTTAGGGAGTTGATGTTCCGGCCAACTCCTGGTTATTTTCGAGAAGTCTTTCAGGGAGTTTCATGGTGCGATATGGTATTTGGGTGGTGGGCTTCATGGCACATGCTGGAACCAATCGTTTACGCTAAAAATTTTCATAAACCCGTTATAGTTGTTGGCGGCGATTATGATGTTATATATGAAAAACAATTCAGATCCAGCAAAAGAATATTTACTGATAAGTTTCGTAAGCTCTTGGGATATTATATTTTCCCTAAAATTGACCAGTATATTACATTTTCAGACTTTTCAAAAAGGCAAGCATTAAAACTTCCTTATGTTAATCCGCAGCGTGTGTGTCGAATTTATTGCGGTTTGCCGGATCTGGCTGTAAATCGTAATTATAATAAGGGCAATCTTGTAATATCAGTAGGCGCTATTAATAGTTATGATATTTATCGTAAGGGCTATGCAACTTTTGTTAAGTCAGCGGCACTATTACCCAATTTTAAGTTCCAGATGATTGGGTCGTTGAAAGACGATAGTATAGAATTATTACGAGGTTGGAATAAAACAAATGTGGTTTATCCGGGCTACTTACCTGATAAAGATCTCTATCAGGTTATGAGTGATGCAAAAGTTTATGTACAGGTTTCTCATCACGAAGGCTTTGGAATGGCTTTGGCGGAAGCAATGCTCTTTCGATGCATTCCAGTGGTTACTAATCGCGGGTCCATACCTGAAGTTGTTGGAGATTGTGGCTATTATGTACCTTATGGGGATCCCCAGAAAACTGCTGATGCGATCAAAGAAGCGTGTGAACAGAGTTGTGATTTAGGTGCCAAAGCCAGGGAAAGAATTCTTTCTTTGTTCCCAATGGTAAATCGCAAGAATCAATTGTTTGATATTGTCGAAAAAACATACTCAGAATCGCAAATAGGGTGAAACTTGGGAAAATTAGATAGTATTTATGCAAAATTGCCCCTGATGGCTCAAAATGCCGCAGTAACCGGTTATGGTCTGTATTGGTGGCAATTGCGTTTTGGACCTGGCTATCCTACATTCGTTCGACAATATCAGGAACGCGAACGATTTACCAATGAAGAATGGCATGCCTGGCAGGTGGATCGTTTGAAGAATTTATTGGCCGCCTGCGTTAGCCATGTTCCCTATTATCGTGATAATTGGTCAGAAACGCAAAAACGGGCTGCGTTGAACTGCACCTTAAGCGCACTCCCATTGCTCGAAAAGGAGCCCCTGCGCGCAGATCCCAAAGCGTTCCTGCGAGAAGATATGCATCCATCCCGTACACAAGTTTCTCTCACCAGCGGCTCAACGGGTACCCCTATAGCCAGTTATTTCACCATACCGGAAGTCCGACAATCGTTGGCTTTACGGGAAGTCCGTTCGGCGCGTTGGGCGGGCGTCTCTTTCGCCATGCCGCGCGCCACTTTCTCTGGGCGGATGGTGGAACCAAATCCTGATAGCATGGGACCATTTTATCGTTTCAATGCCATCGAAAGACAGGTCTACCTGTCCGCCTTTCACCTGCGGCCCGATACTGCGCTTCAATATGTCGAAGCCATGAATCGGCACAAAATTAAATGGGCGACAGGGTATGCGGTCTCCTATTATTTACTTGCGCGTTTTATGCTCGAACAAAGAATTCCTTCTCCACATCTTAAAGCCATCATCACCACCAGCGAAAAATTGACGCCCGAAATGCGCAGCGTGATGGAACAAGCCTACGGTTGTAGAATTTATGAAGAATACAGCACGGTTGAGAATGCCATCTTTGCCAGCGAATGCGAGCAGGGCCGTTTACATGTCAGTCCAGATGTCGCGGTTGTCGAGATTCTGCGTCCCGATGGCTCTTCCTGCGATCCTGAAGAACCAGGCGAAGTGGTCGTGACGGCACTTTCGCGTGTCTACCAACCTCTCATTCGATTTCGGCTGGGCGATGTGGCTAGGTGGGATTCGGAACCATGCCCGTGCGGACGCCAGATGCCGGTCATCAAAGAAGTCGTTGGCAGAATCGAAGACGTCGTGATAGGCCCGGATGGCCGTCAAATGGTGCGCTTTCATGGCGTGTTTGTTAATCAACCTCATGTGCAGGAAGGCCAAATTATTCAGGAATCTTTGAACTTCATCCGAGTCAAAGTGGTCTCCACAGATGGTTTTGGCAATCAGGATGTTCAAGATATTGTTCATCGCGTTCAACTGCGTCTGGGTGGTGAAGTTAGAGTGGAAGTTGAACCTGTGGCAGAAATCCCAAGAACCAAGGCGGGAAAATTTCAGGCCGTGGTGAATAAATTACCTAAAGAACAGATGGATACATTGAAATTACACCCACCGTCATAAATATTCCTTGGACAATCTCAAATCATGAGATAATAATTATTTGCTTGGCTCCTTTTTTGGGTAATTGCAATTACTCTTATTATTTTCTATGCCCTATAGATACTTGGTTTTCATAAACAAACAATTATTTTGAGTCGTTTTGTGATTAATAATTCATATTCAAGAGTTCTCCGCTTTTTAACCGAACGTAAACCATTATTGCTTCATGCAACAGGCGTTTTCTTATTGAGCATTGCTATCACAATCCTTTTCTGGAGATATTTGCCGGCCAGTTTTCAGCAGAACGATAACAGCGATTACACAACTATCTACGAGCCGGTCGCACGCAATATCCTGAATGGCGCTGGATTCTTTCTAACAAATGGTGCGCCTGCGCTAAACTACCCGCCTGGGTTCCCCATTATTCTGGCAGGTATATTTTGGCTGGCTCGGGCTTTAGGTTTGCCTGAAAGTCTGGTGTATTCAGCATTTACATTGTTATGTATGGGACTTTCCTCCATGCTGATCTTCTTGTTTTCCGTACAAATTTGGGGGATCCGCGGGGGTTGGTTATCCGCCTTGTTTTTTATGACCTACCCTTTCGTGCTCTGGCTTACCAAGCAGCCCAATAGCGAGATACCATATATGGTGGTATTTTATGCCAGTTTATACCTGTTTTGGCTGGGAATGCACAAACAAAAAAAGCCGGGATGGCTACTGCTCATATCAGGCATACTTGCAGGTTTTGCCATGTTGATCCGGCCAATTGCCGTTGGCATGGGATTGATTTTGTTTGTAATATTATTGATAATTGATAAAAAGCGTCCCATGATTTTGCGTTTTCTTTTGGGCTTGGCGATTCTTTTTGGAAGCTTCCTTGCGATTTTGCCCTGGGAAGTTTGGGCGTATCAGAATACAGGTCAGCTGGTTTTGCTTAGTACAGGGAGTGTCCCCAGCATCCGCGACGGTCTGACATTTGCAGTTGAATCCAAGAATTATCGTCAGAATATTGTGATACCCGCTGATGTCGTTCATTTACAAAACGAATTCGTAGCCGAAAATGCTTCGATGAACTCCTTGGGAGAAGTAATTGGTACGGTAAAAAAACATCTTATTCAAGAACCTTTGACAGTGATAAAGCTCTTCTTGATAAAGAGCGCGCGCAGCTGGTATGGTACCGATACTGGCAGTATGGAGCCCGACATAATCGCCATACAGCTGGTCTATATTTTGTTTATTCTACTTGCAACGGTTTTTGTTTGGCACAACAGATCTTCAATACCAGGGCTGCTCTTATTTGTATGGGGGTTTGTATTTTATTTCTGGTTGATGACTACCATGGTGCTTTCCATATTAAGGTATATGGTCCCTGTCATCGGTTTGCTGGCTTTATTAATTCCCGAATTTGTGAATGTTTTACTACGTCGGTTGTCTCTTACGCGCCCTCGATGATTGATTGTTCCCCTTTCCTTTCCATCCTCCTCCCCATTCGTAACGAATCCGATTATCTTAAGAGCGGATTATTGGCGATTCTTGAGCAGAATTATCCTCCTGAATGTGTGGAGATTCTTATTGCCGATGGCATGTCCACAGATAATTCCCGATCGCTTATCCGGGATATTTCAGCCCTCCATCCGCATAGGCAATTTAGAATACTGGATAACCCCGGCAAGATCGTTCCAACGGGGCTAAATATAGCCCTGCGCCAGGCCAAAGGCGATATTAATATCCGCGTGGATGAGCATTGCATCATTACACAGAATTATGTTCGCCATTGTGTCGAACATATTCAAAAGGACAGCGTGGTGGTCGGGCCAGATGGAAGGGAGATGGTACGGTTCCATGGAGTTTTCGTCAAACAGCCGAATGTGTTGGAAGGGCAGATTATCCAAGATACGCTGGATCATATTCATTTTAAGGTTGTGGTGACAGACGATTTCACCGAAGAAGACACACAGGATATTATCCGTCGGGTTCAACAGAGACTTGGTCCTTCTGTGAAAGTGTCTGTTGAAATTGTCAATGCTATTCCGCGCACAAAATCTGGAAAATTCAAGGCAGTGATCAGTAACTTAAAAAAAAAGGTGGATTAAATTCGTGAACCAGCCCTTTGTTTCAATCATAGTGCCAATTCGAAATGAAGCCAAGTATATCAAACTAGTTGTGGAATCAATTCTTGCCCAGAATTATCCATCAGACCGGTTGGAGGTCATAATCGCGGACGGCATGTCTACCGATGATACACGGCAGATTATTCATCAACTCATAGGTTATCAACCGGATTGCAGTATCCATGTTATAGACAACCCGGAATTAATCGTATCCACCGGACTAAACAGAGCTATCAAACAAGCAAACGGAGAAGTTCTAATCAGGATAGATGGTCATACCGAGGTTGCAAAAGACTTTGTTCGACAAAATGTTACACTTCTGCAATTACATCCTGAAGCTTGGAGTGTTGGTGGGCCTCTTCAATGTATCGGCGATACAACTTTTGGTCAAGCGGTTGCCAAAGCGATGTCGCATCCTCTTGGAATAGGCAATGCTATGCACCACTATTCAGACTTTGAAGGTTATACGCAGGGTGCACCTTTTCCTGCTTTTCGTCGAGAAGTTTTTGATAGAATTGGCTATTTCGATGAAGACTTGGTCCGCAACCAAGATGATAACTTTAATTATCGTATTATAGAAGCAGGTGGCAAGATATTTATTTCGCCTCTAGTCAAATCAAAATATTTTGTTCGCGACTCGCCCAAACTCCTATTTAAGCAATATTTTCAGTATGGATTCTGGCGCATAGTCACATTAAAAAAGCACAAGCATCCAACAACTATTCGTCAAGTCATCCCCACTTTATTCTATATTTCAGTCTTTATGTTTTTCCTTACTGGTTTTTTACTCAGGCAACTGATTATTGCTCTAGGCTTACCGCTAGTTTATATCGCTTTATTGTCTGTAATAGGTATATCCAGTTCAATTAAATCTGGTTGGGAAATTGCTTGGCGTGTTCCGGTAGCTATGGGTATAATGCATGCCGGTTACGCGTTCGGTTATTTTTATGGCATACTAGGGGCGATCTTTTATCCCAGTATAATAAGTCGCTATAGTCATATGGGCAAGGTCAGTAGGTAGAATATGAACCACTCGGGGAATTTTTTTAACGATTTCGCGGGTCAATTTGATACTTTTTATGATGGCAAACGAAGTAAGATGATGCAATGGATTGACCATCTCTTTAGAAAGGATATGTTTATTCGTTTTGAAATGACTTTCGAGTTGATGGACCATCTGAATGGCAAAAGCATCCTCGATATAGGCTGTGGTTCCGGTCCATATATTTCTGAGGCCCTCCGGAGAGGCGCTGCTCATGTTACTGGAATTGATCCTGCTTTAAGTATGCTTGATTTAGCTCGAGAACGCCTTAATAGAATGGGTGTGACAGAAAGGGCTTCTTTAATTCAAGGTTATTTTCCGCAAGTTCGCCCAGAAGGCAATTTTGATTTCGCGATTGTAATGGGAGTAACCGATTATATTGAAGATGTCGGGCCATTCATGAAAGAGCTACGGAATATTGTTACCCAAAGAGCTGTAGTGTCGTTTCCAAGTATCAACTGGTTCCGCACCCCTTTTAGAAAATTGCGATATAAGATTCGCAAATGTCCAGTTTATTTTTATTCGGAAAAGAGTATCATGGACCTCGTGGAAAATGCTGGCATAAGGAATTATAAAATAATAAAAATTCGAGGCGCAGGATTGGATTTTATTCTATGGTTCGAAATTTAAAAGAACCTTCTTGTATAGTTGTTACTGTTGATATAGAGGATTGGCCGCAATCTACTTGGGACCACTCCTTAGAAATTACTGAGCGAGCTGCTTACAATACGGAAAAACTGTTGGAGTTGCTAAGTGTTCACCAGCAAACAGTAACGATGTTTGTTCTTGGGAAATTTGCAGAAAAATTCCCTAAAATAATTAAACGAATCGCGTCAGAAGGCCACGAAATTGCATCACACGGATACGGTCATATCGAAATATTTAATCAAACACCTTTGCAATTTCGTAAAGATATTGGAAGAGCCAAGGAATTATTGGAAGATTTAATTGGAAAACCAGTTATTGGATATCGCGCACCAGATTTCTCAATAATATCATCCACTATTTGGGCCTTTGAGATTTTGGCTGAGCAAGGATATGAATACGATTCTAGCGTTTTTCCAATAATAAGCGCTCGTTATGGTATTGCATCTTGGCCAGTTTTTCCTGTATGCATGCAGTTAAAATCTGGCCGGTCTATAGTAGAATTGCCGCTCTCTACCATAAAAGCCTTCGGGCGGAATTGGCCAGTATCTGGTGGAGGTTATCACCGTTTACTACCATCCCAAATTATACTCTGGGCAATTAAGCAAGTTCACCAAGCCGGAAGGCCTTTTATTGCTTATTGTCATCCCTATGAATTTGATGCGCTCGAATTTGACACACTTAAAAATAAGATTCCATTGAAGACTCGTTTACATCAAGGGTTAGGGCGACAGAGTTTCCAGCCAAAGTTTGAAAAAATGTTATCTTTTTTTGAAATTGTTCAAGCACGCCACGTAGCACTGGAACAGATTTGGCCTGCTTATACTCCATGAGCGATCATATCCTAACTAGTGCTGAATATTGTTCCTGTGCACAGTACCTAATGGAGATCCGGCTGCCGACTACAAACTGCACCTGTGAGTTACACAAAAGGGTAATGTCTCCTCCCCATGCCGGTCGCGTCGTACCGGTCGCTTGGATAATGGTGTTACTTCTGGAAAATCTAAAGATTTTCAATAGCCATTATCTCGTTGCCATCCGGCCGAAATAAGGTTGCCCATTCCTCCCTCCTAAAACCCGTTTTGATTTGAAATATTTGCGCAAAAAACGACCCAAAATCGCTCAATCCCGCCCCAATTCCCGAGGATCAATTCGCTCCTTTCTATTCTTTCCGGCTCAAAAATGCCCCACCCCTCACTCAAACCCCTAAAAAGGCGCAAAACCTGCAGTTAAATATCTTTTTTTCTCTTTTTTCTGTTTTTGTTCCTGGTTGTTTTCAACCAACGATCGCGCAAACCCGCTAAAAATGTCTTTTTTGCTGCTGCCCGCCTCTTACAATCTAAAATCATCAATCTAAAATCTTCAATCCCATCGCTTCCGGAACGGTTCTTAAAATGATAATCTGCTGCTCGACCCTGCTCTTTCAATCAAAAATCACAAATCAAAAATCTTCAATCCTCTAATGACTCAACTTTGGAAAAATAAAACCGTTCTCGTCACCGGCGCGGGCGGCTTCATCGGCAGCCACCTGGTGGAAGCGCTGGCGGCGCAGGGGGCGCAGGTACGCGCATTCGTGCGCTACAACTCGCGCGGCGACCCCGGCCTGCTGCGGCTGATCCCAGCAGAGAAACTTAGCAATGTGGAGATCATTGCGGGCGACCTGCGTGATGGACAGGCGATCCGGGAGGCGGTAAAAGGCTGCAGCCTGGTTTTCCACCTAGGGGCGCTGATATCGATCCCGTACTCGTACCGCCATCCGGCGCAGGTGGCGGAGACCAATTTCATGGGCACCCTGAACGTGCTGCTGGCCTGCCGGGACCTGGGGGTGGAACTGCTGGTCCATACCTCCACCAGTGAGGTGTACGGCACCGCCCGGCAGGTGCCGATCGATGAAGAGCACCCGCTGCAGGGGCAGTCGCCGTACTCGGCCAGCAAGATCGGAGCGGATAAACTGGCGGAGAGTTTTTATTGCACGTATGATTTGCCGGTGGTGACAGTCCGACCATTTAATACCTATGGCCCGCGCCAATCCGCCCGGGCGGTCATCCCGACCATCATCACCCAGGCGTTGACACAAAGCACCGTCCGGCTGGGCAGCCTGGAGACAACCCGTGATTTCACCTATGTGGATGATACCGTGGCCGGGTTCATTGCGGCTGCTGAATGTGCCGGTGTCGAAGGCGCGGTCTTCAACCTGGGGACGGGCGAGGAGATCCGCATCGGGGACCTGGCCAAAAAAGTGATCCAGAAAGTCGGAAGGGCGGTTACAATCGAAGAGGATCCGCAGCGTCTGCGCCCGGTGAAATCCGAAGTTCTGCGGCTGATCTCGGATAACTCGCTGGCGCGCGAGAAACTGGGTTGGCAACCGCAGGTGAGCCTGGAGCAGGGCCTGGACCGGACGATCGAATGGATCTCGAAGAATATCGAGCGCTACCAACCGGATGTGTACCAGTTTTGAGTCAAATGCAAGAGATTAACCACCAAGGACTCGAAGTTACACAAAGGATTTACTTCGTGCTTTTTTCCCTTCGAGCCCCTTGGTGCCCTTTGTGTTAAAGGTTCTTTTTCTTAATAAATGGAGGTTAATATAATGAGAGCAGTTGTGCTGGCAGGGGGCAAAGGGACCCGCCTGGAACCCTATACGACCATCCTTCCCAAGCCGCTCATGCCGATCGGCGAGATGCCAATTTTGGAGGTATTACTGCGCCAGATGAAGCGGGCGGGCATAAACCACGTGGTTCTGACGGTTGGGCATCTGGCCTCGCTTTTGCAAGCCTATTTTGGCAATGGTGCGCAATGGGATCTGGATATCACATACAGCCATGAGAAGGAGCCACTGGGCACGGCCGGCCCGATCGCGCTGGTGCAAGGTCTGGATAAGACCTTCCTGGTCACCAACGGGGATGTGCTGACCACTCTTGATATGAAGAAACTGATCGCTTTTCATAAGGAAAAAGGCGGGATTGCCACGATCGCGGCCCACCGCAGGCAGGTCAAGATAGATCTGGGTGTCATCCAATGGGACGGCGATGACCGGGTCTCGGGGTATATTGAAAAGCCGACGACCGATTATACCGTCAGCATGGGCATATATGTCTTCGAGCCGCGCATCCTGGAGTACATCCCTGTCGGCCAGTACCTGGATTTCCCCGACCTGATCCTGAAATTGATCGCAAGTGGGGAGAGGGTTAGCGGCTATATTTTTGACGGGTATTGGATGGACCTGGGCCGCCCGGACGATTACCTCCAGGCAAACCAGGAATTTGTCACAATGAAGACTCAATTCTTACCGGAGGATTAACCATGGATTGGCGTGTTCCGTTAGCGGATGTCAACTTTGGAGCGGAAGAAGAGCAGGCCGTCCAGCAGGTCATTCGATCCGGCTGGCTGAGCATGGGCGAAATAACCAAAGAGTTTGAACGGGAGTTTGCGTCTTTTATCGGTGCGAAGCATGCCCTGGCGGTGACCAACGGAACGGCAGCCTTACATCTGGCCTGCCTGGCAGCGGGGATCGGTACGGGTGACGAGGTCATTGTTCCTTCGCTAACATTTGTTGCTACCGCAAACGCGGTCCGCTATACCGGCGCAACCCCTGTTTTTGCGGACATCGAAAGCCTGGACTGGCTGAGTATCTCGCCGGATTCCATAGAAACGCGTATAACGGATCGGACAAGAGCCATCCTGGTTATGCATTATGCCGGTTTTCCCTGCGATATGCCGGCCATCATGGAGATCGCCCATCGGCACAACTTGGTCGTGTTGGAAGACTCGGCGCATGCCATTGGCTCAAGCCTGGATGGGCGCAACATGGGAACCTGGGGAGCGATCGGTAGCTACAGCTTTTTCTCGAATAAAAACATGACCACCGGCGAGGGCGGCATGCTAGCCACCGATGACGATGCGCTGGCGGAAAAATTACGCATCCTGCGCTCGCACGGCATGACCTCCCTGAGCTGGGATCGCCACCAGGGGCATGCCTATAGTTATGATGTCGTTGATCTGGGGTACAACTACCGCATTGACGAGATGCGCTCCGCTCTGGGCCGGGTGCAACTGAGTAAGGTATCTGCAGGCAACCAGCGTAGGGATGAATTGACCGCCCTATACCGCGAATTGCTGGCAGAATTGGCCCCGCAGGTGGAATTGCCGTTTGGCGAACCGCGCGGCAGCTCCTGTTATCACATCCTGCCGGCCTTACTGCCAAAGGGAACTGACCGCATTCGCTTCATGGAAGGTCTCAAACAGCGCGGCATCCAGACCAGCATTCATTACCCGCCCGTCCATCATTTTCAGATCTACCAGGATGAATGGCAGAAACGAGGAAGCTTACTGCCGCTTACCGAAGCGGCTGGCAATCGTGAAGTCACCCTGCCACTCTACGCCACCATGCGCCCCGAACAGGTCTACTGGGTTGCGCAGGCAGTAAAAGAAGCCCTGCTGGAGATTGATGCCGGATAAAGATACCACAACCTTTGTAAATGATCCTGCTTTGGGAGCTCTTTGCGCCTGGCTTGGCCAAATCCCGATTGGGCAACTGCCCATTCTCAATTCCGAGATCCCAATTCAGTGGGATACATTTTCAGTGTTTGATTGGGGGCAATTGGTATCCAAGGCGCAGATCCATGGTCTCGCGCCGCTGATGTATTGGCTCTTATCTAAATCTGGTAAATTTTCCTCCATTCCGGAACCGGCCCGGAATTCCTTGCGCCTCAATTATTCTGTGACATGGATAAAAAACCAAAAAATATTAAAAGACTTGGAGAGCCTGGCGAAAATATTCAAACAGGCTGATATTCCACTTGTACTCTTAAAAGGTGCCTGCTTTGTGCTAACCATTTACCCAGATATCGGTCTGCGCCCGATGGACGATTTGGATATCCTGGTGCCCGCCTCCCGGTTATCCGAGGCGGTTCAAATCGCTCACTCGCTTGGTTTTGGGGATAAAACCCCGACAGTCCCAGAAGCATTTCCCGGTCTAAATGATTTACTCAACCATGAGGTTTGCCTGCAAAAGGCCGGACCATCGTCTACTATCCTTGAAATCCATAATAGCCTGATGGCAGATAAAGCTTTTCTCTATGCCGTTCCAATGGATTGGTTTTGGAAGCAGACCGAGCCGCTGGGTGGCAAATTAGAGGCACACTTTCAATTTTTGCGCATGTTGACCCCTACTGCGCAGGTTTTATATGGAGCCGCGCATGCCATGTTAGAGCACGGTGGCAAGAATGCACCCTTGCGCTGGTTCTATGATCTTGATCGCTTGATTCGCTCATACCCCGGAGGTATGGATTGGGACATCCTGCTTTCGCAGGCTAGTTTATTCGAATGGGGGTCGGCACTAGACGCGGCCCTATCTAGAACGGTTACGTGCTTCAACACACCTATCCATAAACATGTATTAAGCAGTCTGACCGGGATTTCGGACCGCAATAAAAAAACGGTGATACAAAAGCAGGTGCAACCCGCCACCCATGTGTTGGAGGAGCGCCAAAAGTTGCTGTCGCTGAAAGGTTCCGTCCGCTTCCGGGTGTTGCTTGCTCTTTTATTTCCCAGCCCGGCTTATATGCGCTGGCGCTATGGATTGAAAACCTCGTGGGAAATACCTGCTTACTATGTAATCCGCTGGTGGGGCATCCTCAAAGACGGGTTCCGTTCACTTGTTTCACTTTTCAAGAAAGGATCATCCATTAACCTTGTATAAACTATCCAAAGATGCCGTCCTCGAAACCTTCGACGATGGCGGCCTCGTTCTTATCCTCCCGGAGCGCCGCTTAGTAGAACTTAACCTTACTGCAGTTGCTATTATCAATTTGCTTGATGGTGGCCGTACACCGGAACAAGTGGCGGAAGAAATCGCCAAGAACCATGATATTGGTTATGATTATCCAATTATACAAGTAATGCAAGACGTGCTAGAATTGTGTGTGGAATTGAACCGAACTGGAGTGCTTGAACTTCAACCTGACCTATAGGAGAGTGAGATATGACAACTTCAGTTACAACTTGTTTCCTGCGAAACCCGGATGTGGTTCTGCGCGAAGAAGACCCGGACGAGGGCGCCCTGCTTTTTAATCCCGACACCAACCAGGTAAAGGTTATCAATACCACCGGCCTGTTCATCTGGCAGCAATGTGGTGTGGCTCGCACTTTGGATGAAATTATAGCCGAAGTCCAAAAAGGCTTCGATGAGGTGCCCTTAGAGCAGGTTGCACAGGATGTTCAAGAATTTGTAGACGGCATGTCCGCCAGTGGATTTATTGGTACTGTAGAGAAGACAGGATAATTGATCATGACCGATTTAAAGGTAATGTCATCCCCAAAGCACGTAGATATTGCGATTACCGGTAAATGTAATTTGGCATGTCAATACTGCTTTTATGCCGATGAAATGGTGGCGCGCACCAATTTGCCTACGGAACGGTGGCTATCGTTTTTCGAGGAGCTAGGTCAATTGGGCGTTATGACAGTGTGCCTGACCGGAGGGGAGGTCTTTACACGTCCCGATTTGTTTGAGTTAATCGATGGGGTCATCGCCAATCGAATGCGCTACAGCCTGCTTAGCAACGGCACGATGATCACCGAGGCAACCCTAGAGGAGTTCGCCATTGGCAAGCGCCGCCAGCGCCTTGATTCGATCCAGATTTCTGTGGATGGTTCCAGTGCCGAGGTGCACGATCTCAGCCGTCCAAAGAGTTTCAAACGCGCTTTGCGTGGTCTGAAATTGCTCAGAGAACGCGGGTATCCGGTGACAGTGCGTGTGACAATCAATCGACATAATGTAAATGATCTGGAAAACGTAGCACATCTATTGTTAGAGGAAGTAGGACTTACCAGTTTTGGTACCAACGAGGCCTATGCCTGCGGTGCGACGGATCGTACTGAAGGGAATATCATCCTAACCCCGGACCAGCGTCAAAAAGCCATGCAAGTCTTAATGCGCTTGTCAGAACAATATGATCAGCGCATTCAAGCCACAGCTGGCCCATTGATTCTTGCACAAGAGTTGAAAACGATGGATGAAATGTTGGCTTCCGGGCTTACAAGCCGTCCCGGTCGGGGTACTTTATCCGCTTGTGGGGGAGTGTTTAGCAAATTGGCAGTACATCACGATGGTACGATTGTTCCTTGTCATGTACTAAGCACTTTGAATTTAGGGACAATAGGTATCGACAACCTGCAAGATGTTTGGCTAAACCATCCAACAATGAAAGCCTTACGGCAACGACGCACAATTCCCCTTAGTTCGCTTGAAACATGTCAGGATTGTGCTTATCAGGGCTTTTGCACAGGTGGTTGTCCAGGAGGGGCGGTCTACTTTAATGGAGACTTTAATACCCGCAGTCCAATGGAATGCTACCGGATATTGAGAGGTGAAGATCCATTTTTGAATTTATCCGAAAATGTAAATTCAAGGATTATTGATGAATAAGATGACTGATCGGAACCTGCAACTCCCTATCGGTGTCCCGCTTCTTACGCAATATTACGTATACCTAACCGGTGGTTGTAATCTGGCCTGCCAGCATTGTTGGATCACGCCGACGTATCAAGCACATGGTGGCACTGGCGGACATCTGGAATATGTATTGTTTGCCGATGCCATTGAAGAAGGACTGCCTTTGGGGCTGACCAGCGTGAAATTAACGGGTGGAGAACCGTTATTGCACCCTGAATTCCTAAGAATTTTGGATTTATTACGGGAAAAGGAACTGCGTTTGACGATTGAAACCAATGGTACCCTTTTAACAAAATCACTTGCACATTACCTAAAGGAAAAAAGCACATTAGATTTTATTTCCATCAGTTTGGACGGGGCCATTGAAAATACACACGATCTTTTTCGTGGCGTAAGAGGCAGTTTTGAGAAAGCTGTGCAAGGTATTCGTTATCTGGTCGAAGTTGGGTACCATCCCCAGGTAATCATGAGCATTCATTCAGGTAATTCTGATGAGATTGAAGCTTTGGTACGATTGGCCGAACGTTTGGGCGTCGGGTCAGTAAAATTTAATCTTATTCAGCCAGTAGGACGTGGTGAGAATATGATAAAACGAGACCAGGTATTGGATATCCAAAGGCTGGTCGAGCTAGGTAATTGGATAGAAAATGTTTTGCAAAAACGAACTTCCATCGAATTATTTTATAGTTGGCCAATGGCTTTTTATAATCTCCATCACTTATTGAGACGAGGTGGGGGAACCTGTGGTATTTTTAATATTTTGGGCATTCTGGCTACCGGGCAACTCGCAATGTGTGGAATCGGGGTTGAAGTCCCGGAGCTATGTTATGGCCAATTGGGAGAAGATCGCCTTGAGCGAGTCTGGTGTGATCATCCAACTTTGAAGGCATTACGTCTCGACCTTCCTGGTAATTTGGAAGGCGTCTGTAGAAAATGCATTTTGAAGCAAGAGTGTTTGGGAAGTTGCGTGGCAAATAATTATCATCAATCTGGCCATGTAACAGAAGCTTTTTGGTTTTGTCAACAAGCCGAGGACCACGGTTTTTTTCCTGCGATACGACTTGCATGATTTGCAAAAACATTATATAATCTTATTCAAGATATTATCATTGTTCAATCATGTCAATAGATTATCAAAGAGGATATTAAAGTGAAACAAAAATACATAAAGCCTTATGCTCGAAGCATTGGTGAGATTAAAAATGCTCAAGGTTATTGTCTAACTCTTGGCTCTTCGGCTCATGTAGGCGGCGCAAATAATTGTACGCCAGGTTTATTAGCAGTTGGCGCTTATTGCGGATTCGGGGGCGGTCCGGACACGAATCCTGCCAAAGGTTGTTCGACAGGGACTACTCCTGGTTATAATGGTTGCAGCGAAGGTTATCAAGCAGTTGGGACATGTTCTGTTGGAGATTCCACGGTTTGATTCTACTTGGGTATATAAAATCTGTAAATGAAGCTATTCAGAAGTTTGACAAAAGGGCGTTTGAGGCAGAACGTCCTTTTGTTGCTTTATTAAAGAACAAACTTGCTTTATGTGATTATGAACTCCTGCTAGTTCCTGGGAATATACCCAGCTTTGATGATTTAATCACTGATCCATCTGTTAAACAAGAAATTATTAAGCTGCATAATGCTTGGGCAATTATTCGTAGGGAGGGTCTTACGAATATGGATGCTCAAAAAAAGGCTTGGTCAATTATCGATGAAATAGGAGGTGTAATAACCTTACAAGAGAAAATGGTCATTAGCCCAAACCTGCGAAGGTTTCAAGATGACCCAACTGGAAAGCGTTTTTTTGTTTTATTAACAGGGTATGAACCAGAAGGCCTTCCTCCTTATGAGCTAAATGCTCTTTGCAATCTCTGGCAACTAGAGCATGGGTTTATCCCAATCCACGCTGCAGGTGTTATTCATCGAGGAAGGCTTTTTTTGTTTGGAGGAATTTCCGGCGCGGGAAAAAGTACTATTGCCCGCATCAGTGCGGATTTAGGGGACAAGGTTCTAGATGAGGATCAATTGTTGTTGCATTCATTAGCGGATGGTCGAGAAGTGGCAGACGCATGGGGTTATTCTTTAGAGGCCTGCAATATGCCCCTTGGGGCTATATTTAAGTTAGTGAAGAACAAAAATAATGTGATGATCCCTTTGAAATCATCACAAGTGGCTCAATTTTTAATGGAGCAAATTATCCAAGTAACAAATAATAATTTACTCTCCGATGATATGCTAAAAAATCTCTTCAAACGGGTTTCCAGTATTACCAGAAAAATTCCAGGTTTCGAGCTCCATTTTCAAAAAGAACCATATTTCTGGAAATTGATTGATGAACGATTTCCTTGGTAAACCGCCTTTTACACCGGTATGGGGAAAAATTGATGAAAATCAATATTTTTTATATAATGGCGCTAGTATGGCGCCGTTGTTCAAGCCGGGGGATATGCTTTGCGTCAAGCCCAGATCATTTTGCTACTTACATAAGGGCGATGTTGTGGTTTTTTACTTAACAAACAAAGTAAATAATCCTTTACATGTGGTTCACCGGATAATATCAATAACCCGGAATGGATTGATTACTCAAGGGGACAACAATCCTGGTCTGGATACGCAAGAGATTCCGAAAAATAACCTAATTGGTTTGGTCACTTCATTTGAGCGAAAAGGCATGCTTTATTCGGTCAGGGGGGGGGGCGGGGGGCTGCTCCATATTAGAATAATCCAAGTGAGGAGATTTATCATGAAGATGATGTCTCCTTTTAACAGGCGGATTCATAGCCTAATCCGGCGAAGCGGTTTGGTCCCCAGAGTTTGGCGTCCGGTAATAATTCAGATTCATTTGATGACAGATCATGGTCCTTTAGTTAAGTACTGTTTCGGCACAAAAACCGTTGCAAGTTGGTGGCCGCAGCAGAAGTTTTTTGCTGTAGTTAAACCGTTTGACCTGATAATAATTCATCCAGAAGATCCAAAATAATATGTTTTCTTGGCTTGATTATCTCCGTCAGGGCCTGTCCCGCACCCAGACAAAAGACCGGGTTGCGAATCCACAGGGTGAGACGAGCACGCGTGCCAATCTGGAGAACCTGCGCCCTTTTCTTAAACGTCACTGGCGGAAGGGTTTGCTGAGTGTGGTGCTGGTACTTTTTGTATCCCTGCTAGCCTTTCCCCAGCCGCTGATCACACGCTACCTGATCGATAACGTGATCCTGGCAAAACGATTGGATAGATTATGGCCGGTATTGGTCCTGTTGGCGGGAGTTAAGCTCCTACAAATGGGGTCGGGTACCTTTTTGGATTATTACTATACTCGTTTTCAACAGATCGTTATCCTGGACATCCAGAGCAACCTGTTCGAGCGCCTGCTGCATTTCCCGAAATCTTTTTTTGACGAGACCGAGACCGGTTACCTGATGGCCCGCATCCAATCGGATGTGGGCGGGGTGCAATGGTTTTTCTCACAGGCAGTTGTCAGTATCCTGACCAGTGTCGTGCGTTTTCTGGGCGGGCTGGCATTGTTGTTCTATCTGCAATGGCAACTGGCGCTGGCGGTGGTGGTGCTCTTGCCACTATTAGTCATAGTACTCAGGTATTTTTCCGGCAAGATCCGTATCCTCAGCCGCGAACAAATGGAACAATCTGCCAACGTCTCCCTCAATCTGCAGGAATCGCTGGCCTCCACCACCTTGATAAAGACATTTACCTCCGAAAAGCGTACGGTCGGACGCATGATCTCCGAATGGAAGGCCGCCCAGCAGCTTGGCATGGAGCAGACCATGGTCGGCTCGCTGGCCAACCTGTTGATCAGTTCGATGCCAACCCTTGCCAATGCAGTTGTGCTGATAGCGGGCGCCTATTGGGTTATTATCGGGAATTGGACCTTCGGTTCCTTGACGGCCTTCCAATCCTATTTGGGCTATGTTTATGGTCCCGCCATGGCACTGGCTTCCACCAATTTGCAGATGCAGAATGCCCTGGCAGCGCTGGCGCGCGTTTCAGCTTTATACAACATTGTTCCTGAACAGAATCTGGGTGTGGGGGAAAAGGTCGAGCGTCTCAAAGGCGAGGTTGAGTTCAAAGATGCTACTTTCTCTTATGATGGACGTGAGACAGTATTCGAGCATTTGTCATTCCATGTCGCCGCCGGGGAGCATATTGCCATCGTTGGTCCGAGCGGGGTTGGAAAAACCACCCTGATCAGTCTGATCCTAAGGCTGTACCAACCCACGCAGGGGGAGCTTCGTTTTGATGATCGGCCGGCTTCCGATTACGAACTCACCTCCCTGCGAGAACGGATCGGCTATGTACCGCAGAACAGTCTGCTTTTGTCGGGAACGATCATGGAAAACCTGCGCTATGGAAACCTCGATGCGGATGAGGCGCATGTCATCTGTGCCACGAAAACTGCCGGCATCCATGATTTTATTGCGGCCCTACCGAATGGCTATCAATCCCGGGTTGGCGAAGCCGGGGTCAATTTATCCGAAGGTCAAAAACAACGCCTGGCGATCGCACGGGCCCTGATCAAGGACCCCGATATCCTCATCTTCGATGAACCTACCTCCGCGTTGGACAGCTTTACGGAAAATTCTTTCATCGAGGCTCTGAAAGGCATGACGCAAGGGAAAACTTTATTCCTGATTGCGCATCGTCTGACCACCGTAAAGAATGTCTCCCGGCTGCTCATTCTCAGTGAAAATCACCTGGTTTCCATGGGTTCTCATCAAGAATTGATGAAATCCAGCGAATATTACCGTTCCCTGATAGCCAATCAGCAAATTATTGTTTCGAATTGAAGGTAGTTTTATCTCCCTGCCTGATCGGCGGAATAACCTTCCCGCCTAGTGCCACGCGATTCATGCGTTAATCAGTGATAAAATTCTTGGGTTATTAGAAATTGGAAAGGAAACCAACTGATTGCTATGGATAATCATATTGAAGAGAGAAGTACGGCAGAGTTATTCAGCCAATATGCGACCTTATTATTACAATGGTCCTGGTTGTTAATCTTACTGGCCGTCCTGGCCGGAGGAACGGCCTATTATATTTCCAACCGCTCCACACGGATTTATCAATCCTCAGCCCTGGTCATGCTCAACGGAGCCCCCGGATACCAATCTGACCCCTACAGTGCCTCGGTCGTGGGACAACAATTGGGCGCAACCTATGCGAAGGTCATGACCACGCAACCTGTCCTGGACAGTGTTGCGAAGAAATTAGGCTACCCGTACTTTCCTTATTCTGCTTCGGTTCAGGTGACGCCTGATACGAATACGGGATTACTGACGGTTACCGTTACTGATATTGATCCTGCTCGAGCAGCCTTGATCGCGAACACGTTGGTCAATGTTTTTGCTGATCAAATGCAGTCTGATCAGGTCTCCCGTTATGCGGATTCGAAAACGAGCCTGCAAGATCAGATGACTTCCCTCACTCAAAAGATCCAGAGTACAACAAGCGCGATTACCGTACTCAACACGCAGATCCAGGAAGCGAACAATGCATTGACATCAGTGAATGCAGAAATTCTAACGAACACAACCATTATTACCAACACTACCACCATTATTACTAACGCTACCAATACTACCAATAAACTGCAAACGCTACCGGCTACGACAATCGCGGCTGACCAGGCCATCATCGCGGCTGACCAGGCCATCATCGTGGCTGATCAAGCCAAACGCGACCAATTAAACATCACCCTGGCGCAGTACCAACCGCAACTGACCCAATTACAAACCACGCTGGCGCAGTATCAACAGTCATATAACAGTTTGTTCCAAAGCTATCAAAGCGTGTTGCTTGCAGAAGCACAGGCAACGTCCACCATCGTAATTAAAAATCCCGCTGTCCCCAATGGATATCCTATCGCACCCCAGCCAACGCGGAGTGCGATGCTGGCGGCCGTGGTTGGCCTGATGGTCGCAGCAGGGATTATTTTCCTGATCGAATTTCTGGATGATACCATTCGAGACCCGCAGGAAATAACCCGGCGATGGGGAATCCCGATACTGGGGATGATCGTAAATTATAAATCATCAGAAGGAGAAGCACTCGTTACGGTCAGGCACCCGCGCTCTCCTATTTCGGAAGCTTTCCGGTCATTGCGTACGAACCTGCAATTCGCAGGAGTAGAAACGCCGGTGCACACTTTGCTGGTGACCAGCCCGTCGCCTTCCGATGGAAAGACTACAATCGTTGCGAATCTGGCCAGCGTAATAGCCCAAAGTGGCCGAAATGTGGTCATCGTGGATGCAGATTTGCGCCGACCCAGGATCCATAAAATGTTCCGGCTTTCCAATCGGGTCGGGCTAACAGATCAATTTATCCGCACTCAGGACCGTCTCGATGGCTCGCTGAAAAGTACAGAAGTCCCAAATCTTCATGCGATCACCTCCGGTAATTTACCCCCCAATCCCTCCGAATTGCTGAGTTCGGGCAGGATGTCTGATATTTTGAAGCTATTGAGGGACCAATTTAATACAATCATTGTGGATTCTCCTCCTGTATTGCTTGTGACAGACGCGATGGTTTTAGCGCAGCACGTAGACGGGGTTTTGCTGGTTGTCAAGCCAAGTTTAACGAAATGGGCTGCTCTCAGGCAGGCGATTGAGCAATTGCAGCGTGTCAAAGCTAATATACTCGGGGTGGTAGTTAATGATGTTAATGTAGGTCGTTCCCGATATTACTACTATCGCGGCTACTATAAACAGAAATACGGTAAAGGTTACCACTACGCTGAAAATGATGCTCCGGAAGTAGTCGCAGAACCGAAAGTCAACGATTCTGCCCCCACTGTTTCCGGGCCGTTATTGCTGCGACGCATTATCGATGATAAAAAGGATGATAATAATAAGAAGAAGACATAGTCAAATCCATCGCCTTTTTAATCCATTGATAAATGCTTATGAATGTAAGTGATGGCAAGGAAAACACCGATCGTAAAGTGCAGGTCTGCCCTTTCTTGGGTCTCAAAGACGATCCTGCAACTGCGCTCTCGTTCCCATCATCACATAATCGTTGTTTTCATGCCAGGCCGGCCATACCCGTAAAATTGGAGTTTCAGCGGACAGATTGCCTGTCGATTAACCATACCAATTGTGAGGAATATAATCGTAAGCCGGATACTCCCCTGCCACCTGAATTACGATATGTGGGTGGTTCTGGGCTGAGGGAAAGGTTTGGTAAAGGCGGTGTTTGGCTTCTTCTAGTTGTTTTCGTGATCATCGTGTTGATAGCATGGCAGTTCCTATCTCGAGGGTTGATGGGGTTTGGAAACCCCGGGCAATCTCCGGAAATGACAGTACCTGCATTTTCGACAAATGTTGAAAACCAAACCCCGCTTATTTTAACAGTTCAACTGCAAGATACTCCAACCCCAACGCTCTTTATTACAGCTACACCTACTTTCTTAATCCAGACATTCGCCCCGACGGTAGTATTGCCTCATACATTGGAAACTCCCATCGGCGTCGAACATAAATTAGTTATTCATCGGGTTCTGGCGGGGGAAAGCCTTGTGTCAATCGCCAGCCAGTTTTGGACAACTGTTGAAGCAATCCAGGCCGTGAATTACTCTCTGCCGAGTCCTTTAAGGATTGACTGGTTGATTATTGTTCCAATTAATCAGTCGGAAATCCAGGGATTGCCTGTCTTTGAGGCCTATCAGGTAAAGACGGATATTGCTGTGAGAATACTGGCACAACAATTGTCCGTCGACCCGGCCATATTGGAACTATATAATGGCCTTGGAAATGACGAGTATTTAAGTTCGGGTGAGTGGGTTCTTGTCCCGCACATGGGTACGGCTACACCGTGAAATCTGGGAAACCATGTCCCCGATTTAATCCGACGGAATGCCATCTATACTCTTTGTCTGTCTAGCTAATCGCTACCGATCCCCATTGGCAGCAGCTTTCTTTTGTCAATGTTTGGAACAGGCTGCGAACCGGCAAGATTGGTCAGTGGGCAGCGCAGGTACCTGGACTAAAGCGGGCCTGCCACCGGATGGCAGAGCACTTCAGGATGCGCGAGACTGGGGTCTGGATATTAAGGCTCATCGTTCCAGGCAGGTCAATGCCGTTCTTTTATCGCAGAGCAATTTGGTTTTGGTAATGGAAGCAGGACAGAAAGAGGCTCTTCAGGTTGAGTTTCCCAGGGAACGCGAAAAGATTTACCTTCTTTCAGAAGTGGTGGACGGCGTCCCCTATGATATTCCTGAACCCAACGACCCCGACACGTCTCACCAAGAAATTGCGAATGAAATATATGGATTAATTAAACGAGGCTTCAAAAATATTTGTAATTTGGCACTTAATACTATCAACATATAGCACTAGGATTGCGTATTATAAAGTTAACTCGGATTGAATATTCTCCGGCAATTTGACGAACCCTAAAATGTCGATTTCACCTATTACCATCCGACTAAGGGCTCGTCTTTTTTTATTTTTTGATAATTCTCCTTTTATTCCTTTCATCTCAATTATGCTTCATGAACTATAAGGATTGTCATAACAGATGGGGACAAAAAGCGTTTGACGGGGTATTTTTTCTGTTGTAAACTTTTCTAACGAAAATTCGTTTGCAGTTTTCATACCTCAGTTTACGAAAGGGATAGAGTAATGACTACCCAGGAAGATTTTGTACGCCCACATATGTCTACAGTCCGACAACTCCTGCTGAGTTTCTTCTGGTTTTCGACCAACATGATGTGGTCTGCAATCCTCATCATAACAATGCCAAGCCAGATCAAAGCGGCGGTGGGGGACGCGTCCAAGGGCAGTGCCCTGGGGCTGGCTCTGGGCGCCGGGGCGTTCATTTCGATGATTGCCGCACCTGTCTTTGGTGCGCTCTCGGACCGAATCCATTTGCCGGGTGGCAGACGGAAACCCTGGATTGTGATTGGCTCGGTTGGCAACGCAATTGGGCTGGTCGGACTGGCTTATTTGATCCAACCGGGACACCCGGAATCAGTGGTTGGGTGGGCGGCGGTTTTCCTATTTGTAGAGCTTTTTAACAACGTCGCCACAGGTCCCTACAGCGCATTGATCCCTGACCTAGTTCCGGCTGAGCAGCGTGGCTCAGCTTCCGGTTGGATGGGGCTTATGACCATGCTCGGGACGTTCGGCGGCGGAGTGATGGGGTTCCTGATCGGCCCGCTGGGCTTTGCGGGAATATACTTCATCTTGATTGGGGTGATTTTGCTGGGAGCGATCGTGACTGTCTTTGGAGTAAAAGAGTATGATACGCCGCGAGAAGTCCCGCCGTTTAAACTGAGTGAATTCCTGCGCGGTCTGTACGAACCCTTCAAACATTCGGATTTTACCTGGGTGTTTCTCACCCGCTTGCTCGTAACCATGGGCATCTTCACGGTGCAGGAATTCATCCAATATTATCTTGGGGATGTCATAGGCGCTCCGTATATCCTGGCTGGGTTTGGGAAAGTCGCCGATACCGCCGAATCCGCAGTTTCCTTTTTTCTCCCGGCATTATTATTGGGTGCAATCATCACCACCCTGGTCGCGGGGGTATTATCGGATAAGTATGGCCGGAAGATGATGGTATACATTTCCGGAGCGCTTATGGGAGTCGTCTGCCTGGTGTTCGTCCTGTTCCATTCATTCACATTGGCGGTTTTAATGGGCATCGTCTTTGGCCTGGGCTATGGTGCGTACGAAAGCGTGGATTGGGCCCTGGCGTCTGATGTACTCCCATGCATGGATAACTATGCCAAAGATATGGGAGTCTGGCACGTGGCCATGGTGCTCCCGCAGGTGATCGCAACCCCGATTGCAGGTTTCCTGTTAGATAACTTTCAACGCGTTGGCAAGGTTCAAAATATTCCCAACCTTGGCTATACCGTTATCTTCATGGTGGCAGTAGTGTATTTCATTTTTGGTACGGTGTTTGTCAAGCAAATCAAAAAAGTTCACTAAAACTTGCCAGTTGGAGCTGGATGCGCATAGCCACTTGTGCGAAGCAGTCGTCGGATCGTGATAGACCAACATTGACTGGAATGCTTAGTTCGATAGTAATTACATTCAAAGTCTCAAAAAGGTAAGACTATGGTCAAAATCGTAGCTGATACCACATCTGGATTGCCGCGTGATTTGTTGAAAACACTCGGCATCCCGCTCATCCCGCAGATTGTTTGCTTCGGGGAAGATTCGTACCGCGACGACACCGAATTGGATACAGCTGCTTTCCTGCAAAAACTCAAAGCCTCGACGGAGTTACCCAAGACAGCCGCGCCGCCTCCGGCGTTTTACCACCCGGTTTTCGAGCAGGCGCTCAAAGATGGCGAGGATGTGATTGTTGTGGCGCCATCGGAAAAGCTCAGCGGGACCGTGCGATCGGCAGAAGTGGCTGCGCAGGATTTCCCGAAACTCAATGTTCATGTGGTGGATACACAGACCATCGCAGGCAACCTGGCCAGTCTTGTTCTGGTTGCCCACGAGTGGTCGCGGGAGCAAGCTAATGCGGAAACCATCGTAAATCGCCTAAAAGAATGGATTCCGCGCGGGCATATCTTTTTCCTGGTAGATACACTTGAGTATCTGCAAAAAGGCGGTCGTATCGGTGGGGCCAAAGCCCTGCTGGGCGAGATGTTGCGGATCAAACCTATTTTGTGCCTGCAGGACGGGCAGGTGGAGCCTTTCGAGCAACAACGCACCAAGCGGCGTGCCGTTGCGCGCTTACTCGAAATTGTCGAGAAACAATGCCCGAAAGAGCCGGATGCACATTTATGTGTCATGCAGGCCGACGCAATCCAGGAGGCTGAAGGTCTGGCGAAGGAACTCAGATCCAGGATGAACCTGACCCATATCCCGATCTACGAGCTGCCTCCAGCAATCGTCACGCATGGGGGGCCGGGCGTACTGGGCATCGGCTTCTTTGTAGCATAAAAGCCCTATGGTATAATTCGCGGGCTATTGCGAAAATTCCCACGAAAGTGGTATTAGGAGAATAACTATGTCAGGTCACAGCCACTGGGCAACCATCCGCCGAAAGAAGGGCGCAGCAGATGCCAAGAAAGGTGCTATTTTTACCCGTTTGGCGCGGGAAATCGTCATGGCGTCCCGTGAGGGCGGTGGCGATCCGGACTCCAATTTCCGGCTGGCATTGGCGATTGAAAAAGCGCGTGGCGGAAATATGCCCAAGGAAAATATTGACCGGGCCATCAAGCGCGGAACTGGTGAGGACAAAGATGGCACAGTCTATGAAGAGATCACTTACGAAGGCTACGGACCGCATGGTGTGGCATTGATCATGGATTGCGTCACCGACAATCGTAACCGGGCCGTGGCGGAAATCCGGCACCTGCTCAACCGAAGCGGTGGGAATATGGCAGAGGCAGGAGCAGTCGGCTGGCAGTTCAGCCGGAATGCCTATTTCTCTTTCCCGGCCAGCATGCTGGGTTACGATAAAGCGTTCGAACTGGCATTGGATGCTGGTGCAGAAGATGTCCAGCAGGATAGCGATAACATTGAAATTATCGGTCCGGTGGAGGCCTTCAAGAAAATCAGCGATGCCCTCAAAAAGGCCGGTGTAAGCCCTGATGACGCCGAATTGCGCATGATCTCCAAGCAGGATTTGGAGCTTCCGGTGGATCAGACACTCTCGGTACTGCGCACAATTGAATCTCTTGAAGAGCTCGATGATGTGCAGAGTGTATTTCATAACCTGAAGATTTCCGATGAGGCTCTGGCTGCTCTTGAGGCCGAAGAGGCATGACCTTGGTATTGGGGATTGACCCGGGAACGGCAACGACTGGTTATGGTCTGGTGCGCGACCGGGAAGATGGTAGCTTGGAATCAATCGATTTTGGCACCATCCAGACCCCACCACGCATCGCGGCTCACAAGCGCTTGTCCATGTTGTTTTCCCAATTGAACGAACTTTTGCTTCTCCATCGCCCGGACTCTTGCGCGGTGGAGAAGCTGTTTTTCCAGAGTAACGTAAAAACTGCAATAGCTGTCGGACAAGCGCGCGGTGTGGTGCTGCTGGCGATCAGCGAAGCCGGTTTGGATATGAGCGAATATACCCCCAACGAGGTTAAGCAGGCCGTGACGGGCTATGGGTCTGCCGGGAAGAAACAAGTCCAGGAGATGGTGCGGGTTCTTCTTGGGTTGCCAGATATACCAAGACCCGATGATGCTGCTGATGCACTGGCAATTGCCATTACACACCTGCATACACGGAGATTCTGAACCTAAAAGTTTGAAGAACACGAAGATAAATGTAATAAGGCTTTGCAATCTTCGATTCTTTATGTGAAGGCAAGGTGAAGAATGATCGCGACTCTGCGTGGAGAGATCACTCAAATTGAAGAGACATCTGCCATCATTGAGACTGGCGGTGTAGGCCTGCGTGTTTTTGTTCCAAAGCCGCTCCGGGAAGTGATGAAGACTGGTGAAGCCATTTTCCTTTTCACCCATCTGGTGGTACGCGAGGCTGACTGGAAGCTGTACGGGTTCGAAACGCAGGCAGACCGGGAACTCTTTACCATCTTACTCGGGGTGGATGGTGTTGGTCCGCGCACGGCGCTGGCGGTGCTTTCGACACTGAACCTGGAAACTGTTCAGCGGGCGGTTTTTAATGAAGAGCCCGATTTGCTAAGCCGTGTTCCGGGTGTGGGCAAAAAGACTGCCCAGAAAATGGTGCTTTACTTGCACGATCGGCTGAGACCGGTTAGCGGATTGGACAAAATTGCGTCCATGTCGGATAGCGATTCTGAGGTTTTAGCTGCACTGACGGCGCTTGGGTATAGTGTTGTGGAAGCGCAAACTGCCATCCAGACCATCCCGAAAGATGCGCCGGATGAAGTGGAAGAACGTCTCCGGATGGCGCTGCAACAATTCACTGGAAAATAAGTTTAGAGTAGCGGGTTAATAATCAGCGAGTTTGGAGCATAAATGTTGGATAAAAAGATAGCTTTCATCGGTTCGGGAGCCATGGCTGAGGCCATGATTTCAGGCTTGCTGCGGCATAAGTTGGCCAGACCTGAAAACCTGCACGCTTCTGACACGCGAATCGAACGCGTGGAAGAACTGCATAAAAAATACGGTGTTGAACCTTTCACAGATAACAATCGGGCTGCCAAACATGCCGATGTTGTTGTTCTGTCAGTTAAGCCACAGCGATTGACCGAAGTGCTAGGCAACCTGAAAGACGCCGTTCCAGCAGCAGCTGTGGTGTTATCAATTGTCGCAGGTGCGACCATCGAAAAAATCAGTGAAGGTTTGAAACATACCGCGGTGGTACGGTCGATGCCGAACACCCCGGCTCAAATTGGCGAGGGCATTACAGTCTGGATTACTTCTCCAGCGGTTAGTGAGTCTCAAAAAGAGACTGCCCGAACCATCCTGAGTGCGCTCGGCGAAGAGGTTTATGTCGATGATGAAAACTACCTCGACATGGCAACCGCACTTTCCGGCACCGGCCCGGCCTACGTGTTCATTTTCATGGAAGCCATGATCGATGCCGGGGTCCACATGGGTTTCTCGCGGCGGGTCTCAGAGCAACTCGTGATACAGACGCTGCGGGGTTCAGTGGACTTTTACCAAGCGGTCAACCGGAAATCCAGTGTCCACGTTGCAGCGCTCAAAAATCAAGTCACATCTCCGGGTGGTACAACTGCAGAAGCACTGTATTATCTGGAAAAAGCCGGATTCCGTACAGCCATATCACGCGCCATTTGGGCTGCCTACCAGCGTTCGCTGGAACTGGGTAAAGAGAAGCCGGTGCATATCCCTGATACGAATAACGGGATCGAGAAATAATAGAGCATGTAGGCAAAAAGAAATTACGTGAGGTAACAGCGGATGTTCGATGGGACATCCGCTGTTTTTATATTAAATTGCGTAGAGTATAATTTGAGGGCGCTTCTGCTTATCCAAATCTCTTTGCATACCGTTACCTTCTGGCTTCCACCCTCCATGTCTCTTATCACTGTCACCAACCTTTCCAAATCCTTTGGCCCAGTAGATCTCTTTTCCGGTGTCAGCTTTGCCATCCCGAAAGGAGCGCGACTGGCACTGGTTGGACCGAACGGTTGTGGCAAGACCACCATGCTGCGGATCCTGGTCGGTCTGGACGAACCCTCTGGAGGAACAATTGCACGGGCCAAGGCTATTCGTCTGGGTTACCTGCCACAGGAAGCTGAATTTGAAATGGATGGGACAGTCTGGGAGGCCTGCATTTCTGGATTTACGGACCTCCTCGCCCGCCAGCAGGAATTAGAGAAACTTGAGGCGGAGATGTCCACTCCCGAGAGGCTCGATCAGGCTTTGGTTCGATATGGGCCATTACAACATGAATTTGAGCGGCGAGGCGGTTACAGCTTCCATACCCGTATAAAACAAGTTCTGACCGGCCTGGGTTTTTCATCCAAGGATTACCACATGCCATTGACCCACCTCTCCGGTGGACAGCGTACGCGTGCTTACCTAGCCCGCCTGTTGCTCTCCGAACCGGATCTGCTCCTGCTCGACGAACCCACCAATCATCTCGATATTGCTGCTGTGGAATGGCTGGAAGGGTATCTGAGCCAGTGGGACGGCGCAGCGGCCATCGTATCGCATGACCGCTATTTCCTCGACCGGGTGGCCAATGGTATCCTGGAAATGGCTTTCGGAGCCACCGAGCACTACCCGGGCAACTACTCGGCCTATTTGCGAACACGGGAAGAACGCTGGGAACACCGACGTGAAACCTTCGAAGCAGAAAAGGAAAAACTGCTCAAGGATGTTGAATACATCAAGAAAAACATCTCCGGGCAGAATGTCAGCCAGGCCAAAGGAAAATTGCGACGGCTCAGCCGGGTTGTCCAGGCCATCGAACAAGTTGGCATGGATGCCGCAGTTAACCAGAAATGGGCAGAGACTGCTGAGAATGTGATCATAGCCACATCGCCCTTCGGGCCTGAGGAGGCAGAACGACGGGTAAGGGCGTTGCGCGCTCCTAGACGTACACTTCCGCGCTTGCACTTAAATCTGCGCCCGGCAACGCGTTCCGGGGAATTGGTTTTGCGAACATCAAACCTGCGTGTCGGATATCCCGGGAAGCTGCTTTTTTCAGCGCCGGATATCGTTCTGCGGCGAGGGGAATGTGCGGCGTTAATCGGCCCCAATGGAGCTGGTAAGACAACGTTCCTGAAGACTGTTCTCGGCCAACTGGAGCCGCTGGAAGGCGAAGTGACACTGGGCGCTTCGCTAAAGATTGGTTACTTTGCACAGGCACATGAAGGGCTCAATCCTGAAAACACACTTATCCAGGAAATCGATTCGGTCATGCCAAATTGGCTGCCGGGACAAATCCGCGAATACCTGGGTAAATATCTTTTCTCTGGGGATGATGCGTTTAAAAAGGTGTCCGTCCTCTCCGGCGGAGAGCGTGGGCGGCTGGCTCTGGCGAAACTGGCTTTGCAGGATACCAACCTGCTGTTATTGGATGAACCAACCAACCACCTCGATATCCCCTCCCAGGAAGTGCTGGAAGCTGTCCTGGATGATTACTCTGGGACGATATTACTGGTTACGCATGACCGCTATTTGATCGATACGCTTGGAACGCAAATTTGGGAAGTGGAGCCCGATGAATCCACCCTTTCCCTCTTTGAAGGAACGTATAGCCAGCGCAGGGTCGAGCGGGAACGCCTGGCTGCCCTGCAAGCAGAGAATGAATTTAAAGCCGTTAAACCACATTTAGTGCGCCGGTCCGCGGATCCGGCCGCGAAAGAAGAACGCCGCCGGATCGCGCGGCAGCAGGAATTGGAGAACAAGATCTCGGCACTTGAAGAGGAATTGGGCCAGATCGGATTCCGGCTTGAAAATCCCCCTTCCGATCCGGCCAAAGTGGCACAATTGGGCAAGGAGTACCAGCGTATTCAGCTTGAGATGGATGTCTGGCTGGCCGAATGGGAGGAGTTACAAGTCTGATAGTAATTAGTACGAAGGAGGTGGAGAATTCTCCTCGGCCTTTTGCGTGCTAAGTCCTGCGCTTTGCTTTTGGTTTCAGGTTCTTCCTGGAAGGTTTCGGAGTTCCGGCAGGTTCCACATGAACCGTCACATCTGCTGGTGAGATTTCCTTAAGGATGGCATTCTCGATCACCTCGGTGGCGGAGTGGGCATCCTTCAAGGTAACACTTCCATCCATAGTTACGTGCATATCGATAAAAGTATGCGCCCCGGAGGGACGGATGCGGATGGCATGTGCGTCCAGCACCCCGGGCACTCTGGCAGCGATCATTTCTATCTTTTCCGCCAGTCCCCTGGGAGCAGTGTCCAGCAGGGAAGAAACCGTCCGCCAGCCCAGTTGAGCGCTAACGTAAATGACTATGACAGCTACGACTAGTGCAGCGACGGAATCGGCCTTGTTCATCCAGGCCAATCCGTGGATAGAATTTGCAATAGAAAGGCCGATCAGGCCAAGGATGACCACGGAAGATGACCAGATGTCAGTACTGAAATGCAGGGCATCCGCCTCAAGGGCCTGGCTTTTGAACTTGCGTGCAGCCTTATAGAGACGGCGAGAACGGGTGTAATCAATGGCGATGGAGATGCCCATGATAATAAACGACCAGATGGAAGCTTCCACTACAGCATTTATAAAGAACAACCGCAGGATGGATTCGTAGATGATCCACGCAGAGGTTACCAATAGAAGCAAAGCCTCAAAAAGGGCAGATAGATTTTCAATTTTGCCGTGGCCGAAGGGATGCTCCTTATCGGCGGGTTTGTCCGAAGCACGCACAGCAGAGTAGGTCGCCGCAGCAGCAACCAGATCCAGGCCGGAATGGGCAGCTTCCGCCAGGATGCCAAGAGAATTGGTCAAAAGCCCGACAACAAGTTTAAAAGTTGTCAGGAAAACCGCATAGACTACGGAACTCAAGGCGGCAAAGCGCTTTTCTGTTTTGGCTTCCTGGTTTGACATGAAATTCCTTTTGATTGGTAAACAGGTCAATTATAATGGAGAAATTTCCAACATGAATCAAGCGGAAGGTTTTGATAATGGAATAATAATAAATTGGAAAGCAACTTCCTTATCACAGAAATTTAATCTTTTAAGATTTAAAACTGGTGTATTATTAGTTTATCTATGAATGAACCAACAGATTCCAATATTTATCGGTCGATCAAAGTGCGACCCCGTTTAAGACGGTTACGTACCAGACTCCCTTCATCAGGGAGTTATTTTAAAATATGAGGCTTCGATGAATGGACTAAGCCCGCGTCGGGTAGCAATCCTTTTCAATAAAGATGGCCAGGTAACCAAAGGCGATCCCCAGGATCTACTAGCAATCCAATGCACAATTACTGCCACGCAAAACTTATATAAAGCTTTAATGGGTTTGGGATATGAGGTTGTCAAAATCCCGGTAAGGAGTAATCTCGGGGAACTCGAAATCAGGCTCCGTTCTTTCTCTTCCAAAGATACTTTTATCTTCAGCAATTGTGATGGCTTCAATGGCAACAACATGGGAGCTGCTGAGGTTGTTCGCGTGATCGAACGGATGGGGTTTCAGCACACTGGCGCAAGCGCTGATTCCATTGAGCTTTGTACTAATAAACCGCGTTGCAAGGAAAGCCTGATGCGAGTTGGTGTTCCAACGCCTCGTTATCAGGTTTTTGAGCAGGCCGAAGGGGAATTTCAGTTGGAGTTTCCAGTCATTGTCAAGCCTTCGTTTGAAGATGCCAGTATGGGGATCGACTTATGTTCTGTTGTTGGCAACCAGATAGATTTGTTCAGCAGAGTTGCATACATTATTGAAGAGTACAAGCAACCCGCCATGGTCGAACAATTCATTGGCGGGCGCGAACTGGCAGTTGCCATGTGGGGAAATGAAATTGTGGAAATTCTGCCCATTGCAGAGGATGATTTTTCTGCCATCCCCGACCCGCTCCAGCATGTGCTGACCTATGAATCCAAATGGAAGCCGGAATCCCTTTTTTTCCAGAACATTCCCAGCCGAATTCCGGCTGCCCTGACCCTCAAGGAAGAGCAGACGGTGAGTAAAATTGCTGAAGCTTCCTTCCGGGCTGTGGGCTTGCGAGACCTGGGCCGGGTGGACATACGCTTCGACAATGGCATCCCCTATGTTATCGACATCAACGAACTGCCGGATCTCTCACCGGATGCCGGATTCTGGAATTCTGTGCGTGTTACCGGGCTGACCTATCCACAAATGGTCGAACGCGTTCTTATTCACGCGCTTAAAAGAGAAGGATGGATTTTATAAATGATTAATACTGCGATCAAAGATGACGGTTTACAGATCCATGCCGTAAATGCAGCCACCAGCGTCTTCAGCCAGGAAGAAGTGGAATGTGTGGATGAGCTTTGGGATGAATACCAGGCAGAGGGCCCGGAACAAAGTGGATATTATTTCATCGTCGATAAAGATGATGATCAGGTTTTGGGCTATGCTTGTTACGGTCCCCGCGCCCTTACCGATCGGACCTATGATCTGTATTGGATCGCAGTTGGACCCAATGCCCGCCGGGGTGGGGTGGGACGCGGACTGCTGAGCGCCACGGAAGAAGCTGTTCGTAAACTGGGTGGACGGTTGTTGATTGTTGAGACCTCCGGCCTGCCAAAATACGAGCCGACACGCGCTTTCTATCTCGCCACCGGATATGCGCTCGAAGCTACGCTGAAAGATTTCTACAGCGACGGCGATGACTTGGTTATTTTCACCAAGCACTTATAAATTTCTCCACGGAAAAGCAATCAAAAAGCCATGAAAAAATAATCCCGGGTAATTTTATCGCGTGGCGCTGGTGATATAGAAATAATCCCGGGAATAATTCCAGAGATACCGTTCGACGTTAGCCACCATCAATTGGGGTAGCAATGGTTCTGGGATAAGCTTTGAACCAGATGGCTGAAACTTCACAAAGAGGGTCCAGTAATTATTGATGTCCAACTGGATTGCATTCCATGTACCCGCAGCTTGCATGGCCTGTGCCAGCGCTTCCATGGATAGGCTGGGGCCGCAGAAATAGAACAATGTTTTCTCGTCTCTACTCAGGCCGATCCCCGAACGTACCGTAGGTGAAACATCATTGACCGTATACCCCCAGTCCTGGGGGGAATTGTCATAAATGCGTGGATTGACCTTGCCTTGCTGGATGACCAACGGTCCATTCTGGCGGAAAGCAACCATATCGGGTGTCAACGACATCGCCGCCCCCCACTCACCCAGTCTGACTATTCCGCTTGTATAAATCGCCACCGTGCCTAATCCGTCTTTGGGAGGAAGGGCGGTAACTCCGTCAGCCATGGCGCCAAATTCGCCGTGCCTGGCTTTAAATCCGCCATTGAACGCAGCCAGAAGAACATTGGCGACCCGATCGGCTGCTGGTATGGCGCCGGAACGGGTTGCAGCATCTGGTGTGGCAATTGGCGAGGCGGGTTCGATGGTACCAAGCACAAAATGCAACCGGGTGCGGGTCAGGTCGATCGCCACGACCGCAACCAGGGTATAAGGCCTGGTAGGATCGGGCTGCAGGAAAGTCCGGTATGCCACGGTATAGCCTTGCGTATCCTGAATATAGGCTGACCAGACCCCTTCTCCGGGAGCAGTGCCGAGAGCGGTCAGAGCGACCGGCGGCCATGAAGATGGTGTAGGTGTGTAAGTTGGCTCCGGCGGATTCATTACAGCTGGGGTTGGTGTTGTTTGAAAAGCTTCAAGCGTCTGGATTGCGGGGGTGAAGGTCCCCGACTCTGTGGAGGTTGTGGTAGGGACCAAAGTTTGTGCCGAAGCCGGGAGTATGGTCCATGGTGCAACTGGTTTTTCGAGACCCGACTGATATTTCAGTTTTTGAATGGTATCCTGTACTTGATTGAAATCCATCTCCAACCCGGCGACAGCTTGATCTCCGATAATACCGCGCAGGAAATCCGCCCCTTGGGCTCCAAAAGCGGGCCAGGTTTGAATACTAATAAAGAACAGGATCAACAATACAATGCAAGCCCCGAAGGCAATTCCTAAGCAACTCAATATCCTACGAAAACGAGCATGCCAAGTTTCCGGTTCCCTGTCAGTCCTTTTTTTAAATCTATTCTTGCGTGTAGCTTCTTCGACCTTCGGATTGTTTTTCAATTTTCTCTTTCCATTTGAAGAAAGGACAAATTGCCGCAGAGCATGTTCAGGTAATTTTTTCCTTTGGACCAACTTCTCTCCTGGCGGCAGATTTTGGTTCTTTCTTTTTTACAGGTTTCTCAATGACGCTCTTTTCAGCTGGTTTCCTGGTATTTCTTTTTTTTATTTCTTTTTTCTTTTTCTCTACTGTTTCACCTCTTGGTTCTTCTTTAACCACAAACATCTCTTCAAACCTGGCTTGCATCGATTGCACCCCTGCACCGTTAAGAGTCTTGCAAACCTCTTTCCACTGTTCTCCAACCACGAAGCGCCAATCTAGAAAGACATGGCACTGGTATCCCCCTAGCAAAACAAATAACCCGTTCCCGATCAGTTCCTGGCAAGACCGGATATATTCCAGCCCGTTAACATAATCCTTGAAAATCGCATACCCTTCACCTGGCAATCCCAGCCCCTCGCTTAGCGTCTTCTGAACCAGATTCCCACTGGCCTTATCCATGTAAGCGGCGGAGGTCTTGAGCCAGCCACGCGTCTCGGCATATTTGTTATGATAGACCACCACACCGCGCTCGCTTGCCACCGCATTATTAGGGTCACCGGTGCGGTTGGAGTAGGCGAATACATCTTCGTTGACATTCCCTTCAGGCGTAAAGAAGTCATAGAGCAGGAAATTATCCACATCAGCAAAAATATAGCGGCGATGAGTGAGCGGGAAAATACGCCATTCATGACCCTGCACCAGACCCTCGTCTATGGATTCGTTCCACTTGGCGTAGCGGTATTCCATCCCATATTTCTCGCGATATCCTTCGATCTGTCCATGACCGAACATCGGCAGACCGGGAAGGGTCACCATAAGTGTGCAGACGCCGAAGTATTTATCCATGGTGCCAAATTGTTCAGCAGCAGATTTTTCATCGGGGTTGTTCATGAAGTTAACATACCGTTTGAGCACTTGCGGGTCAAATTCGAGCGTGTTCTTCATCACCAGGCGATAATTGGCATTATCCTCATCCCGCAACATGTGCATGAAGGCCGAGTTGTAGACTCGGTGCATACCAAGTGTGCGAACGAAATAGCCTTCCATCATCCAAAAAGCTTCAGCCAATAAGAGTGTATCTGGTACCTCAACTGCAACCCGGTCGACCACTTCTCGCCAGAACTCGTTTGGAATGGCCGCGTCGAATTGCGACCGTGTCATACCATACTCAGAGCGGGAAGGTATAGCGCCACCTGTTCCTGGTTCAGGGAACCAAAGGCGTTGAATATGCTTCTTCGCAAGCGTCATGGCTGCGTCAAAGCGGATAATGGGGAAATTGCGCGCCACTTGCAGGATGGTCTGGATGACCGCCTCTCGAACCTCGGGTTTGGAATAATCCAATTGTGCGGTGTCATTCCAGGGCATGGAAGTTCCATCGTTTCCATGGTAGATGTAGCGTGCACTGCCGGTCCAACGGTCAAGACGCTTGAAGACTACTGCAGCATCGGTTTTATCATAGTAATGGTCTTCAAGAAATATGCCCACGCGGTTGTCCCTTGATAAATCAGTGCCATTAAAGGTGTAATTAGGATAAGGTGAGTAGGGGAGCGAAAGGAACCAGTCAGGATGCTCCACCACCCAGTGAGAGTCTATGCCCATATGATTGGGAACCATGTCGGCGGATAAGCGGATGCCGCGCTGCCAGGCGCGCCATCGCAAATTCTGCAGTGCTTCCCAGCCGCCCAAGTCTCCGGCAATTTGATAATCCAACAGAGAATAGGCTGATGCGACTGCATCAGGGTTGCCCATCATCTGTTTCATTCTTTGTGAGGCCAGGCTACGCTCCCACAAGCCAATCAACCAAAGTCCGGTAATACCACGTTGTTTTAGAATCTCCAGCTCTTCATCAGGAATCTGGTCGAGGTGGGAGATGGAGCGTTGGTATCTTTTAGACAATTGATCGAGCCAGACAAAGGAATTTTTAGCAATCAGAACCAGTCGCGGCATCCAATCCTTATCCTGACTGAAGCGTTCGTATTCGGTGTAGTCGTATCCTCTGAATGTTAATACAGGCGCATTACCACCAAATCCGCCTGGCCCGGTGTGACGAACGCGCTCCTCCTTGACAAAATCAATACTGCGAAGAATTCGAGCGACAAAGTCCCCACCCAGGATGGGTCCCCACCGTTCTAGAAGGTATTCCAATTGGGCTTGGAGTGAATTAGGAGCTCGACGAGCCGGGGCGAGCAATACTTCAAAGAGCGTCTCACCACTGGAACCAAAGCCTGGCTGGGTCCCGAAATATTTTTGAAGATCAGAAATAATTTGCCCATATCTGGTTTGTTGTCGCAGTTCTGCATCATCGAACAGATCGCGATAGGGAACAAGAGCGGGGTTGGAATTGGCCAGGTAGAGCAGAAGTAGCTCCTCCAGAGTGGATTGCCAGTTGGATCGACCAGCTGTTTCCATCTCCAGGTAATGGTGGGATTCTATTTCGCCGCGATAAACCGCCATTGGTGGAAACTCTTCGGTGAACTTAAGCAGAGTGGCATCCGCATCGTTCCGGACATAATCCATCGCTCGTTGCATTGCACCAGGATTGTGTTGTTCATAATGGCGGAGTAGGATGTGCTGGATTTCATCTATCAATCCCATGGCATTTATGTCTGAAGCCGGGACAACCTGCCCACGCACAAAGGTTATCCGCTCCGCAAAACGACGGGCAGCCGAGAAATCTGCCAGAACTACATTGCCGTTCAAAGCAAATAGAGCCTCATCGAATTGATATTTCTGGCGGGCCTTGCGGGAAACGTGGAATTCAAATTCGGGCACACCAACCTCGTCTAGTACGATCAAACTCAATCCTTGTCGCTCTCAATCATACTCGATAAGCCAGTTTTGGGCAGGTAAAAGGCCTTCGGAAAACGCCGGGGAGAGGAAGGAAGAGGGGTATGGATGGGCAAAGCTTGAAAATTACATGATGGGCGGCACAAAAATATCCAGATAAAATTGTAAGCCGATTTACTGGGCCGGGATTGGCGATGGCTTGAAGAATATGCGTGATACGTGCGTAAAGAGATGGAAACGACGAGGTACCGTGAAACAGTTTAGCAGGAAAATGAATGGAATGTGGAAGATAGGGTACTGGTCTTTTTTCAACTGCCCCGAACTTTTCATGGGTGAGGAATAACATAACCTGGAAATATGATCATTAATCCATGAAAAAAAACCCTTATCCAAAATTCCACAAAATTCCACCTTGACGTATCCGAATTTTGGCTTTATCATGGAGGTGTAAGATGCCAGTAAGTTCACGTTGGAAAGAGAAAAACGATGACCCGAGGTTTCTTTACCCGGGTCATTCAATTTTAGATCGTCCGATGGAACGACTCTGACACACCATTTTTTCTTTTGCCATAAGGAGGCAAATAATATGTCTGAACGTATCGTCGGCACGGTCAAGTGGTTCAACGGCAGCAAGGGCTACGGCTTCATTGCTCGTGAGAATGGCCCGGATGTCTTTGTCCACTACTCCGCCATCCAGAGCGAAGGTTTCCGCAACCTGGATGAAGGCCAGAAGGTCGAATTCGAAGTAGAGCAGGGCAATAAAGGCCCTCAGGCTACCAACGTCACCATTCTGTAATTCCTGACCAAACCAAAACAAAATTCCCGCCATTTCAGACGGGAATTTTGCTTTTAATACCTATCCGAAGACTATAGAAGCAACGCATTTTGAGTGCGGTCACTTAAAATGCGAACTCCACCTGAATTTTCAGGTAAGTTGGTATTATGAAAATTAAGGGATGGCCTTCCTGAAGACGCGATGGTTCTTGTATTCAACCCCGTTCAGGTTCTTCAAATCGGCCCGCATCTGCCTGGTGGTCTCAGCTACCTGGGTCATCTCCACGAATTTGAAATTAAATTCTTCCAGGACAGTCTTACCCAATTCGTAATAGAGCAGGGCGTTACCGCCAGTGCCCTGAAATTCGGGAAGAACACCCATACCATTCCCGGAGACGGTTTTGGTACGTTTCATTTCTATGAGCAAATCCACTATCCCGAAGGGAAACAGGTGGCCTTTGGCTCGCTGAAGAGCGGCTGAAGCATCCGGGAAGGCAAACAGAAAGCCGACAATATCATCGCCATGCATGATCAATTTGATCAGGCGATGATCTGCCACCATGAAGACATTTTGTACCGCGTAATCAACATCGCCCTGGGTAAAGGGATAATATTCCCAGTTATTAATGAAAGTTTTATTATACGTTCTTCCAATGCGTTGTGCCCAACCAACCAGTTCCTTCTTACTCTTGAAATTCTTTACCCACAAGTTGCCGCGTTTCATGGCCCACTGAGCGATCCGTTCCACCCGCTCAGGGATTTTGAAAGCCTCGGCTGGTAGGTAGCAGGATACAAAGTCCACTTCTTTCTCAAAACCAAGGGCCTCGACCAGTTTTGGATAATAATCATAGTTGTAATTCATCATGGTCATCATTTGACGATGTTCAAAACCTTCATTCAGGATGCCATACCCATCAAAGGGAGAAAGGCCTTTGGGCCCGATCATAGTATCCAGTCCGCGCTGGCGGGCCCAATCGAAGGCAGCCTCAAAAAGCGCCTTAGCAACTTCCATATCATCAATTGTATCGAAGAAATAGAACTGGGCCTTCCTGGTCTTGTGGTATTCGTTGAAAAGCTTGTTTTCCCCGGCGCAGATGCGGCCCACTACTTTGCCATCCCGTATAGCCAGAAAGAAGTCAGCATCCGAATGTTCGAAGAAAGGATGTTTTTTCCGGTTTAGCGGGAGGTAGGCATCCACGAAAAGCGGCGGAACCCACTGGGGGCAACCTTTGTAGAGATCATAATAGAACTCGACGAAGCGCTTGACTTGCGATTTGTTTTCGGTGTCAATTTTTTCGATGCTAAGCATGGGAATCTCCTTGGAAGGGAATAAGTGCTGATATACAATATATAACACAAATCTATTTTAGGGGTACGTTAATGATAGATTTTACCTAACATGGTCTTTATCAATTCCCTATGAGAGAATATGTCTTTCACCAAACCGGTTACAGATAGGCAAAATTATGCGATAATACTAACGATGTCTTGATAAGGCGAGATATCGGTTCATCTGTATAAAATAATTCCAAGGAGTCCGCCCATGTCTGAATTCAGCAGGGAAGAGTTTCATGTCAACGGCGAAGAACTGATCGCCAAAATCAAGGAATTAATTCACAAGGGGAACATTCGCCGAATCATCATCAAAGACCGGGAAGGAAAAACGATGATTGAATTCCCCTTAACCTATGGCGTGGTTGGCGCGGTGCTGGCACCGACATTGGCAGCAGTAGGAGCGGTGGCTGCCCTGATTGGCGAGGCGACCATCGTTGTGGAAAAAAAAGGATAAGTAGATTAAAAGTTGAGTGAGATATGGGGACCATCCCGATTGACCTTTCCTGGCCTGTTCGTGATCGGATCACTTGGCATGATATGGTTCTATGAAACACATTAATTTCCGTCGTGTTTTTATTCTTGCGGGGTTGATGACGCTGGTAGTGGTCTTTGCCATATTATGGCTGCAGATGATATCCAGCCCAGCCGAGAGAACGGGAACAGACTTTATCTCCCCTTATTCCGCTGCACGCATCGCCCAACGCTGGGGCGCGGCGCATGTTTACGATCTGCAGTTGCAGCAAACTATCCAGGCGGAAGTAGTGGGGTTTAGCCTGGCTCCCGGGCAAGTGCTGATGTTCAACCACCCTCCTTACCTGGTGCCATTGCTGGTGCTTCTCGTAGATGGTAATTACGTGGCATCACTGGAGCGGTATGCAGCGATCATGGTCGCGTTGTATCTAGCATGCGCAGCAATCATCGCCTGGATTTTACGCCGCGAAGCCTGGAAGCAGCGCAACATCCTATTGCTTCTGGCTGGTGCATTGACTTTTTTCCCTCTTTTCGTCAGCCTTGTCAATACGCAGGATACAGCCATATTGGTCTTTGGCGGATTGCTCTGCCTGGCAGGAATTTTGACAAAGCGGGACTGGCTGGCGGGACTTGGACTGGCTTTGACGAGCGTCCGACCGCAGGTAACGGTGTTACTGGCCATTCCTTTTCTATTTAGAAAGCAGAAAGTGTTTGGCTGGTTTTGTCTGGCAGGTGGAATATTAGGCATACTGAGCTTGGCCGCCGTAGGAGAGGATGGAATACGCGGCTTCCTGAACGTGATGGTAGTGAGTGCGGGGGGAGAGTGGTATGGCATGAAAGAACCAGTAATGGTCAACCTGGTAGGCCTTTTATGGAGGGTCGCGCCGGGGCTGGGCGCCAATCTCATTCACTGGATCGGGTGGGCTGTTTATGGGATAACATTGGCAGGGTTGTGTGTTATTTGGTCGCGCAGCCGGGATATTGGTGAAACCCAAGTCGGGCTGGCGATTGTGCTGGCCGTTTTTGCCGTTCCGCACCTGCACTATCACGACCTGACGCTTCTGCTGGTGGCACTTATGGCTGCCCTCCTGGTACTGGTACGAGGCGGGTTCCTGGGTGTGCATAAGGCTGCCCTGGTTCCGTTGGCGCTCTCGATAGTTTTGCTGTTCAGCAATTTTGCGCCGGTCTTAAAATATAACTTCCCATACCTGGTAATGCTGCTAATGGTTGTGGTTTTGTACATTCCCGGTGTGATCTTCCGGAGCAAGCCAAGTTTCCATGAAAGCGAAATGTCATGAGCTATGCAAGCGAAATCTGATTCTAAAGAACAGCAAGGAATTAACCCCTCACCTGGTCAAATATCGAATCCTAAAGAAATGCGGGCAGCGACGTTGGCACAACCTGCCCATGGGCCCCGCCGCATACGCCAGCAGGAAGTAACACAGTTCTTCCTATTCCTGACGGCTATATTTGGTATTGGAGTCCGGATCTTCCCACTCCTGCGGAATAATTTTCCGCTGGTCGACGGTGGCATGTTCTATAATATGATTCTGGACCTTCAGGCCAACCATTACCGACTCCCGGCCTACACGACCTATAATCTTCTTCAGATTCCTTACGGTTATCCTCCACTGGCCTTCTATTTTACCGGCCTGATCAACAGCCTGACACATTTGCCGCTGTTGGAGCTGATTCGGTGGATGCCCTTCGTAGGTAACCTGTTGGTTCTGCCAGTTGTTTACGTGTTCG
>Ga0187858_10000479_pt1 | contig 49377 bp, 56 predicted proteins | sample June2016WEW_8_15_FD_133015 | JGI IMG/M metagenome (GOLD analysis project Ga0187858, IMG submission 133015) | Peatland microbial communities from SPRUCE experiment site at the Marcell Experimental Forest, Minnesota, USA - June2016WEW_8_150 | ecosystem: Environmental > Terrestrial > Soil >...
GGAAGCAGCTTGCGGGATTGAGCGATCTCGATCGGCAACTACATGCCGCAATTCGACAACTAAAGCCAAAGGACGAATTCGTGGCACAGCGCTGAGCGCATTGCCCCGCAAAAACTGCCTACTAGCCGGGCGGCGGCTAAACAATTTCATTGAATTGAGCTTCCGCAAAGCGGACGTTGGTCGGCGTCGGCTTGGGGTCGACACCGGTGGTAGGACCTTCGCGGGAGTCGGACGGCCAAATGCGGACGCCGAGCGGCCTGAATAGACTTCCTTCAACCGGCCGCTCAGATATTCGGTAGGATTAATGCACGCGTATTTAGAAATCCGTGGAAAGTAACAATGGAATCGACTGCCCAGCTTTCTTCACCACGATTCGTCGCTTAGGCACCGCAATGCGCCTATGTATGTTGGCCTCTGTACTTGGCGCTTTGCTGCTCGCGGCCTGCTCCGACTCGGAACCACCCATAGGACGCGGCCTAGCGATGACTTTCGGATTTACACCGGCCTTCGAGCAAAGACTGAGAGATCGCTTTCCGGTCGGCTCTGATGAGTCGCGGCTGATCGCCGAGCTACGCAGCGAGAGATTTACGCTCGGAGAAGTGCACGATCCGTTAAGTCGGTATCGAAACTCGGCGCTGTATGAAGCCTCTCGCGGTTTTGCCTGCAAAGGTGAGTGGCAGATTTACTGGACTGCGACCAAAGGAATTATCATCGCGATCGGGGGAATGAACCGCGAAGTCTGTTTTTAACTGGCCAAAGCTCCGGCGCAGCAGTGAGGGATTCGATGATTGAAATAGAGTTCTATCGATTAACGCTGACGCGAGCCCGCGTCGCTCAAACTGATTTTTAGGCAACTTCATGCTCAAGACCTTGCCGTTCCCGTTTCTATATGTCGCAGAAGTGGCGGTGTGGGCGCCCTTGCTCGCAAGCCTTGTCGTACTTTGGTCATTCTTAGGCGCCACGCCGATGGCTAGCCTAGATCTTCACGGAAAATCGCTGCCTTTGGCGTGGGAAGCGGCCGTTTCAAATCACGGTACGTACTTACAGGGGTACGTGATGGTCAATCACCCCGTCGCATTTTCAATGGGCGTTTCCGGTCTTCTTTTTTCGGCTGCGATGCTTTATGCAATTCACAGGGCGCAGAAACATCAGCAACTCGAGGCTGGCGCGGATTTCAAAAGCGCCCACAAAATCGCGAGTCTCTGTGTGCTAGCGGCGCTGGGGGTTATGGGATATATCCTCGCTTTCCACCTCTTGGTAGGTATGCACCCGGCCTAACAGTCGTTTCTAGCGACCACGGGTCTAAGCCCGCAGAGCCGCCGCTCGCAAACTGCGGGTCGATGAGAGACGAATGGTCCGGCGGCGATGGCCGGCCAGGCGGGCTCAAGCAAAGCGGCAGATTGAAAATCCTCCGCCAAGTCTCGCATACTGAGTAACGTCTATGGTCAATTCTTCCAAGAGAATTGCGGAAAATGATGACCATCATCCGTGACATCAGCTTCATCCTTGCGCTCCTGCTAGCCTGCGGCTGCTTGGTCAGTTTATTTGTGTACAAGCGTCCTGATGTGAGTTGGCTTTCTTTTTTTTCTGCGGGCCCAATGACAATAATTAGTCCATCCCGGTATTTGCTCGCTTCCAAAGCTAAAATCCCCCCGATGTTGTTTGCACTTTCGATGCTCTTGTTCGTTATCGTGTGGCTCGCAAGCTGGATAGCCGAAAATCCCTCTCACCCGCCGTAAAGGGTGTGGTCGCGGACGTGCGGGATCCCGCGATTTGATCTACCCGTTAGCTGCCGTTCGCGTGAGTCCGCTTGGGGTCGGAACGAGGCAGATCTCCGCGGTGCGGCTACATGTAATCAGGCGCCGAACACTGACCACCTTTGTGAGACGGCGCGCGCAAAGATTCAACAGCTTGCGACGCCGACCGGCGTCCAAACCAGACGCCTGTTATTAGACGCAGTCTTGAATATTAGACAGTCCAGGTACTCGATCGCCGTTAAGTTGTTGATTAAATGCGCGCCCGGAGGGACTCGAACCCCCGGCCCCCTGGTTCGAAGGCCGTCACTCGATCGATCGCAAGTTGATGATTTTATGAACAATTCAGTAGGGGGTTCGTCTAATATTTCTCCGAGATACGCCGCGCTAAGTGCCTGTTTGCCATGGATCGTCACATCTAATATTAGACGCGACCGGCCTTCGATAGGGGACGGTGTGACCTCTCATCTGTCCGCTGAGGGCAGCCCCCTTTTTTGAACCGACCCTGATCCGCTTGCTAGGTGCCAGCAGCAGGTCCGCCTCGAGCTGGCCAGGACCCTCATTGGTACCGGCCGATTATGGAAGCGCGAAGACTATGACTTGATGAAGGCCAAAATGTCGGCGTTGATCGTGTCAGCCTCGGTAGTCAGCATTCCGTGCGGAAAATCCTTGTAGGTTTTCAAGATGCCGTTCTTGAGCAGCTTTGCGCTCAACGGACCGGAGTCGGCGTACGGGACGATCTGGTCGTCATCCCCATGCATCACTAGCGTCGGTACCGACACCTTCTTAAGGTCCGGAGTGAAATCGGTCTCGGAAAATGCGGCAATGCCATCGTAATGAGCCTTCGCACCCCCCGTCATTCCCTGGCGCCACCAGTTCTGGATGATCCCCTCCGACACCTTGGCACCTGGTCGGTTGAAGCCGTAGAACGGACCCGCCGGCACGTCCCGATAGAACTGGGCTCGGTTACCCGCGACCTGCGCCCGGAATCCGTCGAACACTTCTTTCGGAAGGCCACCGGGGTTCGCCGGCGTATTGATCATGATCGGTGGGACCGCGGATATCAGAACGGCCTTGGCGGCCCGACTTTCCCCGTGGCGCGCAAGATAGTGCACAACCTCGCCGCCACCGGTCGAATGGCCGACGTACACCGCGTTCTTGAGGTTCAGATGCTCGGTTAGCACCGCGAGATCATCCGCATAGTGATCCATGTCGTGACCAGTGGCGGTCTGGGTCGAGCGCCCGTGACCGCGACGGTCATGCGCGATTGCGCGAAAGCCGTGATTCAAAAAGAACATCATCTGCGGATCCCAGTCGTCAGAAGACAAAGGCCAGCCGTGCGAGAACACAATGGGCTGCCCTCTGCCCCAATCTTTGTAGAAGATGTCAACGCCATCTTTCGTGGTCACCATGTTCATCGATTGCTCTCCTAGATACTTGTTGATTGAATCAGCCCTGTTTTTCGTCGGATCTTCGGCAGCAGTAACCGCGGGCGACAGCGTCGCAATGGCAGCGAGACTCACGGTGCCGACTACAACCTCTCTGCTCGTTACTGCCGTGGACGTCTGTTGTCGAATCTTCATCGCGTTGCTCCTACGTACCGAAGCAAGCTTTGCCGTGCATCACTGGACGGCCGCGCGCCGCATCGCGTGGCGCGCCACGCCCTTGGGATAGGCGGCACAAATCACCGCGAAGGCGATGAGCGCGCCGGCGATCTGCGATGGTAGATACGGCAACGCGACCTGCGCGGAGCGGCCGAACGGGCCCGCGGCTATCATCGAGCCCACTGTGAGAGCCGGATTGAGATAGGTGGAGGGAAGCGCGATCGCGGCAGCGAACAGCCATAGCCCCACACCGAATGGGCCGGTCTCGACACGGCCGCTGCGCGCACACCCAAACACGACGATTAGAAGACCCGCCGATGCCACGATTTCGCTCGGGACCCATAGCGCGTGCACTACGATCGGCTGCACCTCGCGAGTCGCCTCAAACACGACATTGGCAAGCCACGCTCCCGCGACTGCTCCCACGAACTGCGCCGCCACATAAGCCGCGGCGCAGATTCTGGATCGTTCTCCGCCGAGCCACTGCAATGCGGTGATCAAGGGATTGAAATGACCTCCCGAGACGGCGCCAAACGCCAGCACGAGCGCAACCACAGTACCGGGGATTGCGGCGGCACTCGCGATTGAGCCGACGCCGGGATCGCCCGATATACGCTGTGATGTCGCCAGCCCCGTGGCTGTCGCGACGAACAACAGGATCAGGGTGCCGATTCCTTCGACCATGGTTCGGCGCGCGAGCGAGAGCTTCGGATCTGTCTCGGTGAAGCACGTCGGCGCGCGCAGCACTCGCGTCGAGCGCTGGTCGCCTCCGCCCGCCCTCGTTGCGACGGGATTGCAGGTCGCATTGCGCATTGGAATGGGCCCAATCACATCGCGTCCCGGCCCGCGGCCGCCAAAATTAGTCCTGCGATCTCGTCGGAGTTCGCAATCAGCAATAGATGGCCCGCCTCGAGTGCCAAAGTTCGCGCCCTCATGCGCCGTAGGAGAAACCAATGCGGAATGATTCGATATTGCCAATCGATACCGATGCCGATTTTGCGCACTCCGGCGGCACGGTGAATGGTGGGAATTTCGAGGTCATTGCCTCCCGCGCGGTAATCCAGAAATACCTCTCGCAGTACTCGGTGTTCGCCCGCACACTGCCGACGCGCAGGGCGCCCTGCAAGCGGGGAGCAGTCCTCGTGGGGAATTTCACACCAGTCTCGATCAACCGTGCATCGTTGAGAGAAACTGCAAATCGGAGTCCGGACACATTCGGTTTCGCTGGACTGGTGCGATATTCGACGAACTCCTTTCTGCACAACGATACACCGGAATTCTCGATTCCCTTGACTCGATCGTCTCCATTGTCGATGAAGTAGTTTCCCGTGTGATGGCAGCGACCATAATCCGGGGCAAGCCCAGCGCCGTTGCGCAGCGCTTCAGGATGCCAGGAGAGCTCGAGACTGTCGTAACCGTACGATGTACGGTCGTTCCACTCGACATGGCCGAAAGTCAATGGACGAACGACGGAACAATCGCTGCTTTGGTACATCGGCTGATCGAGCGCACCGATGCCGGCGCTCCGTTGCCACGCCTCGGTTACACTGGCCGTCGCGACCGACGCCTCTTCTGCAACCGCAAATGCCGGCGAGCACAACATCGCATCTGAAACAACGGCCGCCCCACTCGCCGAGATCTGCATGCAACGCGGTCCTAGCTCGCCTCAGGCTCAAAGCGCGACGCGACTTCCGCCATCTTGCGCGCGAGCTCACCGGGGCTGATGACCCCTTTGGCGAACAGCAAGGTCGCGAAGCCGACGGCCCATCGCTCGTAATACGACAACTTGCCGATCAAATCCGAGCCCAGCGCCTCGACTGCCCGCCTTTTCTCCTCGGTGCTCACGATCTTGTGCTGATCGAGGACGTCTGCGAGAGCGTGACATCGCTTCTCCCACGGCAGCATCTCATGATCAACGCGTTGAAATCGATCCGATTCCACGCCGCCCAAATCGTTTGGCAACCAATCAACGAGATTGTTGTTTGCTTTCATCGTGTACTCCCGCCGGCGGAAACCGGTGACTTAATTGTAGTGACCCCAATCATTGCGTCACGGGTCACGAGCGCCGCTAGTTGCTCCTCTGTGAAGGACTCCGTCCCTGCAGGCCTGCGTGGAAGCACAAGGAATCGCACGTGCGCGGTCGCGTCGCTGACTCGAACTTCGACATCCTCCGGGATGATCGTGCCGAATTCAGCAAGCACCGCACGCGGCTCCTTGACCGCCCGTGCGCGGTAGGGTTTGAGTTTGTACCAATCGGGCGGCAGTCCCATGACCGCCCGCGGATAGCATGAGCACAAAGTACAGACCATGAGATTGTGGACCCGCTCGGTGTTCTCGAGGACGATGAGCTCGGTGTCTTCGTACGACGTGATCCCCAGCTCTTCGCAAGCGGCGCGGCCGTTGGCGAGCAGCCGGGCGCGAAACTCCGGGTCGACCCAGGCGCGCGCAACCACGCGCGCACCCAGCGCGGGATTTCGCGAGTCGAGTACCTCAATTTGGCGACGAATGTCATCGGCCGAGATGCGCCCCTTCTCCACGAGGAGCTCCGCGATCGATCGTTCCATGATCTCGTAGTACCCCGGCGTGTAGTCGCCCCGGCCCACCGTCGTACCGTACCCCTCATCGTGCATATGTGCGGACATGATTCAGCTCCTCTCCAACCAGCTTTCATGGACCTCGATGCGCAGTCCGTCCTTCCGCGAGCCCGCGTAGCCCGGCCACAATTCGGTGAGCGGAATCGCGATCCGATAGTAATGCTGCTTATCGCCGGCGTTGCGGCCGTAACCCTCCTCCTCGTTGTTGACGACCCGCGGCTCGATAACCGCCTCGACGGTACCGCGTTTGCCCCGGATATAGCGGGGAACACGATAATGGCCGACGGGAAAACGCACCGATACCCGCACCTGATCGCCAGCCGAAAACACCCGCCCCTCGCCCCGTGCAAGAACGGCTCGCGGAAACTCGGCCACTGTTGTCTTCGCTACTGATGCCATGGTTCACCTCGATTGCAAGTCGTTCAACCCATTTTCCGTAGCGACGCTCGTTGATTCCGCCGCCGTCAGGTGGCGCTCCGCCCGCGGTGCGCCTCAAACAGAAACCATACGCGGCGCTCGGTTTCATCGATCCAATTCTCAATGAGGCTTGTGGTTGCCACGTCGTGCCGCTCGTCGACGATGTCGTGCGCTTCGCGCAGCCGCGCCGCGAGCGATTGATTGTCTTCGCGTAATTCGGCGAGCATGCCGGACGGATCGACGTAGTCGGCGTCGTTGTCGATGACGCGCTGAAGTCGAGCGATGTGTCCGATCGAGCGCAGCGTCGGTCCACCGATCTTGCGAATTCGTTCTGCAATCGGATCGGTCATCGCGAATAGTTGATCGGCTTGCTCGTCGAGCAGCAGGTGGTAGTCGCGAAAATGGGGGCCGCTCATGTGCCAGTGGAAATTCTTGGTCTTCAGATAAAGGGCAAATACGTCTGCCAGGATTGGATTCATCGCATTGGCGATGTCCGTGGATGCGTTCGCACCGAGATCGGTTGGTGTGAGCAAAGCCGCCCCGCGTCGGCGCGTCGCGTTGGCCTTTTCTGCATTACTCATCGCCATGCGTCACCTCGATCGGTTGTATGTCTACGCCGTGAGATGATCCGCCCCGCCGAATACCGTGAGAATTACAGAATTCTGTAATATCGGTCTCTGCGAATCATCGGCAGTCTCCAAACCGGATGTGATGGTTCAGTTAGTCGCGTGAGACGTTGGCGATTCATGATGAAAAGCAGGACGGTGGGTGGCGTAGCGGTCAGTGGGCGGCGCGACGTGCTTCTGGGGTTGCTGGCGCTCGCTTGGATTCCTTCGGAGGTTGCAATGGGTGCGGAAACGACTGTTGGCGGACTTCGGGTTCTCTCCACGAGCCGCACCGTGGCGGACGTGCTGGAGCGCGTGGATTCACTCGCGCGAAAGCGCGGACTTACGGTATTCGCTCGCATTGACTTCAGCGGTGATGCCGCGCGATCGGGACTCACGCTTCGGCCGACCGGGCTCGTGATACTCGGCAATCCCAAGGCGGGAACGCCGCTAATGGCGGCAGCACCCACGGTGGCCATCGATTTGCCGCTCAAGGTACTCGCGTGGGAGGATGCGGACGGCCGCGCATGGGTTGCTTACAATGAGCCCGGATATCTGCAAAACCGCCATCGGTTCCCGGCAGAACTCGAGAAGAATATTGCGGCGCTTGGCGCTCTAGCGGCGGCAGCGGCCGGCAGCGACCCCTAATAGGCGCCCACCAGCAGGTAGGCTGCGAGCAAGGCGCCGACAATCGCAATAGCGACGTTGATCAGGAAGCCAAACTGCACCCAATATCCAGAGGGTATGGCATCCGGGGGCAACGTCCCCACGAAACGGCGGTACCCGATACCTGCGGCGAGTGAGACGCTCGCGCCGAGCAAGATCAAAGCAACCCCCACGAACAATGAGATCGGGTGATGGACGCGGTCTTCGGATTCGTGTCGCAATACCGATAGAAACAAGCTGAAGCGCTCGATGACGAACCCGAATCCCATCAGGGCGAGGCTGGAGCGCTGCCAGGCAAGCAGCGTGCGCTCTGCGGCAAACAGTACGCGCGGATCAGGCGGGGCGCTCATGATCGAACAATTCCATTTCGCGCTCGACGCGAAGATTCTCCAAGTCACGGGAGATCGTTGCGACCGCAAGCCGACGATCGCCGCGGCGGTAGGTCACCGCGCAGTCGCGAGCATCCAGATCACCGTCGATCGTGGCCGAATCGAAGCTCTCGGCGTGACCAATGTAATTGATCACGACGTCGTAGTGTTGGCTCCAAAAGAAAGGTACAGTCGTGAACGGCTCTCGCGCCCCGAGGATATTTCCGGCGGCTACCTCGCCCTGGCGCTGCGCCACCACCCAATGCTCGACGCGAAGTCGATCGCCGGAGTGAGGATCGGGCCATCGCGCGACGTCGCCGGCGGCATAAATCCCGGATGCACTCGTCTGCAGATACTCGTTGACCGAGATACCGCGATCCACTGCGAGCCCGGCCTGCTCCGCGAGCGCGATCGCAGGCCGGACTCCGACGCCGAGCACCGTCATGTCGGCCTCTATCGTCGTCCCATCGTCGAGCGTGACTCGTCTGTCATCAATACCGATCACCGAACGACCCAAATGGAAGCGCACTCCGGCCGCCTCGTGCAGTCCGCGCACGAACGTCCCGACCTCGGTGCCCAGGATACGCCCCAGCGGCACGCGATCGGGTGCCACGACATGGACGCTGATTTTTCGCATACGCAGCGATGCGGCAACCTCGAGCCCGATGAAACCTGCGCCAACGACGACCGCGTTTTTTGCCGCCGCGGCTTGCGCGGCGATCGCGCGACCATCGGCAAAGCTTCGCAAATAAAATACCTTCGCCGCCGCTGCGGTAGGGATCGGCAATTTCACCGGATCCGCTCCGGTCGCGAGCAACAGCGCGCCATAGGCAATCTGCCGGCCATCGGCCAACCGCACGATGCGCTTGGATGCGTCGATCGAGGCGACGCGCGCATCAAGCAGCAAATCAATCTGCCGATCGGAGTAGTACCTCTCGGTCCGAAGCGGCATCCAGGCCGCCGGCGCATTTCCTACAAGAAAATCCTTGGACAGATTCGGCCGATCGTACGGCGCCGTATCGTCCGCGCTGACGATCGTGACCGCGCCGGAGTATCCTCGACGTCGCAGCGCATCCGCTGCCGCCAATCCGGCTGCGCCGCCCCCGACGATGACGACTGAGCTTGGAGGCCCTGAAGAGCTCCACACGCTCTGCATAGGACGCGGTTTCGGCGGAGCGAGTCGCTCGCAAACAAACACCTTGTCTTGCCTGAGTTCAACGCGCCGAATCGCAATCGGGTCGAGCGCCGGAGCGCGTAAGGCCTCGCCGGTGCGCAAGCTGAAGCAGGCGTGGTGCATCGGGCAACGGATCGTGTCATCGACGATGAGTCCCTTGGCAAGCGACGCATGGTAATGCGTGCAGGCCGCCCCCGCCGCAAAGAATTCCGCGCCCCGCCGAACCAAGATCACCTCTTTATTGCCGACGCGTCCCTCGAGGATCATTCCATCGGCAATTTTGTCAATTGCAATCCCGGCCTCGAAATCGATGAGTTTTGTTTGTTCCATAGGCGCTACTCCGATGGCCGAATGATAGACTCCATGCCCAGGGATCTGAAGCCTCAGAGCGCTGTTGTTGCAGCGATTCTTGCGGATCGCGAGTGGCCGCCATCAATGACCGCGCCAATCCTTGCGGCGGAGCCCGGGGATTTGAGCCCACTCCATCCACATCGGCGCACGCGAATCGCGCGCTGCGGAAGGGACGGCGGGTGCCAACGAAGGAACCGCAACGCGGGACTCGGAGCACCTCTCTGCAAGACGCACGGAATTTCGCTCTCCACTCCCGCCGTCGATGCGTCCGCCGCGAGCTGTGCCAGTTTGAGCGTCAGTCCGGGCCAGTGGCGCGAGATGTGCGCGGCAAACACTCCCGCATAGCCAATCAATATTCCCGACGCCACCAGGGCACCCTGCTGTTTGAGATGATGCGCGACCCAAGCGACGGGGCGTCTAGCGAGTCCGCGTACGGCCGCGGTCTGTCGCTCGAATTCGCCGTCAATCAGCAGACAGTCCTCGTCGATTCCGGCATCGATATCCAACATTCCCAGAGTCACGACACCCTCCGGCACGCCCGGCAGCAACCGCAATCCGTGGTCGATGGCCGCGCTCAGGGCCCCAGGGTTCGCGACATAGCATCTCGTTGGCAACACGGCAACGATGTTCGACGGCGATTGCGCTGCGATCGACAGAAGCGCGGCAGCGGTCGCGAGCAGCGATGCAGATCGGTTGTCAGAAACGAAGCGGTTTTCCGGCCGCAGTTGCCGCAGCTCGAACTCCCAATGTTCTCGGTAGTCCTCTCGCAGCGTAGCGAGGATCTGCGAGGTCGGCGCGATCGATGCCGCCCTTCGTAGCGCGATTTGCAACAGGGTTGACGACTCGCCGAAACGACAGTACTGCAGCGGCGCCGTGACTCTCTCGGGTTCGACTGCAGTGGACCACTCCGGACCGTGGTCATCCGCGACGACGATGCACCAAGTGGAGTTGCGCGCGTTGCGCAAGTCATTCATGCGACACCGATGAAACTGCATCGGAGCAGCATTGACCGAAGCCGGGCCGCGAGCTATTGCATGATTCTATAGGCGCTCGCTGCCGCGAGACTCGCGTGCCGCGGCCGTAGCTCCGCTTGATTGCTGAACGCGCCGCCCATTCGTACGAGTTCGGCGAATCCTCAATTATTAGTTCCTATATCACCAGACCAAGTCAGGCGCGGTATTCCCCGCCGCCAGGCGTCGCCTCGCACAGCGAGTTGATAGGAATAATCGAACAATTGACGGATATAGTCGGCGGCAAAGTCGTCCCTATGCGGGTAGTTGAACGCATCGTCGATGAATGCCACGTTGAAGTCCTCGCCTTCCTGCTGCGCATCGAACTCGAGGCGATTGAGATCATTGAGTCCTTGGACTTCGATCAGCGCATCCAAGGCCCGACGCGCAACGTCCGCAGTGCGGCGAGCGACGACTTGCCAATGCGAGTCGATGAGGCCGTTTCGGATAACGTAGACGTGACGCTCTCGCCGCCCATATTCCCTCGGATCATGGCTGCGCTGCACAAACAGCGATAGGGGCAAAAACACTTGCGACATCACGCCGCCGTCGACATGCATCTCTTGGTATCGCCGGCCGTCGACTTCGACGTCGATCATCACGGGCGGGAAGAGACCGGGGACCGCCATCGAGGCGAGGATCACCTTACGGAACAGCCCCGGTGCTCGCGGGTCTGGGCTCGAGGCGATCGCACCCATATTCCACACGACGCGCTGACCCGCATCGAGATCGGTCGTTGCGATCAGCAGTAGGCGGCCCGCGCGGTATTCGCGGGCCACATCCGCGAGCATATCCGGCGTGATGAGCTTGGAGATCAATGCCGCGAGCGGTGTATCGTCGGCAATGCCGTCGGCGGAAAGGCCCGCAATCAGGTTCCGTGTGTGGAAAATCTCCGACGGGTTGATCGATGTGCAGAGTTTCGTGAGAACACCGTCGTACCGCGGGCCGAGAAACGCAAATGGTGCGATCAGGGCGCCGGCGCTGACTCCGGTGACCATTTTAAATTGCGGTCGCGTGCCTTGTGCCGTCCAGCCAACCAAAAGACCAGCGCCAAATGCGCCCGCATCCCCGCCGCCGGAGATCGCTAAGAAGCTAACCGATGGTAACTTCTCGGCGGGTAATCCCGCCTCGTGCAGCGATGCGCGCTCGCGTTCGGACGCAGCCGCCGCTTCTCGCAGCAACGGCACGGGATCCGCGTCGGGCCAGTAGCGCGAACCCGCGGCTTCCGGAGTCAGCGCGCGCCGCATCATGGCCGGAGGTACCGCGTCGCGACGAGGCAGCGCTGCGCAGCTGGCGAGTAGCAAGATCGTAGTGCAAGCGACGGTGAACAGTCTGATTGCGCCGGCGAGGGCGCGCATCTTCACAGGCGCCCCCTGGCGTGAACTGTCGGATGGTGACATCGAACGGACCCCCCGCGACATCAATTCGCCGCGTTTTGTGGACGCCGGTCTACCAGTGGCACTGCAACTCTTTGCTGAGCCTCGAGCCCGCCAGTTCGCCGCTGAGACACTGACTCTGAAAGTCGTTAGCGAGCACGACCTGGCCAACCGCGAAATCGCGGACCCAATCGTGACCTTCACTCAACCCGGATGGGCGCGCCGCGCCAAGCACCGATTCATGCGCGTTGAGCAGCTCGCTTAGCAGCAGCGAGGGTGCCTTTCGGCCTCGCAAGGCACAGCAGAATTGGGTGCTCTGCACAAATTCCCTCGCGAAAACCCCGCCGCTACGGCCGAGCATGTGAATGCGATCGATCAGGACGTCGATGAGCCGTATTTGCTCCCGGTAATGATCATCGAATATCTGGCGCAATCGGTGAAATTGAATATCCGACGTTTGCCAGCGGGCATGTTGGTACAAATCGCGGATGTGGATCGACTGAGTCAGCAAATTATCGAGGACTTCCGCGGTGTCGCGCGAGCCCTCCCCTTCCGCGATCACGGTCACCTCCATCGATGAATCAGTCAAGTGAGTGGTATACGAGATGCGCATCATTGCCTCCCCGTTGAATGTGATAACTGCTGTCCAATCATCACAAGCAACGGACGGACTGGAAATCACAGATTTCTATGTGATGGAAATGATTAATCGCGCAATCATCGCCAGCAAATGTCTCCGATGATTGCGACCGCTCGTTATTTGGCGACGTCGATGACTAGCTTTCCGGAGGCTTGCCCCAGCTGCAGCAGTTCGTAAGCCGCGCCGACCCGCGCGAGGTCGAAGCGCCGCTCGTCGACAATGGGAACAATTTGGCCAGCTTCCGCAAGACGTGTGGCTTCGCGCAGAATTTCGCCGTGATGCGCCCTGTCTTGACCGGTCAGCAACGGCAGTAGCGTAAATACGCCGGAATAGGTCCCCGCTCGAAAGGAGAGCGGCGCCAGTGCATGGGTGCCCCAGCCTAACGCGCTGACGACATGACCATATCGCGCGACGGCCTTGAATGAGGCGTCCAGACTTGCGCCGCCCGCCGTATCGTAAACGACGTCAAAACCGCGCCCGGCCGTGTGCACTTCGACATAGTCCTCGACGCGCGATCGCTCGTGGGCAATCAAGGTCGCGCCCAGACGGTTTACGAGTGTGGCCCTTCTCGTCGACGCGGTCGCATAGACTGTCGCGCCGTGCGCGCGAGCAATCTGGATCGCCATGCTCCCAACGCCGCCGCCGCCGCCTTGCACCAACACGGCTTGGCTCGGCCGCAAGTGCACGCGGTCGACAAGGCCCTCCCATGCCGTAATAAAGACCAGCGGAACCGCCGCCGCTTCTCGCATGCTGAAATTGCGCGGCTTAAGTGCCAATAATCGCGCATCGACGGCAGCGTAATCCGCAAGTGAGCCTTGCAGTCCCCCTACCCCACCGGTCATCCCGTAAACCTCGTCGCCGGCGCGAAATTCCGTGACGCCCGGACCGAGAGCTTCCACGACTCCAGCGAGATCAATGCCGAGAATCGCGGGCAACGGATGCTTCGCGTGCGGCGCCGCGCCTCCCCGGATCTTGAGGTCGAGCGGATTGATTCCGCTCGCGATGATGCGTACCAGGACTTGCCCCGGCCCAGGAACGGGACGAACAACGCTCATCAGGCGGAACGGCGCACCGGGGGATTCCAAAAGTGCGGCATTCATGCCAACTGTTTCGGTCATCACCGGCTCCTGTTGTCGCTCGCAAACACAACGCCGCCCGGCGGCGTCCTGAATCTGCGCGAGATCTCTCGCGCAAGTAATTACAGAAAGATGTGATGTCAGGCGGCCTAGCCGATTGCTAGCGTGCTGGGCATGCGGCGCACTGCAGCGCCGACACCGACGAATGGAGGTGCCAATTGAACTCACATGCGGATATGGTGACCGCACCGGGCGATCTACCTATGATCTCGGTTCCCTATGCCAAGTTCGGCGGAGCCGCCGACGGATTTCAGCATGCTCATGCGACGACACTGGCGCTGCCTACCGTGGTCGAGCGGCTTCGTGCCGCAATCGAAGCGGCCGCTATGTGGGTGCTCGACGAGATCAATCCGCAGGCGCTATTGAGCCGGGGCGGATACGTAATCAGCCCCGCACGACAACTATTGTTCTTTCATCCCAAGTACATGGCACGGTTGCTTGCCGCGGATCCTTCCGCTCTGCTCGAGGCCCCGCTAAAGTTCGCGAAACTCGAGTTGCCGGATCGCAGCGTGTGGGTTCGGTATTTGGATCCCATCGACGCGTTTGCGCGCTATCAGAGTCCCGATCTTCGGGCCTTGGGAGTGGAGCTCGCCGCTCTCAGTCACGAGATTGTTACGACGGGTCTGGGGCAGCAGCCGTCTGAAAGCAGATAGCGTCGGACCCAACGAGCGCTGTCTACTGCGTCCATTCACATATCGAGGGAAATATCATGACGGAAACCTGCCTCATCGATGATCTATCCCGCCGCGGTCAACTGTCAGGGACCGCCGGCGCCGCGTTCGCGACGCGCCTCGGCGGTCAGCCGCCCGGGACCACGGTGCGCGCTCTCGAGCAAGCCTCGTGGGATGACTCGGCGTCGATCGAGCCGGATGAAATTGCCCCCGGCGTGTTCTTTCTCAAGGGTGGGACGCGCTATTTTCGTGAGGGTGCAGTCCAAGGACCGGCCGGCGCAATCCGCAGTCTCATGTGCAACAACGGTTGGGTCGTGCTTGGCGACTACGTATTGCTCATCGACGCAAACATGCCGATTCGCGCCGACGCGCTGCTCGATGCGGTGCGCATGACCACGAATAAGCCAATTCGATACCTGCTGAACACCCATCATCATGGAGACCACACCTACGGCAATCGCGCGATCTTCGAACGGACCGGCACCGAGATCGTCTCGCATGTCGGCATGATCGAGGAGCTGCGTCGCTATGAAACCGGATTCTTCGGTGGACCGCCCGGCCGGTGGGAAGAGGTCGGCAAGCACCGGCCGGATGTGGCGGCCACGCCGATGATGCTGCCGACGCGGACCTTCGACACGTCGATGGTGCTCGAAGGCGGCGGATCCCGAGTCGAGCTGCGTCATCTGGGACTAGGCCATACACGCGGGGATGCCGTCGCATGGCTGCCGAAGGAGCGCATCGTGTTCGCCGGCGACCTCGTCACTAATGGCGCCTATAACATCGTTCGCGATTCCGTGATGGCGCCTTGGGTCGGGACGCTCTCGGCGATGCAGGCGCTGCAGCCCGCGGTCGTTTGCCCGGGCCACGGGGCGCGCGGCGACAAGGTTCTGCTTGCGCACCAGCGCAGTTTCTTCGTCGCGCTCCGGCGCGAAGTCGAAGTCCGGGTCGAGGCGGGCAAAACCCATGAGCAAATACTTGGCGATCTCGAGATCATCCGTGGGGCGTTGCTCTCGGACGATGAGATCGCGGGGTTCGTGATCCCGCGCGAGGCAGATTTGGCCGTGCTCTCTTTACGGGCACAAGTCGAGCGCACGTATGAGCAAATGCATAACTGAAACGCCGATAAGGCGGGAGGCCGCGCCGACAAGGGTACACCTTGCTGCGCTCTGCGCGGCGCTCGTGAGTTGCCGCGCGGTGTGCCGCTGAACCGCAGATGGTTGTTCGACTGGATCAGGGGTCCGGATGGAGAGCACCACTTGCGGATGGATCTCGTGAAGACTCACTCATCACTTGCAGGCTCGATGCTTTTTCTCATTGCTTCGCATTCCACTGCCGATCCTGCGTCGGGCGCTTCGACGGACGCCGATGACTTTGGCGAACCGCTTCAGGGAATCACAGTAAGTGCGGACCGTCTGAGTCTCGTTGGTACGGCGTTTACCGCGAGCGAAGGCGCGGTGGCCGGCGAAGAACTAGCGCTACTACCGGCCTTCCGTCCTGGTCAATTACTCGAGGCCGTTCCGGGGCTCGATGTGACTGTGCATAGCGGCGAGGGGAAGGCCTCTCAGTATCTGATGCGTGGCTATAACCTCGATCATGGGACCGATTTAGCAGCCTTCATTGACGGGATTCCGGTGAATCAGCCTACGCACGCGCACGGTCAAGGGTACACCGATCTGAATTTTCTGATTCCCGAACTCGCGGCCAACGTTAGTTATACCAAGGGTACGTACTATGCGGACGAAGGGGATTTCTCCTCGGTTGGTTCCGTCCATATCAATTACCGGGACACTATTCCGGATCAAGTCTCACTAACGGGTGGGACGCTCGATTATCAGCGCCTGTTGGCGGCCAGCTCGACGCCTTTAAGCGAAGGAAACCTCCTCGGGGCGCTGGAATTGCAGCACTACGATGGTCCCTGGGTCAATCCGGACGATCAACGCAAGATCAATGCCGTGCTACGTTATAGCGTCGGCGATCAGCAGAATGGATATTCGATCACCGGATCGTTCGATCACGACCTATGGAACGCTGCCACGGACCAACCAGAGCGCGCAATTGCCGAGGGGCTCATCAGCAGATTCGGCTCCCTCGATCCATCCGACGGTGGGATCTCCCAGCGCGCCAACATCAGCGCTAACTACCACGCTTCGGCCGGCTCTGGGGAACTCAACATCGGCGCATATGCATTCAACAATCAATTGACGTTGTGGAATGACTTTACGCATTTCCTCGTTGATCCAGTCCACGGCGATCAAGAGGAGCAACATGAGAATCGCAACACTGTCGGGGGGTCGATCAGCTACGCCTACCAGACACAATGGTTTGGCAAGGACAACGAAGTGCTCGTGGGCGCGCAGGAGCGCTTTGACTTTCTGGGCGTGCAGCGCGTACCAACCGAAGAACGGATCGCAATACCACTCGCCGACAATCCGCTAGGCGCGATGGATGACGATCAAGTGCATCTCGGCAGCAACGCGATCTATGTCCAGGACTCTACCCATTGGAACGAATGGTTTCGCAGCGTGTTGGGGTTACGCGAAGATTACCAGCGGGGGACCGACGAGGGAACCAACCATGGGACTGCGAGCAGAGGCTTAACTGAGCCGAAAGTGAACCTGATCTTCGGGGTTTCATCGACGACCGACCTCTATGTGAGCGCCGGTCGCGGCTTTCATAGCGACGATCTACGTGGCGTGAACCAAGCGAGAAACGCCGGGGTGCCAGGCGCGCCGCTGATTGCCGCGCAGATCGGAGAGGAAATTGGCGTGCGACAGACGCTCGATGATCGCCAAATCGCCCTGACCCTCGCGCTGTTCAACCTCGATGCGCAATCGGAGACGACCTATAACCCCGATATCGGGCAAGACAGCGCAGGACCCGCAAGCCGCCGAATCGGCTACGAGCTCAATATCACTTACCAGCCGCTGCGCTGGCTGGAGGTATACGGCAGCCTGTCGCAGGACCGCGCCCGGTTCAAAACACCGTATGACGATGGCACCGGACATCTCGGTGAATACTTGCCGAACGCTCCCTTTGCGACAGGATCATTCAACCTTTACGTGAAGGATCTAGGACCGTGGAGCGGTGGGCTCGAATATCGATATCTTGGCGCATTTCCTTTGTCATCTGGTCCTTGTGTGAACTCGGCAGTTGTAAATGACTTCCCGGGCTTGAAATCCTGCGACGCCGCGCCAACCGCGAAAGGTCAGGTCGATGGTCACGGTTATGGAGAATGGAACCTCGATCTGAAACGCGTCTTCGCCGACGGCTGGAGGGCGATGCTCGGCATCTACAACCTATTCAACAAGAAGGCGGACGCGATGGAATACTGGTATGTCGACCGCCTGCATGGCGAGCCGGCTGTTGGGGCGGCGGACGTTCATGCTCATCCGCTCGAGCCCATTTCGCTGCGCATGACATTATTGAGAACCTTCTGAGGGCCATCTCGATTGCGCCGATGCGAGCCCGCCCGACTTCTTGTGCTCCTTGGTTACGCACTTAGCCGGGACAATCGGCGCGCCAATAATTGAACCCACGCAAAATCACATCACAGGCATGGCAACGCGTCAATCATAGGAAGATGTAGGTCCCCTGGGTACACCGGTACCGTTAATATCAGATACCGCGGCAGCATTGAGGATGGTTTCTCCCATGAATTGCCATGTCTCATTTCAGTTCAACCAATTCCGGTCGACGATCGCCTTGAGTTTGATGTTCGCGGTAACCCCGATGGAGATTGCAATGGCGCACAATCATGAAGACGTCACGACGAATAACAAGGCCATCGTTCGAGCGAGTTTTGATCGCTGGAAGAACGGCACCGGCAGTCCCTTCGAACTGCTAGTTCCCGAAGCGGATTGGACCATTGTCGGTTCTTCCCCGCTGTCGAAGACCTATGCGAGCCGGCAAGAGTTTCTGGACCAAGTCATCAAGCCTTTCAATGCTCGCATGTCCAAGCCCCTTGTGCCAACAGTTCGTGGTGTCTATTCGGATGGCGATACCGTGGTCACATTATTCGACGCCGCCGCTACCGCGCGAGACGGCAAGCCATATCACAATACTTACACCTGGTACTTCCGTATGAAGCAGGGCAAGGTTGTCAGCGTGATCGCGTTCTTTGATACGAGAGATTTCGACGACTTCTGGACTCGAGTTTCTCCGAGTGACGTTCAATAGCCGCTCGACCCAGCACGGCTTTCAAGCAGCGAATCGCCAAGCGATGTAAGGGGAGGGGTGAATCCATGAATCTCGCGGTCAATCAGTCCTTCAGGCCCGCTTTGAGTAGCGGCACGTTCGCTTTGGGCGGTGATGTCCTCGTTCACCGCCTGGGATTCGGCACGATGCAGCTCCCAGGTCCCGGTGTCTGGGGGGAACCCACAAATCGCGCCGCAGCGATCGAGGTTCTTCAAACCGCTGTGGATCTGGGTGTCGACCTCATTGACACGGCTGATTCGTACGGGCCGTACGTGAGTGAGGATCTGATTCGCGAGGCGCTATACCCATATCCCGATTCGCTCGTGATTGCCACCAAGGCGGGGCTGGTTCGTACTCGCGCGGGTGATGCGCCATGGATACCGTTGGGGCGACCGGAGTATCTGCGACAAGAATGCGAAATGAGCCTGCGTCGTCTCAAGCTCGACTGCATCGCCCTGTTTCAGCTTCACCGCATAGACCCCACTGTGCCAGCCGCTGATCAATTCGGCCTTCTCAGGGATCTTCAAAAAGAAGGTAAGGTACGTTTTGTCGGCCTCTCCGAAGTCAGTGTCGCGGAAATCGGGGCCGCGCGCCGTATTGTCCCGATCGCGACCGTACAAAACCGGTACAACTTATCTGATCGGGTCTCAGAAGAGGTGCTGGACTACTGCACTCGCGAGAAAATCGGCTTCATCCCGTGGTTTCCCCTTGAAACCGGCAACCTCGCCAAACCTGGTGGATCGTTAGCGAAAGCCGCAAAGCGGCTCGGCGTTGCACCCGCACAAGTAGCAATCGCTTGGCTATTAAGGAGGGCGCCCGTGATGTTGCCAATCCCCGGCACCTCCAAGGTGGCGCATCTGCGTGAGAATGTCGCTGCGGCACTGGTCGAACTGGACGAGGCGACCGCAAGAGAGTTGGATCGCGCGAGCCTCACTACGCCCGCGGCGGGGTTGCGATGAGAAGCGGTTGAAGCGGGCAACATCGCCGCTGCAGGTTTAACGGCCGATGCCTCATTGATTTCGGTGACCATCGACTCGCGGGTGAATGGAGGCGTGCGGGTGCAAGACCTCAGATCTTATCAACCGGTCCATCACTTGAGCACAACTGCACAGGGCGGCCTCGCATTGGTGCAATTCGGCGCGTTGGTGTTGGTCCAGGTGTACGCGACGCTCGGGCTCGGTCGATATCTCAAATCCAAGCTTCCGGCGAGTCTGTTCGACTCAAGCTGGGGTTTCGGTCTTGTGACGCACTGCGCGGGTTTCCTGGTCGCAGTGGCACTGATGGCGTCGCTGAAGCCATTTTTCTCCGGAAGTTTCGGATTCTCGTTGCCAAAGGGCAGGTCATTCGTTTGGCCGGCCTTATGGATCGGCGCCGTGTTTGGCATTCTGATGCTCGGCGTCGACCACTACTCCGAACTCCTCGCCAGACGACCCCCGGTGGGCCCCTACTCTACGAGTCTTGGGAACATGATTCCCTGGTTGATCATCCAGGGCAGCGTCGTTGGTCTCACCGAGGAAACCGTGTTTCGGTCGCTGTTCCAAGGCTATTTAATGACGCGCATCAAAGCGCAGGTAAGGGTCGGCCGATACAAGCTATCATTCGCAGGGGTGCTCGCCGCCGTACTTTTTTCGCTAGCTCACGCCGATGCGTTCTGGCACGCCCCTCTAATTGCCGCGTTGGGACAACAAATCTATGCAATCGGCTTTGGCCTGCTTTGCGCCTACCTATTCGAACAATCTGGAAGCATTCTTGCGCCAATAGTTGCGCATAACGCCGGTGATTTCGTCGAATGGAGTTGCCGATTCGCCCTGAGGGCGGTCTGGAGCTGAATGCGGTTGGGTAAAATTTGAACTCTCAATGGCGAGCATGACGTGAGCCGACTTTGCAGATGGAAATGGTTCATTTTTCCGTCACGCAGCTTTCTGCGTCGCAACGCCAACCTGTGCTAATCGGAGTCATGTCCTATTACATGATTCCATGACAGACGCAATGCGGTGGCGGCGGTAGCATTCGAGGCCGATCCTCATTCGTCCGCGGGGCGGGTATCTTGGAACAGTTAGGTCTCATTGACCGCGCAGATTCGGACGTTTCTTCGCCGACATCAACGAAGCGCCGCGCCATATTTGTTGGACCCAAGCCATGACGCCGGTACGCGCGGTCGGCCGCTCCTTCGCACTCGCCACTTCTCTTGCCTTCGGAGGGCTTTCAATGGAATCGTCTGTTGCTCAGGCGGCTGATTTGTCGACGCACTACCGCACGATCCACATCGACGGTCTCGAGATCTTCTATCGGGAGGCCGGTCCCACGAATGCGCCGACGATTCTGCTACTACATGGCTTTCCCACCTCCTCGCACATGTTCCGAGACCTGATTCCGCGGCTCGCCGATCGATATCATCTCGTCGCTCCCGATTATCCGGGATTTGGCTATAGTTCGACGCCAAGCCCCAATGAATTCAAATACACGTTCGATCACCTCACCGATATCATCGAGCATTTCACCGAGGCGCTGCCCGTTCGTAGCTACTCGCTCTACCTCCAAGATTTTGGCGGCCCCGTTGGTTTTCGGTTGGCCACTCGCCACCCGGACCGGGTTCGCGCGCTGATCATCCAAAACGCCAATGCGTACGATGAGGGAATTACCGACGGTGTCAGGGACATCGTGCTGCGGATTTGGACGGAGCGCACCCCCGCAACGGAGGCCAAGCTTCGCGAATTGTTCGAGCTATCCGCCACGAAAAGGCAATATCTCGAGGGCGCGAGTGATCCAACGCTGGTCAGCCCCGACGCTTGGCAACATGCACAATGGGGTATGGATCGGCCGGGCAATAAGGAAATCCAATTCGCGCTCCATTCGAACTACGGCAGTAACGTGGAGCGCTACGACGAGTGGCACGCCTATTTCCGACGCTACCAGCCTGCAACGCTCGTGGTGTGGGGTAAGAAAGACTTTGTGTTCGCCCCGGCTGGAGCCGAAGCCTATCGAAAAGACCTCAACAATATTGAGGTTCATATGCTCAATGCAGGGCACTTCGCCCTTGAAACCAACGCAGCCGAAATCGCCGACTACATTCGCGGTTTCCTTGCCAAGCAGAACCAAAAGACCAATTCCCCGTATTGAGGGATTGTTTAGTTTATCGGATGCGTCATTTTGAGAATTTCACGATCTCGGCGGTGTCAGTTGAATCTTCGCCTCCGCCTGCCGATTCGGGACATCATAGACTGACATGAAGACGCAATCTCGCGGCATCCACAATGGCTGTCCCGTTTAGGTCAGGTGCTCAGTGTCCTCAATTCCCCTTGCGCCACGCCGACGAGCGTCCGCACCAGGAGTCCGGCAATCGTCAAGGTAGCTAAGGCAAGCAGCGCCCAGGCGACCCCCGTGGTGAACCAGTTCGGATCAAAGGCCGCAAACTTGAGCGCAGCGACGGCAGACGCTGCGAGCGGGAAGCTGACTGCCCACCAGGCAACGCGAAATGGGCAACTGCGGCGCAGAACTCTCAGTTGTCCCAATAGCACGGCCAATACGAACAGCATCAAGCAGTAGAGCGATTGGGCGAACAGGTCGATCCGCCCGACAGTAACGACGTAGCTTGAGAAGCCCACTGAAAATGGAGCGACGAGAATCAGCAGAGTGGGCCGCAAGGCGTCGGGCATTGGCGCTTCGAAAACCAACCGCGAGAAGATGAGGGTGAATAGGGGGACTGCAAAAAATAGCCCCACGGCAAGGCTAAGAATCATCACCTCCGTCAAGGGAGGCAGTCCAAGTGAGGGCAGCGCCAACGGCACATCCAGCATCCCGACGACGGGCACAATCCAAGCGGGGGTGGCATGAGTCGTCTGCTGTCGATCGCTCATCCAGCGGCTGACGATCGTCCACGCAAATAAGACCATGCCAGCAGCGCCGATGGCCCACAGGACCCGCGCAGCGTCGAGGTTCACCGGAGCAATCACGATGGGCAGCAGCAGGATGCTGATCAGGAACGTCCCAAACAGATTCCCGGCGATTGGATGATGAAACTCGGCTAGCACCTTGTCAGGGGCGGATAAAGCCTTGACGCCATAGGCAATGAGCAATGCCGCAAAGACGACGACAGAGACCGCTGCAATCGCCGAGGAAACCCAAAGCGGTAAATCGAAGAGTCCATGGGCCAGATTCCACGCCATGCTCAATCCGGTAAGACCCATGGTCGAGCCGAAGAGGCTGACTGGCAGATAATCGAGCGCCCTTTGGCTCGCGATTGCTTCCATTGACGTTGCCATAGGATCTTTATCCGTATTTCTGGGCTATCACTCACGAGGCCGAGAGTTATCGTCTCCGGCACATCGCAGAGTTCGCCACCTGCCGTGTTCGTGGCTGAATCTGACGCGGCAGAGTTTGCAGCGTCACTGCCAATCCAAGTTCCACTGTCTGCGGATTGCTTGGTCGATTCATCATCGGTATGTCTTGCGCCTCAGTCCAAGGCGTGCTGAGCCGCCTCTTCTATCAATGCGGCAACTTCTCTTGGGTGCGACTCGTAGACTGAGTGGCTCGCGGCATCCACCTCGATTGTGCGGCTATGGGCGCGCTTAGCGTACATCCGCTCAAGGTCTGGATTGATGATGCGATCCGCTTTTGCGACGGCGTACCAACTCGGCTTTGTCTTCCAAGCGGGGACCCCCGCCGGCGTCGCGAACACCGACGCGGCCGTAAGCTCCTCTGCCTGGGCCTCGAATTCTGCCTGCTCCCTGGGTAGATCCGCGGCAAAATCGGCAGGGTAGAAGGCGGGATCAAGGTACAGAAAGCCGTCCGACGTCCTCTTGACGGCCTTAGTGGCATTGGGAAACTTCTTGCCGTTCGCCACTTCGGTCTCCCCCTCGTCAAGCGCGTGGGCAGCGATATAGACGAGCCCTACAACGGCAGGGTCATTACCAACGTCCGTGATGATCGCACCACCGTAGCTGTGACCCACGAGTATGGTGGGCCCGTCCTGCATTGCGACCACTCTCCTAACCGCCGTGATGTCGTCGCTGAAGGACGTCAGCGGATGTTCCGCGATCGATACGCGGTACCCATCGTTGACGAGAATATCGTAAACCGGCTTCCACCCCGATCCGTTCACAAATGCACCGTGCACCAACACGATATTTTTTACGGGCGCGCCTGTCGCCGCGATGCCCCCGAATCCGAGCATTGTTGTGATGATCGCCGAGACGATGCGGGACTTCGATGTTGTGACTGTCATATTTCTTTCCTGTGGTTTGGATGAAGTAAATGCCATCGCCCTCAATGGGCCGCGGCGACTTGAAGTCAATCATGCGGCGACCCCCACCGTCACGATCGCTGCAGAGCTGATGCCCCGCGGGCGAAACGACGCCATTTTCAGCGGAACAAACAGCGGTTACACAAGAAAGCGGTACGCCCATAGCCGATAGACTGCTCGCCCCGAGTCACGAGGCGCCATTATGTATTTCTGTAATTCCAGACTTTGACAAGATTCGACTAGCCTAAGGGTGCGTCCGATTCTATGAGGAATAACATATGCGTTACATTGTCCTATCGGTTGCCCTGTCGGTTCTGCTGAGCAGCGGCGTGTCCGCCGAGGATTCTCCAACCACTCCCGCCGCAGTCGCGGATGCAAAGCCAGATGCCACCCTTCGACTCATGGGTGGGAGTGTTGCCGCCGGCATCGGCTACGTCTGGGGTCACGGTAAACTCGTCTACCACGGCGAAGAGCACCGGCTCCACATCTCCGGCATTTCGCTGCTCAACGCAGGCGTCGCACATCTATCGGCATTTGGGGCCGTCTATAACCTGAAGGACCTGCACGATCTCAACGGCACCTATCTTGCGTCGTCGGAAGGACTGGCGATCGTCAGCGGTACCTCGGGGTTTTATCTCAAGAATGGCCGCGGCGTCGTCATCAAGCTACTTGCCGCAACCAAAGGCGTGCAGTTCAATCTTGGCGCCGACGGAATAAGTGTCGAGCTCGACATGTAGCCCATTGCATTCGCCGCGTCGCGGCGGTGGGGACGTAATCCATCGGGGACGGTTTCTTGATGGCTGTAGTGGCGCTGCGCACAAACAATTGTCCACGCCGTGTTACATGCTGATGATGCCGCGTCTGAGCGCAATCGTGACGGCATGGGTTCGGTCATTGGCTCGGAGCTTAGATAGGATATTCTTCATGTGGGCCTTGACGGTTTCTTCGGTCACGCAAAGCACACGGCCCAGCGCTCGTATTACAATAATTGGAGGGCTTGATTGCGAGCAGGTCGGCATCGACCGCGGCGTGCTCCGCGAGGGACCCTTGCACGCCTGCAACGCCACCGATCAATCCATACACTTCATCACCCACGTGAAATGCGGTGACGCCCGATTCGACTGTCGTGATGACACCGGCAAGATCCATTCCGAGAATTCTCGGCACGAGATTCCCCGCATGTGGAGCCGCGCCGGCGCGATTTTTGTAAATCGAGCGGATTAATGCCCGTTGAGATGATGCGCACCAGAACCAATCCCGCTCCTGGCTTCGGTCGAAGCACGCTTTATTACGCGGAACGGAGCTCCATGGGCTTCTAGGTGAACGACAGTCATTAGAGCATCGTTGGTCATGGTGGATCAGCCTGTATCTGGACAGGGCGACCTGGATTGCTTGTCGTTCCGCTTGCGATGATCAGGAACCGGCGAGAGGCGTTTACTTCCTCTTGCACGAGCTGTCGGATTGGGCCAATCGAGTTTACGATCTGCGCGCCCGCTGCATTGGTTATGAAACTGGCAATGGGTTCGAAGCTCCCGCTGCCATCAGGGCGCCCCGCCAACGCGAGTACATAGGGGTGCATTGGCTCGAGACCTGTAACCGAAGCCTCTAGAACCTGTACGAGCCCCTGATCAAACAGCGTTACGCTGGTTGGCCGCTCGCCTGCGGCCGCGGTGTGTCGATTTACCGGCAACATCGTAAAGTGGGCCGACTGACCGGCGACGCCGAGCGGCTCGAGTCCATCCGCTGCGGCGCCCTCCGGAACAGCATTAGGTACGTAAATGACTGCCTGGGCACCTTGGCCAATCGGCACGGTCGCGACCACTGCGTTGCTCAGCGTGTCGATCGCCACCATCTGGTCGTCATTCTCGAGCCCGACATAGATGCGCGATCCGTCTCCCGATGGCCAGAGCCCATGCGGCAACTGGCCAACCGCGATAGTGGCGGTTTGGCTAAAATCGTCCGTGCGAAATACTTTAACTTCGTTCAATCCGCCGACCGTGACGTAGGCGAATTGACCATGGGCGTTGCGAACGATATTGACGTGATTTGTGATTGGACCCGTGTCGAGCGTTCTGAGGACGGTAAACGGTGGGTGTGCATCGAAAACCTGCGTTTTGCCAATATCCTTGAGCGTGAGCCATATTTGCGATCCGTCCGGTGTCGCGGCGATGTTTGGACAGAATGCACTCGCCTGTGTGACCTTTCCTACAATCCTGTGATCGACCACAGACACAATCTCGGTCTCTGGAACAAAAGACGAGCACACATATCCGTATTTGCCGTCGGTAGAGAAAATGGTCATACCGGGACCGTTTGGAACCGTGATCCGAGCCTTTTCCTCATAGCTTGCCGCATCCAGAACGGACACGTAGTTTTCGCCGCGCACTGTGACCCACACCTCCGCGCCGTCAGGCGTAAAGAATGCCTCGTGGGGCGCGCGACCGACATAGCTTATGTGACGGACGGCATTAGTCGCGGAATCGATGAAGCTGACCGAATTGGATCCGATCGACACGACCGCGATGGTGCGATGATTCGGTGAGAATCCCAGGCCATGCACCAGCAACTGTCCGCGGTACAGAGGACTGAAGCTCGCGGGCAGCGCTTGCCCGAGCCGAATCTCTCCAAGCAGTTTGTTATCCACCGGGTCGATGACCGATACTGTGTTAGAGAACTGCTCGGCAGCATAAACACGGTCTCGATGGCTCACCACAATGTCCGGGGCAGAAGCCGCCGCCGGCGCCTGGCCAGACCGTGCGATTTGGGGAGCGAGGACAACAGCGGCAAATGCCGCCGTCAAGACACGCGCGATTTTCATTTTAGGGTACCTCCTGCGCCCGCATCGAATCGCGAGCCACTGCAAGCCGCTCGGGAACTACCGATAGTCGCATGGCTTTGATTTCTTGTTGCTGCGTCACGATGATCTCTTGTGCGATGCGCGCGAGCTTCTGGTTGTGACCATAGCGCAGCTCAACCAGCGCCATGTCGATGGCACCCTGATGATGAGGCACCATCATCGCGACGAAGTCCTCGTCGACATCGCCCGCCGGCTCAATCTTCATTCCGGTCATCATGCGCGACATGGCAAGCCCATTGGCGCGCAAAAAGTTCCCCTCAGCCGAGCCGGCCGAGGCACCATCCGAGCCGCACATCGCGGACATGAAGTCGGCCAGTGATGGCGGCGCTAACGAACGCAGCGGCACTAAAACTGCAGCCGCGACACAAGCAAGCGCGAGCAGCGCGGCCCGGTGACGCGATATCAGCCCCGCGAATCTGCGCATCGCACTCACTCCCGCCTCCTCGCTAACGCAGCACGCTCCGACGGCTGCTACGGGATTAAGCTTGCGCGGTCCAGACAGCGTTGGGAATTATAGAAATATGTGATTTCTGGCAAGCCGGCCGATGACCGTCGGTATTATTTGCGTTTGGACATGCGACGATCTTTCTCATAACAGCTGGCAATCTTGCATCAACTCTCGAAGTACTCGCAACCGGCGATCGACATTTGCCAATAGGCGGCGTGATTGTAAGTGCCGAGTCAGACGCGCACCGGGATTCTCGGCGGCGGACACGATCAGGCCAAGAACCATCGGCGTGAGTGCCAACACGACATTCCATTAATCTTTCCGAGTCCGGATGCTGGGTCTAATCGCGCTTCATCCGATCCGGCGGGACGCCCGATAGATTGTGCGGCACAACACTCTTCAATCGCGCACGCCGCGCCAGCGCTAGCGGACGAAACTCCGGCCACGGTACTTGCCGTGGGCGGGTGGACATTGAGCCAATCCCTCGAACGAGTGGATCAAGGTCAACTAGAACGAGGGTTCTCGCGGTGGCTGCGAATGCGTAGCATTTCATCGTGGGAGAGAGGTTGTCTTTTTGGGCGATCATTGGGAGACCGCGAACATGTCAACCGTTCTGACAGATCCATTTGAAGACTCGGGCCAGATGTTGCGCGCCGCATTTGAGCGTTTTCCGCAGCTCGCGTCGATGAGTCGGCGCGGCGTGGCGACAGATGGTGCACTTTCCTCTCGCTCGAGGAATGCGACCAAGGCTACGATCAGCGTCAGCCGAGAACTGGGCGGCACCACTCGCGCCACCGGGAAGTTATCTTCGCGGACATTTCAAACAGCTCCGGTACCAAGATTGTCGGCCGCCGTTGCACACGAGATCAATCAGCCCCTCGCGGCCATTCTCTCCAATGCCCATGCCTGTCAGCGATGGCTCTCCACGGAGTCACCAAACCTCGAGCGCGCGCGATTGACCGTCGACCGAATCATCCGCGACGGAAAGGCCGCCGCAGAAATTGTACAAAAACTTCGGACTCTCTTCAGACGGGGTGTCCCATCGAGAGCTCCATTGGATTTGAATGTCTGTGTTGCGGAATCACTCGATCAGATGGCCGAGGAGATTCGACTAAAGACCGTGGCAATTAAGACCCACTTTGGAAGGCCATTGCCAATCGTCATGGCAGACTCCGTGCAGATCCAGCAGGTGATGTTCAACTTAGTGCGCAACGCGATCGACGCGATGGCACATTCCCTCGATGGAGCGCGGCCCGTGACGGTTCGTACTCGAAGTGCAGCCGACTCGACCGTTGTGATCGCGATTCGCGATGAAGGACACGGATTAAAGCAGCCGGAAAAGCTTTTTGAGCCGTTTTTCACCACGAAAGAAGCAGGCATGGGCATGGGGCTCGCCATTTGTCGCTCGATTGTAGAAGCGCATGGCGGCCGGATCTGGGCGTCCCCGAATCAAGGACCTGGCGCAACATTTTCGTTCAGTCTGCCGGCGCGGATGGAGTGACACATGAGCAGGTGCGAACGAATCGTCTATCTGGTCGACGACGACTTCCGCATTCGCGAATCGCTGGCGGAACTCTTGGCGGCCCATGGGATCCCGGTCATGTGTTTCGAATCTGCCCACGATTATCTGCGGCATACCCGATCGGACACCGAATCCTGCCTCATTCTCGATTTGCAGTTGCCCGGTATTAGCGGGCTCGAACTTCAGCAGCAGCTCTCGCATGAGGTCGGACCTCCTATCATCTTCATTAGCGGCTACGGAGACATACCATGCACCGTTCGCGCAATGAAAGCGGGGGCCTTTGAATTCTTGCCGAAGCCGGTAGACCCCGTCGCCCTGCTCGCGGCCGTCGAGGGTGGATTAGCGCGAGATAGCTGTTTACGTGATCAAATCACGGTTCGACACTCGCTGCAACGACGCTTCGATCATCTCACTCCCCGCGAACAGCAGGTGCTTCCATTGCTTCTCTCGGGATTGAGGAACAAGCAGTCGGCGTGGGCTCTCGGGATCTCAGAAGTGACCTTGCAAGTGCACCGCGGCCACATCATGCGCAAGATGGCGGCTCGCTCCTTTGCGGAGCTCGTTAGGATGGGCGAGACGCTGGGCGTTCGTCCTGCTGAATCAGTGACCGGCGCCGCATAGCAAACAACCGGATGCGGCTCCTGCGCACACCCGATGCTCCTCGTCGGCCAAAAACATCTTCGTTATGCAATTGCAAACTGCCACGGTAGCAATCATTGACGACGACTTCCGCGTCCTGGAGTCTCTCGAAGAACTGTTTGCCTCCGGCGGATACGATGTGCAGCTCCACGCCTCTGCGGAGGAGTTTTTAGGGTCCCCCTCGATCGACAATATCAACTGTCTAATTTCGGATATCGGGCTGCCGGGATTGAACGGAATAGAATTGCTCGTGCTCCTGCGGGCTCAGAGGCGGGCGCTGCCCGTCATCTTGATCACCGCTTGTCGCGAGGAACAAATCTTGAGGCGGGCCATCGATTCGGGCGCGCGCTTTGTTTTCGTGAAGCCTTTCGACGCCGAAGCGCTCTTGGAGGCGGTCGCGAAAGTCCTTGGCAACTAACTCTTTCAGATGGGCCGCGCCCGGAACCCTGCACTGCCGCCCGATCCGAGCTTCCAATTTGGGAATGGACCGCACCTGCAATCAAATTCAAGACCCGGGTGGCGCCAAGATCCGGATTCCGAAGCTCTCGGCCAATTTCGCCAAGGACTGAAGCTCTGAGGGAGAGGGATGCGAGGGTAATGCAGGGGTTTTGCCGGGCTCCAGCGGTACGCCGGCTTGCGAGATGAATTGATCGAACGTGCTCGGCGTCATGATCATCAAGCTGCGCGCCGGCGTGCCGCCTACATTTCGGAGACGCTGCGGTATGCCTCGCGGCGCAAAATAGGACTCTCCGGCCTTTAGCTCAAACCTCTCCTCTCCGATCGTCACTTCCAGCGCACCTTCCAGCATATGCATCGATTCGTCCTCGTTTAGATGGACGTGAAGGCCACCATCCCCGCCCGCCGGCATGATTCCCTCGACTAACGAGAACTGACCCCCGGTATCCGCGCTTGATAAGAGGATCTTCATTTGCACACCCAGAAATATGAATATCTTCGGATGAGTGCTGTGGATTGGTTTGGTGCCGCTCACGATAAGCCTCCAGGTAGTTGGCGCGCCAACGTGCAGTGATGCCCGGCGAGAGATCTGCCAATCCGTCCGCCTCCCTCATGCGCACCAATGCTCCGTAGGCAGGACGCGATTTCAAGTTCCCGTCGGCTGACTCGGCGGTCATACTGAAACGTCTTTGACATTCTGAGCGAATGTCGTCTTTCTGAACATTGTGTGTTCATATAACCGTTGGGATTGCAGCGCTGGCAAGTCGACGCGCGATACGACCGATTGATGCGGTCGCTGCGGTGTGATGAACGACTCGATTGCTCTCGCAACATCAGCGGGCGCTGCAAGCATCGGGAAGTGACCGGGCACCGATAGCCTTTGCACGCGAAACCAGGGATTAGCTGCCGCGAAGCTCTCCTGGGCGCGGTAATAGCGCGCGTCGTCCGGTTGCGAGTACAGATGTAACACGTCCAGCGGTGGCTCCAAGCGCTTTAGCGCGTCGAGCGGAGTGCCTTCGCGTGCGTACGCCGCGGCGATTTCCCGTCCGGCCCGCGCCCACATGTCGGCGCCGAACGATCCCATATCCTTCTGCACGTGCGCAATCACATCACGGATGTCCTCTCGATCGAGCCACATCGCAAAGAGTTGATCGCGCGCGCTCTTCCAACGGATTGGATCCTGCAGCGCCGCCAACGCGTCGAGAAAGGGCTGCGGGGGATCTAGAACGATCCAATCCAGGAGTACGAGCTTCACAATCCGATCCCCGAGCCGACGCCGCAGCTCCAGACCCAGGAATCCCGCGTGTGAATGCAGCACCGGAATAATCCGGCTAGCGCCGCTCGATTCAATCAATGCCATGATCCCATCGGCCAGTTCGAGCGTCCCAAAGTCATTCCGACCAGCCGCCGATTCGCCGTGACCGATGAGATCGACGTCCATCACGCGACGATTGGCCTGTAATAGCGGCGCCAGCTTGCCGAAGACATTGCGCGATTCGCACCAACCCGGCACGAGGAGCAGCGCGGGCTCCCCTTCCCCAGCGTCGTCGTACGCGATTGAATACCGATCATTGCTGAACATTGGATTGAATCTCCTCCTGCTGTTTTTCCGCATTCATGTGGGCTTGCGCACTGGCACTTAAACTGCCGGTAACGATGACTACGAATTGTCGGTATGCACACCATTCCTCGGCGTCCCATTGGCCCCCTGACACAACGCTTTCGCCACTTGACCAGATCGAACGCCTTTTTGCATGCTTGAGAATATTGAATGTTTCTAGTAGTCCCATCGCGATATACGTCCGTCGCCGACATCAGCTGCGAGGTCGGTGACGGACGGTGAACGGATCGGATTCTTGCTGGAATGCCACTGTTAGGGTTCCGGGCCAAAGGAATCCACAACTTTCTTGACTCCCGCAGTGTTACGCGCGATGGCAAGTGCGTCTTCCGCGACTGGCTCCTCGATCAGCCCGCTCAGATACACGATTTTATCGAGTGTCTGCACGTCGATTTGATCGCCGCTCAGCGCCGGCACCATTTCCAGCTGTGCCCTAATCCGTTCGGCAATCTCTTTATCTCCAGGACACCCACCGAAACCGCATTTGTCAAAGGTTGCACAACCGGCGACAACGGCCGATAGAAGCGGAAAGAATGCTGCTGCATAAAGTGATGTGCGCATAGTCATATTGGATTTACTCCTGTCGTGATTGGCGACTCGTGCATTTGCTTAAACGACCGACGACTCATCGTCGACGTAGGGCAAAGGTTGGACTGAGTTCGCCAGCGCCACCATTCGATCTTTCTATGATTCGATTGGTGGCGAGGCCGCTCACTTGCATTTGTTGAGCGGACCGACGCAAAACACGCGATATCCCCCGTCCATCGAGCTTCCAGCCTGACGCGCGAATCTAGTTGAGCGAGACATGTACAGAGCTGCGGCGGCCTGTCTCAAGCGTCCGCCCAACCTCCTTCGCACGCACACCGTCGATTGGTCTTGATAGGGAGCCAACGTCGTCGGTGTCCGCGAATCCGTCGTCACATAGTCCCCGTAAATTGTGAGATATCGAGGCCCCCGTTATAGTCGGTTGTGAACGCCAGCCCGTCACTGCGTACATAGACGTCGGCGGTTTGGGTCACCCGCACGCTCCCTGCTCGCGAATCCATGAGCCTCTGCGGTGCCGCGGGCACGAATGCGCCGATCTGTCGCGGGCGAAAGGCGTCGGAGATGTCAAAGGCGCGCAGACCAGCATTTTGGTAGGTCGCAAAGATGATGCTCTCGGATACGAAACTTCCCGGGCGATTCTCGTGCAGATTGTGCGGCCCAAAGTGACGACCCTTTGTGCTGTAACTCGCTTCATCGGGAGGCGGCGCGCTCCTAATAGAAAGCCATCATTGAGTACATGGTGATCCCGGCCTAGTTTCCCGCTTGGGTTGAAAAACACCAGAGTTCGGAAACTAATCCGCTGCGCCGTGGGACCAGCGTCCGTCATCAAACCTGAGACCTTGGAGAACGATATGCCCTTCGTCAATGTCAAGCTCGTCGACGGTGTCTTCTCAACCGAGGAGAAGCACGCTCTCGCAAAGGCACTTACCGATGTCATGGTCCGCTTTGAAGGATCGGAAGCGTTTCGCGAGGTCGTCTGGGTCCTGATCGAGGAACTTCACACGGATGGCTGGCACATCGGCGGTCGACCGTTTGAGGGTCCCAAATCGCTCATGGATACCCTGGGTCGCTCGAAGTCCGTCTATGAAACGATCGGTGGTCATCCCACATCTCGAAAGGAGCTGGCTGCGGTCGCTCCCGTCGCAACTGCCGCGCCGTAGTTCGACTTAGCGCCAGTCGGTCGGGAGTTGGCCGTTCGCGTCTCGCGTTTTTTGGCACGCTGCCAATTACTGTGAGACGCGACAGCAACCGGGAAATGGCGTAAGAGGTTTCTGCGGGTCCAGGCATCCGCAGAGGCCTCGCCGTTAGTGTCCCGATTTCCTTGTTCGCTGCTTTATATTTGCGAGCCTGATTGCCCTTACGGCACTTTCGCCCTCGATTCGTACCGCCGGACATCAGACGAAAAAGTATCGGTGATTCAATCAACAAGGATCAAGGAGAGCATTCGATGAATAAGGTGAACACGAAAGATGGCGTTGACATCTTCTACAAGGATGGGGGCAGCGGGTAGCCCATTGTGTTCTCGCATGGCTGGTGTGGATATCACTAGATAATGTCCTAAATGTCATCAATTAATGTCACCGAGGCAGCGAGGGGTTAAGCCGGTATTTATAAGCTTGTGTTGGCGTCGCTCGTTCGGATCTGTCCAAATGCGACGACGTCCCCCGACCGTCGCTTTTTGACCGCTTTGTCACTTATAGGTGTCCACAATCGGATGCGGCAATTTAATCGAAGTGCCTGAATTTCAGCCACATTCGCTTCGCGAATCCGATTTAGGACGCCTTTAAACATCAAATTGGCACTATCTACTGACATCCACAGGGCTGATTCTGGAGACCCCAAAAGGGTTACCGTGAGACGACCAACCGTGGTGTTCCTTAGAACGCTCCAATTTCCTATTATCGGCATGTATCATTTAGCGCGCGACTATTTCGCTATCTGGGGAGTGCTCCGGCATGTTAAGTCGTCTCATAGATCTTCGCCGCAGCGGTGCCTTGCGCGACAATCAGCCTTTAGCTTCAATAAACTCTCGGAATTATACGATCCGGCACGCGATGAAATTGCAATAGTGTTTTCTTCGCTATTTTCTAGATCAAGGTATTTGTGTCGATACACACACTGCTTGTTCGAAATCGCGGATAGCCGCCCAATTGTCTGGGGAATTGTGGGATGGACAAAACGAGGTTCAAATAGAAGTAGCCGCCGAATTCGATGATTTTCCCGATCACTGACAAGTGATCAATGCGTCGACACGGGGGCAGAAGTGTCGAGTCAGGTAAGTAGCCGAACGACCGAGAAAGAGTGAGTAAAATTGTTCTGTTGGTCAGTCCGCGGGTGCCGCTCCGATTCAGAGCCGTATGCAACATAAACTATCAGTTGGTCCACGGCTCTTGACGGTTAGCCCGAGATTTCTTGCGATTCCGCCGGGTTTCATGATTTGGATGCTCAATGCCTTTGCAATTGCCAGTTTGTTCGCTCCACTTTCTGGTGAGGCACTTGACTGCGATCAAAATGCCAAGCACTTCCAACATACGGCGTGGACGCTAACAGAAGGAGCGCCACCAGATATTTGGGCACTCGCTCAGTCCCCTGACGGCTATCTATGGCTCGGGACAGGCGCGGGCTTGTATCGCTTTGACGGAGTTCGGTTCGAAGGGATTCATTCTGTCGCGGGGGATCCGTTTCCTGCGGTGGACATCACGGCCTTGCTTTCCGTGGCATCCGGCGAGATTTGGATCGGATACCAAAGCGGCGGCGTTTCCGTCTTGCGTGATGGAAGACTTACTAATTTTATCGACGGCCTCCCAAAGGGACCCGTGCATCGCTTTGTGGAGGATAAAGACCACACGATTTGGATGGCAGCCGACTTCGGTTTGGCCCGATTTGCGGATGGGAAATGGCAGGAGATTGGCGGCGACTGGGCTTTTCCCGCAGAAGGCGGGAACGATTTGTTTGTCGCGCGCGATGGCACGCTTTGGGTGACTGTGTCCGCGGGCAAATCTTTCCATCAGGACCGGTCTGAGCTCGTATTCTTGCGACGCGGATCTCGCCTCTTTGAGACAAGTGACGAACCGATTTCGATGGCAGCGGCCATTGCGCAGGACCAGGATGGGCGGCTGTGGGTATCAGACAGCGAAAGAGGTGCTCGCCCGCTCCCAGAGGCAGTCATGAGCACTTCATCGAAGAGGCGCGTCAATGATTATCGGCCCGCCTGGGACTTGCGCCCGCTGAGCGTCATTTTCGATGGCGACGGCGGCCTGTGGGGCGTTCACCAGCTCGGCGGCATTTTTCACATCGCGCCGCAGGTGCGGTGTGCCCAGCCGGCATCCTTACTAAGCAGCGCCAGATTGGAAAGGATCACGCTGGAGAATGGGCTGACATCAGATATCGCCGCCTCTCTGATCAGGGACAGGGAAGGCAATATCTGGGTGGGAACGAATTTGGGACTCGATCGATTTCGGACCGCTAATGTCGTCGAAGAAGGCAGTGTGCCGGCATCGTCGCCCGAGGGATATCGGGCGACCCAAGGAGCCGCAGGCACATTTTATGTCACGACCGACCGATCCCTGTTTCGAATCAATCCTGGCGGCGGTTCCGAGATCATTTATCGCTCGCCAGTTCCGATCGTGTTCTTGCATACGACCGACGACGGGGACATCTGGCTCGGCACTCAATCTGGCTTAATGCGTTTGACTAAGGCCGGATGGGTCCGTATGCCGTTACCCAAGGGTCCAAATTCGGCGGCGGTGTGGAAATTCGAAGAAGACCCGCGTGGCGTGCTGTGGATTGCGGTCTGGGGCGAGGGAATGTTTTATCTGGAAAATCAGACCTGGAAGAAGTTCGAGCCCCGTGCGGATCTTGCGCACCTGGCTCCAAATCTCATGACGACTGATACACAGGGGCGAAAGTGGCTCTATTATTTCGGCCGCCCACTGGTGCTCGTCGATGGCACGAGCGTTCGAACGTTTTCGATCAAGGACGGCCCCGCGGTCGGCGACATCCAGGTCATACTTGCATCGAGTCGCGGAGTCCTTGTCGCGGGTGAGTTTGGGCTGGCCCGTTTTGATGGACAGCGGTTCCAAACGTTGCGCTCATCGATTGTTCCGTCGCTGAGCCGCATCACAGGGATTGTCCAGACCGCCGCCGGAGAAACGTGGATCAACGGCATCACGGGGGTCGTTCGAGTTTCAACGAAAGAGCTAGATGTCGCACTAGAGAATCCGTCGCATGGACTGCGATACGAACTCCTGGACTTCCGCGACGGTCTCCCGGGCCTCGCGCAACAAGATTCCTACGAACCAACCGCAATCGAAGGCTCAGACGGCCGCTTGTGGTTTATCACAAATCACGGCATCGCTTGGATCGATCCGGCTCATCTCATTCGCAATGCGCTACCACCACCTGTGACGATCCGCAGTGTGACGGCCAACGGCATGCAGCTTCCCTCTTCGGCCGATCTTACCTTGCCGCCACGAGTTGCCAATTTGCAAATCGACTTTACCGCACTCAGTCTTTCAATTCCGGAGCGCGTACGTTTTCGATACATGCTGCAGGGCGTAGATAAGAATTGGATCGACCCCGTCGATCGCCGTCAGGCGTTTTACACAAGTCTCGGGCCAGGCGACTATCACTTCAATGTGATCGCGGCGAACAATGACGGCGTTTGGAATGATACCGGGGACAGCATACACTTGATCGTGCCGCCGACATTCGTTCAGACCCGGACATTCATTATTCTCTGTGTCGCGGCCGGCCTCGTTTTATTGTGGTTGCTGTATTCGCTGCGATTAAGGCAGATGTCCGCGAGGCTCAACGATCGCCTGGAGACTCGACTTGGGGAGCGCGAACGCATCGCGCGCGAACTGCACGACACTTTGCTGCAGGGTTTTCAGGGGCTGATTCTTCGATTTCAATCGGTCGCCAATCGCATGCCGCCGGATGATCCCGCGCGTCGGATGCTCAATGACGTGCTGGAGCGCGCGGACGATGTGGTTATAGAGGGTCGGGACCGTGTGCGAAATCTTCGCGGAACAGAGCTAACACGTGATCTCGCGGAGTTGTTCAAGGCGGCCGCCGGCAGACTCGCGGTTGACGTCCCAGTGAAATTTCGCGTGACAGAGGATGGTGCGCGACGCGAACTTCACCCGATTGTATTGGAGGAAGTGTCTCGAATCGGCAACGAAGCTATCTTTAATGCATTCCAACACGCGAAGGCCAAGCTCATTGAGGTCGCCATCGCCTACCACAAGAAACAGCTGATACTTAGAATTCATGACGACGGCGTCGGTATTGAGCCGGAAATTCTCAAGATGGGAGCCCGGCCAAACCATTTTGGATTAACCGGTATGCGGGAGCGCGCCCAGAGAATCCGCGCCGGTTTGCAGCTCTCGAGCCAACCTGGGATTGGCACGACAATTGAGCTGACAGTCGCGGCAAGTGTCGCCTATGCGTCCCCTCATGATCCGAAAATGAATGCTCCTCCGCACGACCTCCCAATGAGCGAGGATTGACGTATGTCCATAAAACATGCGACACCACCCATCCGCATCCTCACCGTGGATGACCATCCGATGCTGCGCGAAGGTGTCGCCGCCATGATCCAGTCGGAATCCAATATGCTACTCGTTGGGGAGGCAGAAGACGGCGACGAAGCGATTGTGATGTTTCGAGATTTGAGGCCGGACGTCACACTGATGGACTTACAGATGCCGCGCCTCAATGGCGTAGGGGCGATCAAAGCGATCCGCAGCGAATTCGCGGACGCACGCATCATCGTCCTAACCACCTACACGGGAGACGTCCAAGTGCTTCAGGCGTTGAGCGCCGGCGCCGCCGGCTACCTGCTCAAAAGTACGCTGCGACGAGAAATGCTCGCCACGATACGCGCCGTGCACGAGGGACGGCGCCATGTCCCCGCGGAGATTGCGAGTGAACTCGCCGAGCACATTGGTGAAACAGCCTTGTCGGACCGTGAGATTGTCGTTCTCAAGCTTGTCGCAGCCGGCAATGCGAATCGACAGGTTGCGGAAAGGCTCGCGATTTCCGAAGAGACGGTCAAGGGCCATATGAAGAACATTCTCTCCAAGCTATCGGCCAATGACCGAACACATGCCGTTACGATTGCACTCAAACGGGGAATAATCGATATCTAATATTGTCGAACCTCATTAATTGTGGCAGGTTCCAGCTAGTGTGAGCAGGCGCCGAACACTGAACGCCTTTGTGAGACGTCGCGCGGATGGATTCAACCGCTTGCGACATCGACCGGCGTCCAAACCAGACGCCTGTTATTAGACACCGTCTTGAATATTAGACAGTGCCAGGTACTCGATCGCCGGTAAGTTGATTAGATGCGCGCCCGGACGGATTCGAACCGCCGACCACCTGGTTCGAAGTAGGGTCTTCCGAAGGCCGAATTACCTAGCAAAATCAGAGTCTTGCGCACTTCGAGCTGTGCTACGTTTTCTCGAGATACGGGCAGATAAGCCTTTGAATGGTCAGATACGGCGAGTTTCAATAGCACAGGGCGCGGATCTGCTGGCCGGTCGCCGTGCGGTCGCCACCGCCCAAATCTCGAGTGTTCCCACCTCTTTATCGGCGGCCTCCAAACGACTAAGGACGGGTACCCATGCCGACCGGTCCCTAAGGTTATAGAGCTCAACAATATGGCTCCAAATATGGCGCTTTTGGCAGCCGGAAATGGCCCTGAACCGAACCAAAAAAGGGTTAGACATGCCGGCCGCGGCCGGCCGCCCGGCCTGACTCCTCCGCGAAGATCCTACAATCAGGATCAACCAGTACGCAGGACGCCGAGGAACCAGAGCACGAGAAGGATAATCAGTATCAATCCCAGAGCGCCGCCGAGCCCAGCTCCACCATATTGGCGATACCCGTAATAGCCACCACCGCCCCCGAGCAACAGGATGACCACGACGATGATCAAGATTGTGCCCATCTGTCACCTCTCTAGCCGATTCCGAACTGCGACACTACCAATCCGAGCCTTGAACTTAGGCGTGCCGCTGATAAATTGTAGTCGTGTAGGAAATCCATCCAGTCCTCACGACGTAGATGGACCTCCCGCCGCCAACACCGTGCCTCCGCCCCGCGCCTTTCGCCTCCCCCTGTCGCAGAGCGGAGGTAACAGGTCTTATTTCGCCGAGTCTTTAAGATCTTTCTCGACGTCACCAACCTTGGCTTGAACTTTGCCAACATTCTTCTGAATGTTGCCTTTGGCTTCCAGCGTCTTGTCGCCCAGCACTTTGCCGGTTCCTTCCTTGACCGCTCCTTTCACTTCTTCGACGCGGCCCTTCACTTGGTCTTTGTTGACGCTCATGATGTTTTCCTCACAGTTTTAGCCGGCATGCCGCCGGCAGGCGTGATATTCATCGCTGGGATATCCCAACGCGAAAAAAATAGCGCAATTGGCGATTGAGGTCTGTACGGTCTATTACATACGTTGCATCCCCGTCGTAGGGACCTTCTGCGCCTGCCGCGATGGGACCGAAGCCGTAGCGGCGATTGTTCATGACTTCCTGAGCGTCTTCGGTTGGCGGCTTGTCGATCTCGACAATCTGGCTAACTATGTCGATCACGAACGTCTTGGATCTTGGCGGCCTCTTCAGTTCCGATGCTGCAGAATTACGTTATCGCTCACCTCGCGCGGCAGGACGGCTTTGGTATGAACGGGCGCCTATCGTTAACCGGCGACCGGCATCGGGCCCTCCCGAGGAATGTCTGCTTTTTGCAAGGTCGGTATATGATCCGATCGTGGCAATGTTGTCATATCAGCGGCACTTAGAACGCCGATGTCAACGTTGGGTGTTAAGTGTCTAATCCGGCCTGGATCTTGTTCGAGCGCAGGGCGAGCATTCGGTTGGCGGGGTGCATACATGATGGCCTCCTCAGGTCACTGAATCATCTGCCTCGGGGACCGTAATCCCCGAAGGCGAAAGTACCGAGGCTTATACGCCGAGTCAGTTCGCTGTCGCACAGAGAGAAAGTTGCGCTCGTCCGGCTGCCGCCGGCCAATTCTTTCCCGCGCAGGCTAATGACCCCGGCGAACCGGAGTCTTGAAGCAACGGCCAAAAGGACAGGAAGACCTATTTGAAGGATGCAGGGTGGCCAATATGCTCGTCGCTTCAGAACTCGAATCACTCGCTCGAACGCTCGCTTTGATTTTCCTCCGACGTGCCAGTCTCTGAACGAGTCGTGCATCATCTCCAGGAGCGATAGAAGGCCAATTTGAATGAGTGCGACCATCATGTCCTCGCGTGTCATCGGCCGTTCGCAATAGCCGGGCCAATCCTCGTACTCGTTCCGAAAAGTGTTAAAGCATCGCTGGATGATCCGCTCGCGCAATTCTGGCATGAGGCCTCCGGTATCGGCTGCGGTATTCACGCTGCATGGCGGCAGGTATGGGCCACCGGCACCCTAACAGGCGAGAGCATTCGACGCACCCAGGGTTGCAGCGGTGCCGATGGCGTTGATTGGTGAGCTAATTCAGGCATCCTGATTTCCGCGAGCTCTTGATCCGTGAGCGGACCCCTACAACGGGCTGATATCGGCGCAATCTTTATGGCAAATAGAGCTGCCGGCGTAAGTGACGTCGTTTCCCGGCTGTGTGAACAAAGCAAGACTCGACAGGCACCGACTGTCAGCAACGGCAGATATGGGATTCGCTTGCAAATTCCGGGGAGGAGAAAGGGGCGATAGTGCAACCGCGATCTGAGGCATGGCCAACCACGTCGGCGCCGCCTCCACTGTCTGCGCAGGGGCCTCAGGTTGGGCAGCAGCCTCTGCGAGTGAGACCGCCCAGCAGGGCATGGCTCCTCGGAGTTTGACGTCTTTGGTCACGAGCTTGACCCTCCTTTGCTCGCCAACGCGAAATTTTCCAACGCGCCCTCGAACGTTCCGATGGACAATAGCCGTTAGGACAGCAACCCATGAACCTGCCAGATCCAAAAAGCGATTCCGGGGAAAAGAGCGATCTGACGACACGCGTTGTCGGTCTGGGTGCCTCCGCGGGGGGCCTTGAACCCCTGGAACAGTTCCTCGCGCATGTGCCAGCGGCGAGCGGCGTTGCGTATATTGTCGTGCAGCATCTCGACCCGACGCATAAGGCGATGCTGTCCGAGATCCTGCAGCGCGCGACGCCCATGCCGGTACGGGAAGTGGCGGCGTCGATGCGCGTGGAACCCAACGCCGTCTATGTGATTCCGCCCAACACCGAACTGACCGTGATGAACGGTGAAATGCGCCTTGCCGAACCGAACGAGCCACGCGGTTTGCGCTTGCCCGTCGATGTCCTCTTCTGCTCGCTCGCTCGGGATCAGGGGGAACGCGCCATCGGAGTCGTCTTGTCGGGCATGGGGTCGGACGGGACGCTCGGTCTGCAGGCCATCAAGGCGCAAGGCGGTCTGACCGTCGCGCAAGATCCTAGCACGGCGCAGTTTGATTCCATGCCAAAGAGCGCCATCGCGGCCGGGGCAGTGGACATTGTGGGGCCCCCGGCCGATCTGCCACGACGCATTTTTATTGTCACATCCGCACAACCTAACGCAAACATGGCGGCGCGCGATGCAAAGGACACGGCGACGATCGCCTTGAGCTCCATCCTCGATTTGCTGCGCGCGCGCAGCAAGCACGATTTGACGCTCTATAAGCCGAGCACCTTGCGGCGTCGCATCGAACGACGCATGGCCATTCACGGCGTCAAAACGATGGCCGAATACGCAGCTTTGTTGCTCGCCAACGCGTCGGAACTCGACCTGCTATTCAAGGAGCTTCTGATCGGTGTCACGAGCTTCTTCCGCGATCCCGAGGTTTGGGATGAACTCAAAACCGTCATTCTGCCGGCGCTGTTCGCTCGCAGTGAACCCGGACAGCGGTTCCGTGCGTGGGTCGTCGGATGCTCCACCGGCGAGGAGGCTTTCTCTCTCGCCATCGTCTTCATGGAGGCCCTAGATCAGCTATCGGCTCCGACCGCACCGACGCTTCAAATTTTCGCCACGGACCTCAGTGCGGACGCCGTCGCGTTCGCTCGGCGAGGACACTACGCCACGACGATAGCCGCCGAGGTCAGCTCGGAGCGCCTGGCCCGGTTCTTCCGCACTCAGGACGACGGCTACCTCGTCGACGCGCGAATCCGCGAAATGGTGCTGTTCGCCCAGCATGATGTGATCATGGATCCGCCATTCACCAGGCTCGATCTGCTCTCATGTCGCAATCTTTTGATTTACTTCAGCGCGACGCTTCAGAAACGTCTGCTGCCGCTGTTTCATTACAGCTTGCGTCCGGGCGGCATACTGATACTCGGCGGTGCGGAGACGGTCGGATCGTCGCAGGGGCTGTTCCCGGTGCTATCTTCGAAATCGAGAATATATCGGCGCGGGCTCGATGCGGCGGCGATCGGTGCGGTGAATTTCCCCGTCTATCAACGCTCGCCGGCGCACGCCCTCGTGCAGGAGTTGCCCATGCTTCGCCAGACATCTGCTGCCGCCAACTTGCAGGCGCTCGCCGACCAGCTGCTGCTGCAGAAGTTCTCGCCGCCGGCCGTGATGGTGAACGAACTCGGCGACATTCTCTACATCAGCGGACACACGGGAGAGTATCTCGAGCCCGCGGCGGGCAAGGCCAACTGGAACATTCATGTGATGGCCCGGCCGGCGATTCGCACTCAGCTGGCCGTCGCCCTGCGGCAGGCCGTCAAAGGGCGCACTTCGGTCGAGGTGCACGGGCTGCGCCTCGAAGCAAATTCGACGCGCCGGCTCGAGCTCACGGTCGAGGCCATCGAAGATCCGAAGGCGCTCGCCGGCATGGTGATGATCATATTTCGAGAGGTTGCGGCTCCGCCGGCCGGCAAGTCGCGGCGAAAAACACCAACGAGCGCAATTGACCCGGCCATCGGCGCAGAACTCATGCAGTCCCAGGAAGAAATCAAATCGTTGCGCGAGGCAATGCGCGCCTCGGAGGAGGAACGGCAGGCGGCGATCGAAGAGCTGCAATCGACGAACGAGGAGTTGCAGTCCGCGAACGAAGAACTCACAACTTCGAAAGAAGAAGGCCAATCGATGAACGAGGAGTTGCAGACGATCAATACCGAACTGCAATCCAAGCTCGATGACTTGGCGCTCGCCCAGAGCGACATGCAGAACCTGCTCAACAGCACCGACATCGCAACGCTGTTCCTCGATAAAGACCTGAACGTACGGCGATTCACCGACCAGATCAAACGCATCATCAATCTGCGGGAGGCCGATATTGGCCGTCCGCTCAGCGACCTCACGACCACGTTGAACTATCCGGAACTGCACGGCGACGCGCAGAATACTTTGCGAACCCTCGTGTTCAGCGAGAAGGAAATCTCGACGACTGATGCGCACTGGTTCAAGGTTCGCATCATGCCCTACCGCACGGTGGCCAACGTGATCCAGGGCGCGGTGATCACCTTCGTCGACATCACTGCGGCCAAGCAACTCGAGTCCAGACTGCGTAAAGCATAGAAGAGTATAGTGAGCACCATTAGATCGTGACCGCGTTCACGCCAACTTTGAGGTTGCTTTATGACGGGAAGTCCCAACAATCCGCGCGAACGGACCGCGCTTCGTTCTCGGGCAGTTACCCATTTGACCGCAACCGGCGCTCCGCCTCGGGTGCCGACGGACCCATCAGCCGCCCTTGGAGTGCTCTACGAACTCGCCTCCTCACCGTCGACCGCCCCCAGCGCGCTGGCCTTGCTGCATGAGTTGCAGGTCCATCAAGTGGAAGTTGAGCTGCAAGATGAGGAGCTGCGCCGTTCGCGAGTTGAGCTCGAGACAGCGCTCAATCGACAGGTGCACCTCTACGACTGCGCACCCGTCGCTTACTTCACGGTAGATCGCAACACGGTCTTAAGCGAACTCAATTTGCCGGGGGCAAGCCTGCTCGGATTCGACCGCGATGTTCTGCTCGGCCGTTCGCTCGACAGTTTTCTGACTCCAGGCAGCGTGCCGACGCTGCACGCGATGCTCGAGCGCGTGACCAAGGACGCAGTGCAAGTCGCCGACCTACAGCTGCGGGGACAGGACGGGGCGACCCGCCGCGTGTATGCATCGGCTCGCCGGGATCCTGCGGGCGAATCTTTCCTGCTCGCATGGATCGAGGCCACCGGCGGGCAGCCCGGATCGGCAACCTGAGGTTCTCAGCGAGGTCGGGTCCCTTTCCAAGGGAGTTGCGGCAAAGCCACAGTAATTGAGCTTGCGGCTGTCAGCGCTAGCGGCGGGCCCTCCAGCAGCCGCCCGCGACCCTCGACGCTCGAAAATCCTCATTAACGCCTTGCGAATCAGCCCGCGTTGCGGATCGCGACCGGCGCTTTGCGGCGTCGCATACAAAACTGTAACTCGTCGTCTATACTCTGACAGCCGCACTGTTGTTTAGGCGCCCCAAAGTCCCCAATGCCCACCGCCCACGATCCCTCGGAGAATCACCTCCTCGCAAGCCTCAGCCCCGATGAGCAGGAGCGGCTATGGCCGCACCTTGAACTCATCGACATGCCGCTTGGCTCCGTGATCTACGAGTCCGGCGATTCACTGCGTCAGGTTTACTTTCCGATCGATTGCATCGTCTCGCTTCTCTATGTACTTGCGGACGGTGCCTCGCCCGAGATTGCCGTGGTCGGCAACGAAGGGTTGATCGGCATTGCGCTTTTCATGGGGGGAGAGACGACCCCCAGCCGCGCGATCGTGCAGAGCGCGGGACACGCCTATCGGCTAACAGGTCAACGGCTCAAGGACGAATTCCATCGTAATGGCACGCTGCACGAGTTGTTTCTGCGCTATACCCAAGCCCTGATCACTCAGATGGCGCAGACCGCCGTCTGCAACCGCCATCATTCGCTCGAGCAGCAGCTTTGCCGTTGGCTATTGATGTCACTCGACCGCTTGTCTTCGAACCAGCTGACCATGACCCAAGAACTGATTGCCAACATGCTGGGCGTGCGGCGTGAGGGAGTCACCGCAGCTGCGGGCAAGCTTCAGAGGCTCGGTATCATCGAATACCATCGCGGACAGATCACGGTTCTTGACCGGACGAAGCTCGAAGCGCTCTGCTGCGAATGTTATGCCGTCGTCAAGAAGGAAACGGACCGCCTGATGCCTTATGTACAGCGCCGAGCGAGCAGCTCCGCGGCTGGATCCCGAGCGTCTGCCGGTCGAAGTAGCCGCAGTCCAGAAAAATAGCGTGCGGGGCTCTCACCGCCCGTCACAATGGGTGCGAGCGGCCCGGCGGCAGAAGTAGGAGTTTACCCAAACCCCCTAGCTCCTACGCTTTCGATCCGCAGGTCATTGATTTCCAGCTGGCCGGGTACCCGTCAAATTGGTCGCCGGATAGAGGCTTTGAGGTATTGGTTAAGCAATTGTTATCGGTTGATTCTGGAAATTTGCCCACAATCAATCGGCCTAATCAGCACGCTTGGGTAAACAACCCCTTTTCCCGTCTCGCCGGCGTGGGATGCCGGATGAAGCGCGATTGGCGCCACGATAATGGGATCCTTCACTGTTGGCTTGCAGACAGACGATTAGCCCGAAGCGCAATAGCCTCAAGGGCCGATCACCGTGTCCAGGAAGGATGATGGGCCATGAAATGCATACTTAAGACCTGCTTGTTGTTTGCCGCGAGCGCCGTGCTCGCGATCGGCCCGCATCTCGCGATCGCGACGGAGTACGCAATGGCTCGGATGTCTTCCGTGGGAATTTCGGAACTCGATTTGCAGGTGCTGTTGGATCGCGCCGGATTCTCACCCGGCGAGATCGACGGCGACGGTGGCGGCAACAGCGCAAAGGCATTTGCGGCGTTCCGCGAGGCGCGCGGAATTCCCGCCGGTGCGCGCGGCCGCAAGCTATTGCTGGCAGCGCTCGGCGCGGAGGACATCGATCCGATCGTGGCGCATACGATCACCGCGGAAGAAGCCGCCGGACCGTTTAGCGCAAGCATTCCAAGCGACATGCTGGCGCAGTCCACCCTTGCCGGTCTCTACTACACCTCCGTGCTCCAGGAGCTCAGCCAGGAATTTCACTCCGCGCCGGCGCTCCTCAAGCGGCTCAACCCTCACGCGCGATTTACCGTCGGCGAGGAAATCCGGGTACCCAATTTGTCCGAATCCGAGCACAGCGCCGATACGGCCGGCGAAACGGGTTCGAAGCGCCTTGGGAATCACGAGCGCGCGCGATCTCACGTCGGACCCGTCAAAGTGGTCGTTTCGAAGCGCGAGGGGATACTCACCGTCTATGACAATGACGATCAGATCGTTTTTCACGCTCCGGTCACGAGCGGCAGCGAGCACGACCCGCTGCCGCTGGGGCATTGGATCATTACCGCAGTCGTACGAAATCCGACCTACCGCTACAATCCTGATCTGTTCTGGGACGCCGATCCCGGCAATGCGAAAGTAACGATAGCCGCCGGCCCGAACAATCCGGTCGGGGATGTTTGGATCGACATCAACAAGCCGCATTACGGAATTCATGGTACTCCCGAACCGGCGCGTGTTGGCTATGCGCAGTCACATGGCTGCGTGCGTCTCACGAATTGGGATGCTTTGGAACTCGCCGCACTGGTCAAGAATGGCACGCCAGTCGTGTTCGAACCATGAGCCAGTTTAATCCGATCGGGCGGCTGGTGATTGCGATGGGAGTATGCCTGTGCTGCGCACTTGCCTCGCTACACGCGCTGGCGGCTTCTGGCGAGAGCGACCGAGAGGCGTGGATCGCGCAAGCAAGCGTTGGCTTGCCGCCGCAGGCGCTCGATGCGCTGTCTCAAATCTCGGGCGCCGATCGGCGGCTGCTCGCTTTGCGCGCTTACTTGAAAGCGGGAGATGCATTGGCGGAACGCTGGACCTGGTCGCAGTCCCAACAATCGGCGTATCCGGGGACTGCGGAAGGCAAGGCGGCATTGGTTGAACTCGACGCCGTCGCCGCCGCCTTTGCCGTAGCCAACCCCGGATTCACGCTTCAGGTCAATCGACGGCCGCGAAGCCTCGAGGCGCAGATCACCGGCTGGAACGAGAATGCGTCGGTTGGAACCGCGGCGGCAGCCTGCGCGAGCGCGCTCGAGCGGCAGTTCGACACTGATCGCGCGCCGCCCAGCGCGGCTGCTCGCCAGAGGGCGCTAATTGACTGGGAAGCCAACGGCTCAGCGACGCTCGCCGCTCCGGGACTGTCAGCGCACGGGCAGGCGCATTCCTTCGCTTTTCAAGTCGAGCGCGGCGGCGAGCTGATCGCGGGTACCGACGCTGCGTCTGCGCGGGCCCAATGGGATGAGGCGGGCTGGACGCAAAAACTGCAGGCGGCGGTGAAAGCAGCAGGGAACCATTTCACGGGGCCACTGCAATCACCCTATGAGCCTTGGCACTACGCCTATCTGCCCGCCGCGTCGCAGGCGCGCTGACATGCGGGTCGTGCATACGCTAATCTAAAACGTTAGAACGCAACCTGTACCATTTTCAACGAATTCGAGACTCGCGTCGCAAAGGCCACAGCGACATCGCATCGCGGACGCATCGCTACCTTCGGCTAGGACCGACAATCGACAAGTGAGAGGCGGCTATCAATCACTGCTGCCACCGCCGCCGCGACAGCCGCGATCCGTTGATTTCAATAGGGACGTAAACGACGGGTCAAGCCCAATGTGCGCTCTCGTACAGACCGCGCAGTTTGTGGTCGGTGATACTTTTGCGCGATTTTTGAGGCTCTAGATAAACGGAGGAATACTTATGAAAGTCCTAATACTTGCCGCCATGCTTGCCGGAGCCGGAACGCTTGCGTCGATCGCTAGCGCAGATCCGCCGGCGGGCCCCGATACTTCTCACCCGGGCAATTTTGTGAAGGATTCAGTCATCACCACAAAGGTCAAAGCGAAGCTGGCCGAAAAACATATGTCCACCCTGACCAACATCCGGGTTGACACTGACAATAATGGCATCGTATGGCTGAGTGGGAAGGCACCGACCAAAGATGCCAGCGATCTTGCCGAAATGATTGCAAAGGATACCGACGGCGTCAAAGGCGTTCACAACAACATCGTCGTGCGGCAATAGGCGAGCCGAGCGAGGGCTTCGCACCCTCGCACCCCATTTAGAACCGGACGTGAACGTCGCCATACTTGTTACCGTCGAATCCTCTTACAAGAAATAGAAAATACTTGAGTACTTTGATGAGGTACATCGCACGATATAAGTAAGGAAGCCGGATCGGCCGACGGACAGCATCTCGAATTCGAATCGGGTTGTTGAACTTTTTTGCGCCCTCGATCGACACGCGAACGAGGGACAGAGAGCAGGAGGACAATGCAATGGCACGCGCACCCATGAAGCTGGATCTCAAGAAGAATCAAATGCACAAGGACGTCGGTAAGGCACCTGGCGCCAAGGTCACCGAGGCTGATATCGCGAAGGAAAAATCGAAAGGTGGCGTCTTCGCCAAGCGCGCGCAGTTTGCCGAGAACGCCAAGAAATGGAATCACGCCGGAAAGGGGAAACGGTAGCGAAAGGCACGCGCGTTTACACGAACATGCCGAATAGCGCGGTATAGATTGCCAACTGCCTGATTTTTATGGGATTGCGAAATCCATGACCTTCGCTCATCAAGCAAGACACGCGCGGCTTCTTGACTCCGACCCTCATTCAATTCCACCAGATCCGGTTCCATTTCGGCTTCGGCCCCGTGCCCCGTCAACTCATACGTCTGTCGCGCCCGCCGCGACGGGCTGGTCAGGATTTTCGTGAAATGTATCGTCCGCAAGTGCGGCGCCAATGCCCGCGCCTCGTCGTCCCCATGCGCAGTCAATGGGATGTCCGTAAATCCGGCATGTTGACCGGTGATCAACCACGCGGTCTCCCCGTGTCGAATCAGATACAGTTGCAGCGCGGCGCTCAAGGCCGCTCCATCGCAACGCCGTATTCGCCTCGATGGACGGCGCGATTGCATTGCGCGCGATGCAGCAGCGCTTCCTGTGCCGGACTAGCTGGCTTTCCGTAGGATCTCCGGCACGGCCGCCTTGCTGTTGGCTCCGAGACGGCCATTGGCGTCACCATCGGCTTTTCCTTCCTCCTTCTCGTGCGAATCCCATTTCCAATTGCGAATCTCCGGCATGTCCTGGCCGTGCTTATTGATGTAGTGCTTGTGCTCGATGAGCTTATCCCGGAGTGTCTGCTTCAGGTAAGCGCCCCGGGTACCCAGGTCCGGGAGCCGATCGATCACGTCCATCACTAAGTGAAATCTGTCGAGGTCATTCTGTACCCGCATATCGAAGGGGGTAGTGATCGTGCCTTCCTCTTTATAGCCGCGGACGTGCAGATTGCGATTGGTGCGCCGGTAGGTCAACCGGTGGATCAACCAGGGGTAGCCATGAAAGCCGAAGATGATGTGCTTGTCCCTGGTGAATAATGAGTCGTAGTCGTTTTCGTTCAATCCGTGCGGATGCTCCGTACAGGACTGCAGCTTCATGAGATCGAC